>Ga0137377_10003925_pt1 | contig 11634 bp, 8 predicted proteins | sample SagtaG_22_FD_104815 | JGI IMG/M metagenome (GOLD analysis project Ga0137377, IMG submission 104815) | Vadose zone soil microbial communities from Sagehorn Ranch, Mendocino, California, USA - Sage2_L_40_16 metaG | ecosystem: Environmental > Terrestrial > Soil > Vadose zone | place: USA... | reverse complement strand
TTCTCGGGTGACTGGCCGGCCGGCCTGGACCCGGCGACGAACATCAACGGCGCCGCCGACCAGAGCCAGATGGACGCCATCTTCGGCGAGCTGTTCGAGCTCGGCCCGAAGGGGAAGATCATCCCCGACCTGGCCACCGGGTACAAGTTCTCCAACGGCGGCAAGTCGATCACGATCACCCTCCGCCAGGGGGTGAAGTTCACCGACGGCACGCCGTTCAACGCCGACGCCGTGGTGTGGAACCTCAAACGCGACCTGAAATCGAGCTGCACCTGCAAGCCGACCTGGCCGGTCACCTCGGTCACCGCGACAGGCGCGTCCACCGTACAGATCAACCTCAGCGCGCCGGACGGCGCGTTCATCAACCAGATCTTCGACTCGATAGCCAACTGGATCGCCTCGCCCACCGCCGTGCAGAAGATGGGCCAGAAGGCGTTCGCGGCCAAGCCGGTCGGAGCGGGCCCCTTCATCGTGGTCAGCGACACGTTCAGTTCTCAGCTCGTGCTCAAGCGCAACCCGCACTACTGGCAGGCCGGCCGGCCGTACCTCAACCAGCTGATCTTCAAGACGGTCGGCGGCGACGAGGCTGCCTATGAAGCCATGCTCGCCAACCAGGGCCAGGTCTACGAGGGCATGTCCACGCCGGCGCTGATCAAGCAGGCGGCGCAGCACTTCAACGTCGTGAACCAGTCGCCCACGACAGTGTACGACCTGCAGCTCAACACCCTAAACGGGCCGTTCAAGAACAAGCTCGCCCGGCAGGCGATCTACGCGGCGACCGACATCGCGCCGATCCTGCAGCACATCTTCGGCAACCAGTACCCGATCGCCCAGGGCTTCACCGGGCCCGGCGGGATCTGCAACCAGCCGAAGGTGCCCGGCTACCCGGGCTACGACCTGGCCAAGGCGAAAGCGCTGGTCAAGCAGCTCGGCGGCCTGACGGTCAGCCTTGGCACGATCCAGAACCTGGTGGCCCAGCAGACCACCGAGGCGCTGCAGACCGAATGGGCGGCGGCCGGGATCAAGGCCACCATCCACACCTACCCGCTGGCCGCGCTGATCGCGCAGTTCACCTCCGGGAAGTGGCAGGCGATGGTGCAGACCGCCGGCTCCTACGACCCGGCGGGCGGCGTCGGGGTCGGCTTCAGGTTCCTGTCCATGTCGCCGTTCAGCGGCGTGCACGACCCGCACCTGGACTCGCTGCTGAACCAGGCCACGGCCGCGCTCAGCCTGAACCAGCGGTGCACCCTGTACAACCAGGCCGCCAGCTATATCGCCCAGAACTACTACGGCCCGTTCTACTTCGCGTACGCCCCCGCCAACGTTGCCGTCAAGAACGTGATGGGCCCCGGGATCACCCAGCCGTTGCCGACCGTCGTCGTCCAGCCGACCATTCTATGGGAGGACGTGGCCTACACCAGCTAGACGAAGGGAGACGGCACATAATGGCGGTGGGCGCGGAACCCGGCGCGGAAACCGGCGCGGGAATGACACTCGCGCAAAGGGCGCTGCGCTCACCGACCCTGCGGCTGGCGGGCAGGCGCCTGCTCGCGGTGATCCCGGTGCTGTGGGGCGTGACCTTCCTGACCTACGTGGTGATGAACCTGCTCCCGGGCGACACGGCTCAGGTACTGCTTGGCGCCAACGCCACGCCCGCCCAGGTCCATCAGCTGGAAGTCAGGCTGCATCTGAACGAGCCCTTCTGGGTGCGGTACGGCGGCTGGCTCGGCGCCACGATCCATGGCAACCTGGGCACGTCGCTGGCCAGCGGCGAAAACGTGACCACGATCCTCGGCCAGCGGCTGCCCGTCACCGCCGAACTGCTGATCTACGCCTTCGTCGGGTCGATCGTGCTGGCCGTCCTCCTCGCCGTGCTCGCCGCGCGCAGGCCGAACGGCATCGCCGACCGGTTCAGCGTCGTGATCAGCATGACCGGGCTATCGGTCGCGCCCTACGTGCTCGCCGTCGTGCTGGTCTACGTCTTCGCGGTCAAGCTCCAGTGGTTCCCGGCCATCGGGTACACGTCGCTGACCGCCGACCCGCTCGAGAACATCAGGTCGCTGACCCTGCCCGCCATCGCCATCGGCTTCCCGCTGTTCGCCGTCTACACCCGGCTGCTGCGGGCGGACATCGTCGAGCAGATGCAGCGCGAGGACTACATCGTTACCGCGCGGGCCAAGGGCGTGCCGTCCTGGCAGATCCTGATCAGGCATGCGCTGCCGAACTCGATGTTCGGCCTGATCACGCTGGTCGCCCTCAACCTGGGCGCGCTCGTGGGGGCGGTGGCGATCATCGAGCCGATCTTCTCGCTGCCCGGCGTCGGCGCGATCTTGATCTCGTCCATCACCAACCACGACGTGCCCATCGTCGAGGGCGTCGTGCTGGTGTTCGCCGTGGTGGTGGTGCTGGCCGGGCTGGCCGCCGACCTGCTGTACGCGGTGCTCGACCCGAGGATCCGGTATGAGCGCTCCGCTTCCTGACCTGCTGCCCGCGCCCGACGCCGCCTCAGCCGTGCCGGTGCGGACAAAGGCGCGCGGCCAGGCGAGCCCGCTGCGGGTCTGGATACCGGCCGGCTTCCTCATCCTGCTGGCTGCGGCGTGCTTCATCTGGCCGCAGATCTACCCGGTCCCCAAGCCGGTGGGCGGCAGCATCCTGGAGGCCGGCCTGCCGCCGCTGTCGCCGGGCCACATCCTCGGTACCGACCCGAACGGCAACGACGTACTGTCCCGGATCCTGTACGGGGGACAGGTCTCGTTCGAAGTGGGGTTCAGCGTCACCGCCATCGGCCTTGTCGTCGGCGGCCTGCTCGGCGTGGCCGCCGGCTACTGGCGCGGCGCCGCCGACGCAGCCATCTCCCGGGTGCTCGACGTGCTGATCGCGTTTCCCGCGCTCGTGCTCGCGCTAGTCATCGCCGAGGGCCTGGGGCCCAGCGAGCTGCACGTGATCTGGGCCCTGGCCATCTTCAGCATCCCCGCCTTCGGCCGGATCGCCCGCAGCGGCACCCTGGCCATCCGCGAGCAGACCTACATGCTGGCGGCGCGGCTGTCCGGCAGCCGAGGCCGCCACATCATCCTCCGTCACGTCATCCCCAACATCATGCCGCAGCTCATGACGTTCGCCCTGCTCGGCTTCGGCATCGCGATCATCCTCGAGGGGGCGCTCAGCTTCCTCGGCCTGGGCATCCCCCTGCCCGAGCCGAGCTGGGGGAGCATGATCGCGCAGGGACAGCAGGTCCTGTCCGCCACGCCGGAGCAGGCGCTGATCCCGAGCGCTTTCCTGTTCGCCGCCGTCGTATCGCTGAACGTCCTCGGAGATGCCCTCAGGGAACGCTGGGGCGTTCGATGAACACGGTGAGCGGGCCGCTGCTGGAGGTCGAGAACCTCACAGTAAGCTTCCCAGGCCGCCGCGGCGAGCTGCGCGCCGTCATCGGGGTGAGCTATTCGCTCGACCCCCAGCAGACGCTGGCCATCGTCGGTGAGTCCGGATCGGGTAAGACCGTGAGCTGCCGGGCGCTCATGGGGCTGCTGCCGCAGGCGGCGGTCGTCACCGGCTCGGCCAGGTTCCAGGGCGATGAGCTGCTCGGCTTGACCGACGACGAGCTGCGCAGGCACCGCGGCACGAACCTCGCGATGGTGTTCCAGGATCCGTCCCGGTCGCTGAACCCCACGATGAAGGTCGGGAACCAGATCGCCGAGGCCGTCCGGGTGCACCAGCGGGTCACCAAGGCCGAGGCCAAGAAGCAGGCCATCGAGCTGCTGCGCCTGGTGCACATTCCGGTACCCGGCCGGCGCTTTCACGAGTACCCGCACCAGCTCTCCGGCGGCATGCGGCAGCGCATCATGATCGCCATCGCGCTGGCCTGCCGCCCCAGGCTGCTTATCGCCGACGAGGCGACCACCGCGCTGGACGTGACCACCCAGGCGCAGATCATGGAATTGCTGCTCGAGTTGCGGGCCGAACTCGGCATGACGCTGATGCTGATCAGCCACGATCTCGGCCTGGCCCGCTCCTGCGCCGATGAGGTCATCGTGATGTACGCGGGCCAGATCGTGGAGCAGGCGTCGACGCCGCAGCTGTTCACGCACGTCCGGATGCCGTATACCCAGGCCCTTTTCGAGGCAATCCCGCGGCTGGAGCGGCCGGCGCACTCGCCGCTGCCGGTGATCGGCGGCAGGCCGCCCGACCTTTCCGCACTGCCGGCTGGCTGCTCGTTCGCCCCGCGCTGCCGCCGCGCCGCGGACGACTGCCGCACGACGGCCCCGCCGCTCGCCGAACACGAACCTGGCCACCGCTGGGCGTGCTGGCATCCCGTTGGCCAAGGGGGTCCGGGGGGATGGGTCCCCCCGGAAGGGACAGTGTGGCATGACGTCCGGTAAAGAGCCTCTCCTCCAGGTCCGCGACCTGGTCCAGGAGTTCGTCGCCCGGGACTATGGCGGGGTAAAAGGCGGCGTCGTCCACGCCGTCTCCGGCGTGTCGTTCACCGTGTGGCCAGGGGAGACGCTCGGCATCGTCGGCGAGACCGGATCCGGCAAGTCCACGCTGGCCCGGTCCGTGCTCCAGGCACCAAGGCCCAGGGAAGGCACGGTGACCTTCCGCGGTACCGACCTGGTGAAGCTGCGCGGCAGCAGGCTGCTGCAGGCCCGGCGGCACCTGCAGATGGTGTTCCAGGACCCGTTCGGATCGCTCGACCCGAAATGGAAAGTGCGGGATCTGGTCGCCGAACCGCTGATCGCCTACCGGGTCGGCGACCGGGCCGCCCGGCTTCACCGGGTCGACCAGGTGCTGGAGCTCGTCGGGCTCGACCCGGCGGCTCACGGAGGCCGGCGGCCCAGGGAGCTGTCCGGTGGCCAGGCCCAGCGGGTCGCCATCGCCAGGGCGCTCGCGATCGAGCCCGCGATGATCATCTGCGATGAGCCGGTGTCATCCCTGGACGTCCTCATCCAGGCCCAGGTCCTCAACCTGTTCGAGCAACTCCGCGCGGAGCTGCAACTGTCCTACCTGTTCATCGCCCACGACCTCGCCCTGGTCAAGCAGGTCAGCGACCGGGTGGCGGTGATGTACCTGGGCAAGCTGTGCGAGGTCGGGCCGGGCGAGGCGGTCTACCGGCAGCCGCTGCACCCATACACGAAAGCCCTTCTCGACTCGGTGCCCGGTGCCGCGAACGCCAAGGCCACGAAGACCATCCGGGGCGAACCGCCGTCGCCGGTCCACCCGCCGAGCGGCTGCCGGTTCCGCACCCGCTGCCCGCGTGCCGAACAGCGCTGCGCGGACGAGGAGCCGGCCATGCGCGAGCTGGCCGCCGGGCACTCAGTCGCGTGCCACTTCCCGCTGGTACCGGCGGCGGACAGCCAGGCCCGTTCGGAAGAAATAATCGGAGAGATCCCGCGATGAGGCTGCGCGTCCTGCTCGAACCGCACCACGGTGCCAGTTACGACCAGATCCTGGCGCTGGCCCGGGCCACCGAGGAGTCCGGCTTCGACGCCTTCTTCCGCTCCGACCACTACCAGGGGATCGACCCCGACGACACCAGCTACCGCCCGACCGACTCGTGGACCACGCTGGCCGGCCTGGCCGTGCAGACCGAACGGGTCCGGCTGGGCACGCTCATGACCGCCTCCACCTACCGGCGCCCCGGGCCGCTCGCCATCACCGTCGCCACCGTGGACGCGATGAGCGGCGGCCGGGCCGAACTCGGCATCGGCGCCGCCTGGATCGAGCAGGAACACCGCTACCTGGGCATCCCGTTCCCGCCGCTGGGCGAGCGGTTCGACCGGCTCGGCGAGCAGCTGGAGATCATCACCGGGCTGTGGGCCACGCCGCCGGGGGAGCGGTTCAGCTTCCGCGGTAAGCACTACCAGCTCGAGGAGTGCGCCAGCGTCCCCCGGCCCGCGCGGCGGCCGCCGGTCATCATCGGCGGCGCCGGGCCGCGCCGCACCCCCGCGCTGGCCGCCCGGTTCGCCGACGAGTTCAACAGCGGCATGTCGGACGGGCTGGCCGCGCGGTACGCGAACTTCCGGCGGATCTGCGAGCAGTCCGGCCGGGACCCGGCCGGGGTCCGGCTGTCCACCACGCTGCCGGTGTGCTGCGGGCCGACCCGCGCCGCGGCCGCCCGCCGCGCCGCCGCCCTGGGCGAGGCCGGTGCCCGGATGCTGACGATGGGCGTCACCGGCACCCCCGGCGACATCCTCGGCCGCCTCGCCGAACTGCACGCGGCCGGCGCCGACACCGTCTACTTTCACCTGTACGACGTCACGGACCTAGACCACGTCCGGTTGCTCGGCCGCGAGGTCCTGCCGCAGGTCACGAACATTTAGTACCGAACGGGCCTGGCTTCTCGCTCTCACGTAACACAGGAGCCCGCGAACAGCGAGAGCGTGACGCGCTGCACGCGCACCTGACCGCCGACTCGCACCTCCAGCGGCACGCAGCCCCGGACCTGGCCCGCGGTGAACGCGAAGCTCTGGGGGTAGAACCCGGCCGCCCGCTGAAATCAGCTCGCCAGGTTCAGTGATCCGGCCGAGGAGCCGGCGCTCCACCAGGGCGCCGAAGGCTCGTCCCTTCCCGCCGGGTCTTCACTCACCTGGTGTCCGCTGGCCGGGTACTCGCCCGTTGGGTAGTCCCCGGCTGGGTATTCGCCGATGGGCAGGAGCCTGATTCCCCGCCGCAACGACATGACACCGGGGAGCTCGAGGTGAGCCCGCTTGACCAGCAGATCGGTGCCCTGAACGGCCAGGGTGCCGGTGATTTCGCAGCGACCCGAGTGGACGGCGATGATCCGGCCGCCGCTGATCCCGAGCACCAGGGCGTTGACGTCGAACATGATGGACAGGCCGAGCTCGAGGGTGGCCACCTTCTGACCGTCTACCAGGACGCTGACGGAGGGCCGCTGCTCCACCGTGATCTCGTGCGTGACCATGCTGACCAGTTCGGTGCTGAGGGGTGCGGCCAGCGTCCGCCGCGCGGCGGCGACCATGTCCCGGTGCTCGCGCCACCCGCGCGCGAGCACGTCGATCAGGTCGACCTTCAGCAAGGCTGAGGCTGCGGTCGCCGCCTCCTGCACGGCGGCCTTCCTGGTCATCTCCGGGAGATGCGCCAGGGCGCGGTCAAGATTCTGGTCGCCGCCGGGGATGAGGATCTTGCCCGCCAGGGCTTCGGCGGCGTCTGCGCCCGGGCCGAACAGCAGATCCAGGGCGGTGGGCGTACTGCCCTCTCCAGGGGTCGTCATGGCCGCCCCTCCTTAATCGTCGTGGTGATACTTCCGGGATGGGGTTCGAGGCGAACCGTGTGGGTCGGCTCCCGTCCGGTTTCACGGACTTTCACCGCGTCCACCCGGAAGGTGTCCGTCACGGCTCGCACGTCTTGCGGCACGGCGACTTGCTCGCGAGAACGGACCGAGTGAGCAGGTTTCCGTGCGCGGAAGCCCCGCCTGATCAGCGTGAGAGCCCCGGCGACAACCACGGCCGCGGCCGCCGCCAGCAAGGTGATGAGCCACTTCGGTGGCCCCGGCGAGGGCACGGGTACGACCGGGGTCGGCCCGCTCGGTTCGGCTGTTACCTCGGCGGAAAACGGGCTCTCATTCCCGGTGGCGTTGACCGCGGCCACCATGAAGTAGTAAAGGGTGCCGTTGGTCAGACCGGCCACGGTGGCGTCGGTGCTCTTGCTGGTGCCGATCGCGGCGCTCTCCTGCACGCCCGGATGGCTGGCGAGATAAACCTTGTAGCTGATGACCGGGCCGCCATCCGACGCGGGCGCGGTCCACGACAAGTGGACCTGGGTGTCACCCGCGGTCGCGGCCAGCCCGGTCGGTGCGGTGACCTTCGGGGCTGTGGTGCCTGGCGAGGTCGCGGGGGTCACGGACGGCGTGGTGGCGCCTGACGTCGGGGTGCCCGACGTCGGGGTGCCTGACGTCGGGGTGCCCGACGTCGGGGTGCCCGACGTCGAGGTACTCGGAGGGGGCGAAGTCGGAATGATACGCAGCAGCGTGGCCGGCGCCTCGGCCGACAGGGGGCCCTGGCCCGCGGCGTTCACCGCGATCACCCTGAAGTAATAGGTGGTCCCGTTGGTCAGGCCGGTTGCCGTGTAGCTGGTGGCGGTAACCAGGGAGCCGTTGACCGGGGTGCGGTTCTCGCCGCCCGGCCTGGTCCCCGCAAAGATGAGGTAGCTGCTGATCGCCGCGCCCCCGGACGCGGGCGCGGCCCAGGACAGGGTCACCCGCGAGTTGCCTGGAGTCGCGGTCAGCCCGGTGGGCGCCCCCGGCACGGTCAGCGGAACGGCTGACACCTCGTTCGACGGCAGGCCTTCACCGACCCGGTTGACCGCGGTCAGCCTGAAGTAATACCTGGTCCCGTTGATCAGGTTGGTCACCGTGACGACGGTGCCGGTGACCCTGGCGACCGGAGCGTTCCGGGATAGATCAGCCGTGGTCCCCACGTAGAGGTCGTAGCCGGTGACCGGCGAGCCCCCATCCGATGCGGGCCCGGCCCACGACAGGACCACCTGGGCGTTACCCCGAGTCGCGGTCAGCCCGGTGGGCGCCCCCGGCACGGTCACCGGGACGGCCGACACCGCAGCCGACGGAAGGCCCTGGCCCGCGGTGTTGACCGCGGCCACCTTGAAGTAATACGTGGTCCCGTTGGTCAGGCCGGCCCGCGTGACGGCGGTGCCGGTGACGCTGGTGACCGGGGCGCTCCCTGACAGATCGGCCGTGGTCCCCTGGAAGACGTTGTAGCCGCTGATCGCCGCGCCCCCAGACGCGGGTTCGGCCCAGGACAGGGTCACCCGCGAGTTGCCTGGAGTCGCGGTCAGCCCGGTGGGCTCCCCCGGCACGGTCAGCGGGACGGCTGACACCTCGTTCGACGGCGGGCCTTCACCGATCTCGTTGACCGCGGTTACCCAGAAGTAATACGTGGTCCCGTTGGTCAGGCCGGCCCGCGTGACGGCGGTGCCGGTGACGCTGGTGACCGGGGCGCTCCCTGACAGATCAGCCGTGGTCCCCTCGAAGACGTTGTAGCCGCTGACCTGCGAGCCGCCATCCGATGCGGGCGCGGTCCACGACAGGGTCACCTGTGAGTTACCTGGCTTCGCGGTCAGCTCGATGGGCGCTCCCGGCCTCGCCGCCGGGGTGGCCGACACCATGTTCGACACTACGTACGGGAGCCGGCCGCGGACGATCACGAAGCAGTACGTGGTGCCGTTGGTCAAGTCCTTCACCAAGTAGTCGCCGCCGCTGGCGGTGTCGACCCTGGCAGCCTTGCTACTGTCCTGAGCGGGCCAGTCATAGATGGCGAAGGCTTTTCCCGTCGCGAGCGATCCCGACGTGAGCGACTGCCACGTCAGGCGCACCTGCTTGTCGTCCGGGAAAGCCTTCAGCTGGAACATGGGCGTGGGCGCCGTCACGGCCGCCCTGACGGGCACCTGAACTGGTGGCAAGGAGCATGGCTCGCTCGGCGCGGGGTCGGCGGTGAGGGCGCCTGCCCCCGCGGTGCTGCCGCCTGCCACGATCGCGGCTCCGCTCGCCATGGCGGCGGCCAGGCATAGTCCGGCGAGCGCGCGCAGCCACGGTCCGAGGTGCTGCCGGGTATCGCTGGGGAACCCCGGCTCATCAACTCTGCGGTCCTCGTGACCGTCCTGCATAACAATCCGGAGGCAAGGCTGACGCACGGTGATACACAACCGGAGGGATAGAGGGATATAACCGGACAGAACTTCCCTGTGTTTGCCCGGGAGCTCCGCACCTCACCGCACAGGCGTCCCGTAGCACTCATGCTCCCCGCGCCAGCCGGTCTCACCAGCAGATATCAGGGCTATTGCGATCTCTTTCGCGGCTAGCGATTTCGGCGACACGCCACGGATTTCGCGGAAATGTCGTAGCTGTCCGATACTATAGAACTGAAAATCTAGAGATCCGCCCGGACCAGCCTTGGGAGCGTCGGGAAGGAGGTAGCCTAGGTGAGCACCACCCCCGTAGCCCCGGTCTTCGCCAGCGTCGGCGAGGCGATGGACATGGCGCGGGCCGCGCTCGGCTACCTCGCTGCCGCCGACGCGACCCAACTGGCCGCCGAGACGCAGGCCGAGTGCCTGCGGACGCTGGAGCAGACCGACGCGATCAGTACCGCCGTCCGGGCGTCGTTCCTGTCCGCGTTCACCGTGGGCAAGGGGTATTCGGCCGATGCGGATTACAGCGCGCGGTCGTGGCTGATGCACCGGACCGGGATCACCCGGGCTGCTGCGGCCAGCCATACCGCGTGGGCGAGGCGGGCCGATACCCATCCCCACATCGTTGCCGCGCTGGCCAGGGAGGAGATCTCCGAGTCCTATGCCCGGGCGATCTGCCAGTGGACCGACCGGCTGCCGGAGAAGTTCCGGGAGGAGTCCGATAAGTTCCTCGCGGACGCGGCCGCCAGGGGCCTCGCTCTGGCGGACCTGTCGGCGATGTTCGCCGAGATGTACGAGCGGGCCCGGTCCGAGCTGCCCGATGAGGACCCGGCGCGCGGGTTCGAGGACCGCGGGGTGCGGCTGGAGACCACGTTCGCCGGTGCCGGGGTCATCAACGGGGACCTGACCCCGGAGTGCGCATCGGTGCTGGGCAAGGTACTCGACGCGCTGTCCGCCCCAGGCGGGGAGGAGGATGACCGCAGCCAGGCCCAGCGCTACCACGACGCGCTCCAGGAGGCCATGCAGCGGCTGGTGACCGCGGGCCTGCTCCCGGAGCGGGTCGGACAGCCGGTCAAAATCTGGGCGCACATCTCCCTCGCCGACCTGCTCCGCCTGGACGGCAGCTCCGCCCTGCAGGAAGAGTGGACCGCGCAGGTCCGCGCCCAGTGGGCCGCGCATCGGGCCGCGGTGTCCCAGACCGGGAGTGATGGCGGCGCCTGGCTGGACGGCGACGGCGCCGAGGCGATGGCGTGCGACGCCGCAATGGCCCCGATCGTCACCGGCGACCTGAACCCGGCTGTCCTTGAGGACCTGGTCCGGCTGTGCGTCGAGCTCGACAAGCTCCGCCGCGACGGCCAGGCCCGGCCGGACACCACCCAGGCCCGGCCAGACACCACCGCGGCCTGGGCCGCCCTCGAGCAGGCCGTGATCGGTAAGGCCGTCGACCTTCTGTCCGGCCCGGGCGGGCTGGCCAGCTTCCTGCGCCGCCGCCAGCTCGGCGTCCGGCTGGCCGGCCCCAGCCTGCCCCTGGACATCGGCTACAGCGACACGATCCCGGCGGGGATCCGCAACGCCGTGATCCTGCGGGATCAGCACTGCCAGTGGGCCGGCCGGTGCGACCAGCCCGCTGGTGCCTGCCAGGTGCACCACACCAAGCACAAGGCCAACGGCGGCCCGACCAGCGTCAAGGATTGTGTGCTCCTATGCTGGTTCCACCATCAGGTGGTCATCCATCAGTGGGGCTGGACCCTGGTGCTGAACCCGGACGGGACAACGACGGCGTGGAACAAGGACAAGACCCAACGCCGGTAAGTTAGCCGGTGTTTAGGGCGTCTGGGGTGCGCATTGTCAGCTTGTAGGCGACGGTGGACGGCGGGTGCTGTTCGCAGGCTTTGGCGAAGGCGGCGGTTCCTTTACGCTCGCGGGGCTTGGAGCGCGGGCGCCGGGTGAGCAGCGGCTGGCTCCAGATTTCGTCGAGGA
>Ga0137377_10003915_pt1 | contig 11652 bp, 9 predicted proteins | sample SagtaG_22_FD_104815 | JGI IMG/M metagenome (GOLD analysis project Ga0137377, IMG submission 104815) | Vadose zone soil microbial communities from Sagehorn Ranch, Mendocino, California, USA - Sage2_L_40_16 metaG | ecosystem: Environmental > Terrestrial > Soil > Vadose zone | place: USA... | reverse complement strand
TGCGGGCGCACATCCATGCCCTTGCCGGACATGAATTGCACGGGGCCGAAATGATCGAAGAAGATGAAAGGCCCGACCATCTGGCGCTTGCCGTGCGGCAGCGCGCGGCGCACCTCGAATCCATCGCCGAGGTCGCGGGTACGCGGCACGATGATCAGCTCGAGCGCGTCGCAGGATTTGGGATCGCCGAGCACGGGATCGTTGGAGGGAAGCCAGCTCATGATGTCTCCGTGATTTGATTTTATGGTGATCTTAGCAGCAATCGGGTGGTGGCGTCCAAGCGCGGAGTCATCACAATCTCACGTCGGTCGCGGCAAAATCTCTTCGTCGTCCCCGCGGAACGCAGGGACCCATGCGCCGCGGCGGCAATTGTTGCAGAAGGTATCCGCAGCCATGCCTCAACGATAGGACACGGCGTATGGGTCCCTGCTTTCGCACGGACGACATCATTGATCTGTTCGCAACGCCCGCCGAAACGATTTTCCCGTCACGCCCGCCATTGATCTGTTCGCAGGAACAATTCTCCCGTCGGCTCAGAAGCAACAAAGCCGGTCTGGATTGCGTCGTCGCTTGCGCTCCTCGCAATGACGGCGGTAAGCCTACTCAACAAAATCGAGAGGATGGAAACCGATGTTGCCCCCACTCAAACCCGGCGTCACGCTCGCCCGACTCAACGGTCCGATGATCGAAACCGAACGTCTGAAGTTGCGGCCATGGTGCAGCGCCGACATCGCACCGAACACGGCGATGCTGTCCGATCCCGGCACCGCGCGCTTCATCACCGCCGATGGAAAGCCGGTTATCAACGAGTTGGTGGGATGGCGCAACGCGGCCATCATGGCCGGGCATTGGGTCCTGCATGGCGTGGGCATGTTCGTGGTCGAGGAAAAAGCCAGCGGCAAATTCGCAGGGCGGGTGGGGCCGTGGTTTCCGCCGGGCTGGCCGGGCTTTGAAGTTGGCTGGGGTATCGCCAGCGAATTTCGCGGCAAGGGTTACGCGGTCGAAGCAGCGCGGGCGGCGATCGATTGGAGTTTTGCGACTTTCGAAATCGATCGGATCGTCCACTGCATCGACCATGAAAACGCCGCATCGCGAGCCGTGGCGCGGCGGCTTAAGGCCGACAAGCAAGGCGAGACCGACCTGTTCGGCCACGTCGCGGAGGTGTGGGTGACGACACGCCATTCATGGATGGCCCAAGCCGCCAAAATTGTACCTTCCGGCGATCTTCGCTAGATTGCGGCCGTGCCCCTTGGCCCGATTGAGCCGACCGGATGTTGCTGTCCACTCTTGATATCGCGTTGCGCGCCGGCACCACGGCTCTGTTGCTGGTACTGGCCGCCTCGCTGTTCCGCGACTTTCGAAGTGTCGTCGCCGGGCGGCTGGCGGTCGCCTTCGCGCTGGGGTCGGCGGTTCACGCCGTCGCCTCAGCCATCGGCTCCACAGCGCCGGTTTCGATCTGGCATGCGCCGCTGGTCGCGATCTCCACCGGCAACATCGTGGTGTTCTGGCTGTTCACGCGCGCGCTGTTCGACGACGCCTTCAAGATGCGCTTGTGGCATGTGCTGATCTGGGCTGCGGTCGCCGGTTTCAGTTTCGTCAATTGCGCCTGGATCGCGCCGGCATCGGCAGGGAACGCGCGGTTTTCCATCGTGGCGATCAACCTGCTCGCGCTCGGCTTTATCGCGTTGGCGGTCGGGCAGACCATCGCCTCGTGGTCCGCCGATCTGGTCGAGCGACGGCGTCGCCTGCGGGTTTTCATCGTCAGCGCCGCCGCGCTTTACGGCGGCACGAACGCCATCCTGCAAATGCTGATATCGGGCCGCGAGGCGGCCGATCTCGCTAACACCGCGAATGCCGCGCTGCTGGCGGGCATCGTCGCCGTGATTTGCTATTCGATGACGCGGGTTGCCGCAGCGGATCTGTTTGCGGTCGCGCCCGCCGCCGCCGTTGCCGATGTCGCCGGCCCGACGGCGGCGCCGGATTCAGGCGCCGCCGATCAAAGACTGGTCGATGCGCTGATGCGGTTGATGGCCGATGAGCGAATCTACCGCCACGACAACATCACCATCGGCACGCTGGCGACCAAGCTTGCGATACCCGAGTACAAATTGCGCCGCCTGATCAACCAGCGGCTCGGCTATCGCAATTTCAATGTCTTCCTCAACAATCACCGGATCGAGGAAGCCAAGGCCGCTCTCGCCGACCCGTCGCAGGCCGAAGTGCCCGTGATCACGATTGCGATGGATGCCGGCTTTCAGTCGCTTGGGCCCTTCAATCGCGCCTTCAAGGCCACCACCGGCGTCACGCCGACCGAATACCGGCGCCTCAACGTGACCGCGGCCTGATTTTATAGTCCATTGTAATTCCGGATAAATTCCGGAATCGGCGAGGCGTTTTCAGTTTTCAGCCAGGGCGATTTCCAAATCCGGCGAGCCGTCGCGCCGCTATCGAGCTCATGTCCGGCACGCGCTTATGCGTCATGCCGGAGGCCATCATGAACCGACGACGTCTCTTCTTCATTCTTGCAACTTCGAGCGCGCTTACCGCGCTCGCCCTGACGGCCGCGCGGGGCCGCGACGTGCCCAAGGTGGCGACAGGATTCGTCGCAAACGTGGTTTGCTCGGAAACCTTCGTGTCCGGTCAGGATCCTGACCGGGTGTTCTCGGATACGACAGACGCGATGCCGGGCGCCGGCCTGATCAGATGGGCGCTGGGCTACAGCGTCGATCGGACCCGCAAGGACGTCACCGTGACCCTGCTGGGCCTCGGCCGCAGCCATGCCGTCTATCGCGATGGCCTCGGCTGCTATCTCGATCATGGCGGTGCGGTCGCCGAAGCGTCGGCGCCGCCCACCGACGGCAAACCGGCGCTGGCGCTGTTGCCCGAGATTGCCGGGCCCTCGCTGGTCGCGCCGGTCAACCCCGAGCTCGCCGCCGCGCTCGATCGCGCCTTCGCCGAGCCCAGCCAGCCGCCATCCCGTCATACCAGAGCGGTGCTGGTACTGAAGGACGGCCACATCGTCGCCGAGCGTTATGCCGAGGGTTACGGTATCGATACGTCGATCCTCGGTTTCTCCGCCACCAAATCGGTGATCTCGGCGCTGACAGGCATTCTCGTGCGCAAGGGCGAGCTGACGCTCGATCAACCCGCACCCGTCGCGGCCTGGCAGGGCGCCGGCGATGTCAGGCATGCGATCACCGTCGATCATCTGTTGCGCCATACCGCGGGTCTTGCGCTCGGCAGCTCGCTTGACGCCTCGCTCGCCGCGGCGCTCGAGCCGGTCAATCGGATGAAATTCATGGAACCGGATATGGCCGCCTATGCCGAAAACACCGAGCTTGAAACGACGCCCGGCAGCGTGTGGAATTACAGCGATGGCAATACGATCATTCTGTCGCATCTGATCCGCAACGCGACCGGCGGCCGCGCATCCGACGTGCTGCGGTTCGCGCGGCAGGAATTATTCGGCCCGCTCGGCATGCGCCACGTGACGCTCGAGTTCGACGCCGCGGGCAACCCCGAGGGATCGAGCCAGATGCTGGCGACGGCGCGCGACTGGGCGCGTTTCGGCATGCTCTATCTCAATGACGGCGTCGTCGGCGGCAAGCGCATCCTGCCGGACGGATGGGTGAGATATTCGGCCTCGCCCACGTCGAACGCCTGGGTTGGATATGGCGCGGGCTTCTGGACCAATCTCGGCGACAGCTTTGGCGCCCGCTACCGGATCGAACACGGCTGGCCGCGCAACGCCTTTTTCGCCAAGGGGACGATCGGTCAATATGTGATCGTCATTCCCTCCGAACGGCTGGTCGTCGTTCGGCTGGGCCGGTCGCCGAATTGGCCGCCGGAGGCTGACGGCGTGTTTCGGCTCGTCAGCGACGTGGTCGCGGCGACCAGCGAAAAAGCAAAGCTGGTGGGTAACTGACCCCGCGCTTTACTGCCGCCCCAGCTGTGTGGCTTTCTCGACACGATCAAATCTCTCAAGGGACAGGATCGCATCCGCGAGCTGATCGGCGCGGCCGTTCAGCACCGGGCGGGCGAGGGTGAGAAATTTTTGCGCCATCGCCTGCGCATCCGGGAATGAATTCGGTTCGCCAGAGGGATCGGCATAAAGCCGCTCATGCACGCCATCGTCGGTGGTGATCGAAACCCGTGCCCCGAAGGGGTGGCTGCGGCCGATTTCGAGGCGATCGTCCTGCACCACGTCGAACTTGTCCGCGAGCGCATCCACCGCAGCGTCGCCAAGCTTGTCGTAATCGTCCCAGCCGAAACGGCCCTGATCGAGCGCCACGGCGCCGGTGAAGAACATCGAGAACTGGCCGCCGACGATCGAGGTCGGGTGCCGCTTGGTAGCGGCGTCGCCGGTCAGCGTGATGCCGTTGCGGTGCAGACCGATCTCGACGCGCTTGATCTGGTCCGGCGTGAGATTGTGCTCGCGGCGTATCGCGATCAGCGCGTCCAGCGCGGCGTGGGTGTAGCGACAGCTCGGATAAGGTTTGACGCCGATCTTCATGGTCTCGTAGGTCGTGCCGAGGCCGGCGGTGGCTTTGTCGGGATGGGCGTTGTCGCTGTAGCCGACCAGCAGGCCATGCTTGCCTTCCACCGATTCGGTCGCGCCGACGAAATCATTGCGCGCCAGGGTCGCTGCGATCACGCCGTTCATCGCGGCGGCGCCGACCTGATAGCGCTTGTTCCAAGCGCCGTTGACGAGGAACTGCAGCGAGCCGGCGGCCTGACTGCCTGAAATACCGAACGCCGCGATGATCTGTTGTTTCGACAGTCCAAACAGCCTCGCAGCCGTGGCGGCGGCGCCATAGGTGCCGGCGGTGGCGGTCGGATGAAAACCGCGCGCATAATGCGAGGTGGGATCGAGCGCGTTGCCGAGACGGCAGCACACTTCATAACCGGCGACGATCGCCGTGAGCACTTCACGGCCTGAGGCGCCGACCATCTCGCCGACCGCGAACGCGGCCGGCACCACCGGCGCGCTCGGATGCAGCGAGGAATCCGCGTGCGTGTCGTCGAAGTCGAGCGAATGGCCGAGCGCGCCGTTGAGCAAGGCGGCGACCGCCGGTGTCCAGGTCTTGGAATCGCCGAATACGGTCGACTGGCCCTTGCCGTCGAGCGCCAGCGCTTCGAGCATCTTGAGCAGCGAGGGCGTGGACTCCGCATCGCGCCGCGCCCGGATGGCGCTGCCGAGGAAATCCAGCGTCAGCACCTTGGCGCGCGCCAGCACCTGCGGCGGGATATCCGCGAATTTCAGGTTTGCGATATAGGCGGCAAGCGTTGCGGTTTCGTCGGCCATCGTGTTTCCTCACTGTTGTCGCACAGGGTAGGCGGGCTGATTCCGGGTTTCAAGTCGCCTGGGCGCGATGGGCAGCAGCCATGTCCAATGTCGTTTACAAAAGGCTTCGTCTGTAACATTCCGGAACGGGGCGCATGATCGCTTTCCTGAAACGCCTGTCCGCCCCGATGCGGTCCCGGAAGGCGCAACTGGCGCTGGCGATCAGGGTCACGGTAGCGGCTTTCGGCGCGCTGGCGATCGCGACCGCGTTGAATCTGGTGTTGCCGCTATGGGCGGTGCTGACGTCCCTCATTGTAACCCAGATGAGCGTCGGCCGGTCGCTGAAGGCGACCCGCGACTATATGTTCGGCACGCTGGGCGGCGCGATCTATGGCGGCGCCGTCGCGGTGCTGATTCCGCACTCGGGAGAGGGTGCGCTGCTGGCGCTATTGGTGTTGGCGGTGGCGCCGCTGGCCTTCATCGCCGCCATTAATCCCAGCCTGAACGCGGCCCCGGTCACTGCGGTCATCGTGCTGCTGGTCCCCACCATGAGCCATGTCAATCCGCTCGATTCCGCGATCGATCGCGTTCTCGAGGTCACGGTCGGCGCGGTCACCGGGCTTTTGGTGTCGTTTATCGTGCTGCCGTCGCGGGCGCATAATCAGGTCCGGGTCAGCGCCGCGCGGCTGCTCGAATTGATCGCGGCGGCGCTGTCCGAATTGCTGGCGGGGTTGACGCGCGGGCTCGACAACGACGCCCTGCACCGGATTCAGGATGGCATCGGCACCACGCTGGTCGAATTGAATGCGACCGGCGCGGAAGCGGAGCGCGAGCGCGCGGCGCATCTGGCGTCGGGGCCCGACACCGGTCCGCTGCTGCGGACCGTCTTGCGGCTACGCCATGATCTTGTGATGATCGGGCGGGCGAGCGTGGCGCCATTGCCGTTCAATCTACAGGCACGGCTCGCAGCCCCCTTGGCCAACATCAGCGCTGCGATCGTCACTTATTTGCGCGCCATCGCCGAGGCCTTGCGGACCGGTGTTGGCGCGCCGGCGATTTGGCCGGTCCAGGAGGCGCTGCAGGCTTATGCAGCGGAAATCGCGGCGCTGCGCAGCGAGGGTCTGACGCGCGGTCTGCCGGGTGATGTGGCGGAACGATTTTTCGCGCTGGGGTTTTCGCTGGAGCAGATGCGGCAGAATCTGAAGGACCTGGAGCGCTGCGTCGCGGAGTGGTCCGAAACATCGTCGGTAACAACCGCCCGCGAGCATGATCAGGGAGCAGATTCATGAATGCGCTGAGCGGACTGGCTGCCGATCCCGCTTTGTCCCCGATAGCCCAATCGTCGCATCGCAGCGAAACGACGAGATGTCCCAAGAGGGGACATAACAAGAGCGGACATCATCGTTCCGCCCGTGCAAGCCCTCTTGCTCACGCCAGACAGTACATCCTTGTGCGAGCCCGGCGGCTATTAAGATTACGCCTTAACCAATGATTAATTATACGTTGGCGGGTGCGAAAGGCCCGGCCTAGCATGCGTTCGGATGTTGCGAATTAGTGAGCGTGCCATGATGTATAAACAGTATGCAGCCTTCATAATGTCTCTCGGCGTGGCGTTTACCCCTGCCTGCGACCAGGCCATCGCCGGGTCGGGAGCGGCCCATGGTGGTGCTTCCGCTTCGACGCATTCGACTTTCCATCCCTCAGTCATTCGATCGCCAAATCACCACAACGGACGCAATATACGGAATTTCTTTCCGACCACCGGCACCTTCTTCTGGGAACCGTCGAATGGCGAACCCAACATAGACGTCACGCAACCGATATCAGGCCCGGTGTCACGCGATATGAATTACACATACAAATTTGATGTTCCTTGGGATTGGGCACACCGCTATCCGCCCAGCTTCTTTGCCGGCCCTGCTCAGCCACCTTCTCCATCAGTAGCATATGTGCCCGGCTGCCCCGCGCAGGCCGTAACGGTTCTTGGGGCCGACGGCAAAAACCAGACCGTCACCGTGGTTCGCTGCTAACGGGCGTTCGTCATTGCGAATGGCGTGTCCGCGCCGCGTCCATGCCGGCGGAGTGCGGGCATGTTCGTATCAGGCTGCGACCTGCCCCAGCATGGCGCGGACGACCAACCGGTGAAACGGCAGGATGATCGCGAGATAAATCCGGCCAAGTAAATTGTGCGTCAGCACCAGGGTGGTCGCGGTGACGCGCTGCCCAGCGCCGGCGCTGACGACGTCGATCACGACGCGAAAATCCAGATGCTTGTCGTTGAGGCCGGCAACGAGGCGATCGGGGCTCTCGCTCAGCACCGGAAATATCCCGATGGCCGCGGCGGAAACAGCCCCGGTGGGGGCGGGTCTCTTCAGGCCAAACGGCGCCACCAGCCGGTTGCGCCAGCGTATCAGCGCGTCGATCCACTGCGGCCCGCGTGCCAGCATCTTCTCGGCCGCGTGCCGGGAGTCAAGCGCGGTGCCATCGACCGTCACGCTGTAGGCATCGACGAACTGCGCGCCGGCCAACAGTACACCGGCATCGATCTCAGGTTCGACCTCGCGGACTTTCATTGCTATCCCTCGCTATGTGCGAACTTGAGCTGACGCGCCAGCCGCCGGAAACGCAAGACCAGAAGCACGGCATAAACCGCGGTTCCGCAGGACAGCCCGATCCAGACGCCGATGGCGCCGAGCGATGTCCGGAACGCGAGCCCGTAGGCGGCGGTAAATCCGATCAGCCAGTAACTGATGGCGGCAAACAACAACGGCACCCGGGTGTCGCTCATGCCGCGCAGCGCGCCGGCCGCGACCGTCTGGATGCCGTCGGCGACAAAGAAGGTCGCGCCTACCATCAGAAGCGTCGCGGTGAGCTCGATGACGGCGCCCGCGCTCTCCGCAGCCTCGCCGAAGAAAAATCGCGCGATCGCAAATCGGGTGAGGATCACGGTGAGGGTCAGTGCCGACACCAGCACCATTCCAAGCAGCACCGCGACGAAGCCGGCGCGTTTCACCGCGGCTGCGTCGCCACGGCCGACGGCATGTCCGACCCGCACGGTAGCCGCGATGCCGATGCCGAACGGCACCATGAACAGGATGGCGGTCACCTGCAACGCGATCTGATGCGCCGCCAGCGCGGTGGTGCTGATCAGGCCCATCAAGAGCGCCGCGGCGCCGAACAGGCCATACTCCATCAGGAAAGCCAGCGAGATCGGCGCCCCGATGATGATCAGTTGCCGCATCAGCCTCCAGTCGATACGCCAGATGCGGCCCAGCACCTGATATTTCCGGAACGGGCGGCGGGCATAGGCAAACCAGATACCCGCCAGAAACATGCCGAAATTCACCGTCGTGGTGGCGAGACCGGCGCCGAACAGTTCCAGCCGCGGCAGGCCCAGCCCGCCATAGATCAAGAGATAGACCAGCGTCGCATTGGCCGGGATGGCGGCAAGCGTGATCCACAATCCCGGCTCCGGCCGGTTGACCGCGCCCATGAAGCCGCGGATCGCCAGGAACCACAGTGCCGGCGTGATGCCCCATGCCAGGCCGCGCAGGTATTGCTGTGCGAGGTGGCTGGTCGCGGGAACCTGCCCCAGCGTCAACAGGACATGTTCGCCGAACAGCGGAAGCAGCATCATCGGCAGCGAAATCAGCAGCGCGGCCCACAGCCCGACTCGAAGCGCGCGCCGCACCCGCCGCGGATCGCGGGCGCCAAACGCCTGCGCGGCCAGGGGAGCGACGGCGGACATCAGTCCCATCCCAAAGGTGAAGCTGACGAAGTAGACCGTGCTCGCCAGCGCCGCCGCGGCCACGGCCGCGTCGCCGAGGCGTCCGACCAAGGCGAGATCGGTCGTCATCATCGCGATCTGCCCGAGCTGCGTCAGCGCGATCGGCACCGCCAGCTTCAGCGTCTCGGTCAATTCCACGGCGGGGCGATGGCCGGGATTCCCAACGGCGTCAGGCGCAGCGATCGGCACTCGCTCGATTTTATCAAGGGACGTCATGGAAATCAGATTAGCACCGCAACCGGCAGGCGGCACAAGCCCGATATTCTATCAGGCGTCGCGGCCTACTCCGGCACCCGGGTGATCCGGGCGCCCAGCGCGTTGAGCCGCTCGTCGATCCGCTCGTAACCGCGCTCGATCTGGTCGGCATTGTTGATGGTGCTGACGCCCTTGGCGCACACCGCCGCCAGCAGCATGGCCATGCCGGCGCGGATGTCGGGAGACGTCATCAGGGCGCCGCGCAGCCGGCTCGGCCCGGCGACGATGGCGCGGTGCGGATCGCACAGCACGATGCGCCCGCCCATCGCGATCAGCTTGTCGACAAAGAACATCCGCGACTCGAACATCTTCTCGAACATCAGGATCACGCCCTCGCACTGGGTGGCGGTCACGATCGCGATCGACATCAGGTCGGCCGGGAAAGCCGGCCACGGCTGATCCTCCAGCTTCGGTACATGGCCGCCGAAATCGTCCCGGATCTTCATCGTCTGACTGGATGGCACCACCAGGTCGTCGCCCTCGACCTCGCAGACGATGCCGAGCCGCTCAAAGCCCATCCGGATCGAACGCAAATGTTCGACGCCGGCGCGCGCGATGCGGAGCGGCGAACGCGTCACCGCGGCAAGGCCGATCAACGAACCGACCTCGATATGGTCGGGGCCGATCGAATAGCTGGTGCCGCCGAGCGTCGCCGGCCCATGCACGATCATGGTGTTGGTGCCTATGCCTTCGATGCGGGCGCCGAGCGCGACCAGGAAATGGGCGAGATCCTGCACGTGCGGCTCGGAGGCGACGTTGCGCAAATGCGAGGTGCCGTGCGCCGCCACCGCGGCCATCAGTGCGTTTTCCGTGGCCGTCACGCTGGGCTCGTCGAGGAAGACGTCGGCGCCCTTGAGGCGGCGGCAGCGGAATTCCAGCCGGTCGGTGGCGACCACCGTGGCGCCGAGTTGTTCGAACGCGAGAAAGTGGGTGTCGAGCCGCCGCCGGCCGATCACGTCGCCGCCCGGAGGCGGCAGCATCACCTCGCCGCAACGGGCCAATAGCGGCCCCGCCAGCAGGATCGAGGCGCGGATCCGTGCGCACAGCACCGGATCGAGATCGGCCGAGCGAATATCCTTGGCATGGACGAAAAGCGTGTTGCGCTGCCGCCATTCGGCTGACGCGCCGACCGACCGGATCAATTCCACCAGCGTTTCGGTGTCGCGAATGCGCGGGACATTTTCGAGCGTGACCGGATGCTCGGTCAATAACGCGGCGGCGATAATCGGCAACGCAGCGTTCTTGTTTCCGGAGGGCTCGATGGTGCCCGTCAGTCGGTGGCCGCCTTCGACGATGTATTGCAGCGACACCCGCTCACACGTCCACAGTGGCGCTGAGCGAATTATCCTGGATGAATTCGCGGCGCGGCTCGACCACGTCGCCCATCAGCTTGGTGAAGATGTCGTCGGCCTCGTCGACCTCCTTGATCTTGACCTGCAGCAACGAGCGCTCATTGGTGTCGAGCGTGGTTTCCCAGAGCTGGTTCGGGTTCATTTCGCCAAGGCCTTTGTAGCGCTGCAGCGCCACGCCCTTGCGTCCGGCGTCGGTCACCGCTTCGAACAGGCTGACCGGACCGTGGATCGGGGTCTCGGTGTCCTTCCGGCGCAACAGGCCCGGCTTCGGATAGGCTTCCTGCAGCTTGGCTGCGTATTCGTCGAGCTTGCGTGCGTCGGCGGAGCCGAGCAGGGCGTCGTCGATGATGGCGACATCCCTGACGCCGCGCACGGTGCGCTCAAAGAAGAAACCTTCGCCTTCGGCGAAGCGCCCGGTCCAGCCGCGCTCGACTTCATCGGCCAGCGCGTCGAGCCTTCGCGCGATATAGTCGGCGGCGGCGTTGGCGGTGGCGATGTCGCTGGTGATTTTTGGGCTCAGGACTCCGGCGATCGCGGCCTGCTCGATCACCTTGCGGTTATAGCGGCTGTGCAGATTGTGCAGCGTGCCGCGAATGACACGGGCGTCCTCCACCAGCGCCTGCAGGTCGCGGCCGCTGCGGTTCTCGCCGGACGCTAGCTTGAACACGCAGTCGTCGAGGCCGGTCTCGATCAGATAGTCTTCCAGCGCCCGTTCGTCCTTTAGGTATTGCTCGGATTTTCCGCGGTTCACCTTGTAGAGCGGCGGCTGCGCGATATACAGAAACCCGCCTTCGATCAGCGCCGGCATCTGGCGGAAGAAGAAGGTCAAGAGCAGTGTGCGGATATGCGCGCCGTCGACGTCGGCGTCCGTCATCAGGATGATCTTGTGATAGCGCAGTTTTGACAGGTCGAAATCGTCGCGGCCGATGCCGGTGCCCAATGCGGTGATCAGCGTGCCGATCTGCTCGGAGCCC
>Ga0137377_10003914_pt1 | contig 11654 bp, 5 predicted proteins | sample SagtaG_22_FD_104815 | JGI IMG/M metagenome (GOLD analysis project Ga0137377, IMG submission 104815) | Vadose zone soil microbial communities from Sagehorn Ranch, Mendocino, California, USA - Sage2_L_40_16 metaG | ecosystem: Environmental > Terrestrial > Soil > Vadose zone | place: USA... | reverse complement strand
TCCTTGTCAAGATTCTTCCATGAAATTCCAGCGCAATCTTAGGGTGACTGCCCTTGGCGTCGATGCTGACAATGCAGCCTGCCACTTCCAACTGCTTCAGCAAGGTGGGCAGAGCGGTCTTCTCATTGGAATGCTCCTTGACATGGCGTTGCGCCAGCACCAGGCGCGCCTGCGAGGCCCACGCACTCACCATTTGGATCGCCGCCTTGCCAGTCGCCCGATCACGGGAGCGGCGCGCCGTCTTCCCATCGATGGCGATCTGCTGCGCAGGCAAGACTGTGTTGATGGCCTGCACCCACGAGAGAAAACACGCTTGAAACTGCTCCGGGTCCAGACGCGCAAAGACGCGCCCAAAGGTATCATGCGAGGGAATGCCATTGGGTAAGTCCAGAAACGTCTCCAACCACGCTCGTTTGGCGTATCCGAACTCCTCGACATCCACTCACGTATCCGCTCCACAAATGACGGCGCACAACGCGATGGTGATGATCGGAAGTCAATGATGGCGTTTCGTCCGGTCCACTCGGGGGTCTTCCAGGGTCGCAACATGCTCGTGCAGGGTGATCCCTTCCATCTTCTTCCTCTCCTCATTTCATCGATGAACTTCTCTCTATTCTATCACTTTTTAGATGCGATTGCCCACAAGCCTTTGGCTATTCTTGCCTACTCACCCTGTGTATGCTAAAATCGACAAATCTCCACTATTAAACTGACAGGCATGATATAATGAAAAGTCTCCTTCTCTCAGAATTAAACTGTACGAAGAAAAGGGGTGCGTGGATATGATCGAGACAGATAAGATCACAACCAAACGATCTATTATCAACCAGCAGCTTTTTTCTGAGGCGTACTTGCGAGAACTATGCGCTGGAAAATTTTCGCATGAGGCCGTGGAGGTGTGTCGGCAGATAATACGCGAATGGCGTGAAGCGTATCCCAACCTCGAAGACGGGAATCTTCTGCGTCAATATGTTGGGCAATGTCTTAGCGCATTACATGTCTCATATACTCTGCAACAAAACCTCTTCCTACTTCATTCAGACGAGACAAAAATGGGCCGTGCAGGCGTTTGCTTGATTGTAAACGATGTAGACCTTGGATGTACGATCAAAGGGCGTCATCATCAAGTGAATCTCGTAAAGCAACTACGCAACTCTGCTTTGAATTGGGGCATAATCACCAATGGAAAGAGTTGGCGTCTCTGCCATGCTGTTGCTGCTTCTCCCTATGAAGTATTTTTAGAGATAAACCTGGATAGGCTTTTACAGGAGAATGATCTCTCAGAGTTTCTTCTGTTTTATCTCTTTTTTGGACAGCAAGCTTTTACTACTATTCAATCGAAGGATATCAATGCGCAAAAGATAGGTCTTGACCGGTATCTGGAGGAATCGGAAAAACGAATAGAGGCGATTCAGCGCTACCTGAGAAGCCAAGTCGAGCCAATTCTACAATCGCTCTGCCTGGGCTTCGTTCAAGACGAGGCTTCAGGGTCATATACTCGCGAGACGCTTGATGAGATATTTCGGAACGCTATTTTCTTGTTATATCGCATCCTCTTTTTGTTTTATGCAGAGGCACGCGAACTATTGCCAACGCAGGGTGTAAACTATCAACGGATAGGTCTTGCTGGCATTGTAGAAGATGCGCGCCTTTATCAGCGAGAGGGCATACATAGCTCTGATCTATTCTCTCTCTGGAAGCGGCTTACCCATCTCTTCGTCGTTGTAGATGATGGTGATGAATCAGTGGGTGTCCGACCGTATAATGGCGGTCTTTTCAGCGATAGAGAGAAGCCGTATCTAAAAACCCACAGAATCACGAACGCTTACCTGGCACCAGCTCTCTTTGAACTGGGTTACGTGCAGGAGAAAGCAGGCATATATCCGGTTGACTATTCCGATCTCTCAGTGCGTCACCTTGGCACCCTTTACGAGGGCCTGCTTGAATATCGCTTGAATCTTGTAGTCCAGGAACCTATGGTTGTACGTGAGAACAAAGGCAATCGCATCTATATCCCAAGGAGTCAGGCCGGTGTCGTCAAGCGAACTGAGACGATATTGGAAGTGGGTGAGGTCTACTTTGCAGACGATAAAGGGGAACGCAAGTCTAGTGGCTCGTACTATACTCCAGAGGATGTCGTACAGTATATCGTGTCTAACACAGTTCTGCCTAAGCTGCAGGAACGTCGTCAAGCACTGGAGATGCTCCTTGTGGATGTACAACGTGAACTCACAGCTGCGGCAACGAAGAACGAATACCTTCGCATTGAGCGCTACGCAGACCAGGAGGTGCTGAAGACGGTCGAACACGGTCTACTTGGCTTGCACATCCTTGATCCTGCTATGGGCAGCGCCCATTTCCTGGTTGCGGCTGGCCAGGTGATGACGAACTTCATTGTTGAGACACTCAACATGACTGAATGGACAAACAGTTCTATGAGCAGTGATCCTCTTGTCTGGAAACGCCGTGTTGTAGAACGCTGCCTCTATGGAGTAGACCTTAATCCCCTGGCACATGAATTAGCAAAGCTTGCCCTTTGGCTTAGTAGTGCAAGCGTTGGCAAGCCTCTGACCTTTTTGGATCACCATTTGAAGGTTGGCAACTCGCTCTATGGTACTCCATTGAACCGCCTATCTGCGCTCCCAGCAGCAAGAAATGCTAATAAGCCTGATCTCTTTCAAGAAATTCGTGAACAGACCATCCAGGCCGTTGTGGAGAAGCTTGGCCAAATCACCGGTACAGATTCTGATCACATCGAAGATGTGAAGTACAAAGGTGAAATCAACCGCTCTATAATCGACTTTACACAGCGCCTACGCGATATCGCTAATGTTTGGCTGGGCACGCTTTTTGGCCTCAAGAACAGCAATAGTAAACTCATAGATGAGCAGGAGTACTACCACCTCCTCGAGGAGGTAACGCGCAATTATGCTTCTGAGTCTTGGGAAATATATGTCAATACCTCTCACATATTACGCGAAGCTCGTCATCTTGCGGGCCCTATGGGCAGGTGCTTTTTCCATTGGGAATTAGAATTTCCAGATACTGTGGTCGATACAAGGTGCCAATTCGATGTAATTATTGCTAATCCACCTTATGTTGGCGCTACCCCTAATCAAGCGATAACAGTGCTATACAAGTCGGCGAGATGTGGAGACCTTTATGCTTGGCTTTTCGAAAGAGCGGTATATATTCTTGAGAAATCTGGTGCGATTGGGATGGTAGTACCTTTATCGCTCATGTTTGGTAGATCTTTCACATCGCTTCGCCAGTTACTGCTTTCAAATCATTTTCACCTACGTCTTTCGTCATACGACAACATACCAGATAGTTTATTTGGTACCTTTAAGGTTAACAAAAATACAAGTGCTGGAAGTATGCAACGTACAACTATTGTGTTTGCTCAGGCTAAATCTGAACCTACTTGTGTTGAAACAACAGACCTCCTCAAGTGGTGGCATCAAGATCGTCCCGTCCTCTTCGAAAAAATACGCTTTGCTGATACTACAAATCTCTGTACTAAGTTTTGCTTTCCCAAAATTGGAAGCGCGTCATCGGCAGCCTTTTGGTTAAGACTTAGAAACATGAAGCATACATTATCTGAAATTAGTTTAGAGATGTATTCCGAAACAAGAAAACCTCCGAGCAATGCAATTTTTTTGACACTTCCACGTATCACCAATTACTTTATATCAGCCACGCCAGGCGCAATGTCTCGCAACGGCGTACTATCTTTTTCATTCAAAAATAAGAGCGATTTGGACTTGGCCCGTGTGCTCCTTAACAGCAATATCTTCTATTGGTACTGGCGCTCTTTTGGTGATGGATTTCATCTAAACATTGAAATTGTCGGTAATTTCCCTATTCCGGATAACATTGATAATAAATACGTTGATTTAGCTAGCAATTTAGATAACATTCTTGAAGAATGTACAACATCTAAGATGTATAGAGGTGAGAGAATACCAAGTTACAATTTCAATCGAAGAATGGATGTCCTATTAGATATAGATGAGTGGATAGTAAAGCAAGTTGCGCCCGATCTGGATCTACCACGTGATATCTTTGCACAATACAAATCCAACTCGTTTTTACGACCGCTTGACTTATCTGCAATACTTAGGGCAGAGGCCGAAGAAAATTGGGCGGCAGAAGAATGACGCAAGTTAACAATGGGTCATTAAAGCCGAAATTACAATTGAGCAACGGCTACTTTGTCAATTTCACGTATTTGGCGCGTATTCTCAATGCAGTCTGCCAAGATCAGCGTGAGCGCATCCCTCAAGCCGATCTTGCCGCTGAAATTGGCTTCACCGAGAGACATGTGAAGCATCTCTGTGGGATTACCCATGCCTTAGGGTTGACCGAGAGGGTAACCTACAAACCGACGCCTTTGGGGCGATTGATACATAAATTTGATCCTTTCTTCGACGATGTGGGGACACTTTGGTTTGTCCATTATTTTATTAGCTCTAATCCATACAATCTCGTTTGGAACCGCCTAGTAACAGTAATCTTACCAACGTACAGAAACATAACGCGCGAGCAAGCACGTATTGCCTTTAATGACCTGCGCCAGTCTCTTACCGAATATAGTATCCAGAAACATGTTTTGGCGGAACTGAATACTGTACTTGATGCTTACACGAACCAGTATTTTGCTCGCCTCCATTATTTACACTTAGAAAATGATATGTATGTCCTAGGTAGGGCCGAACCCGTGCCCCCTCTTGTCTTGGGTGCGTGTATCGTTTGCTTCCGTGAGCGCCACCGCTCCAATGATACAGCAATCTCAGTAACCGACCTGTTTACTACATCCGATGGCCCTGGAGTAGTGCTACAACTAGGAGAGAACCGTCTTCGTGCGCTGCTGGAACAATTAAAGGTGCAGCCAGGGTTCTCTCTCGAAAGTAGGGCTGACCTCGATCAGGTTCGCCTTACAGATAATACACCAAACTATGTATGGATGGAGCGATACTATGTCAGTAAATGATGTCACTCGCATAGATATACGTCAGTTCCTACAACGACAACAGGGCGAACGATATAAGGCCTTTGTCATTCATGGTCCACCGCTGGCAAGCAAAACAAAATTTGCGCGTAAACTTGCCGAGATAAGCCCAGGGGGTGTATATCTGGATGTGCTCAGATATGTTATCGAACGGCCTGAACTGGCGCAGCAGATCGACATGATCGATGTAACGGCCTTGCAGCGTCTCGTCATCTTATATGCCATCAATACAGGTGCAAGGTTACTCCTGGTAGATGAATTGGATTTTCTTATACCTATCTGGAGTGATGATCTGACTGAATTCAAGTACATGGTCAGGTCGCTCTCAGTCGCTCAGACGCCTGCCGTAATTGGCTTTATTTTACAAACTCGCTACGAACTGGAAGAATGGAATCTTCCAAATGGAGCCAACAACCAGAACCGCATCCTGCACATCGAAAATATCCAGGCATTGCAGCCCTGATCTCTTAAAGGCTAGTAAGGAGAGGCTTCAGAATGGTAGAGCCGACTATTCAAGAAATCGTTGAGATACACGGAGGTTATACCTCGTTCGTTGACTTGAAACTAGAGTTGTTCGATGATACCAGAAATACTGGGCGTATGTCTCGCTATCGCCCGATCACCTCACACCGACAGGCCTTCCAGAAACTCGCCAGATCGCTCAATATCAAGGACAATCGCTGCTACCTGCTGACCGGCGCGTACGGCACTGGTAAATCTCATCTCTGCCTGATGTTTGCCAACTACCTTCAAACACCTGCAGGCGAACAGCCCATGCCCAAATTTTTTGAAAACTATGCCGATGTTGAACCCCAAGCAGCCGAAGAATTGAAAGCGAAACGCCGCACAGGTCGTTATCTCATTGCACTATGCGACTGGGGTGGTAAGGGAGATTTCGAAGAGGTCGTCTTACGGGCAGTAGACGATGCGCTGAGGCGTGAGGGCCTTGAAGATACTCTCGATACTCCCTACCAGCAGGCTAGTAGAAAAATAAGAGAGTGGAAGGGCTTCGCAGAGGCTGGTGATCCTAAAGGTCACTTCTATAGAGACTTCGAACGAGTACTGATGGAACACCACCCGGAATATACTCTGCCTTCATTCGATAAACGGCTGGCGACCTTTGACTATGCCACCCTAGAGGTATTTAAGCGCATTCACCAAGACGTAACGACAGCACCATTCGCTTATGATAAAGCAGACCTGCTTGCTATTCTCACCAGTATCCTGTCGAGCAAAGCTTTCAAAGACCGCTTTCTGGGCATCCTCGTACTCTTCGATGAGTTCGGCGACACAATGGAACGAGGCAGCATGAGCCCCAAAATGTTCCAGCAGTTCGCTCAGCTCTGCGCTGAAACACCAAGCAACTGCGCACCCATTGCCTTTGTGGGTACCTCTCATAAGCCGCTGGCTGAGTACGCCAAGGCCTATAATGCCATAGAGTTCCGAACAGCAAGTGACCGGATTGAGCAAGTACCGCTATCCCCTAACGGTGTGGAGGATATCGTTGCCGCTATAGTTGTTCCCAAGAAGGGAAGCACACTGTGGCAGCAAAAGATCACGTCGCGCCAAACCTTTGATGAGATGCTGTCCGACTGCAAGCGGCTGAACTTATTTAATTGGCTCAAAACCCCAAAGATTCGCGAAGCCATCATTGAGAACATGTACCCAATGCATCCTATGGCGACGTACGCTTTACTGCAACTCGTGCGCGATGTGGCTTCCAACTATCGCACCATCTTCACATTCTTTTCTGGCGAGCCGGGCATTGATGCGGAACCCGGCTCCTATGGCCATTACATCGCCACAACCCCGATTGAGATAGGTAAAAAGCTCAATCTCTACACAGCTGACCGGCTTTTCGACTACTTCGGGTCAAGACTTCAGGCCGACAACAAAGAGCTTCGCGAAACAGTTCGTAATAACGTCAGAGATTATGAAAGTTCGGTGCGGGAACAGAAGCGCGTAGCTGCCGCTGACGCCAGTAGCCAGCTCCAATACCAGGAAGATCCACTTGTCACAAGAATCCTGCGGCTTATGTTGATCTATCAGATTATTCAGATTCAGAACACGCCGGACAATCTCGCATTCGGTCTCGACTGCACAACGCCATCCGAACGAACCGCATTGCAAAATCGCTTGCGTGAACTCTCGACAAAAGGCATTCTCTACTACCGTAAAGACCAGAGTATTTATGAGTTCAAGCAGAGCGAAGGAGCCGATATCGATCACCTTGTTGCAGCATACATCAATAACCCTGAAAACGTGCCGGATAATCTTGCAGCAGAACTGAACGAGCTTGTACCGCTCGACAGAAAAAACGATTTGTACCTTGAGGCCAAGGATTATAATCTGCTCTACGGTGAAGATAAGCGTCTGGAGCGTCGATTTGTTCGCGCAATAGACCTGGGAGGCCAGTCATATTTTGATACGCTGGAGTCCGAGATAGAGCAAGAGGTAGCAAAGAAAGGCGAGTTCGAGGGAGTTGCACTTTACGCAATCTGTGAAACCACTGATGATATTCAGAAAGCGAAAAACTTCTGCACCGGAAATACATCAGATCGCATTGTAATCGCCATTCCCAAACAACCTCTCTCTTTGCGTGATGCCGTACTTGAGCTGCGCGCACTACAAGCTATTGATGGAAGCGCAGACGCGAAGAACTTTACCTTCCAGGATAAAGCAGCTCTCAATGCCAGGCTCAACGGTGACGGCAACCAACCCGGAGCCAGAAAAGCATTGCTTACCCGGCGCGATAAATTTCTCAGCGGTAGAGAGGTGAACTGGTATGGTAAATATACGCAGGCGATTCCAACAGATGAGATCAAAGCACACGACATTGCCAATAGGGTCATGGAGGTAGTATATGCGAGCTGCCGAAATAAACTCGCCCATGATGATTTTAATAAATTGCACTTCAAGATAGACCGCACTCGAAGCATGGCGCTGAAAGAAGCTGTGGAGAAATTGCTTGATACTGCCAGTCAGATCGTCGTTGATACCAGCTTCGCTCAAGCTCGTGGTGATATCCGCTATCTGCAAAAGTGCCTTTTAAATTCTGATTCACTGAGGATCATAAAGACAGATGGCACAAGAATGCGTTGCGAGTTTGAGACGAATCCAGATAAATATGCAAGGAAGCTTCCGAGCCTGGCTGAGATGGTGCGTGAAGTACAAAATCTGAAGGCTGGAGACAAAATACGCATTACCGAGTGGGTGAAAAAGTATAGGAAACCTCCATATGGGCAAGGCCCGGTCTCATTAGCTCTTTCACTAGCCTGTTTATGCAGGCGCTTTGGTGATAGTATCCGTTTCAAAGTTGATGAGACGACAGTAGGAGATCTCCCCGTTACCTCATTTGATGTCGTGCATAACTTGATCGATGGGCAGTATCCGAATGCTTTCTTGAGCTACAGGCAACTGCGCAGCGAAGAAAAGGCCCTGGTTAACGTCGTGCACTCTGTTTTTGGGTCCCTCGATTCGGCGCTGGCCCGCGATTACACGGTAGTCGAAGCTTACTCTGTAATGAAAGAGTGGTGGAATAATTTACCGCCTCTTGCTCATGTAGACAAACTCTACTCTCAAGGACAATATCCCTACACTACCGGTTTTATCGCCGTCATGCAGAAAATAGAAGCAAAGGATGCTCATACTTTCTTGTTCGATGAATTGCCTACTGCATTTGGTACAGATGCGGGTATAGCGATCTCACAGGAGATTGTGACTATACTTGAAAAGCAACTTTCCTCAGAAAAGGGGGCACTTGAAAGCGCGCTTACCATCGTGGAAGATCGCATTTTGGGAGCCGTGCGCCATATCTTTGAGGTCAAGCAAAGCACCTATAGCGATATTGTAGATGATATCCGCAACTGGTATAACGGTCTTGATTTGCAGCAGAGAGATGCTTACGCAAGATGGCAAAATAGTGATTCGAGACCGTTGATCCTCCATCTCAAGTCTGTGGATTCGCTACAAGATACCTTCCTAACGAAAATCAGCAAAGATTATGGCATGAGGCCTGTACGAGATTGGATCTCGGATCGGGTGAACGAGTATGTAGAACGCCTGGAACGTGGAAAAAACCACATCGATGCTAATCGCTTAAAGGTCGAGAGCGCAAATATAGCCTTTGAGGGCGACTACAAACGCGAGAATGAAAGGCAGGTATCGTTTAAAGATCGCATTCGCCTTGCCTTTCAGCACATCAATACGGGCGTTAATATCTATTTAGCGGAGGGAAATGCTGATCCGACAACCGCCAGTGCTCAACGGCAACTCGTTCATCCTAATGAGTGGCTAGAGTTTCGGAACAATAAAACACTACAGGTTGCCGTTCAAGACCAGGATGGTAACTGGAGCCGGGTCGAGACATTGCAATTGATCAACGAGCATAAGAAATTTGAGATTACCTTTTCGCAGCAAAAGCAGTTTGGTGATGAAATGGCAACCATTGTTTTTCCCACTGATCCAGAAGCCTTCGCCGTTACCTGTCGCTCCCTCTTCAGGGAGGGCCTAGAACGCCAAGTGCTTACTAAGGATCAGTGTATTGAGATCATTCAGACATTGGTAGACGAGCTATAATTAAGGAACAGTAATGTCAGTTTCAACTATCATCATTGATGTGAACCATCTGCTTGACGATCAGAAAGCAACAGTTGTGGCGGAAAAAGTATTCGATTACCCTTACGCATACTTAGCCCTAAAAGAAGCTATTCATAGCAGTAGTGCAGTATCTATTCATGTCAGGAATTACACTGTGGCGACCTGGCTCACACAATGCGCGAGAAGTTATGGAGATACACATATCATGCTTCGTACTTACACACCGCGCGATGCTCTCAAAGAACGTTGGCAAACAGCTGTTCCTCTTGACGTTTCCGACCAAGACATTTTAAAATCTGGGCTCCTTGATGTTCAGGTCGTACCAAAGGAGGGACAGGATTTCTGGGATATCCTCCTGGAGAATTTCTACGATGATGGGTTTACTTTCAAAGTCTTCCCTTCTGGGAAGCTTTCTGCTCTCTTAAATAGTTTTCATCGAACTCGCTGGCAAGCCGCAACTCAACGACCTCTTGCTATTCGAGCACAACGCGACAGGTTAACGCAATGGATGCGCACTGCTGATAGCGACGCCCTTAGAACTGTCATACAACTTCTGATGCGCGATCCTGCATCTGTAAGAAGCAATCTCATAAGCTATAAGGTGCTACGGAACTATCCACAAAGGCTGGGAGAAAAAGTACTAGGGGGAATGTGGGAAACTTTTAGGAAGGTACATGTAGAAGTAGAAGACCTGAAATATACAAAAGAAGATGTATCCAGAGCACTTCAGGAGATCGAATATTATCTCACTGACATACTCGATCAGGTCAAAAGTGCAGCGGACCTGGAGTTGCTGCTGGACCAGATGAGCGGCTACCTGCATGAGGAATTTAATTATATTGAGCAGCTTGCGCGGGAGCATCCTGAGTACCTGACGCCAGCACTTCTCCTGCGCATCGAACAACGATTTCGCCCGATCAAGGGAACGATTGAAAATATACTCGTCTGGCTGCGCGGAATGCTGCGACCCGATCCTCCCCAAGAGCCAGATACCTCGTGGAGCACACCGCAATGGCTGGCGTGGGTAACCAACTCCTATATGCCCTATTATTCATGGCTGGACGCGCAAGCGAAACGAGAGCCAGACGTGGCTAACCAAGCCTTTTTGTTCGCAGACTGGTTTTACGAACACTTTATAGCTATTAAGAACGGGGAACCTCAGTACTTTGCTTTCAACGCTCTCTATCAAGAACGTGAGCGCATGATTATAGGTGATACCGTTACCCTTGTGCTCATTGTAGATAATTTGAATTTTATGTACTTCGACGAGCTGAGGCAGCAGTTCAATCAGCAAGGCTTTTCCTTAAAGGAAGTGAAGCCCTTGTTTTCCTTGATACCGACAGCAACGGAAGTTGGAAAAGCCGCCCTTATTGCAGGGCAGGGTGATCAGATGGACTTGTTTGATGCACGGTATGGTGAACTGGTCGCCAATGTGTGGGAGCCGATCTTGCACGGGAAAAAGGTAAAATACCTGCAAAATATTGGGGAACTCCAACAGGAGCGCGCCCTTGCACATGATGTCTATTTCCTCAATTATCTTCCCATTGATATAGCACTCCATCAGGACAATCGTGACAGTGGACGCTCCCACGCAGAAATAATTCACGAAAGTCTGGTTTCCCTTGCGAAAACTGTCGCCAATTTCGCCAAAAGGTTCCAGATAGAGCAGCGCCTTAACGTCTATGTCATCTCAGATCATGGCTCGACACGTATTCCCCAGGATGCTGTCAATGTAATAGACCAAAAGCTTTTCAAAGGTGTTGTTGGAAGTGGGGAATCCCAACGCATTTCCATTAGAAGCTCTCAGTTTGCGTCTGATAGATGCAGATGCAGAAGAGGTATTTATTGCAACACTCGCTCCCAAGCAGATGATAACTGTAGAATTCAATACAAAATTCCGCAAAGCGCCCAGTTCAGCCAATACTCGCACACTCACACTAAGAGTACGCTACGAATGCCAGGGACGTACATTTACAGCCCCAGATCAGCCATTTGATGTTACCTTAAAATCTGTAATGGAGGAGAGCATTGATGACTTCGACAT
>Ga0137377_10003905_pt1 | contig 11662 bp, 8 predicted proteins | sample SagtaG_22_FD_104815 | JGI IMG/M metagenome (GOLD analysis project Ga0137377, IMG submission 104815) | Vadose zone soil microbial communities from Sagehorn Ranch, Mendocino, California, USA - Sage2_L_40_16 metaG | ecosystem: Environmental > Terrestrial > Soil > Vadose zone | place: USA... | reverse complement strand
GTCTGCCGCCACTCCGCTTACCGGCGCATTGTTGGCGTCTACGGTTTGGGCCGCCAACTTCCCCAAAGGGTAGCTGCGGTTACACGCCAGGGCAAATGCAAAGATCAGGAGCGCTGTGTGTCTGCGAATTCGATACGGATCAATGTACAGAGATAACCTCCTACATACCGGTGAAGTCCCGGCTATTTTTGTGAATCCTCGACGTGGGTTTCATAAAATAACGCCATCGCGTGCGACATTGAGCGGCTCCGCGCACATGCGGCAGTAGGGCCAATGCATGGCTAGTGGATACGTGCTTGGTGTCTCCGCGTTCTACCACGACAGCGCTGCCTGCCTTCTGGCTGGTGATGTCATCGTCGCGGCCGCGCAGGAAGAGCGCTTCACACGCATCAAGGGAGACGAAAGCTTCCCGGCCCACGCAGCGAGATATTGCCTGGCGGAAGCCGGCGTGACGGCTGCTGATCTCGACGCCGTCGTCTTTTATGAGAAACCGCTCCTCAAATTCGAGCGACTGATCGAGACATACCTGAATATCGCTCCGCGCGGACTGGGGTCCTTTCGGCGCGCAGCACCGTTGTGGCTGAAGGAACGTCTCTACATCGAGCGCGACCTCCGCTCAGGCCTCGGGGGTTACACGGGAAAGATTGTGTACACGGAACATCACGAGGCACACGCGGCGAGCGCCTTCTTCCCATCCCCCTTCGACGAGGCCGCGATACTTACAATCGACGGCGTTGGCGAATGGGCCACGGCCACGATCGGCGCGGGACGTGGCTCGGAGCTGGAGATCTTCGAGGAGCTGCGATTCCCCGATTCTCTCGGACTCCTTTACTCTGCCTTTACCTACCAGGCCGGCTTCAGGGTGAACAGCGGCGAATACAAGCTGATGGGGCTGGCGCCGTTTGGATCTCCATGCTACGTCGACCGAATCTACTCCCAACTTCTCGAGCTCGCCGACGATGGATCGTTCACGCTGAACCAGAAATTCTTTGATTATCGCGGTGGCTTGCGAATGACCAACCAACATTTCGATCGGCTGTTCGATGGACCCCCGCGAACACCGGAAGGACCGCTCACCCAGCGCGAGATGGATCTGGCGTGTTCGGTTCAGCAAGTCTGCGAGGAGATCGTTTTGCGCATGTCGACCTACGCCCACCGGCGAACCGGCCTCGACAAGCTTTGCATGGCCGGGGGCGTTGCTCTGAACGCCGTGGCAAATGGAAGGTTGGCGCGCCAGGGCCCGTTCGCTGAGATCTGGGTTCAACCGGCTGCGGGCGACGCTGGCGGTGCCATTGGCGCCGCTTATTGTGCGGCCCACAAGTACTTTGGGCAGCCACGCCAAAAGCACGAAGGCACCGACTCGATGCAGGGAACATTTCTCGGCCCCGCATTCACGCCCGACGATGTGCGCACGACACTGCGTAGGGCCGGTGCGCATTACGAGGAATCGTCGGGCGGTGGCGCCGAGGACTCCGCGGCGGAGCTGATAGCTGAGGGAAAAGTGGTCGGCTGGTTTCAGGGAAGAATGGAATTCGGGCCTCGAGCGCTTGGGGCACGAAGCATACTGGCCGATGCGCGCGACCCAGCGATGCAGTCGCGTCTCAATCAGAAGATCAAGTTTCGCGAGGGGTTCCGGCCGTTCGCGCCGAGCGTCCTCAGCGAGCATGCTGGGGAATACTTCGACATTCGTGGCGAATCGCCGTACATGACTTTCGTCGTTCCTGTGACCGAATCGCGCAGGTTCGAGGGCAGCAGCAACAGCGTCGGATTGCAGCGTGTCGCTGACATACGCTCCCAGATTCCCGCCGTAACGCATCTCGACTATTCGGCTCGCGTGCAGACGGTCTCGCGCGGGCAGAATCCTGTCTTTCACAGCCTGATCTCGGCGTTTGCTGAACGGACCGGCTGCCCACTCGTCGTCAACACGTCCTTCAACGTTCGCGGCGAGCCGATCGTGGCCACGCCGGCCGACGCGTTCGCCTGTTTCGCGCGAACGGCAATAGATGCTCTCGTGATCGGCCCCTTCGTGGTACGCCGCGAAATGCAGTCCGCGCAATCGCTCGCGACGGGGTCGCCAGCAGCCATTGGCATCGATTGAACAGCACCTGGCAGGGCGCGGATTGTCCCGAGACCGTGGCGCGGCGAAGAGTGCGCGAAGGTCGCGTATTCGCCTTCACGCTTGCGGGGGGTTTTCTTGTTTTGGGTCTGCTGGCTTTGCGGAAGGGTCGATATACCGTTGCCACTCTCGGTTTCGCTTTTACGGCCGTATCTCTGCTGGCGGGTCTTTTGGTGCCCGGGCGGCTCGGGCCTTTACGGCGCGGATGGATGAAGCTGGGCGAGTCGATCGGTGCAGTGACAACGCCGGTGCTGATGGCCGCGCTGTATTATTTGGTCGTGACCCCCACAGCAATGCTGAGACGTTTGCGTAGCCGGCCCCGCACGACGAAGGCGTCACGTTGGCACCAGCGCGCCCCGCTTCCGCCGGCGAGTCGCATGGAACGGCAGTTCTAGGGACACCAGTCAGTGCTGAACCTGATGAAAGAACTGTGGGCATTCATGCGCGAAAGGAAGAAGCTCTGGCTCGCGCCAATCATTATTCTGTTCGTGCTGATCAGCGGACTGCTGGTTCTCGCTCAGGGTACAGCATTGGCGCCATTTATTTATTCGATCTTCTAGCACTTCCCATTCGAGATCGGTTGGACCGTGAATCCCGGTCCAGCGTCGCGATTTTCTCAGCGAGACTGCCCTGCGAATTCAAGAGCCCTGAGCAGCGCTGGCAGCTTGGGGTAGTCGGGAGCGATTCGAGAGAGTCGCAGGGCCGTTTCCCGCGCCGGGCCGATTTGCCGCGACATGCCGTAGGCGAGGGAAAGCTCGTACAGTGTTTCCGGCTGCGCGGGCTCGAGGGCGAGCGACTGCTCGAAGTATGAAATTGCCTGTGGAAGCTCGCGTCGCTGAGCCGCGCGTACACCGAGCACGTTCAGAGCCTGGGGCGTTGGGCGAATTGCGACGGCCCGTTTCAGCGCTGACTCCGCTTCCGCTGTTCTGCCCGCGCGTCCGAGAGCGCGCGCCATGAAGAGCCAGGGCTCGCTGGTGAAGGGCGCGTCCCGGGCGAGTCCCGCGTATTCCGCCGCGGCGGAATCGAATTGCATTTTGCGCTCATAGTCGGCGGCCAGACGAAGCTTTGCGATTTCCCAGCGCTCGCCCGCGGAGACGGCAAAGGCAAGGCTGTCCAGCAGACTGGTGGGAATGTAGGTACCCCTATAGTCGATCTGTTGAGACACCGGCACGAACGGCCATCGCGATTTCAGCGTCCGGGTGGTGTGATATGCAATTCGCTCGTCGAATGGGGTCAAGTCGGTGCCGCGCGCGTATTCGTTCCATGAGCGGAGACGCGTGCTGTCAGCCTGTCTCCCGAGCAGTCCGCTCTGCAGCAGCGATTCGATGAATACGCGGCCGATGAGAGCCTGACCATCGCGGCTGGGGTGAACGTGCTCGAGGAAAATATTCGATCCGGGAACACGGCCGGGGGACGCCGCAGCGAAAGCCTCTGCTACTGGAACGTAGATCGCCCCTGTACGCGCGGTTACGCGCCGAATGATCCGGTTGAATTCGCCCGGGGCGCGAAATCTCACTACATCCAGATCCCGGGCCCGCGTGAACAGGCTGTCCGCGAGCGTGCTGTCGCCGACGACGAAAGCAGCACGCGCCGCCGCGAACGTGCTATTGGCAGAGCCGGGCACCGCGTTGGCGTTGGCCGCGAACGGCGGCTGGTCTCGCAGATTGCTGGCCAGACTTCCCACAAAAACCGGAATTCCATTGCGTTTGAAGAGGTGGCAAATGGCTTCGAGGTTGCTCTCGAACTGTTGCGCGCCGACCTCATAGCGACTGCTCCCCAATGGGATCTGCCTGTCCCGAGCCAGGATCTCCATGAGGCTGGCTGCCTCAAGGTTTCCGTATTGATCCTTCCGGCGCGACATCACGCGCGCGACGCCGTTCCTGAGCGCAAGAACCGACCGTAAACGAAGCAGCCGGAGGTACACTCGAACTGCCGCCGTGCCGCCAGGAACTGTTATGCGGGAGGCGGCTCCGAGAACGCCATAGTACTCGTTGTGTCCGGCGTAAACGAGTACCGCGTCGGGATGCTGTGCCGCCACTTCCGCTGCCATGTCGAGAATGGCAAAGCTGTTCGTCGCGGCGATCGCCAGGTTGACCACCTCCACCGAGTCCCCTGAGACCATGTCTCGAAGCACATCGGCGACGTAGCGTGAGAACTCCGCGTTCCGTGGATACGGAAAACCGGCGGCGGCTGATTCTCCCATCACGAACACTCGAAAAGCATGATTGGGTTTTTCGCGGGCAAAAAGCTCGCGTGGCGGCGTAGGAGGGCTATTGACGCCTGAAAACCAGCGCTCGCCAACCGACCTGTTGGCAACCAAGTAGTCGCCTTTCACCGTGGGGGCACGAACGAAAAGTGCGAGGCCGCCGCCAGAGTCGGCGAGCCTTAGCGCTATCTCGACACAGGCGACGAGCAGGAACGGTAAGGCGAGCGTGACCCCGAGTAAAAGAGCATACCGCCATTTGGGGAGACCGCGGGCTGCTGGACTCGAAAGCGAGGGTGGCACTCCGCTCCTATCGGGGCGATTCAATCAGAGCGTCAGAGACCTGAAGGGGTGATTTGACAATATCGGAGGCGACGCATACGTATAAGCGGTAAACCGCCACCTGACAATGTCGAGTGGCATCATTCCCCAACTTCAGGAAGCGAAACCATGCTACTTCGTCAGCTCCTCACGGCCTCTATCCTTTCGACTTCAATCGCCGGATGCGCAAGCGCGCCGCCAGCCGGCTCAGCGCCGCAGCCCCAAACTGACCGGACCGTGAGCGGCTATCCGACCATCAAGCGCTGGACGGCCACTTTGAATCCGACGCAGTCGTACAACGCAGCCGCTGTCGCGAGCCAGCGCCAGAACGCTTATGGGAAGGTGGAGCTGACGGTACAGCCGGCCACTCCGACGCTAACCGACGTCACGCTCGTCGTTACGGTGCCGCCACAGCCGGGTTTGGATATCGTGGGTTGGGGGTTGAGTCAGGGTCGTTGTGGGTCGGGAAACCCGGCGGTCCTTCCCCCCAGTGCCTTCCAGCCGATTCAACTCAGCTCCAATGGGCGGGGGAACGTTGATGCAAAGATCCCGTTTGTCATCGAGACGGGTGCCTACCATGTGAATGTTTTCCGGGGGTCGGGCACGCAGTTGAGCGACATAATTACGTGCGGCGACCTGCGCAGGGATAGTTGATACACGGATCGGTGAACAAAAAACAATGCGGGGCGGATCTTACGATCCGCCCCGCATTCTTTACTGCCGAAGATCGAGCGGAGGCGATGGTGCGGCTCCGCTCAACCGTCTTCAATCACTTGCAATTCGCGTCATTTCCCACTCCACCGAAGGTGTAGATCGGCAGGCCGAGCGTCTCCAGCTCCTTGGCGGGAATCGGAAGCTGACAAGGAGTCCCCGCCTGGATCGGCTGATCGGTCACCGCCCGGCGCCAGTAGAGAGTGGTGCCGCTGGTGTTTGTGATCTCGATGTCCCGCTCATAACTGATGTAGTTGAGCAGAGTGGCCGCGCCGTCGCCAGCACTGGCCGGCGTAAGGTTTCCCCGACCGACTCGAGTCTTGTTGATCAGAGTAGCCGCGGTCGCGAGGTCTGGCGTAGAAATGCGGATCAGAGCCTCGGCTCGGATCAGGTCACTCTCTGCGGCCAAGAGGTAAGGAATATTTCCGGTGAATGCACCCGTTGCCTCAGCGTTTGTAAACGCGTAGCGCTTGTGCCACCAGTCGCTCTGCATGTAAATGCCGCGGCCTGGGTCGCCGATCGGCGGCGGCTTGTACTCGTAGTCGCTAGTGTAACGGGCGTCGGGCGAAGTTCCTTGTGGGGGATCGACGCCATTGTACTTGGGCGGGACCGCAGGGTTCATCCGATTGATTACACGGTGGTCCGTACGGACCCAGTCGGACAAGTCGCCATAAGCGGCCAAATATGACCACCACTGGTTGGCATCCCCCTGCACCACGACGTCAAACGGCGCACCGCCTGATCCAGTGCCGATGCCCTTGTCGGCGTACGCGGCAACCTTCGCCCAATCCACTGACGCTGCCTGGGCAGCATTACGCGGATGATAAGCAAGCGTCATCGCGGCCATTGTATTCGCTATGCGGTTGATTTTGCTCGACGTGAGCGCGCCGCCCGGCGATGGAAGATCGGTCACGGCATACGTGTAACTGTGCGCCGCGGTCGCCGCGATGAGATCGTTGAACATTCTGATCGTGCTGTCACGCACGGCGGTGTGGTCGACCAACTCAGGAGGGACCGCCGGATCGGCGTTTTCGGTCACGACAAACGCCTTGTCGAACTCCATTGATAGGTACAGGTAGGAAGCCGCTTGTGAGAACTGCGCTTCCTCCTTGTACTTCTCCGTCTCATCCGCACTGCCAAGCGACAGGCCGCCCTTGATGGTGCGAAGTACGTCGTTCGTGGCGCCGATCGTCCCATAGTTATAGTCCCACGGAGTCTGGGCGACAAGCCGGTCGCCTCCCGAGCTTGTATTCCCGTAGGGAATGCGCGGCTCGAGATTGTTGAATCGAGCTCCGAAGTTGCCGTAGTTCATCGTGCATACGTCGGCTGTCACACAGCCGAAGATGTACGGCGTGAGATCTCCCCCGTCATCCGGGCCAGCCGAGACGCTGGTCATGTACCACGAGCGAACCGTGGACTGAGCCAGCGATTTCACGTCGGACGGAGACGACAACGCTCGCTGAATATCCGGGTCGTTTGGATTCTTGACGTCGAGGTTGTTGCAAGCGCTCGCAAAGAGCACCGCAGTCACCCCGAGCAGTGAGTATCGCTTCTTTATTTGCATCATTTTTTTAATAGCTCCATGTCAAAGTCGGGGTCAGAACGTCAACTCCACCTGACCAGTGATTGTCCGGAAGTTGGGATAGCGGAAGCCGTCCACACGGAAATTGAAGTCCCCGCCAGCTGTTACGTCGGGATCAAATCCGGTGTACTTGGTCCACGTGTACAGGTTGCGCCCGATGAGAGCGAGCTTGATACCGCTCGCGAACCGGTTGAGACCCGTAAACTGGAGGGCCCGCGCACCGGGCTCGAAGGCGATCGAGAGCTCACGGATTTTGACGAAGGAGCCGCTCTCCACGAAATAATCGCTCGCCACGAGACCGTTGTACAAGCTTCCCGTGAAGACCGTGGCCGGCACCTTCTCTGCATCCGGCACGCCAGCCATGTTTGCGTCTCCCGCACGCCAGTCCTGAAACATCCACTGCTTCGTGAAGTTGTAGATCTGGCCACCGTGCTGACCGTCGAGGAGGGCATAGACCGAGAAGGCCTTGAAGCGGAAGTTATTCGCGAGGCCCCAGTTGAACTTGGGGTTCACGTTTCCGATCACGTGCTGATCAACTTTGTTCGCGTCAACGTACTTGATCAGTGCCCCTGGCGTCGAGGTCTTGATCAGATATCCGAGGCGGTTCACACTGTAATCCGTCTCGACGGCGGCAGCATTCGCCGGATTCTCCTTCAGCTGCGCGAAGGTGCGAACCCACTGCTGGCCGTACATGATGCCAAGTGGCTCACCTTCCTTGTAGTAGAACATGTCCTGGCCCTGCCCCAAGCCGCCAACGCGGAATGGCGCACGGCCAAGATGATCGATTACCTGCTTCGTGTGGTCACCCGTTAGAGTAAATGAGTAACTCATATTGGGGCGAGAGAAGACGTCCGTCTGAAGGCTCAGCTCGGTCGTCCTGGCCGAGATATCAGCCGCGTTCTGTACCTGGTTCGTGAAGCCACCCGACTGGGCGAGCGAGAGAGGAACCGCCAAAAAGGCGCCGCGCGTAATACGGTTCGCCTGGACCAGCTCGAGGTTGAACCGGTTGAGGAAAGTAGCGTTGATTCCAAACTCGTTCTCGGTTGCGATTGCCGGCGCGAGGTTCTTGTTGCCGACCTGATTCTTGCTGATAGATCCGCCGCTCGTGCTATATGTCTCGTACTGATCGGCGAAGTTTGGACGCAGGCCGGCTGTTCCGCGTCCCGCGCGCAGCTTGAGCTCCTGGATACCGGGAAGCCGGATGTCCTCGCTCACACGCCACGCACCTGAAATCCGGTAGAAGTTCTTCCAGCGGTTGTTCGAGCCGAACAGCGAGGAGCCGTCGCGGCGCCACATTCCGTCGATGATGTAACGGTCCTTGATATCCAGTGTTTCGGAACCGAGATAGTTGACATTGCGCTCGACCTGATCCTGCGACTCAACTGAGAACTGCGCCGGGTCGGCAGCATCGAACTCCGGAACGTTGAGAACGTTCAGCTTGCTGGCCGATCCGTGGAACAGGCTGTAGTTCAGCTGCTCGTAAATCGACGCCACGCGTGTTGTCGAGTTGACCAGGTTCAGGAGGTTGCCGATCGCTGTAGCTGCGACCTGACCGTTCCAGGCGTTGTTGACGTAGTTGCGGCGATCAAGGCTGCCATTGCCCGGCACGCCGGTAATGCTCAAGAAGCCTTTCGGGTCATAGGTATTTTCGCGGTTGTTCAACCGGTCGGTACCATAATTGGCATCCAGGTTGAGCCAGCTGAGCGCACGATAGCGGCTCGATACGGACCCGAGGAAGCGGTCGCGATTCAGGTTGTACTTCTCGTACGCCAGAGCGTAGAGCGCATTGCCGCGGGCACTCGGATCGAATGGCAGCTGACGGTAGTAGAGGATGGTATCTCTTCCTGTGGGCTCAAACCACGGTGTCGCGAGATTCACGTTCGGCGGAGACTGCATCATGGCGAAGAACGAGTCCGCTCCACCGAAGGTAGAGGTGTGCTCGTCGTTCTTTACGTTCGCGTAGGTCATGCTGAGCGAGAGGTCCAGCTTATCGCCGATGCCTTGATCGACGTTCACGCGCGCGTTCTGCCTGTATTGCCCATTCCGAAGCGGAAGGACACCAGCGTTGTGATCGCTCGTGAAGGACGACCCGAAATTGGTGTTGCCCCGACGCATGCCGACCTGCGCGTTCGTGCTCAGGTACGTGCCGTCCTGCATCCATTCCTTCACCTGATTCCTGAAGGCGAAAGGTCCGGTCGTGGCGTAGGGAATGTCGAAGTAGTTACTGGCGATTACCGGCGAACCTGACGGACTCAGGAAGGTGCTCCCGTCCGGGTTCATCTGGTAGCGGGTGCTGGTGTTGAGCGACGGCCAATGTGCTACGCTGGACGTTCCGAATTCATTTCGGGAGATGACCTGGACGTTGCCTTCGGGGAGAGATTTCCCGCGCTTGGTGGTGATCGCGATGACCCCGTTCGCGCCGTTCGAGCCGTAGTAGGAGGATGCGGCCGCTCCCTTCAACACCTCGATGGAAGCAATGTCATTGGCGTCGATGTCGGAGATGTTCGAGCGAGTCTCGACCCCATCGACAATGATGAGTGGTGAGCTACCACCAATTGCGAGGTTCGTCGAGCCTCGTAGGCGGATGGAAGGCTCCGCGCCCGGAGTCCCGTTACCAAGGCTTACGCGAGCCCCGGCAACTTTACCTTCCAATGCCGAGACAGGCGAGGCCGCCGGGACCTTGGTGACCTGCTCTTCTGAAACGTGAGCAACGGTAAACGGCAGCTTGCGCTGCTCGGTGCCCGTAGCGACGCCGGTGACGACAACCTCGCTCAAGTTGAACGGGTCCGCCACGAGACTGAAGTTCACCGTTTGCTCGCCCGAGGCCAGTGTGACTGTGCGCTGTGCCTGAGAGAATCCGATGAACCTGCCAACTACGGTGACCGACTGTCCTACGGCGGCTCTTCCGGCCGGAATGCCCAGCCGATAATTGCCGCTTGCGTCAGCCTCCGCACGAAGGCCGAGCGCGGGGATTGCGACGTTTGCGCCCGCGACGGGCGCTCCCTGCTCGTTGGTCACGCGACCTGTGATGGCCGTCTGAGCGTGCGCCGCCGAGGCAGCGAACGACCCCACGATCAGCGCAACTAGCGCCGTGGTGATTCGCTTACCTGCTAGTCTTGTCATGCTGCTCCTCCTCGCTACCGGTGAAAGCGATAGGCTCCGCCCTATCAAGATCCACGCAGCAGCTAACGCCAGGAGGCTCGGCTGATGACAAAGATGTTGGCGGGGTGGGCCGTTTTCAGGTTGAACGCATGTGGTTCGCAACCTGGTGCGCAGAAAATGCAACGGTGGTACGGCGACCACAAGAGGAACCTTTGACCGGCTACCTCATCGGGCCGGTCTGGATATCCCCTAGTTGTGAGACTGGGGGATCGTGTCGCGGGCGTCCGGCGAGAAGACGAACGGGAGCTGAACTATCTGTCTGACTGGCTTGCCGGCGAGCACACCTGCCCGGAAAACCGCCGTCCCGAGCGCCCCTGTGACAGCCGATGCAAAGTAGGGCTGTGTGGCTGAAACGATGCGCAGAGACCCAGGCTCGATTAGCCCCTCTGGGTCGACTATGAACTCCGCGACCACCCTGCCACCGACGCCAGCTCTCCAGAGAGAATCCGGATAGATTGGCGTCGCTGACCCACTGGTGAGTCGTGCCGGGTCATCGACCTGGTCCGACGTATAAACGGCTCGCGACGCCAGCAGCTTTTCCAGATCGACGTCACTCGACTGATCGATCCGCTGCTTTCGTGGCCGCGTCGGTCGCGACCAGACGGCGATGACGCCGCAGCTCTCCCCTCCCACTACCGACATGAACTCCGCCGGAATACTCGACATTCCGGCATACACTTCGATCCCCTCGACCCCAGAAAGATCGATCATATCGAGGTCCATCGGACCCGAAATGGCAGGAAATCCATCCATGTAAAACATCGGAGCGCAACGAGCTCCCCGCAGCGAAACGGTTACCACACCGCCGCGGAGGGTTCGCATAGACACCCCGGGCATGTCGCGCAGTGCGTCCACGAATCGCGCTGAGCTCATTCGATCGAGCTTTTCGCGAGTTACGAAATATCCGACGTGTTTCGACTTTCGCTCGTTAAAGCCCGCCAGACGTGAATCGTATACCTCCGGTCTCCGGCGAACCTGTACGGGCGCGAGCTGCTCGGGCACTGGTGCGAGGTCCACGTCCACGCTGAGCTCGCTTCCCGCGGCGATAGTCACCGGGATTGAAGTCGGACGATAGCCCAGACGTCGTATCTCGAGAACCGCGCTGCCCGGGGGAATACCCCAGAGGCGAAATGCTCCGGCTGAATCGCTCGTTGTCGGAATCGCGGCTCCCGTGACGCTCACGTGAGCGCTGCTCACGACCCCGCCGAGCGAGTCGCGCACGACGCCTCGTACGCTGCCGACCGTCTGCGCCAGAGCAATCACAGGAAGGAGCAACGGAATCAGAATCAGCTCCACGCCTCGCGTAATGCACACCACTGATTTGTTGGTCCGAGCTCGCGGCCCGTCGCGCATAAGAGCCTCCCGGGGAGAAGCTGGGCTCCCTGTCTTACAATGCGTGGCGGGAATGATTTCGTCAAGAAAGAATCCCCACTGTGGACGTGAACCTCCAAGACCCGTCGACCTGTGCCGCACAAAACAAAAAGAGGGCCCCCACATTCGCGGGGGCCCTCCCTTGAATGCCTTAGGCGAGGTTACGGCGTCACCGTCGCGTTGAGAGTCGCACCGG
>Ga0137377_10003902_pt1 | contig 11662 bp, 9 predicted proteins | sample SagtaG_22_FD_104815 | JGI IMG/M metagenome (GOLD analysis project Ga0137377, IMG submission 104815) | Vadose zone soil microbial communities from Sagehorn Ranch, Mendocino, California, USA - Sage2_L_40_16 metaG | ecosystem: Environmental > Terrestrial > Soil > Vadose zone | place: USA... | reverse complement strand
TCTTTGAGCACGATCCGAGCAATGGTCCGGTCGGACTTCCAGCCGTTGCTGATCTGCCGCGTCCGATCCGCCGGGTCCCGCCCCTCGCGCCAGTTCCATTCGTCCGGATACAGGCCGGTCTCGAACTCGCCGCGGAACAGCGGCTCGAATCGCGTCCGTGCGAGCGCAACCTCCTCCGCGCTCAGGAAGCGATCGAGGATCAGGAGCCCGTCCGTGTTGAACTGCTCGATCTGAGCAGGGGTGAGCTGCACCATTTGGATTCCACGTCCCCGCGGACGCGTTCTCGATCCGCCTGCCCAAATACTGTCACGTTCGCGCACGCAGGTCGCCATCCTGCGGATGCGCCTGGACGCAGGCGAACGCAACGAAAAGTTGCCCAAAGCCACCCCAGAAGGTGCCGGGTGACCGGACGCTCATGTAAGATACTGATTATATTGGCGTCCCGAAGGGGATTCGAACCCCTGTTACCGCCGTGAAAGGGCGCATGCACGATCCGACGCGCCTGCTGCACTTCCCGAATCTGCTGAACGCGCGCGATCTGGGCGGCTATCCGACGGTGGATGGGGCGCAGACGAGCTGGCGCTCGCTGGTGCGCGCGGATGATCTGGCGCAGTTGACCGCGCAGGGCGTTCGGGCGCTCGCCGACTACGGCGTCGAGACCGTCGTGGACCTGCGCTGGCCGGAGGAAGCGGCCCTGCACCCGAGCCCGGTGCCGGCGGCGCTGCCGCAGGTGCGTTACGAGCGCATCTCGCTCCTCACGCGCACCGAGGACGAATGGCGGCTGCGCAGCCGCGATGTCGCCAAGGAGCTGTGGAAATGCGTGGTGCTCGAGCACGTGCGCGTCGAGCTGCGCCACGTGCTCGCCGCCATCGCGGCCGCACCGGCCGGTCCGCTGCTGTTTCACTGCGTCGCCGGCAAGGACCGCACCGGCCTCATCGCCGCGCTGCTGCTGGCCGTGGCGGATGCCGAACCGCAGGCGATCGCGCGCGACTACGCGATGAGCTCGGCGAATCTTCGCGACGCCTATCTCGAGCGCTACGCCGCGGCCGACCCGCAGCGGATTCTGGAAGCCCTGCGCTGCCCCGAGGAAGGGGCCTACAACATGCTGCAGTTTCTCGCCGATGCGGGCGGAGTGCGCGCCTATCTGGCGCAGATCGGCCTGAAGGAAAATCAGATCGAGCGCCTGCGTGCGCGGCTGCGCGCCTGATGCGGGCAGATCGCCGATCCCGTCCCCGTTCGAGTCGGCGAAGCTGCGCGGGTAGATCTGATAGATGCTCGCGCCGCGCCACCATTCCCCGTCCCGGAGGCGCACACGATGTAGTCGAGCGGCGGCACGCTGACGTGATAGCTGCCCGGCGCCCCTCCCGCCGGCTCGCAGGAGCCGACCAGCGAGGCGAATCGCCTGGAGGTGGCGTTGACGCTCACCTGCGCGCTCACGGGGGTGGTCGAGGTGTTGAACGCGATGAGGAGCTCGCGGCCGCTGTGCGGGTCGAGGCGTGACACGGCAAACAGCCCGGGCGCGCTCGCATCGGCACGCACCAGCTGCGCTCCGTCCCGCAGCGCGACCTGGCTTTGGCGCAGGCTCGCGAGCCGTGCGATCGCCCGATACAGCGGGTGCTCGCGGTTGAAGCTGCCGTGCGCCGCGGCGTCACCGCCGCCCAGCGGCGGCTCGCTGTTGTAGGAGGGGACCTGGCTCGCGAACATGTCCTGGCGCGCCGCCTGATCGCCCCCGCGGCCTGCGAATCCCTGCTCATCGCCGTAGTACACGACCGGAACTCCGCGCAGTGTAAACAGCATGGCGTGCGCCAGCAGCACCCGCCGCAGTACTTCGGCGGCGGCGACTCCCGGGCGCGCTGCGCGCACGAAGTACGCGAACCGTCCTTCATCGTGGTTGCTGATGAACGTGGGCAGTCGCCGCGCCGCTGCCGCACCCCCCTCGTAGAGCGCGTCCTGCTCGAACACATGCGTCAGCACCTCGGTACCCCGCGAGCCGGCGACGGTGGCGCGCACCGCTGCGGCCAAGGCGAAATCCAGCACCGCCGGCAGCTGGTCGACCCGGGTGTGCAGGGCGAGCGGTGCCGCCTCTGCGGCCGAAGTACTGACTTCACCGAAGATGTGGAAATTGGGAATGCCCCGGGCCCTGGCGCGCGCCAGCACCGCCGGCACGAACGCCTGCCAGAATTCCGGGTTGACGTGCCTGGCCGTGTCGATGCGGAACCCGTCGACGCCGTACTCGTCGATCCAGGCGCCGTAGATATCGATGAATCCGCGCAGCGCGCGCGGGTTCTCGGTCATGAGATCATCGAGACCGGCAAAATCGCCGAACGTCGAGCTCTCGCCGCTGAAGGTGGAGTTGCCGCGGTTGTGGTAGTAGATGGGGTCGTTCAGCCAGTCCGGAACCTTGACGTGTTCTTCACCCTGCCGCACGTAGGGCGTGTAGGCGTAGTCGGGGCGCGTGAGGCGCGCGAAGTTCTCGGCCGTCTGATGCTCGGCGTCATCCCCCAGGAATCCGCCGTTGATCGGCTCGCCGTGCAGCCCGCCGCGCCGCTGGTAGGGGTAATCGGCGCGCGAGCGATACGGGCAGGTCCGGGTCGGGCATTCGCGATAGGCGATCACATCCGCCGTATGATTGACGACGATGTCGAGGTAGAGCTTCATGCCGCGCCCGTGCACGGCGTCCACCAGCGCGCGAAAATCCTGGTTGGTGCCGAAGTGCGGATCGACGCGGGTGAAGTCCGTGATCCAGTAGCCGTGATAGCCGGCCGATTCCGCTCCCGCAGCGCCCTGCACGGCTTTGTTCCTTAAGACCGGCGCCACCCAGACCGCGGTCGCACCGAGCCCCTGGATGTAGTCGAGCCGCGCGATCAGGCCCTTGAGGTCCCCGCCGTGATAGAAACCGGTCGCGGTCGGGTCGAATCCCGTCGTCAGGCGCCCGCCGGACAGCCCGCCGCGATCGTTCGAGGGATCTCCGTTCTCGAACCGGTCGGGCAGCAGGAAGTAGATGATCTCGTCCTGCGGCGGGCGCTCGCGGAACGTCGCCGCGCCGCGGGCATCCGGGCCCGCGACCGCCGCCGGTGCGATGGCTACGCGGACGGCCGCCAGCAGCAGCAACAGCGCTGTGCGTATGCTCATGCGATTGTCGGGGTCGGGGGGACTCTACAAGTTCGCGACCCCCGCCGACACGATCGGCGGCCGGGTCCAAGGGAGCGATCAGTAATCACTCTATGCGATAGTTGACTCCGAACAGGAACTGCCGCCCATACAGCTGGAAATCGATCTGCTGCGACTCGGAGCGCTGGTAAGCGATGTAGGGCGAATTGAACATGTTGTTGATCTGGAACAGTACCGAGAGTCCCTGGTAGCGGCCGTCGAACTCGTAGCCGGTCTGAAAGTCGGTGATCTCGTCACCATGGACGAACTTGAACGCGCGGTCGTTCGCGAAGTTCGTCACCTCGCCGATGTACTTGGAGCGCGCGTGCGTGGCGACGCGCGCCGAGAAGCCCGCATTCTCGTAGTAGAAGGTCGCGCTCCACACGGTCTTGGACAGTCCCGGCAGCGGTATGGTGCCGAGATTGTTGCCGGAGATGACGTTGGTGCCGTTGGCATCCTGGACCGTGATGTTGCTGTCGGTCTGCCCGAGACTCAGGATCGTACCGAAGTGGCGCAACGCGTCGGAGATCATGTCGCCCGGGAGCGAGGCGGTCAGCTCGATGCCCTTCAGGGTGCCGCCCTGGCCGTTCACTGGTCCCGACAGCGGCCCGAAGTTCGTCCGCGCGCACGGAGTGGTTGGGTAAGTGGGACACAGGAAGGACGGCGGTAAGGTAGCCATGAACGCACTGAAGTCGTGATTGGGGTCGGTCTCGTTGAAGATGTAACTCTTCAGCTTCTTATAGAAAACCGCGCCCGAAACGTACGCCTTGCTGCTGAAATACTTCTCGTACGACAGATCCGCGGCATCCGCGCGCCACGGATCGAGCCTCGCATTGCCGGTGCTGCCGATGGGCTGCAGCACGGTGCCAAAATAGCTTGCCCCGATCTCCTGCGACGCCTTGAGCTGATCCATGCGCGGGCGGGCCACTTCCTTCGCAAGTCCGAGGCGCACCGCCTGCTGCTCGGGCAGCGCGAACACGAGGTTGATCTCCGGCAGCACGTCCGTGTACTTCTTACCGTCGCTGAAGGGAGTGACGGCGTTGGTCGCCGAGTCGTGGAAGAATGAGTTGGAACTCTGATCGGTGCCGATGACCTGCAGGCCCACATTGCCCTTTAAAGTTACGCTGGATGACAGCGGATGGTTGAGGTCACCGCGGATATAGGAGGTCGTGAGCTTCTCTTTGACGGTCCACCATTTGCCGACGAGATATGACAGGGTGGTGGGATCCCCGTATACGATCGGCTTGTAGTACGCCGCCATGACTGCCGGCACATCCCACGCCAGCACCGAGGGTGCTCCCGCATACGACAGGTTGGTCGGCGACAGCAGATACTGAGAGGCGATCGGGGTGAACCCGCCCGCAATCGTCGAGAGGCCGCTCTCAGGCGATCTCTTGTCCTTGGAGCGATCCGCGTAGTTGACGCCGAGCGCAACCGAATCGAACCAGCCCGTCAGCTCGCGCGACACATCGATGCGTGCCGATTTGAGCTCGTCCTGAATGTGCGGCTTCTTGACATAGCCCGTCCCATAGATGGTCGGGCCGAGCTGCACCTGGCTCGCGTCGGTGTAGTTTCGCTGGAAAGTGATCGAGGGCATCGAGGTGCCGAACAGCGCAAATTGACCCGTGTCGTACTGGTTCAGCGGCGGGTTCATGCCGTTGGGGAGCGGCACGTACTCGGCATTGTTCTCGGGCTGGAACTGATCACGCGTGGCGCGCGAATAGCTCACATCGCCCGCCAGATTCCAGCTGCCGCCCGACCACTTGTTGTTCCAGCCGGTGGCGAAGATCTTGTCGTCCGTGATGAACTGGAAGTTGCGCACCAAGGGAAGCACAACGCTTAGGGTGCCGCCAGTGGTGGAGTTCTCCCTGATGGTCGGGTTCGTGATACCGATCGGTGTGCCCATCGGTATGTTGGGATCGCCGGAGGCCGGGTAACCACTGACGTTCACCTCGAGGCTGCGTGCGTTGTCCTTCTCATGGCTCTTGGTGTAATACAGGTCGAGGATGCTGGTGAAGGACTCAACCGGCCGGAATTCCAGCGCCGCCATCGCGCCATCGCGCGTGTTCTCGCCCATGTCGGTGCGCACCTTCATGCCGTTCGTGGTGAACACACCCGCGCCGTTCGCACTCCAGGGCTCGTAGGTTCCGAACCCCTCAGTCGCGAGTGGCGAATTGAGGCGCGCAACGCCGAACGTGACGCCGAGACGATTGTCCATGAACTGATCGATGTACGAGAAGCTGCCCCGATATCCCTTGTCGGTGGAGTCCGCACCAAGTCCGCTGTCTGAGTTGCGCTCGCCGCGCACATTGAACGCCAGGGCGCGCTTGCCGAATTCGAGCGGGCGTGTCGTCCGCAGGTCGATCGTTCCGGCTAGGCCCTGGCCTATCAGCTGCGCATCCGGCGTCTTGTAAATCACGACGGAGCTCAGCAGCTCCGACGGGTACTGGTCATACTCAATGCTGCGGTTGTCGCCGGTGCTCACCTGCTCGCGGCCGTTCAGCAGCGTGGTGGTGAAGCCCGGATCCGTGCCGCGCAGGCTGATCGCCGAAGCACGGCCTTCAGCCCGCTGCGAGGTCAGTCCCGGCAGACGCGAGATCGACTCGGCGATGCTGGTGTCGGGCAGCTTGCCGATGTCTTCGGCGGAGATCGCCTCGACGATGCTGCCCGAATTCTCCTTCAGCTTGATCGCATCCTCGATGCCACGGCGAATGCCGGTAACGACGACTTCCTGGAGCGGCGCGCTCTCGGCAGGGGCTTCCTGCGCGGCGACCGGGAGGGCGAAAGTGATCACGAGCGGCGCCCACGACAGGGGCAACGAAAGCACGGTGCGCAGCACGGCGCGGACGGTAACAGTCGGCATCTGTGACTCCCCCTGACAAACGTCCCGACGAATGCACGGCCCGCGCGCGTTATCGGTCGCACTATCGGGCCATGCAAAAGTCTGCGAAATGTATTGCGCATTTGCAAGACGCCGGTTCCACGCCGCTTGCGCCATCGCCGTCCTGGGAAACGGTGACTTTATTTAATATTTATAAAACAGCGGCTTAGTCCCATGATTGATGAAGTCCGTCCCGGATCCGGCACGGCGGCGCGGCAGATCGCGGCAGGCGGCGGCCAATTTGGCGGCGAACCGGTCAATCGCCAGGCGCGCGTCAGCCCATGGATCGAGCGAGGCGGACCCCTCAACGAGCGTGGGGGCAAAGTGACGATAGGTGACCGTGGCGACCACGTGCTGGTTTGCGTCCCGAACGTAACCGGTCAGCTCGGCCCCGCCGAGATATTTTGTGCGCGCCGCGTCCACGGCCGGGTCATCGCTCACTTGCTTGCGGGTCGGATGGGTGGGCGCAACGTCCTGCACGGTCACCGCGACCACCAGGCCCGCAGGTAGGGCGACCCGCCCGGTTTCGCGCGCCACCGCCGCGAGAATCGCCGCGCGCAACGGCGCAGTCTCATCGGCGCCATAGCGCTGCAGTTTCGTGGTGAGCCGCGGTGGGAAGTCGATCGCGATCGCCGACAGTTCCCCGGCGAGCAGCACCGGCGCGAGCAGCAAACCGGCGGCGATCGAGAGCCGGCCTATGTGTAACAGGGACGGCATCGTTTCTCCCGATGGTTTGGCAATTCAGGCCGCGCCAAGTTCACGCCCGCCGCCCCGTTCGGTGAGCGGCTGCGGCACGCGCAGGACCAGCAGCCCGGCCAGCATGAGACTCAGGCCACCGAGCACCAGCGCGTAGATCGGCGCGCCGCCAAACATCACCCGCAGCAGGAATCCCAGCATGCTCGCGGCAACCAGCTGGGGAATGACGATGAAGAAGTTGAAGACACCCATGTACAGGCCCATCTTCTGCGCCGGCAGGCTGTCAGATAGCAGCGCGTAGGGAAGAGAGAGTATGGAGGCCCACGCGAAACCCATGCCCACCATGGCGAGCAGCAGCCAGTGCGGGTCGCGGATCACCAGGAACGACAGCAACCCGGCGGCGCCGAGCCAGACGTTGACCAGATGACTCACCCGCAGACCGAACCTGCGCACCATCAGGGGAATGACCACCGCGGCGAGCGCGGCAAAGCCGTTATAGGCGGCGAACAGCACGCCCACCCAGTTCGCGCCCTGGTTGAACGCGGCCGAGTGAGGATCGCTGGTGCCGTAGTGCACCTGGGCCACGGCCGCGGTGGTGTAGATCCACATCGAGAACAGCGCCAGCCAGGAAAAAAACTGCACCGGCGCGAGACGCCGCATCGCCCGCGGCATGGTCGCCAGATCGCCCATGATGCTGGCGAACAATCCTGGCGAGACTCCCCGGCCGTGGAGCCACTGAGCCGCGCCCCACAGCAGTGCTCCGGCGCACAGCAGATACAGCTGCGGATCCAGCCTCCACAGGTCGATCAGCGTGAGGCCGGCAACTCCGGCGACACCCCAGGCGAGACCCTTGCGCCGCTCGCGCCGCGGGTCGAGGGCATCGGCGGCGCCGGCGGGCACGGCATCGTCGAAGGACAGCAGCGTCTGCGGTGGGTATTCACGCGAGCGCAGCGTGGTCCAGGCGATGGCCAGCAGCAGCACGCCGGCGCCGATCTCGAACGCGTAGCGAACGGTATCCGGGATCCCGGGGCTTCCAGGGGTTGCAGCGGTGTGGTTGCTGACACCCGCCCGATCCAGGAGCCATGGCAGCATGCTCGCCACCACCGCGCCGACACCGATGAAGAAGCTCTGCATCGAGTAACCGGCCGGTCGCTGGTTGGGGTTCAGCTGATCACCCACGAACGCGCGGAACGGCTCCATGGACACATTGATTGCGGCATCGAGCAGCCACAGCAGCGCCGCCGCCATCCACAGAGTCAGCGAGCGCGGCATCAGCACCATGGCGGCCGCGGCGAGCACTGCCCCACCTAGAAAGTACGGTCGGCGGCGACCGAGCCGCGTCCAGGTGCGGTCGGAGAAATAGCCGATCAGCGGCTGCACCAGCAGCCCGGTAAAAGGAGCCGCGATCCACAGCAACGGTATCTGCTCGAGACCGGCGCCGAGTGTCTGGAATATGCGACTGACGTTGGCGTTCTGCAGGGCGAAGCCGAACTGCAGACCGAGGAATCCGAAGCACATGTTCCAGATCTGCCAGAATGACAGATGCGGCTTCGCACCCCCCGCCGTCCCCGTGTCTTGCGCAGCCATGGGGGTTTTACCTCTTCGGGGACATGCGCCTGTGGCTCCGCCGCGCGACACGCCGCTCACGCCGACAAGTTATTCACCAAGCGTTCAGGGCGGCTGCAGGATACTCCTCATCGCACCGGATTGAACGCGCTCCCGAGCGGCCCAACTTTTTCAGCGCGGGCACATTTTTCAAGACGTTCGGATTCGAGTTCGCGTCACTCCGGTGCACTCCCTTCCGCCATGCTCGCTGCTGCGAGCATTCCCGGCCGAGGAGGCGAGGAGGTAAGCGATGGAAACTACCGGTGGCTGCCTGTGCAGGGCGGTCCGTTACTCGATCAGCGCCGCGCCCGTCGTCACCCGCATCTGCTGGTGCCGCGTCTGCCAGTACATCGGCGCCGGCAGCGCTACCGTGAACGCCTGCTTCCCGAGCGCCGCGTTGACGGTGAGCGGTGAGCCGCGCGACTACTGTCTGATCGCCGACAGCGGCAACGTGTCGCACCGGCGCTTCTGTCCGGCCTGCGGAACGCATCTGTTCAGCGACTCGGAAGCGCGGCCGCACCTGATCTTCGTGCGCGCCGGCACGCTCGACGACCCCGAGATCGTCAAGCCCAGCGTGACCATCTGGAGCTCGAGCGCGCCGAGCTGGGCGTGCTTCGACGAGCGGCTGCCGAAGGTTGAGCGTCAGCCGCCGCCGGTCACCTAGCGCGTTTGAGTCCGAGTGCCTGCCGCAGCTGCGCCGCGGTCATGAGGCGGGTGTAGACCGCCGTCCCGACATCGAACTCGCGCGCGCGGGCGAGCGGCCCGACGACCACGGGCTCGAAGCCCGCATCTCTCACCAGGCGCTGTGCCACCTCGAGCGCCTGGCTGTCGTCCCCGGCGAGCGGAATGGCGATCCGCTCGCCGCTGCGGTGCGCTTGGCTCGCGAGGTCCCCGGAATTTATGGCGTTGAATGCCCGCACCAGGCGCACCCCCGGCAGAAACTCCGCCGAGCTCACGCCGGTGCCCTGGCGACGTGCCTGCACCGCCATGTCGCCATCGCGCTGCGGATAGGGATTGCCGGTGTCGAGCACGATCTTTCCGCTGAGCTCGGCCTTCAGGTCACGCCCGATCTGCGGCAGCGCCCCGTAGGGCACCGAGATCAGCACGACATTGCCGAACAGCGCCGCCTCGCGCGGCGTACCCGCCCGGGCCGCGGGTTCGAGCGAGCGCACCAGCCCCGCGAGCTGCCCGGGATGACGCGAAGACACCAGCACCTCGTGGCCCGCTTTCACCCACAGTGAGGCGAGCGTACCGCCGATGTGGCCGGCGCCGATGATGCCGATCTTGAGCGGCGCTACAGCGGGCGCTGCGGCGGGCGCCGCGCCCGCGGCACCTGCGGCCGCTCCCGTCCATGCCATGAGCGCCACTGCGGCGGCAGCGCTGAGCGCGCGCGCGTGTCCCGTCACGCCGCTCATTTCGGCGAGAACTCCACCCTCGTCTGCCAGTGTGGCACGGTCGGATGATCGGTGTCGATGACCAGCGTGCCGTGCGCGTGCGGGTCGGTCGTCGCCAGGCGGATCTCCGCCCGGTCGCCACAGCCGGCCACGACCGGAAACGGCGTCAGTACCGAGATGGCCTTCGCGGACTTGACGTCCGCCGGAGCCTCGCTCGACGGGTCGACCCGTGCCCCGGTGATCTGCGCGCTCGGCACGGTCACGAAACGATACTGCACGCTCCCCAGCCAGCCGCCCTTGGGCGCCTTGCCTGAGGAGTCGAAACTTGCCGTGTAGGCGAGCGATGGCTCGATAAGTCTGATCTGCCGGGGTTGCGGCGGCACCAGCTTGTGGCGCACCGCCAGCCCCTGCAGCTTCCACTCCGCCAGGATCTGCAGCGGGAAGCTGCTCTGACAGCGCACCGAATACAACCCGCGCCACTCGGAGCCCTCCTGGGTGAGTGGAATCTTCTGATTGTCGCCGAGCGCAAACAGGAAGACCGATCCGGGCGTCACCAGCGCATCGCGCGTCACGGTCGCCTTGATGTCGTACATCCCGATGTCGTGGTTGGCCGGATATGCGGCCGCCGTTTCATCGTGCACCTGCACATCGCAGGCGCCCAGGAGCAGTGCCACGGGAACCCACGTGAGCCGGATGAGCCTGAGCATGCCTGCGCCCCTTCGTTGCTGGCTGACGCCGATCGCCCGGGGAGCCGGTATTGTCAGGGAGCCAGGGCCCGCCCTTACAGGCCGTCGTCTTCCGGATCGGCTGCGAACGCACCGCCCGGGCGCACCGCCGCCGCGGCGGGCGCCCGGGCCTGAAAAACCAAAACCCGCACCCCGTTACTTCTTTCTCCTGGCTCCCGAGCGCTTCGCCGCTCTGAAGGAGATGCCCGCGCGCATCGCCTTCTGCTGAACCGCAGCCGCTGTGCGCCCGAGCTTCTTGGCGACCTGTCCGGTTGGGGTTCCCGCCTTCGCGAGTGCCTTCAGAGTCTTCAGTTCACGGGCGCTCCAGGAGGCGCCATCGTTCGGTGGACGTCTTGCCATCGTTCCTACTCCACAATCACCCAACGGAGGGGCGGACTGATCATGATACACCGGTCACGAGCGCGCGATCATAACATGTTGGAAATGTCGCGGCCAGGGCACTGTCAGGGGTTAGATGTTGCTTCGGCGCAGCGTGCCGTCAGTATCTTGTTGCCGCGCCCGTGCCCGCGGTGCACCGTCCTGCGCCACGCGCTGCAAGCATGTAGGTGAGCATGTAGGTGATCAGGACTGACTGCGCTGGAAAAAACGCCGCGCGGATGTGCTGCAACTCACCGGGGGTCGGGTCCAATGCACGAGCTTGTAAGCGTCGCGCCGGCGGCCTCGCGGGCAGGGTGACTGGGTCGATGATGTGCGGGCGTCGGCGATAGACGACACACGCGGCCGCCAACATGACGAGGCGGCCGCTGAGGGGCAGCCGCGCACCGTCACACCGGGGTGCCGGTCCGGAGGCAGGCGGCATCGACCGCGTTGGAGAGCAGCATCGCGATGGTCATGGGGCCCAGGCCGCCGGGCACGGGGGTGATCCAGCCGGCGCGCTCGGCCGCACGCTCGAATTCGACATCGCCGACGAGTTTGCCGGAGGCGGTGCGGTTGATCCCCACGTCGAATACCGCAGCCCCGGGACGGATCCAGTCCCCGGGGATGAAGCCGGCTTTGCCGACCGCGGCCACCAGGAGCTCGGCGCGCTCGACTTCGGCCCTGAGGTCGCGGGTTCCCGTGTGGCACACGGTCACGGTCGCACGCGCCAGCAGCAGTTCCAGCGCCAGAGGCCGGCCGACGATGTTGGAAGCACCCACACGGTCGCGCGCAGGCCCGGGAGCGCCAGGCCGTACTCCTGCGCGAGCCGGATC
>Ga0137377_10003899_pt1 | contig 11668 bp, 10 predicted proteins | sample SagtaG_22_FD_104815 | JGI IMG/M metagenome (GOLD analysis project Ga0137377, IMG submission 104815) | Vadose zone soil microbial communities from Sagehorn Ranch, Mendocino, California, USA - Sage2_L_40_16 metaG | ecosystem: Environmental > Terrestrial > Soil > Vadose zone | place: USA... | reverse complement strand
CTGCGCGAACGCGAGATAGTCGGGCGCGGTGCCGTTGAGCCCGCCGCCGCCCATGAGGAACTCGGGGTTCTCGGGCAGCCCGAACTCGATCGGCGCCAGCGCGCCTTTCTCGTCGCGCTGGTGGACGCTGGCGAGACGCGCGCGCTGCGAGGCCGAGAGCGTGAACGACGTGTCCTTCATGCCGAGCGGGCCGAGGATGTTCTGCTGGAAGTACGCGTCGAGCTTCTGGCCCGAGGCCGCCTCGACGATCTTGCCGACCCAGTCGATGTTGATGCCGTACTCCCAACCCTCGCCCGGGTCGAAGAGCAGCGGCGTGGTCAGCGCCGCATTGGTGCAGGTCGTGATGCCCGGCGTGTTCGTCGCCGCCTGGTATTTGGCGACCTCTTCGCGCCAGATCTCGTAGCCGAAGCCGGCCGTGTGGGTGAGCAGGTGACGCAGCGTGATCGGCCGCTTGGGCGCGCGCAGCCGTGGCTGCCCGGCCGCGTCGAACCCCTCCAGCACCTGCGCCTTCGCCAGACCTGGCGCGAGCTGGCTCGCGGGAGCGTCGAGCGCGAGCTTGCCGCGCTCGACCAGCTGCATGGCCGCGGTGGCCGTGATCGCCTTGGTCATCGAGGCGATCCACACCACCGTGTCGAGCGACATGGGGGCGTCCTTGCCGAGCTCGCGCCGGCCGAAGGCGCCCTCGTACAGCACGCCCTTGTCGGTGGCGGCCATCGCCACGACGCCGGGCATCTTCTTCGACTCGACGGCCTGGCTGAGGATCGCGTCGACGTTCTTCATAGCTTGTAGAACCCCCTGGCGCCGCCGCCCAGGATCTGGCGCTTGGTCTCCGGCGACAGCTCCGGCCGGTCGGCGATCAGCTTCGGCGCGCCCGGGAAGAAGCCGTCCGGGTGCGGATAGTCGGTGGCCCAGAGGATCTTGTGCGGGCCGATGTAATCGGCGAGCACGCTGAGGCTACCCTCGACGGGCTCGAAGGAGATCCAGCAGTTGCGCTGGAACAATTCGCTCGGGCGCATCGACAGGTTCGAGTCGTTGAAGCCCTCGTCGTCGAAGTGCCGGTCCATCCGGTCGAGCCACGGCGCGATCCAGCCGCCGCCGCTCTCCAGAAATCCCACGCGCACGCGCGGGAAGCGGTCGGCCACGCCCTCCCAGATGACGCTCATCGCGGCCAGCATCATCTCCATGGTGTGGGAGATGATGTGCCGCGCTCCGCGCGTCTCGAAGCGATCGACGCCGACCTGGGGCATGCCGCCGGTGGAGCCCTCGTGCAGACCGATCGAAAAGTCGAGCTCCTGCACCTCTTCCCAGAACGGCCGGTAATCCGGGTGGTGCAGCATCCGGCCGTTATAGGGATTGGGGCGCAGGAAGCCGCCGCGCATGCCGAGCTCCTTGCGGGCGAAGCGCATCTCCTCGATGGCCGCCTCGATCGACTGCATCGGCAGCGCGGCCACGCCGAAGAGCCGGTCGGGGTAGGGCTCGCAGTAGTCCGCGAGCCAGCGGTTGTACGCGCGGCACACCGCCGCCGCGAGCTTCGGATCCTGGATCGCGCCGGCGAAGAGGCCGACGCTGGGATAGAGGAAGGCCGCGTCGATGCCGTCCAGGTCGAGGTCCACGATGCGGGCGTGCGGGTCGAAGCCTCCCTTCCGCCCATCGACGTATTTCATCGTGAGGTCGGAGACGTCGCCCTGGCGCGCGCCGATCGCCCCGAGGAGGCCCAGGCCTTTCTTGCTGCCCAGCACCTTGCCCTCGATGAGCAGCCGCTCCTTGCCGTCGGTGTCCACGATCATCCGCGGCGCGCGCTCCCGGTAGCCCGGGTCCATGTACTTGTCGAACATGTCCACCGGCTCGAGCACGTGACCGTCGGCGTCGATGACGTTGTAGGTCCGGGGCATGGGGGCCTCCTCTGCGGCGGTGGCGCTGATGAGACCACCGCGGTCGGTGGTCGTCAAGGGCGGCGTGCGGTCTGCTGTCCGGCCCGAATGGCACGCCAGACCCGCTCCGGCGTCGCCGGCATCTCGAGGTGCTCCACGCCCAGCTCCGCCAGCGCGTCGACGACCGCGTTGATGGTGGCCGCGAGCGCGGGCGTGGTGCCACCCTCGCCGCCGCCGCGCAGGCCGAGCGGGTTGGACGTGGACGGCACCTCGCTGATCTCCGTCGTGAACATCGGCAGCGTGTCGGCGCGCGGCAGGACGTAGTCCATGAAGGTCGCGGACGCCGACTGGCCGGTCTGCTCGTCGTAGTGGCATTCTTCCCACAGCGCCTGGCCGACGCCGGCCGCGATGCCGCCGTGCGTCTGGCCGTGCAGGATCAGCGGGTTCACGGCGCGGCCGCAGTCGTCCACGCAGGTCCAGCGCACGACCTCGACCGCGCCCGTCTCCGGATCGACCTCGATCTCGCACACCGCGCAGCCGTAGGGAAAGGACGGCGTGCTGATCGTCTCGTCGCCCTCGCCCGCGAGCGGACCGCCGAGCCCGTCGGGAGCGTTCGGCCGCAGCGCCGCCGCGGCCACCTCGAAGATGCCGACCGACCGGTCGGTGCCCTTCACGGCAAAGCGGCCTCGCGCGAACTGGATGTCGACGGCGGCCGCCTCGAGGAGCCACGCCGCCAGGCGCGTGCCGCGCTCGACGATCGCGTCGGACGCCTTGGCCATCACGACGCCGGCCTGGCGCATCGAGCGCCCGGAATGGCTGCCGCCGCCGACGCGCGCCACGTCGGTGTCGCCGGTGATGAGGCGCACCTGCGCGAGCTCGACGCCGAACCACTCGACGAGGAGCTGGGCGAAGCTCGTCTCGTGCCCCTGGCCCGACGAGAGCGTGCCGATGACCACGTCGATCCGGCCGTCGGGCCGTACGGTGATCTCGGCGCGCTCGCGAGGCGCGCCGGTGTTCAGCTCGAGGTAGTTCGAGAGACCGATGCCGCGGTAGCGGCCGCGGCGGCGCGCCTCGGCGCGACGGTCTTCGAATCCCTTCCAGTCGGCCAGCGTCAGCACGCGGTCGAGCGCGGCGGGGTAGTCGCCGCTGTCGTAGAGCAGGCCCATGGGATTGCGATAGGGCATCGCGCCCGGCGGCACGAGATTGCGCCGCCGGAGCTGCACGCGGTCGAAGCCGTGGCGGCGCGCGGCCATGTCGATCAGCCGCTCGAGCACGTACATCACCTCGGGACGGCCGGCGCTCCGATAGGGGTAGGTGGGCGACGTGTGGCTGAGCACGGCGCGGGCGCGCACGTAGGCGGCGGGGAAGTGGTAGAGGCTCGGCAGCACGCCGACGCCCTTGCCGAGCGGGATGAACGACACGGCGTGCGCGCCGACGTTGCTCGTGTGCACGCCGCGGAAGGCGAGGAAGTTGCCGTCGGCGTCGAGCGCCAGCTCCAGGTGCGAGACGAGGTCGCGCGCGTGGAAGTCGGTGAGGAACGCCTCCCGGCGCTCGCAGGTCCATTTGACGGGGCGGCGCAAGCGCTTCGCCGCCCACGGCACCAGCGCGAACTCCGGGTAGAACGCGTTGCGCGTGCCGTAGTTGCCGCCGACCTCGCGGGCGACGACGCGGACGGCGCCGCACGGCACGCCGAGCGTTTCCGTCAGGTCGTGCTTGATGCGCTGGCTGCCGCCCGAGCCGGCATAGAGGGTGTAGTGATCCCGCTCCGCGTCGTACACGGCGAGCGCCGCGCGCGGCTCCATCGGCACGCCGGTGACGCGGTTCACGCGGGTCTCGAGCCGGACCACGTGCGCGGCGCGGGCGAACGCGGCATCGGCGGCGGCCGCATCGCCGCAGTCGGAGTCGACGCACACGTTGGAGCCGGCCTCCTCCCAGACGAGCGGCGCGCCGGGGGCGGTCGCCTGCGCGGCGCTGATCACGACGGGCAGCGGCTCGTACTCCACGCTCACGGCCTCGGCGCCGTCGCGGGCGGCCGCCGCCGTCTCCGCGATCACCATGGCCACGGCCTCGCCCACGAGCCGCGCGCGGTCGGCGGGCAGCGGCGGGTGCGGGGCGACGAAGTGCTCGGCGCCGTCGCGGTTGTGGAGCTGGGGCTCGTACGGGTTGGCCGGAACGGGGCGGTGCGGAATCGGCTTGAGGCCGTCGGCCTCGGCGTCGGCGCCGGTGAGCACCGCGATGACGCCGGGCATCTTCAGCGCGGCCGCGCCGTCGATTCTCACGAGGCGCGCGTGGGCGTGCGGCGAGCGCACGAAGCACGCGTACGCCTGTCCCGGCGCGTTGAAGTCGTCGCTGAAGCGGCCCTTGCCGACGATCAGCCGCGCGTCTTCCACCCGCCGAACGGGCTTGCCGAAGCCCTCCGCCGCCGAGCGGGTGCGTGACTGGAGCAGGGACATCGCCGCTACTCCTTGAACTGCGCCGCCCGCCAGCGCAGCGCGGCGCCGAGCCCTTCCTTCTCCCGGATCTCGTCGAACTTCACGCCGACCTCGGTGCGGGCCGCGTAGAGGGCGGCGAGCACGTCGACGCCGGCGTGCATCGCGTTGAGGAAGCCCGCGCACTCGGCGCCGCGGTTGACGGCGAGCTTGGTGGCGGCGAGCGCCTCGGGCGACATGAGGGCCATGCGCCGCGCGATCTTCAGCGTCGCCGTCGTCAGCTCGGCGCGCGGCACCACGCGGTTCACCATGCCGTACGCGAGCGCGGTCGGCGCGTCGATCGGGTCGCCGAGGTAGAGCAGCTCGCGGGCGCGCTTGAGGCCGATGACCCACGGCATGACCATCACGGGGCCGACGCTGGAGAAGCGGATCTCCGGCTCGCCGAAGAGCGCGTCGTCGGCGGCGATCGTGAGGTCGCAGACCATCGCCAGCTCGCAGCCCCCGCCCAGGCAGTGGCCCTGCACGGAGGCGATCACCGGCTTCTTCATGTTCCACGGCGTCAGCTCGAGGGTGGCGTCGTCGGTGAGCGAGGCGTGCCAGGCCAGCGCGTTGCCGCGCCGCGCGGCCCGGGCCGGGTTGGGCGAGATGTCGTAGCCGGCGCAGAAGCTGCGGCCCTCGGCGCGCAGCACGACCAGGCTCGTGGTCGGATCGCGATCGGCCTCGTGGAAGCGCTCGACCAGCGTCGTCTTGAGCTCGGGGCTGATCGCGTTGAGCTTGTCGGGCCGGTTGAGCGTGACGAGGCCGACGCGGCCGTCGGCGGCGTAGGTGACGAGGCTCATCGTGTCCTCCAGAGGCGGGCGGAGGCCGTGCTGCGCTTCACCGGGGTGCGCCGAGCGGCACGAAGACCGACACGCGCGGCTCGGGCCCGACCTCGCGCGTGCCGTGGCCCTGGCCCGTCAGGTCCTCGGCGATCAGGATGTCGCCGGGGCCGAGCCGGCGGACGGTACCGTCGCCGATCTCGATGTCGACGGCGCCGGAGAGCGTGAAGACGGCGTAGCGCCCCGGCGCGTGATGCCAGGGGTTGGTGCGCTTGGGCTCGAAGCGGCGGACGACGATGCCGCTGCCGGGGATCAGCTCGGCGGCCTCGGACTGGTCGCCGCGCGGCTCGAGCCTGGGCTCGATGTCCTGGAAGTGCGACGTGCCGTCCGGGCCCGTGTAGATGCGGATGATCGCCATGGGCGCCTCCTCGGGGCCCCACGGATACAGGGCCGGGCGCTGTTCGTCAAGTACGCTGGTATGACGACTCTGGCATAATGGGATGACCGGGAGGTCACGAGTGAAAACGCTCTCAGTCAAGTTGCCGGACGGGCTCGACGCCAGGCTCACGGCCGTGGCGCGGCGCCGAAAGACGACCAAATCCAGCCTGGTGCGGAAAACCCTCGAGGGCGTGCTTCGCGAACGGGGCACGCCGAAGCGCGGCTCGGCGCTCGACCTCGTTCGCGATCTCGTGGGATGCGTCGCGGGGCCCGCCGACCTCTCGGTGAACAAGGCTCATCTGAAGACCTTCGGCCGTTGAATCGGACCGTCGTGCTCGATACCGGTCCGCTCGTGGCCCTCATCAACCGCCGTGATCGCTACCACCGGTGGACGACCGAGCAATGGGCCGACGTCGAGCCCCCGGTCCTGACGTGCGAGGCCGTTCTGACCGAGGCCTGCTTTTTGCTCAGGAAGTCGTCGGGAGGTCCGGCGGCGGTGCTCGAGCTTGTCGGTCGAGGCGTCGTCAAGGTCGCGTACGACGTCGAGGCGGACATCGAGGCGCTGGGCAGGCTCATGACCCGTTATTCGGACGTGCCCATGTCGCTCGCCGATGCCTGCCTCGTCCGCATGATCGAGCGGCAACCGAATGTTGCAGTACTCACGCTCGACAGTGACTTCCGCGTCTACCGCTCACATGGACGGCGGGTCATTCCCATCGTGATGCCCTCTGACATCTGACCGTCTCGAGAGCGACAGTCCTCCGCACCGTCTGAGGCGACCCAATAGAGACTCCACCCCGAAGGTCTGCTGCTCACACGACTCCCCATCAGTCAGCTGGATCTCACATTCAGAACTATTGGCTCACGTGCTTGATGAACCGCTCCGGCGGGTTCTCGCCCCACTGGCTCCTGAACCCTTCCTCGGCCGACAGGAGATTGCTGCCGCTCTTCGCGTTGAGCCGGTCGGTGTCCGCCCAACGCTCGTGGACGCGGCCCCACGGATCGGCCCAGTAGTCGTAGACCTGGCTGCCGAGCAGGTGCCGCCCCACGCCCCACATGTGGTCGTACTTGCCGAGCCGCGTCAGGTACTCGTGGTCCTTGAACACGGCGTCCACGTCCGGCACCTCGAACGACATGTGGTTCAGCCCCGCGCGCTCGTTGTGTACGCAGAAGAATGTGTGGTGATCGACGTACTCGTCGCCACGATCGCAACGGTTGAACGAGCCGATGACGTTGCTCTTGTCGCCCGCGTACACGTCGTCAGAGCAGATGAACCCCAGCGTCTCGCGGAACCACTGCACGGTCTCCTTCACCTTCGGCGTGCCGAGCACGCCGTGGCCCATCCGCTTGATCGGCGAGGGCGACGGGCGCAGCCGCATCAGATCGCCGGCGCGGCGGAGTGGCTCGAGGCCGCTGTTCATGTGCTGGCCGGGCACCGGGATCGGCGGCAGCGGCTCGATGCCGTACACCACCTCGACCTGGTAGCCGTTCGGCTCGCGCAGCCGCACGCGCCGGCCGCCGCCGGGCTCGTCGATCGACTCCACGCCGGAGGCGCCGGGCGCCTTCGCCACGCGCTTCAGGTCGTCCTCGCTCGCCGCGTAATACGCCAGGCCGACGAAGGCGGGGTCGCCCTTCTCCGTGACGTGCAGGTGATGGCCGGGGTCGGTGCCGCGCATGTAGAGCGCGCTCGGCGTGCGCGCCGCGCGGATCATGCCGAAGTGCGTGAGGAACTCCTCCGCCGCGTCGAGGTCGGGCGACCGCAGCCGCCCGTACGCGAGGTCCTTCACCTTGATCAGAGCCATGCTCGTCCCTCCTGGGTTTACGACGGCCCTCCGCCGTCGCGGAGACCAAGATACGCCTCCTGGATACGCGTTTGCTCGCGCAATACCGCCGGCGCCCCGCCCGCCACGACGCGGCCCTCCTCGAGCACGTAGGCGCGGTCGGCGATCTCCAGCGCCCGCACGACGTTCTGCTCGACGAGCAGGATGGTCACGCCCTCGGCGTGGATGGCGCGGATGATCTCGAACATGTGATCCACCACCGCCGGCGCCAGGCCGAGCGACGGCTCGTCGAGCAGCAGCAGGCGCGGGCGCGCCATCAGCGCGCGGCCGATCGCCGCCATCTGCTGCTGGCCCCCCGACAGCGAGCCCGCCGCCTGCCGCCGGCGCTCGCTCAGGATCGGAAAGAGATGGTAAACGCGGTCGAGCGTCTCCCGCCGGGCGCGGCGCGCCTCGCCGCGGTAGCAGCCGATGTCCAGGTTTTCCTCGACGGACATCCGCGCGAACAGCCGCCGACCTTCCGGCACCAGCGCGATGCCGTGGCGACACACGAGGTGCGGTGCGACGGCGCCGAGGTCGAGCCCGGCGAAACGCAACTCACCCGAGCGCGCGCGGTGCAGCCCGGCGATCGTGTTGACGAGCGTGCTCTTGCCGGCGCCGTTCGGTCCGATGACCGAGACGACCTCGCCCGCATCCACCTCCAGCGTCGCGTCCCACACCGCGGGGGCGTCGCCGTACGCGATGGCGAGCCGGCGCACCTCAAGCAACATGGGCCTTGCCGAGATAGACCTCGATGACGCGCGCGGCGCGCATCGCCTCGCGCGGACCGCCGGCGGCGATGACCTCGCCCTCGTTCAGCACCACCACGCGGTCCGACAGCTCGAGGACGGCGCGCATGAGGTGCTCGACGAAGAGAATGGCCACCCCACGCTCGCGGATCTGGCGGATCAGGTGGACCGCGCTCGCGATCTCCCCGGGGTTGAGGCCCGACAGCACCTCGTCGAGCAGGATCACGCGCGGCCGGCCCGCGAGCGCGCGCGCCAGCTCGAGGAATTTGCGCTCGTGCAGGTTGAGCTCGTGGGGCAGCGCCGCCGCGCGCCGGCCGAGCCCGGTGAACTCCAGCCAGGCGCGCGCCTCGGCGCGGGCCTCGGCGGGCGCGCAGCGCGCCGAGCCGAACGTCGCGGCCAGGGCCACGTTGTCGAGCGCGCTGAAGTGAGCGAACGGGCGCGGGATCTGATAGGTGCGCGACACGCCGAGCCCGGCGATCTCGTGCGCCGGGCGTCCGGTCAGCGTCGCTGCGCCCAGCTCGACCCGTCCGCGATCCGCCGCGTGATGGCCGCTGATCACGTTGATCAGCGTGGTCTTGCCCGAGCCGTTGGGCCCGACGAGGGCGACGATCTCGCCGGGCGCCACGCTCAGGCTCACGCCGCGCAGCGCCTGGATCCCGCCGAACGCCCTCCACACGTCGCGGCAGTCGAGCGTCGCCGGCGCTTCCGTACGCGCGCCGGCTGCCGCGAGGATCGGGGCCACCGCGACGTCGGCGGTGCGCCCCCGCTGGCCGCGCGCGCGCCGGAGGACGGCGGGCACCAGGCCCTCGGGCAGCAGAAGGACTATCAGGATGAGGACGAAGGCGACCACCGCGCGGCCGAGGATGGCCTGCTGGCCGCCGGTGAACGCGTAGAGCGAGGCCGTGATGAGGGCCGCGCCCACCGCGGGGCCCAGCCAGTGGCGCGCGCCGCCGAGGACGGACATCAGCACGACGTAGAGCGGCACGGTGATCGAGAAGGTGTCGGGAACGGTGAGGTAGCTCACGTACATGGCGTGGATGCCGCCGGCGACGCCGGCGATCCCCGCCGACAGCGCGAACGCCACGAGCTTGTACGCGAACGTCGGCACGCCCTCGACCTCGGCGACGTCCTCGTCGTCGTGGATGGCGAACAGGCCGAGCCCGAGCCGCGAGCTTGTGATGGTGTACGCGGCGGCCAGCGTGAGGACGGCGAGACCGAGGGCGAGGAGGTAGAAGGTGCCGGTGGGCGAGGCGACGAGGCGCGGAAGCGGCACGTTGCTCAGGTAGACGCCGGGCCCGCCGTCCAGACGCGTGTTGAGGACGATCGTCGCCAGCACGAACGTGATGGCGAGCGTGAGCAGACCGAACAGCTCGCCGCGCAGGCGCTTGACCCGGAAGACGACGGCGCCGATGCCGAGGCTCAGCAGCGTAGCAACGACCGCCGCCACGGGCAGGGCGGCGAGGAACGGCGCGCCGAGGCCCGCCGTGAGCGTGGCCACCGTGTACATGCCGGCGCCGAAGAAGGCGCCGTGGCCGAAGCTGAAATAGCCGGCGTAACCGCTCAGCAGGCTCCAGCTCGTGGCGAGCGCGACCCAGTGGAAGACGAGGTAGAGGAAGGACTCGTAGAAGGCCGGCAGCCCGACCAGCGGCAGCATCGCGAGGATGAGTCCCGCGGCGAGAAGGCCGATGGCCTGCCTCACACGCGCTCCGGACGCAGCACGAGGAGCCCGATGAGGATCGAGAACGAGACGAGCGGCGCCCACGCCGGCGCGGCGACGGCCATCGTGACCGACTCGCTGACGCCGATCAGGAATCCCGCCAGCAGCGCGCCCACCGGATTGCCGAGGCCGCCGATGATCACCACCGCGAAGACCGTGCCGAGCCAGGCCCAGATCTGCGCCGGCGCCAGCGTCGAGATGAGCGCGATGAACGCGCCCGCCACGCCGGCGTAGGCCGCGCTGATGCCGGAGAGCACGAAGGCGTGGGCGCGGTGGTTCACGCCGAACGCGCCCGCCATCGCGGGGTCCTCGGCGGGCGCGCGCAGCGCCTTGCCCACGTAGGTGAAGCGCAGCCACGCCCAGGTGGCAACGGCCAGGGTGGCCGCGGTCAGGCACGCGAGCAGCTCGAGCGTCGGGACGAAGAGCGGGCCCACGCGGATGGACGCGCTCGCCCACGGCGTCTCGTAGCGCCGGTAGTCGGCCGTCCAGAACCACTGGATGAGCGACTCGAGGATCACCGCGAGCCCGAAGGTGACGAGCAGCGAGGTGAACTCGGTGACGCGGAACCGCGCGAAGACGACGTGGAGCACCACGCCGAGGGCGAAGAACGCCGGCACGATGAGGCCGGCGGCCAGCCACGGCGCCAGGTGGAAGGCGTGGCCGAGCTGGTAGGTGAGATACGCGCCGAGGAGGGCCAGGGCGAAGTGCGAGAGGTTCACCAGCCGCAACAGGCCCCACGAGAGACTGAGGCCCAGCGCGAGCAATGCGTACAGGCCGCCGGCCAGCAGGCCGGAGACGACCGACTGGCCGAGCAGCGTGAGGCTCGGCATCGCGCGCTACCCGCGCGATCCGGTCAGGGCGGGAGCAGCCGGGCGCCCGGCGCCGCGAACTCGCGGGGCCACACCACGACCCACTTGCCGTCCTGCACCTGCTTCACCCGGAAGAGATCGTCGCCGTAGTTGTTCGGGCCGTCGAAGCGCAGCTTGCCGATGATCGTGTCCACGCGGTTCTTCTTCAGCCACTGCGCGAGCACTTTGTCGTCGAGGCTCTTCGTCGCGGTCACCGCGGCCTCCAGGCACTGCCAGGCCGCCCACGAGCCGGCCACCTGCGTCTCCACGTACGGGTAGGGCACGTTCGCCTTCGTCGCGCGCTCACGGAAGAGCGGCACCAGCTTCGCGGCGCCCGCGTTGCTCATGAAGGGCGGGTGCTCCTCGAAGACGGTGACGGACAGCGCGTTCTTCGCGTCGGGCGCCAGCGCCAGCGGGCCGGGCGCGGGGAACAGGTGGAAGTGCCGCGGCGGCGTGTAGTCGAGCTTCTTCATCGCCTCCAGCATCTGGTTGCCGTCCAGGCCGAGCACGCCGATCCAGAGGAAGTCGGGGTTGGCGTCCTTCACGCGCGCGGCGAGCGCGCCCCAGTCGCGGTTGCCGAACTCGTATTCGAGGTACAGCACGACCTTGAGGCCGCGCTTCTCGGCCACCTCCTTCGCGCCGGAGGACTGGAATTGCGCCGACGAGAACTTGCTCGTCACGATGGCGACCGTCTTCGGCGGATTCGACGTGGCGGCGAGGGCGTCGAAGACCGTGGTCGGCACCGTGCGGTTCGGCTCGGGGCCGAAGGCCGCCGTCGGGAAGTGCATCTCGTACTTGGCCAGGTGCGGCATGCCGAACGAGTGGTGCGGGAAGACTTTCTGGTAGCGCTGCGCGACGCCCATCGCCGCCAGGATCCCGCTCGTCGCGTACGGCCCCATCAGGAGATCGACCTTGTCGACGGTGATCAGCTTCTCGTAGAGGCTGCGCGTGAGGTCCGGCTTGGACTGATCGTCGAGCAGG
>Ga0137377_10003892_pt1 | contig 11673 bp, 16 predicted proteins | sample SagtaG_22_FD_104815 | JGI IMG/M metagenome (GOLD analysis project Ga0137377, IMG submission 104815) | Vadose zone soil microbial communities from Sagehorn Ranch, Mendocino, California, USA - Sage2_L_40_16 metaG | ecosystem: Environmental > Terrestrial > Soil > Vadose zone | place: USA... | reverse complement strand
GAAGGGCGGGCCGAAGGTAAAGATGACGATCGACGAGCTGCGGCCGTACGTTCTTGTGGATACCGCACACCTGCTCGGCGCGAAGATGCGGACGACGCACGAGTACGTGGGTGCCGGCGGGCAGACAACCATTCGCTTCGCTGTCGAAGTCTCGGGCCCCTTGGGGTTCCTCTGGCGCAAGTTTGTGGGCGAGAACCAGATCAAAGAAGCGCCGACGCAGCTCAACGCGTTTGTAGCGTACGCTCGCACGAGCCCCTGAGAGACTGTCGCTGTGGCGGCGCTGCTGCCTAACAAGCGCTTAAAGCTGGCGGCGCGCGTAGATTAAGGAATGAATCGTTCTTCAGCGCGCCGCAGCTTAAGCGCGATTCGTTAGGCGCTCGGTACGGTCCTTTTTGCGTTCGGGTGGCACATGAAAACTCAGGTAAGCCTGGTTGTTCTGCTCACTTCTATCCTTGGTCCATCGATGGGTCTCTGCCAGGTCCCCACATCTCGCCACTGGACGCGGCTTCTCACCACTGAAGGCGAGACCGTCGATGTGGACACCGCCGCGGTCGGACGCAGGGATGGCTCCTTTATAGTCTGGTTGCGTTGGGATTTTGATCGGCACAGGCCCCAGTTTGGAGCCGAGTACCGAGTGGAACAGGTTGAAGTCGACTGTCGGGGTCTACGCCAACGTGTGCTGAATGCTTTCGACTCGAGGAAACCGCTGGTCTTTCCGGGCGACAGCACGACGTCGAGCACCGTACAGCTGGACAGCGCGGACACGAAGTGGCACGCGTATTCCGAGGGCAGTCTTGGCGCGCAATCGACGAGCGCGTTGTGCCGGCGCCTAACAAGCGCTTAAAGCTGACGGCGCGCGTAGATTGCGGAATGAATCGGTTTTCAGCGCGCCGCAGCTTAAGCGCGATCCGTTAGGCAGCCGGAACCAGCCTTTCTCGCTTAACACCCTGCTCCTCCTCGATGAGACCGTCGTCATCTTCGGGCCTGCGGCGGTCGGCAAGATGGCCGTCGGCTTGGAACTCCAGCGCCTCACGGGGCTACGGCCCCGCAAGAGGAACGCCTGCGTAACGTGACGCCCGTGCGCCTTGCCGGAGAAACACCCCGAGCGTGACCTTGAACGCTCACGTGCCCTTTCTCGAGCACGATGCCAAGTACCAGCTCAACTCAAACGGTGACTTCTTTTATCCCGATCGGCACATCAAGCTCGAGAACACGAACCTGGAGCTAACCCAGGTGGCGGAGCAATCATTGTAGCCTTCTCAATACGCCGGTTGCCGCCTGCCTAACGGCCGAGCTATGGTTTGCGCACCGGGCAATGGCGGTGTAGCCTGGTTTAGGGGTCTGACGGAGTGAGAGCGATGCCGAGCACCCAGGACCAGGTGTATGCGCGCTGGCGCGCCGAGCCGGAGCGCTTCTGGAGCGAAGCCGCCGACGCCGTCCATTGGTACAAGCGGTGGAGCACGGTCCTCGACGCGTCGCGGGCGCCTCACTTCCGATGGTTCTCCGGTGGCGTCGTCAACACGTGCTACAACGCCCTCGACCGGCACGTCGCCGCCGGGCGCGCTGATCAGCTGGCCCTCATCTACGACAGCCCCGTCACGCAAACGGTCGCCTGCTTCACCTATCGCGACCTACTGGATCGCGTCTCCCGGTTCGCGGGCGTCCTGCTTGGGCAAGGTGTCAAGCGGGGCGACCGTGTGATCATTTACATGCCGATGGTCCCCGAGGCGGCAGTGGCGATGCTTGCGTGTGCGCGGATTGGCGCGATCCACTCGGTGGTCTTCGGAGGCTTTGCCGCTCACGAGCTGGCCGCACGCATCAGCCACGCCCAGCCGACCGTCATGGTCTCCGCGTCGTGCGGGGTCGAGCCCAACCGCGTCGTGTCCTACAAGCCGCTCCTCGACAAGGCGATCGAGCTCGCCGCCGTGAAGCCCCGCCGGTGCATCATCCTCCAGCGACCAGAGGAGCGGGCGCTGCTGGTCCCCGGCCGCGACCTCGACTGGTCGGAGCTCATGGCGGGAGCGCAGCCGGCGGAGTGCGTACCGGTGGCGGCGACCGATCCCCTGTACATCCTGTACACGTCGGGGACGACCGGCATGCCGAAAGGGGTCGTCCGCGACAACGGCGGGCACCTGGTTGCGCTCACATGGAGCATGAAAAACATCTACGGCGTCGAGCCCGGCGAGGTCTACTGGGCGGCCTCCGACCTGGGGTGGGTCGTGGGCCACTCCTACATCCTCTATGGCCCGCTGTTCAACGGGAACACCACCATTCTCTACGAGGGAAAGCCGGTCGGCACGCCCGACCCCGGTGCTTTCTGGCGCGTGATTTCCCAGCACGGCGTGCGCGTCCAGTTCACGGCGCCCACCGCGATCCGCGCCATCAAGCGCGACGACCCGACCGGCGAGCACGTGCGGCGCTACGATCTCAGCCGCTTCCGGACCCTGTTCCTCGCCGGCGAGCGGTGCGATCCCGACACGCTCCACTGGGCGGAGCAGCGGCTCGGCGTTCCGGTGATCGACCACTGGTGGCAGACCGAGACCGGGTGGCCGATCGGAGCGAACTGCCTCGGGCTGGGTGCGATCCCGGTCAGGCCGGGCTCGTGCGCGCGCGCGGTGCCGGGATACGACGTGCGCGTGTTGGGAGCGGATGGTCGCGAGGTCCCCGCGGGCCAGACGGGGAGCCTGGTCGTCAAGCTGCCCCTGCCGCCCGGGTGCCTGCCCACCCTATGGGACAACGACGCGGGCTTCGTGCAGTCCTACCTGAGCCAGTATCCCGGCTACTACCTGACGGCCGACGCCGGGTACAAGGATGCCGACGGTTATCTCTGGGTGATGAGCCGGACCGACGACATCATCAATGTCGCCGGCCATCGGCTCTCCACGGGGGCGATGGAGGAAGTCCTGGCTTCGCATCCGGACGTGGCCGAGTGCGCCGTGGTGGGAGTGGCGGACCAGCTCAAGGGCGAGATCCCCCTGGGATTCATCGTGCTGAAGGCGGGCGTGCAGCGCGCTCCGGAAGCCGTCGTCCCGGACCTGGTCGAGATGGTCCGTGAGCGGATCGGGCCGGTCGCATGCTTCAAAACCGCCACGGTCGTGCAGCGGCTGCCCAAGACCCGCTCCGGCAAGATCCTGCGCGGCACGATGAAGAAGATCGCGGACGGGATCGACTATCACGTGCCGCCCACGATCGACGACCCGGTCATCCTGGATGAGATTACGGCGGCGTTGACGTCGCTCGGGTATCCCCGCACCTGACACGCGCCTGAGGCCGACGGCGCGGGTGAACTAAGGAAATGAATCGTTCTTCTTCAGCGCGCCGCAGCTTTTGGATTTCCGGACCACGCCGAGACGGCGCTGATAGGCTCTACGGTGAGCGCGTAGCCGTCACGATCGACGAGGACGTTAGGACCGAGTACTGGACCAAGATCCGGCGCCTCCCTCAATTCAAAGCGAGGGGCCGGACCTAATTGCCGCTGCCTAACAAGCGCTTGAAGCTGGCGGCGCGCGTAGATTAAGGAATGAATCTTTCTTCAGCGCGCCGCAGCTTAAGCGCGATCCGTTAGGCCCATTCGCAAGGACAAAGCGGTGGCTGCAACACAAGACAAACAATCGTCAGAAGTTGTCTCCATTCGCGGAGAGGGAAGTGCGTCGCTGCAACGGACGCACGCGCCCTTGGGAGATTTCCCGCTATCTCAGCCCGCCGATATATCATCGTCGAGCAAGCTAATTCTTGGCATTTCGTTCGTCGGTGCGGCACTCTGGCTAGCTGCCTGGGTTCTCTCGCGCAGCGGACGGGATAGTTTGTTTCTCCCAGTCCTGCTGTTATTGCTGGCGATTCCCTTGTGTTGGCTCGTGATGCTGTACGCATGCGTGCGTGCGGTGCTTGACCTCGTGCGACGGCCGGACCTGCGCTCGGTGCGCAATATCGCAGTGTTGGTCGTCGGAATGTCGCTTCTATTGCTGGTGGCGGTGAATTTGCTCTTGAGTCCCCGCAGCGGCGCCCTCTAGGTCGGGCCGCCTAACAAGCGCTTGAAGCTGGCGGCGCGCGTAGAATACTTGAATGACTAGTTTTTCTTCAGCGCGCCGCAGCTTAAGCGCGATCCGTTAGGCGGCCGCGTTGATGACATGGGCTCGCTCGCTCCTTACACACTCGAGGCAGGCATGGGCTTGTTTTCGAAGAAGACGGCGTCACTGCCGGAGACCATTCCACTTGGTTCGTGGGCCATGGTTCAAGGCTCGAACCAAGGCAGCCTGCTGCTAGCCCGCGTACGTAAGGGACTCGGGTCCGTCGTCGGCCACGTTGCCTATCCCTACCGAGTCGGCGTGGCCACGCGCGTTCGCGCCACCGCCGCCAATGGGATGCCGACGACAGAAGAGAACGCGATCTTGCAAGAGGTGGAGGGGCGCCTCGCTCACGCGCTGGAGCTTGATCGCGAAGCGGTGTTCGTGGTTGCCCTCACTACCAATGGAGTCAAGGAATGGGTCCTCTATACTTCTGATCCTGAGGCGACGAAACGCCGGATGCAAGCCTTCGCCTCGAGTGTCACCTCGCACAGACTGCAGATGGTCGTGGCTGAGGACAAACAGTGGGGCGTCTACCGGCAATTCGCAGGCGGCGGATGACCTCTGCGGCCGCCGTCAGCTTCAGGCGCGTGTTAGGCGGCCCCGCCTCTGTCGATGTGACCAATTCCCGATTCCGGTGGGTATCGGTGTTGATGAGCTTCTCAGGTAGATCTGTGCGTTTCGTGGGCAGCCTCGCGCTCGTTCTTGCGTTGGCGGCATGTGAGAAGGGCGTCGCGCCCATAGCCTATTGCGCCGCCCCACGGTCCATCGCAATAGAAGTGAGCGCGCTCGATTCCATCTCTCAGCTGTCCGTCGCAGATAGTGCTCGAGGAGTCGTGCAGAGCGGCAGCTACTTAGATTCACTGCGCCTCGTCTTTGGCGTGCTGCTGGGTGGTACCAAGCTGGGCACCTATGACGTAACGGTTGACCGTCCGGGATACCGCGAGTGGATTCGTGCCGACGTGCAGGTCACACGGCAGGGGCCGTGTGGCAACGTCATTCCAGTACAGCTCACCGCGCTTTTGCAGCCCGCTCCTTAAACGGTCGCTTGGGGCGCGCACAGAATCGGCTTGTCAATGGTCCCGAGGACAACGTGTGGCATTACTATCAGGTACTCGTTTCCGCGCACGGGAATCCCGCACCCCCAACTGAGCCTGCCCCTCATGAGCCTCCGCCCAAGAAGAGCCTGTGGCAGAGGATGCGTGGCGCCTAACACGCGCTTGAAGCTGGCGGCGCGCGTACATTGGGGAATGAATCTTTCACCAGCGTGCGGCAGCTTAAGCACGATCCGTTAGGCCGCCCGGATGATTCCCATCTCACTGCGAGGCTGGCCGCTTGTATCTACAATCGTCACGGTCGCTGCCTGCCACATGGATCAGGTCCACCACCACTATGCCACGTACCGCGAGGCCCTGGAAGCTGGCGAACGTAGGCGTGGGTGGCTCCCAGACTGGGTGCCGGCCTCGGCGGTGGATATTCACATGCAAGGCGACATCGATACAAACGAACGTTGGTTGCGGTTTGACATCGTGGGATCGGTAGCCGATTCACTCCGCCAGGAGCTCGTCCCTATCTCCGCGGACTCGATGCGCGGGCGGGCTCCGTCGCGCTCAAGCGCATGGTGGTTTGAGGGTCTGATTCAGCGGCAGCCTGCAAACGATGCCGCGCTGCACGCGGAGTTGTATCGGGGGAACAGCCGTCGTGTCGCCCGATCGGTCATGATCGCGTTCGATCGAGCCAGTCAGCATGTCTACGTGTGGTCGGGTGCTGACGGAATGATTCCTTGAGGGCGGCCTAACACGCGCCTGAAACCTCGTATCATCGCTCCTCGTTGAGGGCACTGCATGTGAAGATGAACTAGGAATCCTGCAGCGCAGCGTCTCGCCCGGAGGTAGCCCATGCAGAGTCCCGCACTCGCCAAGTGGATCTTCGCCGGCAACATCGTCATGTTCCTCGCTCTTGCCACGATCCTGCTTGGCGGTTTCAAGCGGCAGCAGCCTGCGGTCTTATCCGCCGAACGGATCAACATTGTGGAGTCAGACGGACACCTCGCGTTGGTGTTATCGAATGCGGCCCGGCTCCCGGGAATCACCGTGTCGGGAAAGGAGTATGTCCGGCCCCGCGGACGCCTCGGGAGCGCTGGGATGATCTTTTACAATGAAGCGGGTGACGAGGTCGGTGGCCTCATCATTAAGGGAGGTCCCGGAGCGCCGAGCGATACGAGCCGCGCGTTCGGTCACTTGTCTTTTGATCAGTGGAAGCAGAATCAAGTCGTGGCGCTGCAGTACTTGGACAACGGAACGAACCGGTCCGCGGGTCTGCGCGTATGGGATCGGCCAACAGGCAAGCCCGCCGAGCTGCTCGCGATCCTCGGGCAGCGAATCGGTATGACTCCGGCGGGTCCTGTGCAGGACTCGCTCCGGCGGGAGTACATCCGCATGGACGCCGATGCGGCAGGACAGCTTCGCACCTTCCTCGGAAGCGCGAACGGGGTTGCAGCTCTCGAGCTGCGTGACGTCAATGGTAAGGTGAGAATCAGGTTGTCGGTGGATACGACTGGTATCGCGCGGTTGGCCTTTCTCGATACGTTGGGCCGGGTTGCAGCTGCTTACCCAAGCCAGTGAGGCGCGGGGCGGCCTAACAAGCGCCTGAAGCTGGCGGCGCCGTCTTGCTGTGGTAGTCTTCTATTTGTGAAAACGTCTAGTCAGCGCCGCAGCTTAGGCGCATCCCGTTAGGCGGCGCGACAAGGCTCTGCAATCGATACCGGAGAAATCACCATGGGAATCGTCACGTGGATCGTTCTCGGACTGGTTGCGGGGTTATTGGCCAAGATCGTCATGCCCGGCAGAGACCCTGGCGGGATCATCGTCACAATCTTGCTAGGCATCGCCGGCGCGCTGGTTGGCGGGTTTGTCGGAACCCGACTTGGGTTCGGCAATATTTCAGGTCTCGACCTGCGAAGCGTAGCGATCGCGGGGGGCGGCGCAGTTCTACTCCTGTTCCTCAACCGGTTCTTGAAACGGCGAGGGGCAGTCTGATTTGCAACAAGGCTCCAACATGGAGGTCGGTGTGTTAGCAGCCTTGGTAGCCGCGTTGTCAGTGACTGTTGCGGGTTCAGTTCAGGGAGACCAGTTCCTCGTCGACCTCGGGCACGCCACGATCGGGGCAGTCGGTCCAAAGGACTCCGTTCGCCAACTCCGCGCGAAGTTCGGTGCAGGCAACGTGATCAGGACCGTCGGTAGACTCGAGGGTTCACCAAACGTCACCTTCGTCGTCAGCATCGCGGGGCATAAGGTCGTTCAGCACTGGAACTATGTCTCTACGAGTGACTCGGCATTCAAGACTAAGGAGGGCGTTGGCGTTGGGTCGACGGTGGCGGACTTCGCGCGCTACTATGGCGAGGCTCTGCGGGGCGAAGGCGAGGGCGCTTCGTTCCTGAACTTCAGGCCGTCGGGCGGGACTCAATTCCAAGTTAGAGTCAGCGATCAGTGCTTCGCACACGTGGCGCACTTGAAGGCCGACAAGGTCTGCACTGTCAGGGAGATTTTGCTTTGAGCGCTGCGGGGCCTTGCCTGCGGCCTAACACGCGCTCGAAGCTGTCGGCGCCCGTCCTCAACGAGTCTGGATACCATTCCATCCGAGGAGCTCACAATGGGTCTCTTTTGGGATCTCCTGCAACAGAGCCAGATCAACGAGCACTCGGAGCGCACCCAAACTCTCGAGGGTCGAGTCGCGCTCCTCGAGGCCCAGGTCCGAGGGCTGACCAAACTGCTTCGAACCGTCATCGAGCGGCGTGAGCAGCATCTGCACGTCGATCTTGACGAGGACGGGAAGGTTCGATGACCAGTGCGCGACGGAGGGAAACGACATGAAGACCACTACTCTTCCTGTTACGGACCGCGCACGGCGCGTGGTCCAAACAGCCGACGCGGAGCGGCGTCGTCTTGGACATCCGGTTCTCACACCTCAGCACGTGCTGTGGGCTCTACTCGCGGAACAAGGTTCAGTTGCGACGCAGGTCCTCTCAGCGTTGCATTTCAACGCCTCTACCCTTGAGAAGCGATTGGGACCCGACTGGCACGCGACGGGACCGGCAAAGGGGGACGAGGACCCGATGCAGGCCGCGGCCGAATCCGCGAGCGAGCTCCAAGATGCAGCCGTCGACACAGCGCACCTTTTGCTTGGCTTGCTGCGCGGCCAGAGTCGGGTTGGTAAGCTCCTGCGCGCAGAGGGTGTGAGCTATGCTGCGGTGTCCGAGGCGACGCGCCGCTTTTGGAGTCAAGCGGCGATCTGATGTGGCGCTGTCCGTTAGGCCGCAGACGAAACGCCACCCCCCAACTACCGCACATCGGAGATTCAGATGAAGCGAGTCACTGGCATCGGCGGCATCTTTTTCAAGGCAAAGGATGCACCGGCGCTGCAGGCTTGGTACAAGCGTCATCTCGGCATCGATGTCCAGGAGTGGGGCGGTACAGCGTTCACGTGGGCCGACTCGGATGGCAAGCCCACAGGCGGAACGACCGTCTGGTCCGTTGGTCCCGAGGAAGGCAACCAGTTTGCTCCAAGCAAAGCCTCGTTCATGGTCAACTACCGCGTTGAAGACCTTCACGCTGTGGTCACGGCGCTCAAAGCGGAAGGCTGCAACGTCCTCGATAAGATCGATGACTCTGAGTACGGCACGTTTGCCTGGGTCATCGATCCTGAGGGAAACAAGGTCGAATTGTGGCAACCACCTGCCGGTCAATGAAACGCGCCCACGCTCCCTGCGGCACACCGAGATGAAGACGCGCTTTGGGTCTCCTGGCGTTGTCTGGTGCTTTGGAGGACGGCGCGTAGGATATTGAATGACTACGGGGGTTTAACGTCACTGGGGCCGATCAGGGAGGCTATCACATCCGCGGTTTCGCCGAATGGCCGCTGAACTCGGGTGGGTTGACCTTCCGGACGGAGCTGTTCTACAACGCCCTACATTCGGAGTCCAGTTCTAACGAGCCGGCTAACCAGCGCTTGAAGCTGGCGGCGTAGCTTAAGCGCGCTCCGTTAGGCAGCGCAGCCGAGTATAGGCTGTAGAGAGGTGTCAGATGGAACCACCTGTGTTTCTTGCCGCGCTCCTGATATTCGTGGGGATTCCCGCTCTTACGGTCCTGAAAATCGCTCGTCTGCGTGCCAATCGCCCTCAATTGCAATCGCCCGAGGTCACTGAACGGCTCGAGGCAGTTGAGCAACGCGTCGAGGATCTCCAAAAGGAGCTAGCGGAAACACAGGAGCGTCTCGATTTTGCCGAACGTTTACTCACCAGGGCGCGGGAAGAGCGGCAGCTTGGCAGCTAACACCGACCCCCACCGGGTGCGCTGCCTAACAAGCGGCGGAGCTGACGCCGCCCCCTCGTGGTAGAATTCGGTTTGTGAACCTTCTAGCTCGGCGCCGCAGCTTAAGCGCGATCCGTTAGGCGGTTGTTCCACTGATCCCCCTTATCCCCGCGCTGCTCACCGTAGCTGCAGCGCTTCCGGTCGACACCTGCGGCTCTGCCACGCTGCTCCTCGCGTACGCCCATAATGACTACCGCAATCGTCGCCCGTTGCTCGACGCTCTCGCGCTCGGGTACCGCGGCGTAGAGGCCGACGTGTTTCGGGTCGGTCAAGACCTCCTGGTCGGGCATGAGCGTGACGAGACGCGGTCTGGGAAGACGCTTGCTCGACTGTACCTCGCACCCTTGCTCGACCGCGTCCGCTCCTGTGGATACATCCTGGCCGATTCGACGCCCTTCTTTCTCAATATCGAACTGAAAGAACGTGACCCAACGACGTTTGGCTTGCTGGTGACACTGCTGCGCACGTATGACGAGCTTTTCGCCACGGCGCGCCCGCTGGTCCAGGTGACGCTGGTGGGTTGGTGGCCGGATACGCTTGCCGACCCCTCCTTGTGGCCTGCATACCTCCTGGTTCAGATACCCATTGATGGCCGCACCTCGAGTACGCAGCCTCCATGGCCTGTGGGTCTCGTGAGCATCGATTATGGAAAAGTCCTACGATGGTCGGGTCGGGGTCCCGTTTCGAGCGCGGCGAGGGACGCCATGGCGACGGCGCGCCGAGTGGCCGCGTCACACGGTGTACCCATCCGGGTTCACCATGCCCCAGCCCGGCGTCGGATCTATGAGTGGCTCGTTGCGGAGGGAGTCACCCTGATCGGGTCCGGCGACCTGATGCGTGACCGCGAGTTGCTCCTGGAACGCTCTGACCGGCCGCAAAACACGCGCCTGAAGCTGGCGGCGCCCGGTCTCTGAGGAAGTCTTCGGCACACTTTTCTCATGACTCGCCTCAGCGTCAACCTGAACAAGGTCGCGTTACTTCGGAACTCCCGCAATCTTGGGATACCGAGCCTCCTTCCAGCGGCCGAGCGTTGCATCGAGGCTGGCGCACACGGGATCACTGTGCATCCCCGCCCAGATCAACGCCACGTGAAACCATCCGACGTTCTCGAACTAGCAGAATTATTGCGAGACCATGCTGACGTCGAGTTCAACATCGAAGGGAACCCCTTCCCGAGTTCCTGGAGATGGTGCGAAGGGCAAGGCCGATTCAATGCACGCTCGTCCCTGATGGCCCCAATGCGGTGACATCGGACCATGGATGGGATCTTGACGAACAAGCCACATGGCTCAAGCCAATAATCTCCGCATTGCACGACAGCGGTGCTCGCGTGAGCATTTTCATGGATGTCGAGAGCGATCAATGGGCGCGAGCCCGGGAACTCGGGGCGGATCGAGTAGAACTCTATACACAACCCTATGCAGCCGCTTATGCGCGGAATGACTTCGAGAGAATCCTTGGCGAGTTTGCAGCAGCCGCCACCGCCGCGCAGGCGGTTAGCCTTGGCGTAAACGCCGGCCACGATTTGAACCTTCAGAATCTTGGCGCATTCTGCCGCATTCCTGGCATCCTGGAGGTATCTATTGGTCACGCGTTGGTGTCCGACGCGCTCGAGGTCGGGTTATACAAGGCAGTACGCGCGTACTTGCAGGTTTTGGCTTCGTCAGCGCGCCACGGCCTAACAAGCGCTTGAAGCTGAGGGCGCCCATCGTCTGTCGTAGAATTGCGTTTGTGATAATTTCAGCTCGGCGCCGCAGCTTAGGCGCACTCCGTTAGGCGGCCCCTTCTGGTTCGGTGCTCCGAGCGATGGTCGATTATCGCGAGCTGGATCCGAAGCATCTTGTTCGAGACAGCTACGACCGCATCTCCCATGCGTATCGCGGCGACACACTCCCCCGCGATCGCGGCTACTTCAGATGGCTCGACGTTCTCATGCCTCATCTGCAACAAGGTGACGCCGTGCTTGACCTGGGCTGCGGATGTGGTGTTCCCATGGCGCAAGCACTCGCACAACTCTGCGCCGTCACCGGTATCGATATCTCGCCCGTTCAGATTGAACGTGCCCGCCAGCTCGTGCCGAACGGCGCGTTCGAGTGCCGAGACATGGCTACCGCTGAATTCGAGGAAGGACGCTTCACCGCCATCGTCTCGCTCTTTTCGATGTTCCACCTCCCCGTGCGGGAGCATCGTCCGCTCCTGGCGCGCATGTTCTCATGGCTCCGGCCCGGCGGCTACTTGTT
>Ga0137377_10003884_pt1 | contig 11679 bp, 8 predicted proteins | sample SagtaG_22_FD_104815 | JGI IMG/M metagenome (GOLD analysis project Ga0137377, IMG submission 104815) | Vadose zone soil microbial communities from Sagehorn Ranch, Mendocino, California, USA - Sage2_L_40_16 metaG | ecosystem: Environmental > Terrestrial > Soil > Vadose zone | place: USA... | reverse complement strand
TGGGTGCGTCGGATGTTTGCCAAGCTTTCCGAAACTTGACGCAACCCGGGAATGCTATTGAATCCGGTCACCACAACGCCATCCGAGGCGGCAATCACCTGGGCGGTCCAGGCGTACCAAGTCACCGGCAGGTCGACCAGGATAAGGTCATAGCGCGTGGACATCATCGCAAAAAGCGCATCTAAGGCGGCGATATCCAATTCACAGATATTGAACTTGCTGCGGGGCGCTGCAATGACGTCAACGCCGCTCGAATGCCGGCTGATGAAGATGTCGAACAGGTGACTATCCAGGCGCCCGGGATTGTCGGAAATCTCCCTGATCTGCAGACGTGGCTCGATATCGAGGTAATCGCAGACATGACTGGTTTGGAAATCTAGGTCGATGAGGCAGATTCGGCGATCTCGCGTTGCTTTGTTCCTTTTGAATTGAACTGAAGCTTCGATGGCAAGCGTGCTGTTGCCCACCCCGCCGGCGCTCGGAACAAAGGACATGACAACGGGGCCCGCCGGCGGGCTCGGCATCGGTTCGCTCACGCGGGGCTTCGAGATGATGTCGCGGATTTCCTGGGCGGCGGCAGTGGTTGCCACCCAATCGGCCCCGCCGGTGCGTACGAGCCGCTTGTAGTCGCTGGCTGAGATCTCGTCGCTGATCAATATGAAAAAGATGTGCTGACGGTGACGCGCCGCAATGTCAACCAGGCGCTCGAGTTGGTGCCAGTCGCGCGCCGGCGCGACGATGACAACATAGATTAGCTCGTTCGCTTGGCGCGCTATAGTGGGGGCAACGTCCTCGAGGCTTGCGATCTTTTTGAGCTCAGGAATGACCTCCCTGACCTTGCGCTCGATGGTCTCTGCCTTTTCGGCATCCGAATCCGTGTTGAGAAAATAAGTCGGCATCCGGGAAGCCTAATTCATTGTGATGCTCTAGCGGCGCGACCCTTTAGTCAATCGAGTCACAGACCTGGGTTGGAAACGCAAAACGCCACGGCGATGGAGGGAAAAAGGGCGGTGAGATAGCGGGAAAGGCATTCGGCGCTACCAACCGTACCTGCGGTCGCGAGCTGGCCAGCACAAGTCACAGTCCTAGTCATTGCAGCCCCGTCGCGCTGCCCTCCGCTCCGCCCCTGGCATATTCAGCTGCGGTATAGCCGATACGCGTCGAAGATACCATACGTCACATAGGAGAATGCAGACTTGGTAAGCGCCGCAGTGGTCCGGCACAAACGCAAGCGGGTGGAGACCGGCCATCGCGATCATCGACGGACCGGACGTGTTCGGGATGCCGCCCGGGCGCGCGGGCCTCGACAGGACCAAGAACTATGGGCAAAGCCCCTCGCCCCGGTCACCGTCAAGCTGGGCGAGCGACAGCCCCAATGCCGAACCTCGTGCTGGGCCAGCGCTTAGCCGCCCGGTCGCGGCGGCACCCTCCTTCTGCCGAGGTCGTTTGAGGTCGGCGGGCCCTCTATTCTGCCGGCAGCACGGTGCCGTATAACCGGGTTAGGCCGCTCGCCCTTTTGAGCGCACAATATCGTTGAGGGGAAGGCGAATGGATAAGCGTGTGGAGACCGCGGCACGGGCCCTGGCGCGTTATCGGCTGGGCCTCGAGTCCTTCATCTCAAGCCTGAACCCGGACGTTGTCGCCAAGGTCCGCCGAAGTGCGGAAGATAAGCTGTGGCCGTCACTCGTAGGTGAGGCCAACGCGATGGTCGAAGCAATTGACACGCTGGAGCGCGAGACTAACGGTCGCGGTAGTGCCCGCGCGGCGCCAGGTGAAGCTGTTTCGCAAGCCTCGGGTCAATCAGCAGGCGCAAAAACCCTCGGACAAGCCCCGCAAGATGGCTGCGGTCCGCCCACGCGGGCGGACGATGGCGGGGCCGCAAGAAGCGCTGCCCAGCAGGAGCCATCCCTTAATGCTGCGGTTGGCGAAAAAGCCGAGGAATCGCGAGTCGAGCAATTTCCGACCACAGGTGCGGCCCCGCAAGATGGCCGCGGCCCGCACACGCCCCCCCAGCGCGAGCCGCCCTCTGCTGCATCGGGTGGCGTGAAACCCGAATCGCAAGTCGAGGGAGTCGCGGCCGCAACTCCAGCCCCACAAGACGGTCGCGACGGGCCCACGCAAGTGGACAATGCTGGGGCTGTAAAAGTCACTCCCCAGCGGGATCCATCTTTCGACCCAGCGACTGAAGCGCTTCGCTCTGCCTTGGCGGCGCTTGCCGCGACCGGGACTCCACCTCGCGGCAAGGCCTGAGCATTTGGTGCCTCCCGAGACGCCGCCCCGACGTTGGAGCAAAAAGTGAGGGACCAGCATTTTATAATTGAGACACCGAACTTGAAATTGTGGCAGAAACAACCCCACCGAGGACGTGGTGCTCCGGTAAGCGAAGTTTATTTATTGAGGGTCATCCAAAATCAATGGCGCGACTGCCAAAACGCCCCGCGAAGGCGCGGGGCGGGGAGCCGCTTTGCGGTACGTTAACAATGGCTGGCAGTCTAAAAATCTTGTGAGATTTCAATCGGTTAGTGACCGCGACCGCCATTGTTAATGACCGCTACGAGACACTTCGGCTTGGCTTTATTGCCGTTAACGCATTGAATTCATTCACAAATAAACGGCATGTGAAAATTGCATGTAAGGCATGCATCACCAACGTGGAACCACTCGGGCCTCACTGGGAACCAAATTTACTATAAACTGTTGCGCCATGTCGGGACGTTAATACCGACATTAACGGAGTTAAGGGAGGTGGATGATGAGTAAGTGGTATAGTGCCACGTCACTCGCACTCGTAGCAGGGGCTCTGGCGTTGTTCCCTCTGGGAGGACCCGCGGCTGCCGACGAGGTGTTCAAGGCGACCGCGCAAATTACGATAACTGGCCAAACGAGTAGCAAGCCGCTCGCGAGCTTCGATATCAGCTGGGTCGACCAAACAATCAACAACCTTTACTACTTGGCCGATCGCTCAAATGCGGCAATCGATATTGTCGACACGACGTCCAATACCTTCGTCAAACAGATTGTTCCAACCGGCACCGACGCTTTCGCCGGCACTGCGGCGTGCAACCCTCCTGCCGGTGGGAACGATTGCCGCGGACCCAACGGAGTGTTGACGCTCAACGACACAGGGACCACGGAGATTTGGGTGGGAGATGGGCCAACGCCGGCGGGGACCGTCGGCGCAATCAGCAAAGTCAAAGTGTTCACCGCTGCGGGTGGCAACACACCGACGCACACGATCTCGACCGGTGGAAGCAAGAGAGCCGATGAGCTCTGTTACGACGCCGCTGACCATCTGATCCTCGTCGCCAACGACGCGGAGACGCCGTTTCCGTACGTGAGCTTCATCGCCACCGGCGGGAACAAAAAGTTCAAACCGTACACTGTGGTCGGAAAAATCACGATGGACGGCAAGAACGGCACGCCCGCCGCCACCAACGGCATCGAGCAGTGCCAATGGAGTCCTACGACCGGGCTGTTTTATCTCGCTATCCCCGAGGTCAATGGGCCGGGGGACGATACCGCACCGGGCGCGGTCGTGGTGATCGACCCGAAAACGGTCGATGGTACAACTGCGAAAATCGCGAAGATCTTCAACATCAACCACGACGACTGCGCCGGACCGCAAGGTATGGCGCTCGGCCCAAGTAACCAGATCCTGCTGGGCTGCAACGCACCTAGCGGCGTGTCCGCGACGAAACCCGACGGAAACGGCAAGAACTCGACGGTGATCATCAATCAGCATTCCGGCGCGATCATTGCCGTGCTCGACCAGGAAGCGGGTGCCGACGAAGTCTGGTTCAATAAGGACGACGGCCACTACTTCCTTGCCAGGTCCGGCACCACGCCTCCCACTCCTGGGCTGCTCCCGAACGGTCAACAACTCGGGGTCGTTGACGCCCGGGGACATCGCGAGGACCAGTCGGTTAAGACAGCGGATCTTATATCGGGGCAAAATGCGCACTCGGTCGCCGCCGCCACAGTTAATGGGAACGTGCGAGTTTACGTCCCGATCCCTGCAACTAACGACGCTCTCTGCGTTACCCTGGGCGTAACCAAAGGTCAGGGCTGCATCGCGGTCTTCACGACCACGCACGATGACCGCACGAGAGCTTCGCGAAGTGGCGGCGAAGGCGAAGGACAGCAGGAGCGCTAAACGTCACTCAACAGTCAATGCATCGCGGCCGCCGCCGGCCGCGATGCATTTTGCTTTAAATATTGGCTGAGCCAGTATCAGCGGTGGCCCAGCGCATAATGAGCCTGCCAAGTCTCCGCCGGCGCATGATCGAAAAGATCACGCCTGTGGCCAGAGCATTCTGGCTGGACACGCACGGCATCATCCTTCCCTACGTGACGATGATGCTGGTGGTCATCATTGGCTTTTCGGTTCTCGCCCTTGATGGGGCGCGCTATATGAGCCTGCAGACACAGCTGCAGAACGGAGCCGATGCGCTGGCGCTTGCCGGCGCGGCGGAGCTCGATCGCATGCCCACGTCGATTATCCGGGCGATCGACGCGATCAATAACCTGGTGACTAATTCTTCCCTGTTCGGCAGCGGACCTGACCGAAATGTAAGGGTTGCGCGCATTCGTTTCCTGCGTTCGCTACCGGTGCGGGATAGCGATCCGGTCCTCTCGGGCAATGAAACAGCTGATCCAACCCAGGCGGCTTTCCTCGAGGTCACCGTCGAGCCGGTCGGGCTCGCAACAATTCTGCCCGCCTCGTTTTTCGGCGGATCAAACTTGATAACCGCGGGAGCACAAGCAGTCGCCGGTTTCGATCAGGTGGTGTGCGATTTTACGCCGCTTTTCGTTTGTAATCCGTTCGAGACTTCCGGGATGAGCTACCAGCAGGCGACCGAAGCTCTTGTCGATGCCAGCAGGGATCCTGTCGGTCAGCGCAGGTTGATCCGGCTGGCGGGAGCGCAGAAAAAAAGTGGACCGTTGGGTCCGGGGGACTTCGGCTATGTTATTCCGACGAGCGGTTCATTGCCGGCAAATGCCTGCGGCCCCGCCGGCGGCGGCGGAATCGGGCAGGCGATGGCGTTGTCACGACCAGCAACGTGTCTGCGCCTAAGCGGTGTTGATCTCCAACCGGGCAATGACCAGGCCGCGACCGGTGGGCTTAACACGCGCTTCGATATCTACGGCAACGGCTTTGACTCCTGTGAAGCGAACTACTTCCCGGACCTTAATGTTCGCAAAGGCTTTACCACTCCTGGAAATGTTAACTGGTGCAACGCCGAGCCGGGAATGAATTGGCCCATCGCTGACGCGAACGCCGCGGCATTGCCGGTCGATGAAAACATGATTACAACCGGTGGCGAGGGCGACCAGGCCACAAAGGTCCTTAACCGCAATGTCTCACTTGGAAACGGTACCTGGGATTGCGCGACATACTGGAGCATCGCGCACTACGCGGGGCCGGGGAAGGATCTTGCTCCTGCGGGCTGTACCAATACTGCCACGATCAGTCGCTACGGTGTCTATCAATACGAGTTGAATTACCTCGACGACCGATCGCGCGGGTTGGAAATCGGTGGCCCGCAATGCAACCCGCCGGGGGTTACGAACCGGCGCATTCTCAATGCTGCCATCATCAATTGTCGCAGCGCCCCGGTGCTGATGCGCAATGATGCGCGTAATGTTCCCGTCGCGGCCTTCGGCAAGTTCTTCCTGACCTTACCCGCGGTGAGCGATGAAAGTTTTTACGGAGAATTCTTGGGCGTGATCAAACCGACCGAGCGCTTCAACCATGATATGGTTCAGCTCTATCGATAAGCCGATGGTCACATGAGCATTGCGCTGTGGTTTTCCGGCTTAGACGCGCTGCGGCGCAACCGCGAGGGGTCGGCCTTGATGGAGGGCGCGATTGTTCTGCCGGTCCTGCTCACCCTTGGGCTTGGTGTGTTTGAATTTTCTTGGCTTTTCTATCAGCAGCACCTGATCTCGACTGGCGTCAGCGACGCGGCGCGCTATATTGCCCGGTCAGCCACGCCGAATGACCTGACAACCCAAAAATACGCTAAAAATCTTGCGACAACTGGGGATTTTAACGGCGCCGTTGCCCGCGTTAATGGCTGGCACGCCAGCGATATCAGCATTTCCTATTCCTCGGTTGACAACGCGCCCGGCGCCACCGGCTTAACGCTTTATCGGGGCGGTGCCGTCATCGAGAGCGTTACGGTGTCCACGTCCCTCACGGTCCCCTCGCTCGGGTTTTTCGGGTTTCTCGGCCTCAAGCCCCCTACTTTCACCATATCGCATCAAGAGCGTGTCATCGGATCGGACTGAGGACGGCTATGCGGGCGACGCGTGTTGTGCGTGATACGAATGGCGGCGTGCTCGTCGAAGTGACGGTCATGATGTCGATCATGTTCGTGGTCATACTCGGACTGATTGATTTTCTGTTCCTTTTCTACCAATGGAATGCGGCCGCCAAGGCCGTTCAGGTCGGGGCGCGGATCGCGGCGGTGTCGGATCCCGTCGCGAGTGGCCTGCGTGATGTCAGCACGGCGATGGTTGGTGCATCGGTGCGCCCGGGCAGCGCGATGCCGGCGTTTACAGTGACTTGCGACGGCGCCAACCGCACCTGCGGCTGCGAGGGGGCTTGCACGGGGTTTGGCGTTTACGACGCCGAGGCGATGAACACGATTGTGTTCGGACGTGGCAGCAAGGCTTGCGGCGATGCGGATTCCTTCTATCACGCCGGCATGTGCGACATCTTTGAGCGCATCACACCCGCTAATGTGAGGATCAGGTATACTCAGCCCGCGCCGCCGGCCGGGCTCGGTTATGCGGGTCGTCCGGGAGGGCCAGTGCCGACGATCACGGTGTCGCTGCAAAACATGCCATTTCAGTTCTTTTTTCTCGGGGATCTGCTGGGTTTTCGCAATCTTCAGACTCCCGCCATGGTCACGACCGTCACGAGTGAGGACCTTCACTCCTGCTCCCCGATGCTCGCAGCTTGCGATTCAATCCGCTCAGCCGATCGGTAAAGTCCCTCGCAATCCTAATCTACGCCATTCAATTCAATTGGCGTGCTGTTCCTCCCTTGCCAAAGTGTCGACGACTTGAGGGCGCAGATCGCGGTAGGACGATAGCCGTAACGGATGGGCCAGCTGTCCGAGGACGCCGTGACCCATGTCCTTTTCCACACCCAGCGGGACCGTGCAGGGTCCCGGGACTCGATAAGTCCCGAACATGCGATCGAAAAATGAAAAGACGGTCGCGAAGTTGGTCCCGTACCCAGCTGGATCGATCGCATGGTGCCAGCGGTGCATCACCGGGGATACGAACACCCGACCCCACCAGCCGTAGCTCCACGGCAGGTCGGCATGAATGACGTATCCGTAGTAATGCCGCACGGCCACGCTGAACAGCATGGCTTCGGGTGGAAACCCCAGCAGAAACAGAACGGAGTTGTCGAGAATGGCGGTGCTTAGTCGGTTAAATGGATGAAACCGCGCGAGCGCCAGCCAGGTCATCTGGGTGTCGCTGTGGTGGATGGAATGTGAGGGCCAAAGAAGGCGGGTGTGCTCCACGCGATGACGCCAGTAGCCGATGAAGTCGCCGACGACCACGGCGGCGAAGCCCACAACGAGGGACGGCAGAAGACCCCACCAGTGCGGACTGATCAGTCGGAGGCCTGTTGCGTCGAAGAACCGCCCCATGAGGGTCAAGAGGACGCCGAGCGCCGGCGCGATAACGAGCGCATCAACGGCGTAGATTCCGAGATTTATCCGGGTTTCAGCGAACGCTTGCTTCGCAGCGAGCCATGCGCGGCGCCCTTTTGTGATGAATGCGAAAAAGATGAAAATCTCCGCAGGCACCAAAAGCAGGGCGAACGCATTTCTTAGGTTTATCGCCGCTTCGATCGCGACGGAGCTAATCTGTTGCCAAGTGAATAACAACATAGTCAACCCGAAACACCCAAGAACCCTCAGCCAGCCGCGGCCGCCGATATATAGCTAAGGCAAATTGCAGCGTCAATCGTCGGGATTGAGGTCGTCAAAAGCCTCTCGCGGTAAGTGCCTCCCGATCATGCGTAACGCAGCCTATATTAATATTAATCCGGCAGTCAGGACACCGGCCTGCGTCATTCTTGCCGCCAGCCAGGATGTCACTTTCGCACCCGATACAAGGTAAATCGCCGACTGGCGGTTACTTCGTCCAATAGGTCCGGCATTGCTGCATCAGGGGGTGGGCCGACGAGGTAAAGGTAGTCGAAATCGCGCACCCAGTTGCGCGTGTATCTGGGCGCGTTGGGCACTTCTTCGCCTCGGGTCAATGCGCGCAACATGGCCAGGGTTGGCGGCGCATAAGTCTCGGTCTTGGTATCAACCTCGAGCCGCTTCAAGTCCGGCCTGACATAAACTGCATGCTGGCCCGGCAGCGTGTAGAGCGATGAGACAAAGGCGCCTGCATAATAGACGGCAAGAGTGGGCGCGCGCGACATGGGTAGATCAGTCAGGAGCGTGGACGAGGGTGGTGCGCTTTGCCCGACCAGAACGAAGGCACCGCGCGGGAGAAGCTGAAAGGATGCCTTAATGGCCGCATAATCGCTTCGGTAAGCCAACCAGACAAATCCGGCATAACCCGCATTGGTGAGGACAATGGCGCTGGCAGAAAACGCCGCAACATAGGCAAGCGATTTCGAACTTGGCGAAAACGTCAAAAAAGCCGGCAACACCAGAAAGGCTGCCGCAATGATTCGAATATCGGCCATTCGGCTATCGAAGATCTTGAATGGCATGGCAATGAAGACGAGCAAAAAACCTAATCCGATCCATTTGCCAGTGCCGGACACGGATAGCGTGCCTTTGAATGCGAGATAACAGGTGAACACGATCAAAACCGCTGCGCTACCCGCCGCGAAGAGCGGATTATAGCCGTTGAGGAAAAGAACGAGCCATAGCGGTTTCCACGTCATAAGCCACTCGGTTTCGGTTCCGCCGACGGTTGCGCCGCTAAAGCGCATCAAAATAAACAAAATAACAACGGGACAAGCGAGCATGGCGGTCACCGCTGCAGTGTATCCGGCAGGGAATTTTACCAGGAACAGGCGCCGCAACTCGTAGAGCCCAATCGTCAGTCCGTATATGCCAAGCGCGAAGAAGTGCGCCACGAACAGAACACAGACAAAGCTGCAGTGAGCGGCAAAGCGCATCCACCATCTATTATTGCGCTCGAGCGCAATCCATGAAGCGATTCCCCACAGCGCGACGCCGCTGCCAAACTCAAAGTTGACGAGGCCAAGAGAGAATGGCAACGAATGCAATGCCATCACCGCGGCGATACCGGCCATTTCATGTCGACGCTTGACAACAAACTCAATGGCGACCGCGCCAGTGACGATGAGCAATTGAGCAATGAGGAAAAAAAGCCTCGTGGCGGTTTCAACATCGACAAATGGTGCGAGCCGCGGCACGATTAAGTCCATGGCGATATCGGCGTAGAGGGCCCAACTGATTTGGTAATACGGATTTGCTTGAGCGGTTCCCGCCGTCGCGAGAATGTACATTCGCGCGAGATGGTTCGGGTAATCCTCGATTGCTGGTATGTCGACCAACAACGTAGGCAGGATCGCCGCTAAGGAAATAACGGCAAAGCCGCAAGCTCTTGCCCAGTTATAGGATGGGCGCACCGGGTCCGCTTCGCGCAAGCCCTTGCTATCCTGAAATGGAAGGTTCTTCGTCGCGCAATGCTTGTTGTGAGTTCGGAATGGCAGGACCTTTCAGCTATAAACTTTAGATGAGCCAACCTAACAGCCTGCGGGTGGTGCTTGATACCCCGCCTGACCACCGCCGGTGTTTGTTGTCTGGCTGATATTTATGCCGCCGCTACCGCCACCAAGTACCCCGTAGCCGGCGACGCCGACGGTTTGGCCATATATCGGCTGGATGGGCGGCGGCGCATTCTTGAGCTGGGTTACATCACAGTTGCGCCTCACCGCATCCACCATCCTTCTGCCACTGGCCGGAATGTTGCGATCTTGCACGTAACGCGGCCAGGGATCGTTCATATGGGTCACTGCGTTTGCATCATGCGCGTTTCCTGAGCTCGATGTGACGCCTTGATTCCTTTGCACATACTGCGACGTGGGATCATCCCACGGCGGAGTCCCGCATGCGGTTAAGGCGAAGGCACCTAACAGGAAAGCGAGGCGGCGCAGGAATGCGGTCATGGCGTCACCTCTTGAAAACCGGCCCGTTCGAGCCCGGTTCGGCCTGGATCATGTGTCCGTAGGGGCCCTGCAGCTCACCTCCGGTCGTGACGTAGTCCGTGTACAGCTTCTTGCGCTCGAGCTGGCCGGAGAAGAAGACGTCGGTGTCGTTGCCGACGAGGCGCTGATCAAACGGCGTCGCGAGTTGTTGCCCAGGCGCCGCTGGACTTACCAGATGCGGTGTGACGATGACCACGAGGTCAGTCTCGTGCTTCTGATAACTGGTGCTGCGGAACAAGGTACCGAGCACCGGAACCGATCCGAGCCAGGGCATCTGTTCGATGTTGCCGTTGGTGTTCTGCTGCAAAAGCCCGGCGATCGCAAAACTCTGCCCGTCACGCAGCTCGACGGTGGTGCGGGCCTCACGCTTGGTGAGCGCGGGGACGGTAAAGCCGGAAATGATCACCGCGTTAGCGTAGTCAAGTTCGCTCACCGAGGGTGCCAAGCGCAGATTGATGATGCCATTCGCCAGCACGGTCGGCATGAAGGTCAACTGGATGCCGTAGGGCTGGTAGGCGGTGGTAATCACCGGAATACCGCCTGCCCCTCCCGGCTGCACGGTCGGGACGGGATATTCGCCGCCCGCCAGGAAGGCCGCCGTATCCCCCGACAGCGCGACCAGGTCCGGTTCGGCCAAGCGGCGTACCAGCCCCTTGGTTTCCAGCGCCGAAATCATTATGTCGACGCTGCCGTGGCTGCTATTGATCAAGTTGGCGAGGATTACACCAAACGGTGCGCCCACGTTAGTCCCAACCAATGCTCCGGCGCTCTGAAACAAGGGAATACCGCCGCCGCCCGTCGAGACAACAGGTGTACCCGTCCCGGTAGTAACGCCGCGCGTCCCCGATCCGTTGGAGGCGAACAAGTTCACCCCGAGCGCGCGGCTTGCGTCGCGCGTTGCCTCAAGGAATCGTACCCGCAGCATAACCTGCTGGGAGGGCGCAACGCGCATCGCGTTGACGGGTGGCACCCCTCCGGTCAACCCGGTAGCGACACTGACGACGCGTTCGGCTTCCACTGCGTTGCGCGCTTCACCGCTCAGCACGACCTGACCGTTGTTGCTTGACACGTGGATTCCGCGGCTGCCCGTGCTCTGGCTAAGCCTTTGCTGAAGGCTCCCGGTATCGACGCCCACTTCCAGGTCGATCACCTTGATGACCCGCCTGCTCTCGTCGAAAACCGAAATGTTTGTGGTGCCGATCTTCTTGGCTTGGATATAGAGCGTACGGTCGGTCATCGGCAGCACGTCAGCGATTTCCGGCGCCGCTACCACAGCAGAGGCGAATGGCCGATCAAATGGGACGATGCACGACTTGAATAGGTAGATCAACACGTGCCCGCCTTCCCGCAGGGGGCACGATGACGAATCCGCAGAACCCGGATTAATGTGAGAGAGCAATCCGGCGATTGCCAGTAGAGCGGCCATGAACCAAGTGGCCAATTTCAGCCGTATTAAC
>Ga0137377_10003883_pt1 | contig 11680 bp, 10 predicted proteins | sample SagtaG_22_FD_104815 | JGI IMG/M metagenome (GOLD analysis project Ga0137377, IMG submission 104815) | Vadose zone soil microbial communities from Sagehorn Ranch, Mendocino, California, USA - Sage2_L_40_16 metaG | ecosystem: Environmental > Terrestrial > Soil > Vadose zone | place: USA... | reverse complement strand
CTTGACGGCACCAGTGTGCAAAGCCCGGATGTGACCGTCAACCAGGACACGGCAGCTGCTACGCAAAACGAGACAAACATCGCGGTGGATCCGAACAACCCCAGCCGCGTCGTCGGCGCGGCCAATGACTATGTGACACGCACATGGACATGTACCATTAGCGGCACACCATGCAGCGCACTGGGTGACGGCTACTCGGGCACATACTTCTCGAACAATGGCGGCAAGACCTGGTGTTGTGCATCAGCACTCGACGGTACAAGCCAGGGCACCTTGATCCCCGGCGTGGACCACCTGTCTGGTGGTAGCTACGATGCCGGCGGTGATCCGGCGCTGGCCTTCGATAGCCGCGGTACCGTTTACTACGCCGGTCTTGGCTTTGATCGCACCGCTCCACCAAATACCGTGGCCGTGAACCGGGGTACCTTCAGTAGCGGCAATCTGACGTGGAGCCAGCCGACGTTCATTAATCCGACAACCTCGCCAGCGACCTTAAATGACAAGGAGTGGATCGCTGCCGATGCGCACGCATCGAGCCCCTTCCGCGACCGCGTCTACGTGAGTTGGACACGCTTCATCTTCAACCCATCGAACGGTAACTTCGTCCAGTCGCCCATTGACTTTGCGTTCTCGACCAATGGTGGTCGAACTTTCAGCACCCCGCAGTTCATCAGTGGCAATGTACTCTACGATCAGGGCTCACGCCCGGTCGTCGGCCCGGACGGTACGGTGTATGTCTTCTTTGAGGGGTCTACGCGGCTCGCCACGCGCAGCAGCACCTATGTGGTCAAGTCCACTGATGGTGGCGTGACGTGGAGCAAGCCAGTGGCCGTCGCACCATTGGCCGACATCGTTCCGCTCGCCGATACTGTTTTTCGTGTGAATAGCTTCCCGGCGGCAGACGTGGCACCCAATGGCGACCTCTATGTCGCCTGGTCATCACAATTGAGCGATAGTGGTGGCCTTTGCCCAACCTCTACCAACGTCGGCTGTCACTCCGCTGCACTCTATAGCAAGTCTACCGACGGTGGTGCCACCTGGAGCACGCCTGCACTCATCTTCCCGGCACTCGATGCGCAGAACCGCGCTCCGGATGGCTACCCGGTATCAGGTAGCAGCCTCACTCCGGATACCCACCGCGTCGATACGTTCTGGCCGGGCGTTGCAGTCTCACCTTCTGGTCGCGTCTACATGTCCGCCTACGCAGCCGATGTCGTCTCACCCTGGCAGACCTGTGCTAAGGCCCCGCCACCGCCTGAGGGTAGGATCAACTGTCTCCAGCTTGGTCCGTACATTAATAACGCCCGCCTCGACTATGCGGTGGTTGATCTGAGCACCAGCGTGTCCCATCTGGTCACGACTCATCCAATCAACTCTCGCTACCAGTTTGGCGGCGGCTTCATTGGTGACTACACCGACATTGCTGTCGGTTCGGACAACACGTTCCACGCGTTCTGGACTGATACCAACAACGTGCAGACGGTCGTCTGGTGGTACGGTCTCCAATTCGTGCCTACCTCTGTCCACCAGCAAGATGTCGTCACCGATGCTGGTAGCTTCTAGCTTTCGGTCGTTCTCGATCGCCTGAGCGAATGGGAGAGAAAACCGGCGTTCGATGCAGTCAGTATGAGGGCATCCCTTCGGGGATGCCCTCAATCTTTTGTTCTGGCTCATCTCAGGCAAGCGAGCGATTGTTCCAGACCATCATCTGGTCAATGTAGCACCAGCGCCAATCTTCAGCAGGCTGGAAAGACCGGATGATCGGACGATTCATCGCTCAGAGGGGAGCAGGGCTTCTCAAACGTCGCTCTGATTGGCAGCAAGCCCCCACCCCAGAGTAATAAAGAGCGTGGTGCCGGTTGGGCGCGGGAGCGCCCAACCGGCACCACGCTCTTTTCTTCTTTTTTGGGGCGGGGAGGGGAAGAGGAAAAAGACGTTTGAGAAGCCCTGCAGAGGGGAGGTATAAGGCTCGACAGGCCGCTTTCGGTATGTTACACTTCGAATAAGTAATAAATATGTGGGAGGGCCTTGTGACCAATACATTTCAACTAAGACGAGTTGCGCGTCAAACGAAGCCGCTTCAGGAGTGTCATCCTGAGCAAAGCGAGATGGTCTCTTCTTTGAACTGTATTGGGCCTTGTGACTTGGCGAAGCCGTGGGACGATACGATGAAACGACTGATCGCGAATGGCTGAATAGGAGGTTTGCCGTGTACAAAGATATATTGGACGATTCTTGGGTTGTGCAAGAAGAGAGGCAGCCATCCAAAAACATGAGAAGAAAATCCAAACAATGACATTCTTACAAATTCTCCTTCTTTTCTTCGCCGCCGTACTGGGCGGCGCACTTAACTCGGTCGCCGGTGGGGGCAGCTTTATCACATTCCCCTCGTTGATCTTCGCGGGTACTGGAGCTATCAAAGCCAATGCAACCAGCACCGTGGCGTTATGGCCTGCTTCACTAGCCAGCGCCACCGCGTATCGCAAAGAACTGGCATTGCTCAATCGCCTGCTGCTGGTGGTGCTTGTTAGTATCAGCATCGTAGGTGGAGTGCTCGGCGCTATCTTGCTGCTACGTACCGCGCAATCAACCTTCGTAAAGCTTATCCCCTATCTGCTGTTACTGGCCACGCTGCTGTTCGCAATAAGTGGACCTATCACTTCTCTCCTGCGCAAGAGGGCACAGGCTACACAAAAACCTCAACTTTCCTGGTTAAAACTCGCTGGCATCTCGCTTATACAACTCGTCGTCGCCACCTATGGAGGCTATTTTGGTGGCGGCATTGGCATCATGATGCTGGCAACATTGGGGCTCATGGGTATGGAAAACATCCATGAAATGAATGCCATGAAGACAGTTTTGCAAACGAGTATCAACGGCGTCGCCGTAGTTACCTTTATTGTTGCGGGCGCGGTAGTTTGGCTTCAGGCGCTCATAATGATTATAGGGGGCGTTGCCGGCGGCTTCGCCGGTGCCTATTACGCTCGTAAACTCGACCAGCGTATAGTGCGCGGTTTCGTAATCCTGGTTGGCTTGGGCATGACGGTCTATTTCTTTTTGAAATAGCAGAAGGTGTCTCTACTGTTATAATTTAGAGGCCTGCATAGTTACAGGCTTACATATTTTTGCAATGCAGCTTCCAGGAAATGGACCAGATATGGACCAACGAGAGACCGGCGTATTTAACTCCGAGGTAAAAGCGGAAAACACTGTGCAACGTGTAGAAAACGATGCATCCGCCAGCAAAGGTGACGTCGGGGAACAACCCAACAAATGGGTAGTGCTTGCCATTCTCGCCATTGGCATTTTTATGGCGACGCTCGACTCATCCATCGTAAATATCAGCCTTCCTACCATCGCACATTATTTTGGCGTCCCCTTGAACGGCGCCGTCGAATGGGTGATTATAGCATATCTGGTTGTCATTGCCGGAGTTCTTTTGACGGTAGGACGCCTGGCCGACCTGATCGGGCGCAAACCGATCTGGGTTGCCGGCCTTATTATCTTCACTACCGGCTCCGCTATCTGCGGCGCGTCCGTCTCCCTGGGCATGTTGATTGCCGCGCGAGCATTACAGGGCTTAGGTGGCGCGTTCATCATGGCCATCAGCCCGGCTATGCTCACCAGCGCCTTCCCCGCAAATGAGCGCGGACGGGCGCTCGGTATAAACGCTGTCTTTGTGGCACTGGGCGTGAGCGTCGGCCCAACGCTTGGAGGAATCATCACCGAAAATCTTACCTGGCGCTGGATTTTCTATGTCAATGTTCCCCTGGGCATCATTGGCGTGATCGCAACCTTGCGCGTACTTAAAGAGGCCAGGCACAAGGGGCGTGGGCGCTTCGATCCCCTGGGCGCTCTCTTACTGGCAATCGGCCTGGTCGCTCTGACGATGGGGCTTTCATTCGGGCAAGAATGGGGATGGAACTCGCCGTTGCTGATCGGTACTCTCGTCGTGAGTGTGCTCGCTTTGGCAGCGATGGTCGTAGTTGAGCAGCGCGTCTCTGACCCGATCATTGACTTTTCATTGTTGCGCCAGCGCGTCTTTCTCTCGGCCAATGTAAGCCTTATCCTGAGTTTTCTGGCGCTTTTCGCCGTCAGTTTCATGCTGCCGTTCTATCTTGAGCAGTTACGGGGATTCTCCACCCTGCAAGCAGGATTACTCTTGACGCCGTTGCCGCTCACTATCGCTGTCGTTGCCCCTTTTAGCGGCTCGCTTGCCGACCGTATCGGTACACGCTGGTTAGCTGCTGGTGGACTATTGCTAGCCTGCATCGGATTGGTCCTCGTCAGTCAACTGGATGCGCAGAGTTCGGTCTGGGATATTATCTGGCGGCTGGTTGTAACCGGTGCGGGTCAGGCTCTATTCCAGTCACCGAACAATAGTGCGCTGATGGGCGCTGCTCCACGCGATCGGCAGGGCAGCGCGTCGGGTTTCCTGGCGACTGGCCGTGTCATAGGTCAAAGCTTAAGTGTGGCACTGGCCGGGGCCATTTTTGCTTCCCTTGGAGGAGCTGCAGCGGGCCGTGAACTAGTCTCAAACCCTGCTTTATCACCTGCAGAAATAAGCTCCCTACAGCAGGCGTTCACTTCTGGCTTCCACGCGGCTTTTATCGTGTGCGCATCTATTGCTGCGATTGGCGTTTTGACATCACTCGTGCGGGGTAAAGAGAAAGCTGTGAAAGAGAAAAGCATGGGTGCAGATTAGCAGCCTGGGGCTGCCAATCTGCACCCATGAGGACAGAAGCTCGACGCCGCAGCCGTCGAGGAGTCATGAACAGTTACACAGTGTATTAGAATTGACCGCTGCGGCCCTGTTGGTAGCGGCGGGCAATCTCATCCCAGTTGACCACGTTCCACCACGCACTGAGGTATTCAGGACGGCGGTTCTGGTATTTGAGATAGTAGGCATGCTCCCAAACATCGTTACCCATCACTGGGTACATGCCATCCATTGACGGACTGTCCTGGTTGGCTGTGGAGATGACCTGCAGATTTCCATTGCGGTCGAGCACGAGCCACGCCCAGCCGGAACCGAAGCGCTTGACGCCCGCATCATTGAAAGCAGCCTTGAACTGGTCGAACGAACCAAACGCCTGCTGAATTGCGCTGGCAAGCTCACCGGTAGGTTCCCCACCGCCATTGGGCTTCATAATCAGCCAGAACATGCTGTGGTTGACATGGCCGCCGCCATTATTGCGCACAGCCGTGCGGATATTTTCCGGTACCTCGGTGATGCGCTTCAGCAGGTCTTCGGCCGTCCAGGAAGCCAACTGAGGCTGCCCCTGCAATGCCGCATTCAGATTGTTGACATACGCAGTATGGTGTTTGTCATGGTGCAGTTGCATCGTCTGGGTATCAATGTACGGCTCTAACGCATTGTAGTCGTACAGAAGAGGTGGGACTTCGAATGCCATGGTATTACACTCTCCTTACTAAAAGTGGGTTATCACATGTACCGTCTCAAAGCCTTGCCCCATCGTTGATCAACTTTCTGCATGGCTCCATTTAGCGAGCCATATGTTATGAGCAGGCCTAACTGCTTTCAGCGAAGTAGGGCAGCGGAGGCAATACTGAAAAGGTCTCCGTATCTAGTTGTAATAGATGGAGGGGCAAATGTCAAGCTGAAGCACACTTTAGCAGACGTTTGGCGAGAAGACTTCCCGTGCGAGGACGTGAGCGCTGGTCTGGCTGTCATCCTGAGCGCAGCGCAGGATCTGTGCGTCGGGCGAGCCAGACCTTTCGCTGCGCTCAGGGTGACAGGCGTTCTCTCCAAATGTCTAACACTTTAGCCTATGCAATATGCTACCATTTACTATAGAGCATAAGAAATGCTATCAAACAGCGTAACTGTTCAGGACTCCTCGACGCCTGCGGCGTCTCGCTTTTTTCTGCTGGGTACGGATTGAGCAGCCTGCGGCTGCCCAATCCGTACCCAGCAGAAAAACCCTTTTCTAGCGAAGCGCCACAGGCGCTGAGGAGTCAAGAAGAGAGAGGAGACCTGAATAGTTACCAAACATCACTGTTAGGAGCTCGTTCTATGGAACTACAAGACCCCAGACCCAGCAAATGGCAACTTTTTCGCATCTGGGCAAGCGTCGGGCTACAATCCTTTGGGGGTGGGGCATCGACGACATTCTTGATACAGCGTGCGTTTATAGAGAAGCATAAATGGCTGTCAATGGAAGAGTTTACGCAACTTTGGAATTTATGTATTCTTACTCCTGGCATCAACCTTATTGCCCTGACGGTTTTAATCGGGCGCAAATTAGGGGGAGCCTGGGGAATAGCCATTTCTTTGGCCGGATTACTTCTCCCCAGCGCGGTAATTACCTGCCTGCTTGCCGCTGGCTTCAAAACTGTTGAGAACCTGCCGGCGGTACAGGCAATACTGCGCGGTGTGGTACCGGCGACAGGTGGAATTATGCTGCTAGTCGGACTTAATTTTGCGCTGCCCCTCATTCGTAGAGGCTATAAAGAAGGGGCTCTCTATTTGCTGGCGAGTAGCGTTCTCATCATTGCCTGCGCGCTTGCCGTCATTCTCTTGAAGCTCTCGGTGATCGTTGTAGTTCTCGGTGCTGCTTTTCTTGGTGCGCTCTTCTTTTCATCAAGATCAGCTCCTCCTCTTCTTGGAAAAGAGCAGGGGGAACAGCAATGATCAACCCACTCATCTACTTTCTACTGTTCCTGAAAGCCTCGCTCTTCTCAACCGGCGGCTTTAGTAATTTGCCCAGCCTGCACCAGGATTTGTTAGCCAACGCCTGGGCCAAAGAAGCCGACTTCGGACAATCTATTGCCATCGGACAAATAAGTCCTGGCCCGAATGGGTTGTGGGTAATCAGCCTGGGCTATCTCACCTATGGCTATCTTGGAGCATTCCTCGCTTTGATTGCTATCACTATCCCCGCGCTCCTGGTGCTTGTAATCTCTGCCGGTTACACACGCATCGAACATCGAGTATGGGTGCGGGGTGCTATGCATGGCGTCTCACTCGCCGTCGTGGGTCTCCTGCTCACTGTTGTCTGGACTATCCTGCACCAACCTGGGGTAGACTGGAAAGGGCTGCTGATAGCCGCGGGTGCCTTCGGGCTGGCTTTGAGTCGTAAGGTAAACATTCTGATTATTTTAGGTCTGGCAGGACTCGTGGGGTATCTATTGTACCGTTGACATCCTGCCAATTCCCTCGTTTGCTCAACGGCACAAAGTGTAGATCAGTTGGTCCCGTGTATTCAGCCTCGGGGCGGATCAAACGATTATTGGCTACCTGCTCCAGAATATGGGCTGTCCAGCCTACTACGCGGCTGGCCGCGAAGGTCGGGGTGAAGAGGTCCCCCGGTAAGCCAACCGATGCCAGCACTACTGCGGAATAGAACTCTACATTGGTGTAGAGACGCCGGCCTGGCTTTTGCTCTTCCAGCAATGCCAGTGCTAACTCTTCGACCCGGCGAGCAAGGGCGAATGCCTGGGGATCACCAAGCCGGGCCAGTTCACGCAGCTCTTCTGCTCGCGGGTCCTCCGTCTTGTAGGCGCGGTGCCCGAAGCCCATTAAACGTTCGCCATGCGCAAGTGCATCTCTCAACCAGCTCTCGGCACGCTCTTGAGTACCGATGGCATTGAGCATATCCTGCACCTTTGAGGGCGCGCCGCCATGTAATGGGCCTTTCAGCGCACCGATTGCCGCCACCACCGCCGAAGCAATATCCGACGCGGTACTCGCCACAATGCGTGCCGTGAAGGTCGAAGCGTTCATGCCATGATCGGCTACCAGGACAAGGTAGGCGTCCAACGCCTTGACATGCTCTTCCCTTGGTATCCGACCGCTGAGCAGGTAAAGGTAGTTTGCAGCATATCCCAATTCTGGATGTGACTCTAGTGGCGCCAAACCGTTACGCAGCCGCTGGAAAGCTGCCAGGAAGAGCGGAAAGCGCGCCGTCAGCGCAATGGCCTGCTCGATATCCGGCTGACCCTGGATTGCCGCCGCACCCCAGGCCGAAACCGCTGTGCGCAAGGCATCCATGGGCGCAGTTGTTGGCGGCAAAGCGCGCAGCACCTCCAATACCACCGCGGGTAAGGTACGCTGCTCCAGCAGCCGTACCTTCAAATCCACCAACTCCATTTTATTTGGCAGTTTGCCAAACCAGAACAGGTAAGCGATCTCCTCGAACGACAACGTTCGTGCCAGGTCATGGATATTATAGCCATGGTAAATCAGCCTTCCTGCTGTCCCCTCTACCTTGCTCAGCGCGGTCTTCGCTGCTACCACACCCTCTAAACCACCACGATTCTGCTTGACCGTCGAATTCGCCTGTGAATTCTCCGTTATCATTTGATTAGCTCCTTCGCTACTGTTGGGCATCCCGCAAGCCTCCCCAAATGGCGTTCTTAGTCCCAGCAAGGCGGGGGCTTACCCCCGCCCTGGGCCTTTAACCTCTTGCTTAAAATATTAGCATGTTTTTCTACAAAAGTCAATATATTTTGTTATTATTTGATATTACTCGATTTACATTGATTTTAAGAAGTATAGACCCGTTGACAAAACAGCCCATAGTTTCTATCATTGAGATTAGATAGTGAGCATCCTGGAAAAGGACGAAACACGTATGATAGAGCTAGACGGTGAAAAGTACCTGGATGGAGACGAAGCAAGCAACCTGCTGGGAGTAAAGATGTCCACCCTCTATACCTATGTGAGTAGAGGCGTACTCAAAAGCTACAAGCAGGGCATCAAACGGCAGCGCCTCTACAAGCAGTCCGAACTCGAGGCTTTACTGCGTTTGCGCCCCAGCGATAGCCCCTCACCGGTCTCCACCTCGAAACAGGCAGGGGATACTACCCCAGCGAAAAAAGGTCCTCCCGAAATTCCTCTTGCCGAGGATTGGGTGCCATACATGTGATTAGGCAAGCTATTGGATAGAATGAATGACAGAAAAATCCCTCCAATCACTCGCTATCGCCAGTTCCGCAGGTGGCTTTAAAGGCGTTTTTGTGCATGGTGTACTGAGCGCGCTCGAAACGGCGGATATACGCGCTGATGCCTATGCTGCCGCTTCCTCGTCCGTCTTCCCGTCTCTCTCTGCTGCCATTGGGCAGGCCAATGAGATAGGCCTGAAGTACTGGCGCGTCGCATTACACACGTTGGAGCAACCAGGGAACGGCATGAGCGAGGCAGTGCTCGAGAGTATTGCAGCATCAGCTCACATCCTGCGCAATGCACCATTTCAACCGGGCATGCCCCGTTCTTTCATCGCTACCAGCGCCGTGATAACCACCGGGGGCGCGGAACAAACGCAGGGAGATGGAGCCAGACGACTTGGCCGGCGCTTGCTCCTGCAAGCTGCACGCGGCGATCATAGCTGGCCAGATCAGAACTTGCGTGCTTATCTATTCGACACTGCCGCAGCAGGTGAGGAACACTTGTTGACCACTAAAAATATCGAAGAGGTGATCTACGCATCCACACGTATGTTGCACGCCTGGACCATCCCCGCATGGATTGCAGGTCGCCCCTTTATCGACGGCTGTTATACCTGTGCCTGTCCCGCCATTGAGATGGCTCAACAGGGATATCGCGAAGTCATCGCCATCGCAACCGAGCCAGGAGAGCTATACCGCGATGTTTTTCAGAGCGAGCCAATACCCTCCGTATGGGAAGGTGTGCCAATCCATATCATTCACCCCAGCATAGACCCGGCTTTGCTGGGTGCTGATTTTACGGATATAACCGGTGAAGGGCTGGTTGCAGGCTATGAGCACGGCCTGGAGATAGGCCGTGCTTTTGTTGAGGAGTGGATTAGGAAAGATCGCCTATGAATAAACAAGCACTTACTCGTTTGCTACCTCTGCTAGTGGCCGCGCATTACGCACATGCGCATTCAATGTTGCTGCAACAGCCAGAACCGCCAGGCCCACCGAAGCTATTAAAATCGTCTGTATCGCGCCAATATTTTGAATGAGCACTCCGGTCAGCGCCAATCCAAGCGGTTGACCACCAAATGCGATCAGGCGAAACACACTGTTTACACGCCCTTGTAACTCGTCGGGGATGAGCGCACTGCGATAACTGAACTGCACCACGTTATAGAGCGGTACCATTATGAAGGCTGCAGCAGTGATGAGCCCCAGCACAAACGGATTCGGTGCGATGGCGTAGAGCGGCATGAACAGCGCAAAGAGCCAGGACGTGCCAATTATTGCCTGCCCAAAGCTGAGGCGCTTCTGAAAGAAAGGCGCAACTACAGCCCCTAGCACGCCGCCGATACCCCCGATAGCAAAAATCAGGCCAATGACAAATGCTGACGCGTGCTGCCGTTGAGCCAGTACAATGATGATCAGTACCAAGCCCGCTGATATGAGGTTATTCCCACCTGTGAGTATGGCAATAAAGCGAATCAAGGGATGATGCCAGAGCCAGGCAAGCCCCTCTTGTATCTCAATCCATAAGCTGCGGCGCGCTGCCACCCGCTCTTTCTGAAATTTTGTCTTGATAAAGAAAAGCGAGCAGACCGAAACCGCATACGAAATAGCATCGGCTAGAAATGGCAGCAACCTCCCCGCCGTATAGAGTGCACCACCCAACGACGGGCCTATCAATGTTGTAACACCATCTGTGGCCATATTCTGGGCAGTAGCTGCGGGCAACTGCTCCTTCGGTACCACGCGCGGTAGGCAAGCAGCCTCTGCGATATTGAAGAAAACGAAGAGTGTGCCCTCGATCAAGGAAACCAGGTAGAGTTGGATGATTGTCAGGTGCCCGGTGACAAGCGCAACCGGAATACTCACCAGGCTAAGTGCTCGCCCCGTATCGCAGAGAATCATGGTGCGTTTGCGGTCCCAACGGTCGATCAACGCCCCGGCAGGCAGGCTAAAGATGACGTAGGGCAGAGCGCGAAGTGCGCCTACAAAACCGGCTTGAGCAGGAGAGCCGGTTACTGCCAGGATCAACAGCGGGAAAGCAAGCGTCGAGACTTGCGTGCCCACATTGGAAACCACCTGGCCGCTCCACAGCAGCATATAGTCGCGGTTCAGCCATAATGATTTTGGTCTCCTGGGCACTACTTCTTTGGTGCTTATCTTGTCATCCCGGGTACCAGACATGAGGGCTTCCTTTCATAAGCTGCAACAAAATTGATAACTATTGCTATTCATTTGGTGAATTTTGCCAATTACAGAGGGATATTAACATGATATAAAAATTTTGTCAAATCTTTGCGGTGAATTGTACCATATATTTGATAAGAAATGGCAACCTATCTGCCACCCGCGCATTGCATGAATTTTATTTAGTAAGAGAAGGGCGCGTTGCAGAAAAAACTGGATGAACCAGTTCTCAGCCCTTTGGGTTGTGCTTTAACGAAATGAAAGTGTAATGGAATACGCCCTGAAAAAGAGCAAAAAAAGACGTTCCCACGGGGAACGCCTCAAACTTACACAACAATAATAACATATTTGTGAGGGAAAGTCAAGTCGAATTTCTGACATCCACTCATAACTTGCCTCCTGCGGAGGCACACACGTGAGAGAGGGAAGTGTGCTGGGGACACCCCAGACCCCGGCAGGGAGTTGTATGAGTTCCCAACCTCGTGACTGGAAGTGTGTAGCAACATCGTAGCCTTGCGAAGAAAGGAGCAGGAACGGTACACTGCTGGCAAGATGATGAGTCTGTAGAGCCGGGAGGTACCGTCAT
>Ga0137377_10003879_pt1 | contig 11685 bp, 11 predicted proteins | sample SagtaG_22_FD_104815 | JGI IMG/M metagenome (GOLD analysis project Ga0137377, IMG submission 104815) | Vadose zone soil microbial communities from Sagehorn Ranch, Mendocino, California, USA - Sage2_L_40_16 metaG | ecosystem: Environmental > Terrestrial > Soil > Vadose zone | place: USA... | reverse complement strand
CTGGGTGAACGCTTGGAGGTAGCTGCCGTCGGCGAGAGCCGCGACGCCGAGGGCACGCCGGGCCCGGGCGGCCACCAGCCCGCATTCGGCCGGATTGACGGTGGCCAGCGCCCTGGCCACATGCCTGCGGGCCGCGCCGGAGTCGGCGCGCAGGGCCAGGACGGTGGCGGTGATCACGTCAGCGGACGCAGCGACGAGATCCATCTGGTTCGCCTCAGCCATGCCGGCGGCCTCGGCGGCAGCGTCCAGCGCCTCGTCCCAGCGCCCGGTGTCGATGTATGCCCACCCCAGCACGGTCAGGCTCCCGCCGCTGCTCACCCCACGTCCGGGCGATCTGGGTGTCGTAGGGGATGACCGGGCGCCCGGCTGTCCAGGTGATCGCGCCGATCCTGGCCCCACTTCCGGACCACCGCCCACTTCGCCAGCTCACCTACCGTGACAAAGGTCAGCCAGATCCGGGCACCAGCGAGCGAAGAACCCAGGGGGCTGATGCTTCTGAAGCAGCGACGCGACATCGGTGTCGATGACGACATCGCGCACTGGAGTCAGGCCAGCGACGCGTTCCGGCTAGCCCGCAGGTCGGCCAGGAAGTCTTCCAGCTCCGCATCTGACTCCCAGATGTCAGCGGCTAGCTCCCCTGGATCAGCCACCGGCTCAGCGTGCTGGTCGCGCGCTAGATCCTCGATGGTGACTGGCCGGTCCGCTATCGGCTCGGGTTCCTGGTGCGCCTCGCTCACGACACCATCGTACGCGGCACCAGGCACACAGCTCTGGACATCACCGCGCGTGGCCAGCAGCCAGGTTAATGAACCCGCCCCTCACCGCCGCTATGCGCGGCGGGTCTGTCGGCCGGCTGGCTGTTCGTTCTGCACGGGAATGGCTATTGTGTCGCGGTGCTGAGCTGACGCGGGCCCGCTGAGGCCGCTGTCTTATGGCAGGGTTCCTTCCAGTCCGGTGGTTCGCGGGCCCGGGCGGGGGTGGCTGTCAGGGCACCAGGATGATCTTGCCGAGGGCTGTCCGGCCGGAGGACTCGGCCAGTTCCATGGCCTCGGCTACCTCGGCCAGCGGGTAGCGGGCGGCGATCTTCGCGGTGAGCACGCCGTCGCGTAGCAGGCCGAACAAGTGCGTGAGATCGGTGCGCAGCCGGGCCCGGAACGCCGCCCGCTTGGCTGAGTCCGGTTTCCCCGCGCCTGCCCAGACGTTGTAGAAGCTCGCGTGCCTGCGGGTGGGCAGGTAGTTCCAGTAGGCGAGTTTCGCCAGCAGCAGCAGGAAGCCGAGCAGGACGGGCGCGGTGTCGTCGAGCTTGCTCGCGATGCTGTAGGAGACCAGGGTGCCGGGCGGTTGAGCAGCCGGTAGGAGCGGGTGACGCTGGCGCCGCCGAGGTGGTCGAACACGGCGTCCACTCCGCCGGGGGCCAGTTCCCGGATGCGCGCCGTCAGGTCGGGGTCTCGGTAGTCGATCGGCTCCACGCCCAGTTCGCGCAGTGCGTTGTGGTGGCGCGGGCTGGCCGTGCCGATCACGCGTGCGCCCGCATGCCGGGCAAGCTGGACCAGGATCGTGCCCACCCCGCCGCTGGCGCCCAGCACGAGCACCGTCTGCCCGGCCCGTACCTTCGCGCTGCGGTGCAGCATCTGGTACGCGGTCACCCCGTTGACGATCAGTGTCTCCGCCTCGTCGGCGCCCACCCTTTCGGGTACCTCCACCAGGTCGGCGGCGGTCAGCAGGGCGGCCGTGGCCCAGCCGCCGGTTTTGGTCAGCACGGCGACCCGCTTACCGGCCAGTGCGCTGTCCACGCCGGGGCCGATTGCCTCGACGACTCCGACGAGGTCGTAGCCGGGCACGAACGGGAACGGGGGCTGGCCGTAGTACCGGCCCCGGCGCATCGCGCTCTCGGCGAAGGACACGGCCGTGGACTCGACACGTACCAGTGCCTGCCCGGCGGCGGGCGGCGGCAGTTCGCGCTGGGCCAGCCGCAGGCCGGACGGCTCGACCTTGCCCGGTAGCACCACCTCGGTCACGGTCATGGCGGGGGCGTTCATCTCGGTCATGGACGGCTCCTCAAATCCGGCTTCGCGCTGGCAGCGCGCGTGACAGGCTCTGGCGATTGTTATAGATTATAACGAAAGAGAGTATCTGTTAGGGTGCGCCTGTCAACTCCGGAGGTGAGGATCGATGCCCGCTGTGCCCGAGCCGCCGACCATGCGCGAGCGCTACCGGGCGCAGGTGCGCGGCGAGGTCAAACAAGCGGCGCTGCGCCAGCTCGCGGAGTCAGGGCCCGCAGGCCTGTCGGTCTCGGCGATCGGCAAGCAGCTCGGGGTCTCCGGGCCCGCGCTGTACCGCTACTTCGCCAGCCGTGACGAGCTGCTGACCGAGCTGGTCATCGACGCCTACGCCGACCTGGCTGACGCGCTGCGCGCCGCGGCGCGCCAGCCCGCGGGCCTGGAGCCGCGCCCCCGGTTCGAAGCACTCGCCCGCGCCTACCGGTCCTGGGCGCTGGCTCAGCCGCACCGGTACCGGCTGCTGTTCGGGCCGCCGCTGCCCGGCTACGACGCACACGCGCAACGACTCGTGGACGCCTCCCAAGCCGCGATGAACCAGCTGCTCAGCGTCCTGCGTGAACTCGGGGACCGCACCGCCCCCGCGCCCCCTCCGCCGCTAGCAGCCCAGCTCACGGCCTGGGCACTGGCACACGACCCCGGCATAGACCCAGCGACTGCCCTGCGCGCCGTGCTTATCTGGAGCCGCCTGCACGGCCTGGTGAGCCTGGAAATCGCCGGTAACTTCGCGTCCATGGGCATCGACCCCGACCAGGTCTTCGAGGCGCAGCTCGGCACGCTCACAGCGTGAATTCGAATCGGTTTCGCTGGGGTTCAACTCGGGTTCCGCGGTGGCACGCGGCTAAGGTCTGCCGCCGCCCTGGATGGCAGACAGCGTTTCTGCAGGTCAAGGGCATAAGTCCTAGCACCACGGACCCGGGCCGGATCGCGGTGGCGGGCGATTCGGTCGGCGGCAGCATGACCGCCGCCATCACCATCATGGCCAAACAGCGCGGCGGCCCGCATATCGCCTGCCAGCTGCTGTACTACCCGGTCACCGACGCCGCCTTCGAGACCGGTTCGTACCATCAGTTCGCCACCGGCTACTGGCTGCGCCGCGATGCCATGCAGTGGTTCTGGGCCCAGTACACCAGCGACCCCGCGCAGCGGGCCGAGATCACCGCCTCCCCGCTGCGCGCCACAGCCGGCGACCTGGCCGGGCTGCCGCCCGCCCTGGTGATCAACGGCGAGCTGACGTGCTGCGGGACGAGGGCGAGGCCTACGCCGCGCACCTGCGCGCGGCCGACGTCCCGGCCACCTCGGTCCGCTGCAACGGCACCATCCACGACTTCGTCATGCTCAACGCGCTGCGCGACACCCACGCCGCCCAGGCCGCCACCGCCCAGGGCGGTGAGTTCCTCCGCGCCGCCCACTGGGACGAGTAAGCCCGATCAGGCCACGTCAACGGCCTCCGCGAACAGGAGTAGATCAGCAATGAGCGAGCAGCCCGTCACCGGCCCGCCGCCCACCGTCCCCGTTGCCGAGCAAGTCGCGCAGGCCGACTCGGGACGTGTCCCGGTCGTGTTCATCCACGGCCTATGGCTGCTGCCATCCAGCTGGGACCGGTAGGCGGCCATGTTCGCCGATGCCGGATACGCATCGGTCAGCCCCGGCTGGCCCGACGACCCCGATACTGTGGCCGAGGCCATCGCCGACCCGGATGTCTTCGCCCGACAAGACCGTCGGATCAACGGCCACCAGCCCGAGCAGGCGGCGTAAGAGGGGGTGTCAGGCCGACGACCTGCGGTGGGGAGCCGCCCGGCGAATCGGCGCCGCCGGAACTCGATGATGGGCTCAGGCGCGGCCGGATGACAGCAGCCGCAGCTCGCGGCCACGCTGTACGGCCGAGGATCGATCGGTGGCACCGAGCTTGGTGTAGATCCGGCGGATGTGGGTGTTGATGGTGTTCAGCGAGACCGACAGTTGCCCGGCGATCTCGGGCCGGGTGAGGTTGGTCGGCAGGTAGCGCAGCACGCGCAACTCGCTGGGGCTGAGTTGGCCGGCCGGTTCGGGGGTGGTGGCGTGGCCGGGCGCGCCGCCGTGGATGGCGTCGAGGATGTCGGTGACGAGCGCGGCGTGAGCCGTCCCCTGCGGCGGCAGGGCCGCCAGCAGCTCCCACGCACCGGTCATCGCGAACGGCAGGATCAGCCGGTCCGGCTCGGCCAAGTGCAGCGCCCGCTCGACCGCCGCCCAAGCCGCGCGCCCGTCGCCCAGGTCCCGGCAGGCGAGCGCGTCCAGCAGGTGGGCCTCGATCAGGGTGAGGTAGGGGTTGACGGGGGCGCTGCCGTCGAGGACGGACTCGAGCTCACGGCGGGCCCCTGCGGGGTCCTGCTCGGCGAGGCGGACCATCCCGGCCGCGTTGCGGATCTCGCCGGCGGTGGCCAGCCGGTCGTCGACGGCGGCGAGGGCGGCCCGCGCCTGCTCGACGTTGCCGAGGCGGGCCTGGGTGGCGATCGTCCACGCCATGACTCGGGAGGTCAGCGCGTGTTGCCCGACCATGAGCGCCTGCACCTGCCCGGCGGCCAGGAGTTCGGCCAGGGCCTCGTGGTACTGGCCGCGTGCCGCCGGGAGGACCGCAGAGATCAGGTGGATTAGTAGCTGGATGCCCGGCTCGCCCGCGGATGGGGTGGCGCGCCGGGCGCGGTCCAGCCACTGCTCGCCGTGGTCGAACTCGCCGGTCCAGATGAGGATCCCGGCGAGCGTCGCGTGCGCTGGAGCGATCACTGGCTCGGTGTCCCAGCCGTGCTGGGCCGCCAGCGCTATGGCGTCCTGGCAGTGCCGCTGGGCCAGGGCGAAAGAGTCGCCGGTGGCGGCAAACCCGAGGTGGGCGAGGCAGGCCACCTCCAGGTAAGGGCGGCCTATCTCGCGGGCGAGGGCGGCGCCCGCCAGCAGGTGACGCTCGCTGTCGGCCAGCCGCAGTGACCATGCCTCGGTGACGCCGAGGTTCAGGAGCGCGACAGCGCGCAGGTCGCTGCCGAGGGCCACGTCGGCGTTGGACTGGCCGGCAGCCGGCGAGGGCAGCGCGCCCACCTGCTCGAACACACCGTCGAAGTGCCCGCGCAGCCGCGCCGACAGCAGGTCCAGAGACGCGATGGCCATCCGCAGCCGGAACTGCCGGTCGGGCGGTGTCGTCGCGGCGTACGCCCTGGCTACGTCCAGGTGCGCGTCGGCCTGGTCGAGGTGGAGCTGGTCGAGGTCGGCGATCGCGTGCACCAGGGCCAGCCCGGGGGAGTCCTCGCCGGTCCGGGCCGGGAAGGAGCGCAGCAGCGCCGCCACGGTCCCCGCCTGGCCGTCGAGGGTGAGGCTGAGGGCGTGGTCGGTAAGCAGCCGGGCCGCCTCGGTCCAGTCCCCGGCGGCCTGCAGGTGGCGGATGGCGTCGGCGGTGCCGGCGTGGTCGGCGAACCACCGCGCGGCGAGCCGGTGCAGTTCCGGGACGTCTCCGGGGACGGTGCGGCGCAGCTCCAGCCGGAGCAGGCCGCTGAACATGTGGTGGTAGCGGAACCACGTGCGAGCGGGGTCGAGTGACACGACGAACGCGTTGGCATCCTCCAGGTCCAGCAGGATCCGTTCCGATCCGGTGGCGCCGGTGAGCAGGTCGGCCAGCTCGCCGTTGACCCGGTCCAGCAGGGAGGTGCGCAGTAGCAGGCGCTGTACCTCTGGTGGCTGCCGGTCCAGCATCTCGGCCATCAGGTACTCGGCGACCGTGCGGTCGCTGCCGGAGAACTCGGCGACGAACCGTTCGGGATGCGGGTGCCCGGCCAGGGACAGGACGGCCAGCCGCAGCCCGGCCGCCCAGCCTTCGGTCCGCTGGTGCAGCGTGGCCACGACCGGGTCGGGCAGCGTGATTCCAGCGGCGGTCAGCAGCTTGCGGGTCTCGTCCTCGGTGAAGCGCAGCTGCGCGACGCGGATCTCGGCCAGCTCCCCGGCCAGCCGCAGCTGGGGCAGGCGCAGCGGGGGGTCGCGGCGGGAAGCCACGACCGCGTGGACATCCGGGGGGAGACTCGTCAGCAGGGCCGTGAGCTGCTCGTTGGCCTCGGCGGAGCTCAGCTCGTGCAGGTCGTCGATGATCAGGACGAAGGGGCCGCCGGACGCCGCGAGCTCGGACAGCACCTTGTCCACCATGGCCTGGCCGTTGAACCCGGGCGCCGGGGGCGGGGGCTCGGCGCCGCCGGTGGCGGCGCGGACCGCGCCCAGCAGTGCGAGCCAGAACAGCTGCGCGTCGTGCTGGCCCGGCTTTACGGACATGAAGGCGATCCGGCGGTCCTGGCGCGGTCGGTCGGCCCACGCGCGCAGCAGCGACGTCTTCCCGCTGCCGGCAGGCGCCGAGATGATCGTCACCCGCTTCCCGGCCGCGTGGTCCAGCGCGGCGACCAGGTCGTGGCGGTCGATCAGCCCCGGCCGGGCCGCGCCCGCCCCCCGGCCCCCCGCGGCCGACGTGTCGGTCATCGCGCCATCTCCTCCGGGAACCCAGTCAGCGTAACCCCGTCGATCGCCGGTAGATCACCGGAATCCGGTGACGACCTCTCACCTTCCTGGCCGTGAACCTGGACACGTCTGATCGGTGCAGAACGGAAACGGAAGTGGAGAGCATGGCTTCGTCGAGTCCACGCGTGGACAGCACGCCACAACTGCCGGACTACGTCCCGGTACCCGAGGCGGCCTTCGGCCCGGCCCTCAACGAGCAGGGCTACTTCGTCAGCCGCGTCGAGCGCAACCTGTTCTGGGTCACCGACGGCACCTGCCAGTCGGCGTTCCTCGCGACGCCCGACGGGGTGGTTCTGTTCGACGCCCCGCCGACCATCGGTCACAACCTGCGGCGGGCCGTGGACGAGGTCGCGGCGGCCGAGGGCATCGGTAACACCGTGACCCATCTGGTCTACTCCCACCACCACGCCGGCGCGGCGAACCTGTTCGGCGACGACATCGTGCGCATCGGGCACGCGGAGACCCGGCGGCTGCTGCTGCGGGACAACGACGCGACCCGGCCCGCCCCGGAGGTCACCTTCGAGGACCGCTGCACGCTCCAGGTCGGCGGCGAACGGGTCGAGCTGGCCTACCACGGGCCCAACCACTCGCCGGACAACATCTACATCCATTTCCCGGACCACGACGCGCTCATGCTCATCGACATCGTCAACTCCGGCTGGGTGCCCATCTACAACCTCAACCTCAGCGAGGACGTGCCCGGGTACATCGGCGCCCCGGATCAGGCCATGGCCTACCCGTGGAAGCACTACATCGGCGGTCATCTCGGCCGGCTGGGCACCCGCGACGACCTGGTCCTGCACCACCAGTACATCGCCGACATCGTCGACAGCGCGCACGCTGCGCTCGCCTCGGGTCGATCCAACCCCCTACTTCCGCAAGTACGGGGCGAACGTCTGGGCCGCGGTGAACGGCTACCTCGACGCCGTCACCGCGCACGCCGCCGCGCCGGTCATCGCCAAGTACACCGGCGTCCTGGCGGCCGCCGACGTCCCCGCGTTCACCACCAGCACGACCTTCACCATCCAGTCGATCCGTCTCGACCTCGGCACCGGCTCACAGGTCCACCCATGACCGAAGGGGCAGCGGCATGGCACCCGGTCTTGGGGGCTCCCACGGAGGTGGCGGTATGAGCGAGCGTGTGGCGATCCTGGCCGGCGCGGGGGGCGAGCTTGGCCGTGCGACGGCGCAGAAGCTGGCTGCCGCCGGGTTCACGGTGGTCGGCATCGACCGCAACGAGGAGGGGCTCAAGGAGTTGCCCGACGGCATCCGGTACGGGGTGGGCGACCCGACCGACCCGGCCGTGGCCAGGAGCCTCGTCGAACGGATCGCCGTCGAGGTCGGTCCGCCCGAGGTGCTGGTCAACACCATCGGCACATACCACCCGGGCGAAGCGCTCGACGCGACGCCCGAGGACCTGCGGCTCATGATCGACGTCAACGCGGGCACCGCGCTGTGGCTGACCCAGGCCGTGGCGCCGTACATGCGGGAACGTGGTTCGGGCGCGATCGTGCACGTGGCCGCCCGCCCGGGGCTGGAGCCGACCCCTGGCATGGCCACCTACAGCGTCAGCAAGGCGGCCCTGGTCCATCTCACCCGCGTGCTCGACCTGGAGCTACGCCCGCTCGGGATCCAGGTCAACGCCGTCGCACCGCAAATCATCGACACGGCTAAGACCCGGCCGTACCTGCCTCCCGACCTGCTAGCCCATGCGGTCTCGCCCGAGGCGATCGCCGACATCATCGTCTACCTCGTCAGTGACGCCGCCACGCCGGTCAGCGGCGCGGTCGTACCGGCCTACGGTGCCTGAAAGTCCCCTTCCCGCCGCACGTCTGGAAAGGACGACCATGTCATCCACCTCCACAAACCGCCGCTCCTTCCTCGCGCGTGGCGCGGCGCTCGCGGCCGTCCCCGCGATCGCCACCCTGGCCGGAGGAGTCCTCGCCGAACCGGCCTCCGCCGACGACACGTTGCCCGACTACGCGCCGATACCGCCGTCGGCGCTGGGCCCGGCCCTCAACGCGCAGGGCTACCACGTCGGGCGGGTGGAGAAGAACCTGTACTGGATCACCGACGGCACCTACCAGGCGGCGTTCCTGACCACCAAGGACGGGGCGGTGCTGTTCGATGCGCCCCCCACCATCGGGCACAACCTGCAGCGCGCCATCGACCAGATCGCGTCCGCCGACGGCGTGTCCGGCAAGGTGACCCACATCGTCTACTCCCACCACCACGCCGACCACCTCGGCGCCTCGTCATTGTTCGGCCGTGACGTGGTCCGGGTCGGCCAGATCGAGACCAAGCGGCTGCTGGCCCGGGACAACGACCCGGCCCGGCCCGTGCCCGATCTCACCTTCGAGACCCACCACACGCTGCTCGTCGGCGGGGAGCGGATCGACCTGGCGTGGCTCGGCACCAACCACACCCCGGACAACAGCTACATCCACTTCCCGGACCACGACACGCTCATGCTGGTGGACATCAACCTGCCCGGCTGGGTGCCGTTCGACAGCTTCAACCTGAGCGAGGACGTCCCCGGCTCCATCGCCGCCCCGGCCAAGGCCATGGCATACCCGTGGAAGCACTACATCGGCGGCCACATGGGCCGGCTCGGCACCCGCGGCGACATGGTCGTGCACCAGCAGTACGTGACCGACCTGATCGACGGCGTCAAGAAGGCCCTGGTCACGGTCGACCCGACCCCGTTCTTCACCAAGTACGGCAACAACACGTGGGCCGCGGTCAAGACCTACCAAGCCGCGCAGGTCGACTACGCGGCCGCGCCGGTCATCAAGAAGTACACCGGCGTCCTCGCCGCCGCCGACGTCTACACCGCCAGCACGGCGTTCGTCATCCTCGAATCGATCCGCCTCGACCTCGGCATCGGCTCGCAGGTCCACCCGTGATGGGAGCCGGAGCGGGCCCGGGCGCGGGCCCGCTCAACCGGCAGGAGGCGATGTGAGCGGGAACGGACGGGACCTCGGCGGGTCCTTCGCGCTCGGCCCATGGCGTGTGCACCGGGCCGGGTACGGCGCGATGCAACTCGCCGGCGACGGGGTCTTCGGGCCGCCACGGGACAGCGACGAGGCACTGCGGGTGCTGCGCGCGGCCGTCGCGGCCGGGGTGGACCACATCGACACCGCGCAGTACTACGGGCCGGGCACGGTGAATCAGCTCATCCGCGAGGCACTGCACCCCTATCCAGACGGCCTGGCGATCGTCAGCAAAGTGGCCGCCCGCCGCGACACCGATCGCGCGCTGCTGCGGTACGACGAACCGCACGAGCTGCGCCAGGGCATCGAGGACAACCTCGCCACGCTCGGCACCCGCCGGCTGGCGGCGGTGAACCTGCGCGTGATGGACCCGTCCGAGACCCCGGGCAGGCAGTTCGACGCCCAGCTCGCGGCACTGATCCAGGCCCGCGAGGAAGGGCTGATCGACGGCATCGGGCTCAGCAACATCTCCCGGCTGCACCTGCTGCGCGCGGTCGACCAGACGGAGGTCGTATGCGTGCAGAACCTCTTCTACCTGACCGGCCAGCAGTCCCTGGACGTCCTCACCGAGTGCGAGGCACGCAACATCGCGTTCGTGCCGTTCTGCCCACTGGGCTGGCCCGGCGAGGAGCGGCACCGGCTGCTCACCGACCCCGTGCTCGCCACGCTGGCCGCACGGCTGGGCGCGACGCCGGCGCAGATCGCGCTCGCCTGGCTGCTCGACCTCGCCCCGAACATCCTGCTCATCCCCGGCACCCGCACCCGCGCCCACCTCGCTGAGAACCTCGGCGCCGCCGACGTCCGGCTCGACGACGCGGCCCGCGCCGAGTTGACCCGTCACCTTCCCCTCGCCCGGGTCACCGGTGGCCGGTGACGACGTCGTCACCGGCCGCGGCGACGACGTCCGCCCTCTACGACGGCGCCCACCACCACCTTCGACCGCAACCTCGCCAACTCAAATCGGAGTGCGCACACCATGGCTGATATAGTGATCGCCGGCGGCGGCTCGGCCGGGGCCGTCCTCGCTGCCCGGCTGAGTGAGGACCCCGCCCGTACCGTTCTGTTGCTGGAGGCCGGTCCCGCCTTCGCGCCCGGTGCCCAACCGGCCGCCCTGCTGGACCCGTGCCCGGCTCGCCGACCCCGAACACGACTGGGGCTACACGTCGCTGGCCCGGGGCCGCAGCATCGCGACCCCGCGCGGCCGGGTCCTAGGTGGCAGCTCGGCGGTGAATGCCGGGGTCGCCAGCGCCTCGGCCTCGGACGCGGCGGTGTACACCGGCTTGAGGTCTTTGGCGATCTGCGCCCAGTCCCTTTTCGACGCGTACTTGAACGAATTCCGCAGCAGATGGACAATGCAGGTTTGCACGATGGTCTTCTCCCAGACCGTGCTCACCGCGCCGGGCAGGCCCTTGAGCCCGTCGCAGACCAGCAGGCACACGTCCCGGACACCCCGGTTCTTGATTTCCGACAAGACCCGCAGCCAGTATTTGGCGCCTTCCCCGTCGCCGTGCTCTCCGGCCCACAGGCCCAGCACGTCCCGCTCGCCGTCCACGGTGACGCCCAGGGCCAGGTAGACGGCCGGTTGGCGACCTGGCCCTCGCGGATCTTCACGTTAATGGCGTCGATGAAGATTACCGCGTAAACCGCGTCCAGGGGCCGGCTCTGCCATTCCGCCAGGCCCTCCATGACCCGGTCGGTAATTGTGGTAATCGTCTGCTTGGACACCTCGGCGCCGTAGACCCCGGCCAGGTGCGCGGCGATCTCCCCGTGCGTCAGCCCTTTCGCCGACAAGGAAATCACCATTTCATCGACCCCGGTCAGCCGCCGCTGCCTCTTGGCGACGATTGCCGGCTCGAAACTGGAATCGCGGTCCCGCGGCACGGAGATCTCCACCGGCCCGGCCTCGGTGATCACCGTCTTGGCGCGGTGGCCATTGCGGGAACTGCCGCCGTCACGGCCTTCCGGGTCGTGTTTGCCGTAGCCGAGGTGGTCATCCAGCTCGCCCTCCAGGGCGCCCTCGACCACCATCTTGGTCAGCCTGCCCAGCAGGCCGCCCTCGCCGGTCAGCCGCAGCCCGCCCGGGCCCGCTCGGTAAGCTCGCGTAGCACCTG
>Ga0137377_10003876_pt1 | contig 11689 bp, 10 predicted proteins | sample SagtaG_22_FD_104815 | JGI IMG/M metagenome (GOLD analysis project Ga0137377, IMG submission 104815) | Vadose zone soil microbial communities from Sagehorn Ranch, Mendocino, California, USA - Sage2_L_40_16 metaG | ecosystem: Environmental > Terrestrial > Soil > Vadose zone | place: USA... | reverse complement strand
TGCTCGCCGCGGAGTTCCGCAGGAATGACCCGCGCATCGTACGGCGCGGAGTTCACTGTTACTTTCAGTACCTGGACCGGCACGGGTCTGTCGCGTCACGGCTCTGCGAGGCCGACGTGCCAGCGTGGGTAGTCCATGGCGAACGCGGCGACGGCGGGGTCACCGACGATGAACGGCACACGCTTGAGGCGTGTCCCCGGATACGCGTGATCACCCTTCCCGGCGCCAGCTACTTCACGCCCAACGAGGAGTCCGCGCTGGTCGCCAAGCTCGTCATCGAGGCGCTCGATCGAGTCCACATTGACCAGGACGAACAGCGCAGTGAGCACCGTGAGGGCGGACGAGACTCGTTATGGGGCGGTGGTGAGTAGACCGGCAAGCCTCCGAAGGCGCACGGACGTATCTTGATCAGCGCAGCGGGCCGAGCATGAGTTCGACCCGATTCCCTTGGACGCGGACGCCGCCCGGATCTACGGCCGGGTGGCGGCGGCTGTGGTCTCGGCGGGCAGGAAGCCCTGCCGCAGGGCGGTAGATCTCATGATCGCCGCGACGGCAGTGGCCGCGGAGCTGGGTGCGGTGCCCGCGAGGGTGTTCTCGTGGGCACCGGCACGTTGGTGCTACCCGGCTTCGGACATCAGCGCGATGATCGCGTCGATGTCGTCGCCCTGCACTGGGTCGTCGGCGATCCGGTTGGGACGGACGAAGCCGCAGACGACGCACCGGTGGATCAGCACGAGCCCTTTGCCGCCGCGGTGCTCGACGCGCTCGGGGCGCATCATGCCGCGGCAGGTCGAGGCCCGGTCGCCGGGGTCGATGTCGATGTGCTTGGAGCACAGGCACGCCGGGCAGTGGTTGCGGTAGCTCCCGTTGCTGAGCGGTGCGACGCTCGCACCGCAGTTCTGGCATGTGAAGCCCTGGTTCTGGGCGGTCCTGCCGATGGCTCTGCCTCCGGATCGAAGAAGTGATCTTCAATCGGGAGTGCAGGGTTCCGTTCGTTCTCGCTGGCCGTCCGCGCTTGGCGTCCGGGCTGCTCCCAGGCTTGGTGCGGGCGAGGGACCGGTTCACCGCCCGTTCCCCCTCCTCAGGGGTCGGCGATTACTTCCGCTTCCTGCTTCACCGGGGCGTCTCTCAGCCGCCGGATCCGGACCTCGACCGGGTTTGGGCGATTGTCCCGGTCACTGTCAGCCGAGCCTCCTCAGCTGCCAGCGGTAGGTGTCGTCCCGCTCTCACTGGCGTCGGCGCCGTCCCCTGTGATCAGAGCCGTGCCGTGACCGCCTCGTATTCTCGGCGCATCACCCCTCCTTCGGCCCCGGCGGTATTGTCGCCGATCACAGCACGCGGGGTCCGGCGAAGACAACCCGATTTCCGCGGGGTCAGGGCGCGGCGAGCGTATTCGCCACCTGGCGGTCGGTCTCAGGTCAGTCCACGCCATACCGTTGCTCGACCCAGACCAGGGTACGGACCAGGGATATCCACTGGTTCGACGTGTCCGCCCGATCCGCAATGGTGAGGCAGTACCAACTATTCCGCTGGCGTCGGGGATGAAGGTCGTTGCCCTGGAGCCTCAGGCCAGAGCCGGCCGGTCCGGCCGGTCCGGCCGTTCGTCGTCGACCAATCCAGGCAGGTGAGACTTATGTCCAGCGAAACTGACATCGATCCCTTCCGCGTCGACATGCCCGAAGAAGCGATCGCCGACCTTCGGCGGCGCGTCGCCGCGACGCGGTGGCCCTCCCGGGAACTCGTCCCCGATCGGTCGCAGGGCGTGCAGCTGGCGACGATCCAGGAGCTCGCCCGCTACTGGGCAACCGATTACGACTGGCGCGCGTGCGAGGCGAAACTGAACGCGCTGCCGCAGTTCACGACCGAAATCGACGGGGTGGACATCCACTTCATCCACGTGAAGTCGCCGCACGCGGACGCGTTGCCGCTGATCATGACGCACGGCTGGCCCGGCTCGGTCATCGAACTGCTCGAGGTCGTCGGCCCGCTCACCGACCCGACCGCGCACGGCGGACGCGCCGAGGACGCGTTCGACCTGGTACTGCCGTCCCTGCCCGGCTACGGCTTCTCCGGCGAGCCGGCCGAGGTCGGCTGGAACCCTGGCCGTATCGCGCGCGCCTGGGCCGAGCTGATGCACCGCCTCGGCTACACCCGCTACGTCGCCCAGGGCGGCGACGTGGGCGCCTCGGTCACCGACACGATGGGTCGCCAGGCACCCGAGGGGCTGGCCGGCATCCACACCAACTTGCTCGTGACGGCGCTGGCCGGCCCCCAGCCGACGGAATCCGAGCAGGAACGCGCGGCGGCTGACGCGCTCGCCACATTCAGGGCGAGCGGCTTCGGCTACTTCCTGGAGCAGGCCACGCGGCCGCAGACGATCGGCTACGCCCTGCTGGATTCACCCGCCGCCCTGGCGGCCTGGATGCTCGACCACGACACCGACGCCTACAACAAGATCTCCCGTGCCTTCGTCGACGGGCAACCGTCCGGGAATCTCACCCGGGACCACATCCTCGACAACATCACTGTGTACTGGCTGACGGGCACCGGGGCCTCGGCGGCCCGGGAGTACTGGGAGAGCGGCCGAGCCCAGGCCCTCGCGGCCGGGCAGGCTCCTCCGGAGGTCTCGCTCCCGGTCGGCTTCACCACGTTCCCCGGCGAGATCTTCCGTGCCCCGCGCAGCTGGGTCGAGATGGCGTATCCCAATCTCGCCTACTTCAACCAGGTCGACAGGGGCGGCCACTTCGCCGCCTGGGAAGAGCCTGAACTGTTCACGACCGAGATCCGGGCGGCGTTCAGGTCGCTGCGCTAGATGACCGTGTTCGAACGTCTGCACGTGCCCTCGCTCTGATAAGGCGGTGTGATCCACCACAGACCTTGCCCGCTGAGGGCGTCTTCGGTCCCTGCCGAGGTCGTCGGCGAGTTCACCCATCTCTGCAAGAGCGCTGCGGGCCGTGAGGTCTCAGGGGGCGCTGCGTGCCGCGAGCGCGGCAGCCTCAGCGCGTCCGCGCAGGCCGAGCTTGGACAGGATGCGCGCCACATGATGCTCGACCGTCTTACGTGACAGGAACAGACGCTCGGCGATCTCGGGATTGGAGAGCCCTTCGCCGAGCAGGACGAGCACTTCCTGCTCACGCCTGGTCAGCCGCCCGACGTTCTTCGGCCCGGTCCTTGCCGCCTTGATGCCGAGCTCCCGCATCAGCGCGGCGGCGGCATCTGCCTCGCGGCCAGCGCCCAGATCCTCGAAAACCGACAACGCCGCCCGCGCCTCAGCCCCGGCTACCTCACGGTCATTCTGTCCGAGCGCCCGGGCGAGCAACAGCCGCGTCTGCGCGGCACGGTAGGGAATCCCCGCCTGGACGAACGCCGCAAGCGCAGTCTCCAGGTGCCCGCACGCGGCCGGAATATCCGTCGAGGCGAGCGCGTGCCCGAGAAGACGCTCACCATGCGCGACGATCAGGTGACACTTGCTTACGGCGCCGAGCGCAACCAGCGCACGACCCCGCTCAATGGCCGCGTCACTGTCGAGCAGCGCGATCTCGGCCTCACCCAGCAGCTCGATCACCGCGGCAACATCGAGCCGGTCCCGGCTGGTCGTCGCGAGCCTCCGGCGCAGGACAGCCGCGGCCACCGACGGCTCGCCCTGGGTGAGATGGACCAGGGCAGCCGCGGCGGCGGCTTCCTCACGCCCCTCGACGCCGCGTAGCACCCTGGCCGCGTCCTCGACCCGTCCCTGGGCGAGCCTCAGCTCGGCGAGCGTCCCGGACGCGAACGCGTGCGGCGCCGCGAACACGCCCCGCGACATCGAGATCGCCTCGGTGAGCAGGGCCTCGGCGGCCACCCAGTCACCGTTCTCGAACAAGACCCGGCCATAATAGGTGCGGCACTCCGCGTACAAGAACGGGCACCCGTACCGGTCGATGAAGCCCTCCAGCGACTGCACCCACTGTGTGGCGCGCTCCAGATCGAAACAGCTGCCGCACACCACCATCGTCATGCAGCTCATCTGCGCGACCGTCATCGGATCGCTGCCTTCACCGCCGATCACGCCAGCCATCGCTTCATCGAGCAGCGACATGCCTTCCTCGGTCCGGCCCTGCTGCACTAGGGCCTGCCCGACGGCGTGCATCGCCATCAGCTCCAGGTCGGAGTTGCCGTTCGCGCGGCCGATCTCGGCCGCCTGGCGCGCCAGCGCCTCGCTCTCCACCGGATCATTGGTGACATAAGCGGTGGCCCCGAGAAGTTCGCCGCGCAACTCGGGAACCTCGGTCTCGATGATCCGTGCCGCGCGTGACAGCCATCCGCGGGCCGCTGCCGTGTTGCCGAGGTACCCCTTGTTGTAGCCCACCAGCGAGAGAGCGGCACCGGCTGCGAACATCGGATCGCCGCGGCGGCGGAATCCGGCATACGCCTTTTCGCAATTGGCGATCGTGCCCGCGAGGTCGCCCAGCCAGAACAGCGCGTTCGCCAGGCCGAAGAACGCCTCGGGCACCTCGGCTACCTCAAGGACAGCGGAAAAAGCATCACGCGCGGCAGACCAGGCCCCGGTCGCCATGGCCGCAAACCCGGCCCCAACCTGACCCTCGACGGCGCTCGACTCAACGCCCCGACCGTCACTCACATCAGCATCGTCCCAGACCACCGAACAGCGGACACCTCAAGAACAGCAGAGACGACAGCAACGTCAAGGTCCAGCGAGCCGACTGGCGCCCGAGCCCTCCCGGAGTTGCGTCAAGCGCTGGACGTAGGCTCGGCACCCAGCAGGTACGCTGACATGTGCTGCGCCGCGTGCGGTCGACCGCCAGCTCAGTTTCGGCTGATTAGTAATCCGGTCAGTAATCCAGCCCTGGAGCCCAGCGGCCCGTCCCGTCCCGGCCCGGCGGGGCGGCCCGACCGGCACCGCGCCGGCGTCGGCCAGGGCGTTCCAGACCTGAGAAAGCTGATGAGGGTTCCTCGTCGAAATCGCCAGCCTGACGTCCTTGCCGTCCGTCCTGCCCGTCACGACAATCCATCTCAGCTCGAAAGGCCGGGAAGGTTCCCGTCTCACCTGAATGGCCGTCTCACGCGCCCGGAAATAGTATTCCTCCCCCATGACTATCCGGAACGGCCACGCCACGCTCGAGATCTCAATGGCATCGCCACGGACAACCAGGGCCATGCCTCTTTTGAGGTCCAGCCATCCTCCCCAGCCGTACGACTCCTTCAGCCACACGGCCACGCCGGCCCGGAACGTGACGTCCTGAGCCCGTATCTGACGGCGCAGCGGAGCCTCCCGCCGGCGCCTGAGCCACACCCCGCCGAGGACGACCGAGAAACCGGCCACCACCGATGCGAGCATGACGTATTGCATCGCCGCATCGTAGGTGTGCGAAGCATGCAGATCAAAAGCCTCGTTTCGCAGCAGACAGCAGCGCCGCTCCAGGTCTTCCGTCGCCGCCGCTCCCTGCGGTCCGGGTCGGCTCGTCACCGGATCGCGGCACAGCGTCTCCATCAGGAATCCATATCAGGCACACCCGCGTTCCCCGCCGCCTGACTAGACAACCCCAAGAAGAGCACGCGGGCTGATCACGATCGGGAAACGAGGGTGGCATGACTGCCAGGACGTGGCTAGCACGGACGGCATGCCGGCGGCACGTGCAAGAGTCCTGGCTGGGCTCGCGAAGTCATGCTTGACCCCGGAGAACTCGCGGACGCTCCGGTCAGAGACCAAGAGCCGGGCTGGGGCCGGCCCGGACCATCTCGGCCCGTGCTTGTCGCCGTCGACGACGATGTGGGTGCGCTGCGTGATGTTGAGCGGGAGTTGCGTGACCGCTACGCGCGGCATTACCGCGTCATGTGCATGCCATCGCCGCACGAAGCGCTGGCCTGTCTCGAGGATCTTGCGGCCGAAGACGAGCAGGTCGCCTTGGTTCTTGCGGGACAGCGGCTCTCGGGTACGAGCGGAACCGAACTGCTGGCTCAGGCGCGTCACCTTCACCCGCACGCAAAGCGCGGGCTGCTGATGGCGTGGGACAGCTTGGGGGCCAGAGCGACCGGCGAGGCGATCTTCGATGCGATCGCCCGCGGTTGGATCGACCACTACGTGGTCAGGCCGTCCGAACCATCGGACGAGGTTTTTCATCAGGCGATCTCGAGTTCGCTGCTCGAGTGGGCGGAGGCACGGCACGCCTCCCCGCATACGATCCACGTGGTTGGCGAGTCTTGGTCGGGCCGGGCCTATGAGCTGAAGCACCTGCTTGGGCGCTGCGCGTTCCCGCACTCGTTCAGCCTGGCCGACTCGAGCGACGGGCGCGCCCTCGTTGCCGAGGTCCCCGAGGGGGCGAGGCTCCCGATCGTCGTCTTTCCCGACGGCACGCTCCTGAGCGACCCCAGCAACGCCGACCTCGCGAGGGCGGCGGGCTCGCCGGTGAATCCGGAGCGGATGCATTTCGATCTCGTGATCGTCGGCGCCGGGCCTGCTGGTCTGTCGGCGGCCGTGTATGGCGCCTCGGAAGGATTCAGCACCCTGGTCGTCGACGAAGGCGGCCTCGGCGGCCAGGCAACCTCGAGCCCGCTGATTCGCAACTACCTCGGCTTCGCTAGCGGCGTCAGCGGCCGCCGGCTGGCTCTGCAGGCGTATGAGCAGGCGTGGGTCTTCGGGGCGAACTTCGCGTTCATGCAGAAGGTGACCGACCTGCGGCGGGAGTCCGACGGGATCTTCGTTACCCTCTCCGGCAGCGGCCGGTTGCGCACTCGCGCGGTGCTCCTGGCGACAGGTGTCAGCTACCGCCGCCTCGGCATCCCGGAGATCGAGGCGCTGAACGGCGCCGGCGTCTTCTATGGCGGTCCGGCTTCCGAGGCGCCTGCCGTCGCCGGCCAGGATGTCTACGTCCTCGGGGGCGCGAACTCAGCTGGACAGGCTGCGCTGCACCTCGCTCGTTACGCCCGGCACGTCACGCTCGTGGTACGTGCTCAGTCGCTCGGCGCCGGGATGTCGCACTACTTGGTACGCCAGGTGAAGGCCACACCGAACGTGCAGGTACGTCTCGGGACCGAGATCGTCGGGGGCGGGGGCCACGGATGGCTGGAGCACTTGGTGCTTGCCGATCGGCTGCGCGGAGGCGAGGAAACTGTTGACGCCGACGCGCTCTTCCTCATGATCGGAGGGCACCCGCACACGCAGTGGCTGCCACCGGAGGTCGAGCGGGATGACCAGGGTTTCGTCCTCACCGGAACAGATCTTCGCGACGGCCGCACGTGGCCGCTCGCCCGCAGTCCATTTCTGCTCGAGACGAGCATGCCGGGGGTTTTCGCGGCCGGCGATGTTCGGCACGGTTCCGCGAAACGCGTGGCGTCTGCAGTCGGAGAGGGCTCGGTCGCGGTTCAGCTACTCCATAACCTGTTCGCAGCCGACCGGCTGCATCCGCGCGGCCGCCCCAGGGAGCCCGCCGTCCCAGGGAGCCCGCCGTCGTGACCCGGCGGTGACGACGCCGATGACCACCGGGACCAATACAGCGCCAGACGGATCCTGGGCTTCCTCCTGTACCCAGACCCCTAGCGTGTCTCTCGCTCATGCACCCGCTGGTTCCAGCCGCTCCCAGGTGGTCTCCATCAGAAGCACCGAACCTACCTGGCCACCGGCCAGCCGCCGGAACCGCGCGCGTTCCCCGGTCAGATCGGCGCCCGATTCGATGGTGAACGTGTCCGGGTCGCCGGTCGGTGCGAGCACGAGCCGCCAGGCGGCCGATTCACCGGCGGTGAAGGTGAGCTTCCCGTCGCGCCACTCGAGCCTGAGCAGCCAGCCGCCCAGGCCGGGCCGGGCATAGATGCCGAGCAGCGGCAGGTACTCACGCGGGGCGGGTGCGGGCGGCCGGACCGCCGGTGGCGCGGAGCGGGCCAGGCGGCGGGCGGTCGCGGCCAGCTCCATGGCGAGCGCCACGCTGGCCGTGGTCCCGTTCAGCAGCACGATGGCGCCGATCTGCGTTTCCGGGTCGAAGCACACGGCAAGCTCATCGCCGGTTACTACGCCGGCGACCCCGCCGGCCAGCCTGTTGCCCGTCACGAACGACGCCAGCGCCGCCTCGAATTGCGGACCGCCGGCCGCGACCAGATCAGCTTGTCCATGCACACCCGCGATGATCGCAGATCCGGCGAGCCGGGACAGTGACATGCTGGACCACGAACCGGTGAAAGGAGGGCAAGGTGCCCCGGGTGGACGTCGACGGAGTGGGTATCGAGTACGAGGTCACGGGCGAGGGACCGCCGGTCGTTCTGCTGCACGGTTTTCCCGATTCCGGTCGGCTCTGGCGGCACCAGGTGCCGGCCCTCGCGGATGCGGGATTCCAGGTCATCGTCCCCGACCTGCGCGGATACGGACGCTCCGATAAGCCCGAGGCCGTGGAGGCCTACTCGCTCATGCTCCTGGCCGGGGACGTCATGGCGATCCTGGCCGAGCTGGGGATACCAAAGGCCCACGTGGTCGGCCACGACTGGGGCGCCGCGCTGGCCTGGGCGCTCGCCTCCCTCGTGCCCGACAAGGTGGACCACCTGGTCACGCTCTCGGTCGGTCACCCGGCTACCTTCCGCCGCACGCCGCGGCAGCGCGAGAAGTCGTGGTACATGCTGCTGTTCCAGTTCCCCGGCATCGCGGAGCGCTGGCTGACCGAGGACAACTGGTACAACTTCCGGACCTGGGCCGGTCACCCCGACGCCGACCAGGTGGTCTCCGAGCTGGAAACGACCGGTTCGCTCACTCCGGGCCTCAACTGGTACCGGGCCAACGTCCCGCCCGAGTCGTGGGTCGGCCCGCCGCTGCAGCTCCCGCCGGTGCAGGCCCCCACCATGGGCGTCTGGAGCACGGGAGACCCCGCCCTCACGGAGGCTCAGATGACCGACTCCGCCGAGAACGTGGCAGGCCCGTGGCGGTACGAGCGCCTGGAGGGCCCGGGTCACTGGATGCAGCTGGATGCACCGGACCAGGTGAACGCCCTGCTCACGGATTTCCTGCCCCGCTGACGCATTCGCGATCCTCGGACCGATCCGCGCGGCCTGCTCCGCCTGGCCTGGGTAGCCCGGTGGCCATCGCCACCGGGCTACCCGCCCTCGGCCCCAGCCCGGCCAGACCGTTACCGGTCCAGGCGGGCCGAGGGCGCCCCCCCATCGCCCTCAACGCTGCCCGGGCGAGAGCTCCGTTAGCTGTTACGCGCTCCAGGGCTGCGGGTGCTCCACGGGCAGCTTTCGGAAAATCAGGCTATCTCTGAGACCGAAACAAGCGCCCGTACCAGCCGGCTATCAGGCAGATCCTTGCCGGGCCCTGAGTAGTCCATGCAAGAACTTGCACGCTTCACCCGGTCATGGCGCCGCCACCCGCGGTCAGCCGCCGGGGGCCGCCGTGATCCGTGTGGCGATGTCGCTATAGCCGTTGCGCCGGCACCAGCTCAGAATGTACGGCGCGTGTTCACCGCACCAGCGGTAGACGACCTCGGGTGTCATCTTGAGGTCCTGGCCATGCTCGCGCCGGGCCTTGATCAGCGGGCCGAGGTAGTCGACGAGCTTGGCGGCCGTGTCATACCCGACGTGCGCGGTGCTGGCGAGCGTTTCGTGGTTGACCGCACGGCCCGAGGCGATCGCCCCGGCCAGCCGGGCCGCGGTCGCGCCCTTGCCTTTGTTGAAGTAGGCGTGAATCCGCATGATGTCGGGCGGGCTACTGCCCGGCGGAAACCGGGAAACGTCCAGGCGCCCTCCGCTGGCGGCGATGTCGATGGCCTCGATAAGCGGCGCCGGCCCCATCGCCTTCCGGTAGATGCCCACCACTTCGGGCTGCTCAACCGCCTCGTCGAGTTGATCACGCTCGAGCCCATGGCCTTGCGCGGCGAAGATGACCGGCGTCTGCCTGCCCGCCTGACGGAGGGCGTTCAGCACGTCAAGCCCGTCGAAGGAGTACTCGACGGCGTAGTCCATCCACGTGAGGTCGGTCACGACCACGTCAAATCTCAGCCGGTCTCCGATGGCGCGCATGACCGCATCCTTGTCCTCGGCGATCCGCACTTTCGCGTCAGTCAGGGACTGCCGCAAAATGGGTTCGATGATCTTTCCCAGTGCGGCAGCGACCAGAATGCGTGGCCCGTCTTGCATTGACCTCCCCACCTGCAGATAACGATTATGCCATACGCCGCCCGATGCGCCGTCCGTGCTATTGCATACTCATTTGCCATTCGGCAAGCTTTAGCGTCTTATGGCTGCGCTTAGGTCAGCGCACACGGCCCGCGGACCCGGAGGCGGCACCCCGGCTGGTGCCAGCGCCAGAACCGGATGAGGTCCATTACCAGGAGGAACAGAAACATCAACGCGATCCTCTGGATGATCTGGGGGATCGTTCTCTCGCCCAGTAATTGGCAGCGATGCCGACGAGCGTCATGGTCATCGCGAAGACCCCTAGCGACCAGGCTGCCTCACGTCGTGGCCTGCGCCACAGGGGGCCGACCGGCCTGAAGTCCTCCACGGGGCCGAGTATAGGCTGACCGGACACAATCACCCACCGCCCGCGCCGCGTAGCGATGCCGGGCTTTGGTAAGCGTCCCGAAGTAAGGTGCGTCTTCGGCGCGGCGCGGGTCCGGGATGTGGTTCCTAGTCGCTTCCGCGGCCGGGGCGGACCGGCCTGATGCCCGCAATGCCGGTTCAGTCCGCACGGGGCCGGCGATTTGACTGCAGTTTCGGGTGCTATGACACCCGAAACTGCAGTCAAAGGCGAGTGGCAGCCTCTCGGTGAGGGTCACGGCTGCGTCAGCGGTCCGCGCGAGCGGGACAAATCTGCGCAGACCGGGCAACTGTCCGCGATGAGCGCCCTGCGGGCGCGACAGGCCGGGAACTCGTGTTATTCCGGAACGCTTACTGCTGAATAGCAATGCGTAATCACCGAAGCGCATCGCCCTGCCTATTCCGTTTCCGGCCCGCCGTCGCCGGCCGACCGGCGGACGGTACCGGACCGAAGGGACCATGGGGCAACCGCGTTACGCTTTTACTGAGTTGTCCTGATTGGGAGTCCCGGGGAGGTGCCCGTGGCGATAGGTCCATGGGACCCGCACGCAGCGGCGATCGGCCGGCTGCGCGCGTCCGACGCCGACCGCGACCGGGCGGTCGACGCGCTCAAGGCCGCATACGTCCGGGGCCTGCTCACCGCGGACGAACTCGCCGCGCGGACGAGCCAGGCGCTCGCGGCGCGGACCTACGCGGACCTGGCCGCGGCCAGCGCGGTGCTGGCCGAACGTCCGGCGGCGCCGTACATCCAGCCGCCCGCCAGGAAACGGGTCAGCAAGAAGGTCGTGGCCTACGGCACCAGCGCGATCGTGCTGGCGCCCGCCCTGGTCGCCGCGTTCCTCACCTTCTACGGCGGGTTCATCATCTTGTTCCTGGTGGCCTGCGCCGGCCTGGTCGTGTCGGCCGCGCCGATTGCCCCGCGGCCGCCGGGCACGCTGCCGTCGGCCGGCCGCCGCTGACCACCCCTGACTGAGGGAGCCATCAGCCGCTATCCACTCGCGGGATGCGCGGCGACCAGCATCAGCGCGTCCAGCAGCCGCCACCAGTCCGCCTCGGCCAGATCCCGGCCCAGGGCCTGCGCCAGCGCCGCCAGCGCGGCCACCAGCTGACCGGAGAACTCGTCCGGGCTCACCCCCAGCGCCGGCGCCATCACCGCGACCGCCGCGCGGAACCG
>Ga0137377_10003873_pt1 | contig 11693 bp, 12 predicted proteins | sample SagtaG_22_FD_104815 | JGI IMG/M metagenome (GOLD analysis project Ga0137377, IMG submission 104815) | Vadose zone soil microbial communities from Sagehorn Ranch, Mendocino, California, USA - Sage2_L_40_16 metaG | ecosystem: Environmental > Terrestrial > Soil > Vadose zone | place: USA... | reverse complement strand
TCTAGAGACTCCAGCAGCATGGCGTGCGACATCAGCCGTGCAACGCGTCCGTTGCCGTCAAGAAACGGGTGTATCCACAAAAGGCGGTGATGCGCTGTCGCCGCGCCAAGGATCGAGTCCGTTCGGCTCAGGTGGCTGTAGACTTCCTCAAAGCGTTTCAGAAAACGTGGCACCGCACCGGGACTGATAGCGATGTGTGTGCCGACCTTCACATCGCGCCGGCGCAATTCGCCGGGCACAACCCGCACACGTTCTTTTGCGTCGAGGTCCTCAACCCACAGCAGATCCTCAGGTAGCAGTTCACCGAATCGGCGGTGGATTTCGCGGATTCCCTCAGTTGTGGCCGCGCGCCCTTTCAATGCACGACCGTCAATCCACTTCTGGACCGTGATATGCGCCTTCGCTTCCAGTTGTAGGTCGCGTTTACGGGGGTCTTTGCTATAGTCGTTTTTCAGAGCGCGCTCGATATCGACGGGATGAGTGTCGTGCCCTTCGATCAGGTTGCTGTAGTAGCAGTTCATCGCCCGCACGAGATCGGCAAGCGATGCAGAAAGGCTCTCAGGCAGGCTGCGCCGAAACCCCGCCGCCTTCTGGGCTAGTTCGACCGCAAGATCGGTGAGAGTGCCCCTGTGCCGGGAGGTTTGTCCAATCAGCAAAGGCTCCATCCGAGCTGTCGGGTCTCCCTGGTCTCTTGCAGCTGAGATGTCCGCCCTAATGTCCGATTTAGTGTTCATTCTAAAGCATTACATATCATTAGCTTACGTCATTGTCAAGCTTCAGTATGTCCGGATAAAAGTCCGGTTTTGTGTCCGCAATCTCTGACTTTTTTGCTTCCCGCATTCACATTTTCCTTTTTTTGGGCCTCTGAGCTTATGAGGGCCTACGTCGTACGGGCCCACCTTCCCAGGATAGGCAACTCTTCGCCCCAATTGCCTTGACGCGGAAAAAAATTGTTGAGGTTTCTCCTTTTGGAGGCCTCTGAGTAATTAGGGGGAAGTTTTGCCGAATTCTTCCCTGGGCTAAGCACCCTCACTCTGGTTTGGCATAGGAGCAATACACGTATGTCTCGCACTTATCGGCTTTCGGATTTTCAGGGTCTACTTCGGGAGCACTCCGATACCTCTACGTCTCGACGGCCCGGCCGCGCAGACCACGTTCAATCGGATCGCGGCTCCCGCGAAAGCACGCCAATTGAGCGTCAGAACCGAGACCGAACCACTCAAAGAAATAATTCAGACCGCTTCCGCACGACTTACCGCCATCGGACTCGCGAATATTCGCTCCGCGAGTCAGAAGTCAAAACCCTCATTGAGGTAGGCAAGTTTCGTGTCATTCCAGCCGACGACCTCGCGCGGCTCGGTTATGGCGGTGACCGTTCGCGGATGGAGAACGACGTCCAGAATCTTCGCCGCCAGGGACTTGTCGAGCAGCGGAGCGTCGAGGGCCACGAGTCCTACTCGAAGCAAGTCTTTACCCTCACCAAAGAGGGACACAAACTTCTTTCAGAGCAAAATTTGATTCCGGATCGACAGGCGATCTACCACGGCTTCGTCAAAGCCAAGAAGCGCGCCATGATGCCGACCTTTACCGCCTCTACCACAAGGTGGCCAAGGAAATTGACCGAGTTGGCGGCAAGGTCCGCCGCGTCATCCTAGACTATGAACTCAAACGGGAGCTGTACAGGAAGCTGTCTCGAGTCCATCCCGACAAGGACCCTGTCTACGAGCGAATCAGGCTTGCAAGCGAATACGAGCTCAAAGTTGTAAACCGCAAGATTGCTGTACCGGACCTTCGCATCGAATACGAGGACGAGTGCAGAGACATTCGGCGTCTGGACCTTGAAATCGCTACCCGTGATTACCGGCCTCACGGGCTAGCGGAGAAAGCAAAGGCTGGATTCCATCTCTTTGCAAGACCACAAGACCATCCCAAGCTGCGCCGCGTCCTCGATACCCACGAAATCACTGCTGAGATTTTTGCCCTATGAACATCGCACGCATGTACACGATCGCTCTGGGCTCATTCGGCTATACCGAGGACGAGGCTCGTTTCCTTTATCTAGTCGCCGCACATTCTGGTTATTTCACCTGCCAGCATTCCTCCGCTTTATCGACGCAAAACCCGGCAAGCGCAGCCTGAATTTCGTGCGGAAGCTCATTGAGCAGGGCCACGCATCCGCCCGCCCATATCTGCGGAATGGCAAGGTCTACCATCTTTTTGCCCGCAATCTCTACGAGGCCATTGGCAAGGACAACGTCCGGTTCCGGCGCAAACATTCGACAGAATACATCCGCACGCGGCTTGCCGCACTCGACTTCATCCTGGGTAGGCTCGACTGGAGGTTCTTGGAATCAGAGTCCGAAAAAGTCCGTTTGTTCACTGAGCAGCTCGGCATCGACAAAAAATATCTACCTTCCAAACGTATAGTCCTGTGTGCGGATCGTGGCCATGAGTTGCCAGTCTTTCGAGCCGCCAAGACCGAGATAATTGACATGATCGGCCACCTGGCCTGCAGCATGCGCTAGTTCAACCAGAGATGTATGCAGGCATTCGTCGACCAAGGGCTTCACTGTCACCCCGCAAGGGTGCGGCGACGACGAGTTGTGCGAATCGGTTTTCGTTTTGCCCAAGGGCGGGAGGCCGGACGGCCGCGGCGCGGAAAAGCTTGGACATAGAGCGGAGCAAGCTCGACCTTGTCCCGATCTAGAGCTGGGTAACCCTCCAGGATTTCTTCTGGGTTTGCTCCTTGGCGCAGCATGTCAGCAATGAGTTCAACCGGAATGCGCGTCCCACGATACACAGGCGTACCGCGCATGACCTCAGGGTCGGAAGCAATCATGTCCACCGCCCGCTCAAGTTTCTTGAGGTCCCGGTCGAGTTCCAGCCGGACAGACTTTACTTGGATTATTAGGGCTGAACCTTCCGTGAGAAGGACGGCGTCAACCTCGGGAGTGGACTCAATCTCCTTGGCAATTGCGCGACGAGCGGCGATTGGCAATAGCCGTACGCCTTCTGCTTCGAGGCGTAGATATAGGACCTGCGCGCGGCTGAGCATTCGTTCAATGGAACGGCCATTGCGGAGCCGTCGCGGTCGAATGAGGCGACGCTCTATAAGCTTATGAACGGCGGGTAGCGGCAGATTTGCAACCACCGAAGCCTGCGCCAGAGTATATTCAGTAGGTTTCATGCGCTTATTCTACCCCAAAGGGGATAGAATTAATAGCTTACAATGGATTCGGTTGCGCGAAGCAAAAAAATCCAAAATTGAGGCGCGCGTTGGACGCGTCGGCTCCTTTCACCCCTTCTTCGCTATGGGGAAAATTCGGTGACTCCATGCATGCGGAGCCACACAATCGTACATCGTGGTACTACCAAATTTTTTGATGACCCTTTTGCTTTCAAAAACGACATTGAAAAGGAAGGACTTCCAAGAGGTAGTACGCCTGGCTTGGGCGCAGGAGGTCCCCGGTTCAAATCCGGGCGCCCCGACCAAAACATCTTGCGTATTTTCTTTCGGTTATCAAAACCCTCTGCACCCCAACTTCCCTGTGGAATTCTCCCAGACAGGAGGTCTGAATTCGCAAGTCGTTTAATTCCCAAGACTTGGCTGCACGCTGTGTTATGCAAAACACGCGTAGGCAGGAGTGCTATTTGAGAAATTATTGACCGGAGGGAAGTTAACCGCGCGCCATCTGACGAGTATGGTGAGAATCATGGGGAGACCGCGCATTTCTCGTCTCATCGAGCCTGCGGAAATGCAAATAGGTGATCACGTGCAGGCAGCGAAGCTCCGACATCACTGGCACCGCTGGGTCTCCAGGAGATCGCGTTCCTGCATGTGGGCGTCAACAAACCAGTGTTGGAGAATCCTATTACGCCGCTTTTGCTGAAACCAGTGCCCTTCGTTCGAACTCGACACATTCATCCGCGCTTGAGCTATGGGAAAAATAATTCAACTCTTCAGAGTTGTAATGGCGAATCGTCGCGCTGCCACAATGAGGACATGAAGGCAAGAGCCTGTCGAAATAAATCCGAGAGCATTTAAAGCATTCTGTATGTTTTTTGATGTGTCCACGCTTTGGATTTCTCCTCGGCCGATGGGTACCCTTAGACCGACGCGGTGCCTGTCGGTCGTTGGAACAATTGGTCGGCCGATCCACGGATGCAGCCCTCCCTTCTATCCAAACGCCGTTAGGCAGATCATGTGCGCGACGAATTCCGGTTGAATCTCGCGCAGGTTTAGAACCGAACTTTCAGGCCGAACTGGACAAAACGCCTGAACCCTGCGTTTCTTCCCGTCACGATGCCGCTAAACGGACTATTGGAACCTCCATTGGTGAGGACGTTCTGCGCCCGCAGGAAGTTGGGATTGTCCCCGACGAACACGAGATCCGTTCCGTTGATCGCGTTCGTATTGAAGCCGCTGATGTTGCCAGAGCCGAGTATCGCTTGGCCGTGGTTAAAAACGTTTTGCAGATCCGCTCTGAATTCGATCCAGGCGCGTTCCGTCATTCTGGTTTTCTTGAAGAACGAAATGTTCCAATTGTTAAGACCGGGAGAATCCAGCGTGTTGCGGCCGACGTTGGTCCTGGCGCCCGGTCGCGCACGTACATACTGCGCCGCCGGATTGACGGCAACATAGCCAACAGTGGTCCCCGCGCCGCAAACGTCCGGGGCCACGATAGAGGTCGCACCGGTCCCAGCATTGCGGCAAACGGCGTTAACGTCTGTCGCTGTGTTCGGCGCTGTAAAGCCGGAGTTGAAGATGGCACGGTCGCCAGCAGCATCACCGTTGCCGTTGGCATCGATGAAGCTAAGCGCAGTGACCGGCTGACCCGACTCTGCGATATAAGAGGCGCTGACCTGCCATTGATTCAGCGCTGTGCCAAGCCACGCACTGCCACCAGTGTATTTCGGCAACTCGTAAATGGCCGCAATCGTGAACTTATGAGGGTGATCAATGGTGGAACGCCCGCGTTCCCCCTGCAGGTTGAGAAAGTTCTCTGGACGTCGTGGGTTGACTGCGCTGGTAAACAATTCGTTCGTGGCATTGTCAATGGCCTTGGAGAATGTATATCCCGTCCTGAGAAACACGCCGTTCCCCCACCCGCCAAGAGAACTAAACCGACGAGTGAGCTCGACCGACCCGCCGTGGTAAGTGGAAGAAGCAACGGGGTCGAAGGCCGTGATGTTCGAAACGAATTCATCCGCTGCATAAGGCCGGACTGCGGCATTTTGGAAGCCGGCCAAGCTGGGGGCTGTCGACGAAACGTTTACGGGCACATCGGACGTGTTGAAGAAGGTGGGAAGGAAGAGATTATCCGATGGTACCTGCGCGGCGTTGCGGCGAATCTGGGCGGGGAGGCTGATCCCGCGAGTTCCTACGTAGCGCAATTCCAGACCATAGTTGGTGCCCAGCTCACGCTGCACGCTCAGCGACCACGTCTCTGTCTTCGGTGCCACGGTATCCACAATCAGCCCCTGCGTGCCAGCGCGTGCGTCGGCGGGCGAGAGAGTCTGCGGGACGAAGGTGCCCGGCAAGCCGGCATTGGCCAGAAAGTTTCTACCATTTGCAATGATGAATTCTTCGTTGTACGGCACCGCTGGATTCGGACTGGGCGCAGGGCACCAGGAGGGCTTGGGGGTGAGTGAAACGCAGGCCTGCTCTACACCCAACTCTTGCTGGAGTTGAGGAGGCAATTGTAGTGACGGAAGGTTCTGGAAGACTACATCGTAGGCGATTGCGAAACCGCCGCGCATCGCTGTCCTGTGGTCGCCGAAAATATCCCAGGCGAATCCGATCCGCGGACCAAAGTTATTGATGTCCTGCCTGGGCACACGGAAGAGGAGTGGTGCCAGGCTAGTGTTCATTGGGTTTTGCAGATCTGCCGCGGAGTTGATGGCCTGTTTTGCGTCGTCGCGGGGATTGGTGATGAATTCGTATCGCAAGCCAACGTTCAAAGTCAGCCGTGGGTGAAGCTTCCAATCGTCCTGGACGAACCAGAAAACACCTTTTTGATTGCCGGCGAAGGAGCCATCACCCACGCCCCGAAGAGCGAGGTTATCGGGCACGGCATCCTTCACGAACTTATCCAGACTGCTATAGCGAAATTCCGCCCGCTCACGCGGCAGGAAGGCGCTAGGCGCGATCCACAGCCTGGCGTCCACGCCGAGCTTGAAATTGTGCGCACCTTTCAAGATGCTGAGGTTGTCCACCCACTGGTATTGGTTGAGAACGCTGCTCTGGGGCGAATTACCGTCAGGACCGAGTTCCAATCCACCCAGTTGCTCAATGATCAGGTTTGGGTACACGTCGAGGTTCCCGGGTGGCGAAATATTCGGCACTCCAGTGGCAAGTTGACTTCGGCGGTAACCGGCGCGGAATTCGTTAATGATGTTCGGGCGGATCGAGTACACATCCGATACCATGGCCGACTTCGCGTCAAATTGCTGCCCCCCCGTAAAAACGGGAAGAGGAAAAGCTGAAACGAGCGGTGCACGGAAGCGGTCATAGGCGAAGCGAAGGCTGATGCGATGGTCTCCCAGGTTGATGTCGCCATTGGTCTGGAAATCGTGCTGGGTAAAAAAATTCGGGGCCACCGGAGTCAGTGCGCCGACTTCAATGGGTACCGAAGCCCCCGTGGAGTTGTTGGTGACAGTCACGCGCTGGCGGGAATCAGCAACAGGAGCCGCTGGCAGCACATTAGTCAGTGCGTTGACAGCGACTTGGCTTACGCCGGATCCCGAAGTACTCGCCAAGGAACTCAGGGTAGCAAAGCCGTTTGCGGTGGGCCGAAGCTTACATTGCCGGGCGTCGAGGCTTGCCCCAAGGTCGCATACTGGTAAGCCCCGAAGAAGAAGAACTTGTCCCTGATCACCGGGCCACCCATTGCTCCCCCAGTACGTAGCCAGTCAAACCGAGGCGCCCGTGCAAGGTCGCCTCGCGCGATTGCGGCCTTGGTCAGGTTGTCCAAGGAGTTGAAGTTGCGGTTGTTCACGAATCCGAACGCCTCTCCATGATAGTCATTGGTTCCAGATTTCGTGTTTACGACGAACTGACCGACGGTAGAGTGTCCGAATTCCGCCCTGAACTGGTTGGTGAGAAGCGTAAAGTCTCCAACCGCCTCGGGGATCACATACTGGATCGGCCCGGTGACAGAGACGTCGTTGTTATCCACCCCGTCGACAACAAAGCTGTTGTTGCGAGGGCGATTACCGCCGATGGCGCCTCCCACTCCTGCAACACCGCCGGACTGGCTCGTCGTGCCAACCTGTAGCATAGACAAGTTCAACGCATTACCGGAAAGAACCGGAAGTGGCACCTCTGAGGCCTCGTGAGCGTTCCAACTGGTTCCCAACTGTGACGAAGTAGTTTGCACAAGCTCACCGGTCTCCGTGACTTCGACCGTTTGAGTCAATGAACCCAGCTCCAACTGTGCAGCGACCTCCGTGACTTGGTTTGCCTTGATCTCAATTCCTTTGAGCACATACTTCTTGAAGCCTTCGTGTTCAACGATAATTGTGTAGGTACCGACGAGAAGGTTTGGGAAGTTGAACCCCCCCGAAGTGGTTTCCTGTGTCCGGTTCAAGTCCGTTTGCTCGCTTGTAACCGTCACCTTGGCACCCGCCACTACGCCGCCGCCTTGGTCTTTGACTTCTCCTCTGAGGGTACCGTCAAGACCCTGCCCCTGTGCTAAGGGCGCGGAAAAGTCAAGCAGCAAAACAACGAAGAAAAGTGCAAGTTGTTTTTTCATGGTTGCGTACCCCCTTGAGCTTTCGCTGAGAAACCAGTTGTTTATTCCTCGGCGTTTCAAATTCGTGCGACGCCGGCGTCTGGCCGACGCCTCTCCGCGACCCCACTCGCTTGCCGCTGCCGCCTCTGCTAGCCACGGATTGGTTGCAGCGTCACAGAGGCGGACTTCGGATTTTCACCGAGCATAGGAGCGAATGTGAGAGAGGCCTATCCCCTATGGCCAGTACTTCGAGAGTAGAAATCGCGGTAGAGAAACCGCGAGGAAGGTTGGCCGTCGGTTTGTCAAGACTCAGGCAAAGGTGTGGGCCAAGGCAGGAAGAGCCTTTCCGATATTTTGAGGGACTGATTTGGGGGCACGATGGTTTTGTGGCTCCAGTAAATTGCACAAGCCCTGAGGACAGGCATGGGAGATAGTAAAGAAAGACTGCGATCGTCATGTGCTTTCCTCCCGAGCGTTGTAAGCTAGCGTCTTTCCAAGTGTGTCCAGGAATTCGCCCGGTCGTAACCCGTGTGCCCCGACGCATTCCCTGCCGCGTACCAGCATCGGCAACCACCAGCAGCTATTTTCTACGGACTTTGAAAAAAAACAGCGTGGCGGTCGATCCTACAAGCCGGTCCAGCAGCGGGTAAGCAGTTCGGTCCGGTAATTCAAACTGACTGATTACTAGCTCGAATGCCGTCTGCGAAATCAAAATGCAAGCATCTTCGTAAGAGCTTGCGAAGTGACATTGGCATCCTTGTTTCTCCAACCATTGCAGCAGTTGGGAGGAGCTCCTCGCGGTATGGCCGACCAGAAGGACTTTTATTCCTCTGGAGTCCATTGCATTCCTCCGATTCTGTTTGATGGTTGGCGAGCTTCACCAGGCTTCCGGTGGTTCTGCCGCGCCCGCTCATTTAAGCGCATTTTTTATCGCTCACTCGATCTCTGTCCGGCGAGGAGGAAGGCCTATATAGTCAAACGCCCCCGCGCGGGCCGCTTTGAGGTATTCATTCCAGTCAGCTAGGCGAGAAACAACGATGACTGGCGCCTCTGCACTATTAGTTCGCCCTACCGCTTCGACGAGGTCACGATAGTTCACCGTCGGCTAACTGATCCTCACAGACGGCAACACAGATCGCATATCGGGTAAGAACAGCTCGACTATCGGCCACAGTGTCACAAAGAACCGGCTCCAACCCGCGCAGGCCGACTATTCCCGCCAAATTTCGACGAACTTCGTCATCCGAACTGACCACTAACACCCCCCGCAGATTTGGCATATATTCCTTCCTCGAGCGCATCGCATCGACCCATGCGCTTTTCCCGAACCGGTCACGGCAAAGACAAAAACCAATGAGGCCTAAAGTTATGTGGCTATGACCGCTTCGCACGAAGTGTTCGTCGTCTCCATCCTTCCCACGGACGGGCAAGAAAGGTTCGCGCAGCGACTCTAAGTACGCAGCTGAGGCTAACCGGGAAGGACCGGGATTCCTATCCCTTGTCGAGAGTAATTGGGGCTAGAATGCGTAGTAGACGTGGTACAAGAACGACAAGCGTTTGTTTCAACGCACCCCCCAACTCGCTTCCGTGGGAAACAACGCCAGCTTTTCTAAGAAATTATTCCCTTCCGGACAGCGTAAAGAACCAATTCTGCCAAACTGTGCAGGTTCAGTTTCTGAAGGATATTGCCGCGGTGTGTTTCGGCAGTATAGACGCTGATGTTCAATGAGCTAGCCACTTCCTTGTTGGTCTTTCCTTCGGCCAGCAGTTGGAGAATCTCCCGCTCACGAGGTGTCAGCAATTCATGGCTGTCCGCAACGCCCTTCTGCTTGAGAGCGCGGACGTAATCCTCAGCTAGGATCCGGCGAATCTTTGAACTGAAGAAGGACTTACCTTGCGAGACCGCCTGGATGGCACTGATCAGATCGGTTGCAGCTGAGTCCTTAAGCAAATAGCCTCGGGCTCCGGCCTTCAAAGCACGCATTACATACGATTCGTCGGCGTGCACACTGAGGATAACCACCGCGGTGGCCGGACGCTGAGTGACGATCGTTTTGGTAGCCTCGATACCGTTCAGGACTGGCATGCCCACGTCCATCACCACCACATCTGGCCTGAGCGAGGCGGCGAGTTCAATAGTCTCACGTCCGTTCTCACCTTCCCCCACAACCTCAAGGTTAAGTTGGCGTTCGAGCAAGGCGCGCAATCCCGCTCTCATGACTGTGTGATCGTCTGCCAGTAAAATGCGGACTTTTTTCATGAAACCGTTTGATCCGCCTGGATGTGTCCACTAGCCAGCGGCAACTCCCTAGAGAATTCGCGCGTTGAACGTTTGCAAGCCACAGCTAGTTGCTGGTAATCGGGATTGGGAGCGTCGATATAGCGGTTGGCCAACCCTTGACTTCTGAGTGAAATAATTCAAATCTTCAGAGTAGTAATGTCGGGCCGTCGTGCGGCCACAATGAGGACATGAATCAAACAGCCGGTCGAAGAAGATCCGTGAACACGTGAAACACTCTGTGTGTGTTGTGATTTTTCTTGTGCTTCTGTCAATTCCAATTTTCCTCAATCGCGGTCCTCGCGCACGCGTCCTGGCGCGACCCTCAACGTATTCGGAACAAACTCGGATTCTCATTTTCACGGCTCGCATCCTGACGCAAACCCTTGAAGTTCGGCACATCTAGAAGCCACACTTCGCAGTGGGCACCTGATGTGCAACCTCATGTCTTCAGCCAAATTCCGACAAAGTGTTGAATGAACCCAATTCATCTTCTCGGTGGAAACGGGCTTCTCCAAGTAGTCGTAAGCCATGCGTCCCTGAGCCTCTAAGGGCATGGCGTGAGAACTCAGATCCTGGATGTCCTCATCGACGATCAAGACCTTTCGTGTGGAGGAACGCATTTCGGCCTCATCAATCAATTGTGACTTCTCGTCTCGCATGATCTATTCACCTTAACAATAAGGCCCTTTCCGCCGTCATAGGTCGGAACACCCACCGATCAGAGTCTGTTAAGACCGGTACCACTGCTGTATGACAATGTAGCGAGTCGTGCCGGCAAACCGGATTTCTTTGATGTTGTTGCCATCAAGCACCACGTGTGTGACAAATTCCTTCTTGTCGGCATCCTTCCACTGGACCTGGGCCTCGGTAACGACTTTGCCGGACTGCTTCAGCGTGACTTTCGATCCATCAGCCACGAGTGAATAGATCCCTGGCTGCAGTTCTTTCCCCGACAGCGTTACCGCCCGGAAGAAGTGGATAGTGGCCTCGACAGCAGACTGGACATCCCCGGTATTCGCAGAGCGGGCGAGTGCTAGCAGGAGAATGGCCGCAATCGCCAGAATTGCAAGCAAGCGACGACGAGACACGGTTACTTTCTCCTTTCTCGTTGGTTCATATACCCCGACCGTGAGAAAAAACCTTGTTGACTCTCAGAGTTCAGCGTAGCTGATGGGAACAGTGGGTCTATCCCAACTGGGAGGTATTTGATGTCAGAACTTTCAGTAGTCGCTCGAAAGGAAGGAGGGAGGTATCGAGTCGTGCGCTACGGCGTGTATGACCTGGTTCGAGGGGACGGATGATAAAGGCGATCCAGAACCTCTCCTCGTCCCGCACGCGAGGTCCTGCCAGGCATCCATCCGCTTTGCAGGTCCCCACACGTATTGAATCAAAGGAAATTGGGTCTGAGGTTGCTATTTGTTTACTCGGCGGATTTGTCCGGGCGCAACTTCTGTGGCCGACAATAGCAAGAAGGCACAGATAGCCAGGCGTTCGGCGAGGCGACCTCGAAGAATCACCCTATTTCTCCTTCGCGACCCTTGCTAGTCTCAACGGGGCCTAGTGTCCTGTAACTGAAATAAGTGAAACAGATAGCGCGGTCCGTGCGTACTGCTCTATAAGGAGGGGAGCATGCGCACTGGACGACCCAAGACCACTCTGAAATTGAATGAGGACGAGGA
>Ga0137377_10003872_pt1 | contig 11693 bp, 9 predicted proteins | sample SagtaG_22_FD_104815 | JGI IMG/M metagenome (GOLD analysis project Ga0137377, IMG submission 104815) | Vadose zone soil microbial communities from Sagehorn Ranch, Mendocino, California, USA - Sage2_L_40_16 metaG | ecosystem: Environmental > Terrestrial > Soil > Vadose zone | place: USA... | reverse complement strand
GCCGGGGTTCGAGCCCGTGAGCAGGAAAAACAGCCGCTCGCGTCGCCATTATCGACCGGTCCACCGGATCTGCCGGATCGTAACCGCGCTCGAACGGGGTGTATGTGGCGGGCTCCCCGTCGGTCATCGATTCCGGCGCGTGCTCGCCCGTGCGCGATCGGGCGTAATCGCGCCATGCCCGTGGTGTCTGCGCGCCCGGTTCGACCGGCCGGCCCGATGCCTCGGCGAGCGCGTGCGTCCAGGCTCTCGGCACGACCTGCACGAGCGCGTAACCGCCGCCGCCGGTGAGCAGCCAGCGCCCGCCCGCGGCTTCGTGCGCGAGCCGGTGCAGGGCGGCGCAGGCGGCCCGCATCGCGTCGACGCTCAGTTCGAGATGCGCCAGCGGGTCCAGCCGGTGGCCGTCGCAGCCGTGCTGGCTGACGAGCACCTGCGGCTGGAACTCACGCAGCAGCGGCGGGACGACCGCGTCGAATGCGCGCAGCCAGCCCGGGTCACCGGTGCCGGCCGGAAGCGCGACGTTGACGGCGTAACCCCCGCCCGCGCCCGATCCGGTCTCCGCCGGCAGGCCGGTGCCGGGGAAGAGGGTGCGCGGGTGCTCGTGCAGGCTGATCGTCAGCACGCGGGGATCGGTGTAGAACGCCGCCTGCACGCCGTCCCCGTGGTGCACGTCGAGGTCGACATAGGCGATCCGGCTCGCGCCCCGGCCGAGCAGCCATGCGATGGCGATCGCCGGATCGTTGTACACACAGAACCCGCTCGCCCAGCCGCGCATCGCATGATGCAGGCCGCCCGCCATGTTCGCGGCGTGAACCGCGGGGGACACGGTGTGCGGCGGCGCGGTCCACACGGCCTTCGCCGCCGCGACCGTCGCGCCGGCCACAAGCGCCGAGGCGTCATGCATCCCGGCGAACACCGGGTTGTCCGGGGTGCCGAGGCCGAAGCGCGGATCGGGCGCCACCGTCTCACCCGCGCGCCGGACCGCGGCGATGTACGCGGCGTCGTGCACGAGTTCGAGCAGCGCGTCATCGGCCGGCGCCGGCACAGCCGTGGACACTCCCGGCGCGGCGAACACGCCCATCGCGCGGGCCAGCGCCATGGTGAGCTCCACCCGGACGGGCGCGAGCGGATGCCCGGGCCCGAAATCGTAGGCGGCGAGCGCATCGTCCCAAACCACCTGAAGCGGTCCAGCCACGGTCTTTACCCCGATCCCACGGCCGGCGGTTCAGCCTTGCGCGCCGAGTTCGCGGCCCCGGTCGCGTGCGGCTTCGATCGCAGCGAGGAATGCCGCCCGCACCCCGTGCTTTTCCAGCTCACGCATGGCGGAGGTGGTGGTGCCCCCAGGGGAGGTGACGGCCTCCCGCAGCAGCACGGGATGCTCGCCGGATTCGCGCAGCATCGTGGCCGCGCCGTAGACGGTCTGGATCACCATCTCGAGCGCCGCCGCGCGCGGAATCCCGAGCATGAGCCCGGCGTCCACCATCGCCTCGACCAGGAAGTACACGTAGGCGGGGCCCGTTCCGGACAGCGCGGTCGCCGCGTCCTGGTGTGACTCGGGGACGCGCAGCACCTTTCCGACCGGGGCGAGCAGTTCCTGCGTTCGCTGCAGGTGCTCCTCGCCGGCGAAACGCCCCGCGGATATCACGCTCATCGCCTGGTCGACCAGCACGGGCGTGTTCGACATGACACGAACCACGGGCAGATCGTGGCCAAGCCTGCTCTCGATGAAGCTGGTGGTGATGCCCGCCGCCACCGAGACGACCAGACGCCCGGCCGGCACACTCGGCGCTATCTCGTCCAGCGCCGCCGACATGTCCTGCGGCTTGACCGCGAGCACGAGGGTGCCGGCGACCTTCGCGGCCTCCGCCGCCGTCATCGCCTCCACGCCGTAGCGCTCGCGCAGGTCGGCGCCGCGCTCGCGCCGCCGGACCGCGACGATGACATCGGCTGGCGGCCGGCCGGCCCGGATCAGGCCGGAGGCGAGCGCCTCACCCATCTTTCCCGCGCCGATAATCGCAATCACGCGGGCAGTTTATCCCCGCCGGTCATCCCCTCCCGGGGGGCCGCCGGTGTTTGCCAGATCGCCGGGTTCCCGCTCACCGCCGGGACATCAGCGCGCGGAGGAAGAACGTGAGGTTGGCCGGGCGCTCCGCGAGCCGGCGGACAAGGTAGCCGTACCAGTCGCCGCCGTACGGCACATACACCCGCACGACGGAGCCGGACGCGGCGAGCCTGCGCTGCTCCGCCGGGCGGACCCCGTACAGCATCTGAAACTCGTAGCTGCCCGCGGGCCGGCCGGTCAGCGCCGCCTGCGCCAGGGTGATCTTGATCAGCCGGGGGTCGTGCGTGGCGATCATGGGATAGCCACGCCCAGACATCAGCACGCGCAGGCATCTGGCGTACGAGCGGTCGACCTCGTGATGGCTGGGAAACGCGATGTCGTCCGGCGCCTGGTACGCCCCCTTGCACAGCCGCACCCGCGAGCCCGCGGTGGCCAGTTGCTCGCAATCCCGCTCGGAGCGCCGCAGGTAGGCCTGTATGACGCAGCCGAGGTCGGCGAACTCGGCACGCAGATCCGCCACGATCCGCAGGGTGGGCTCGACCGTCTCGTGATCTTCCATGTCCACCGTGACCGTGGTCCCGGCCGCGTGGGCCGCCGCGGCGATCCTCGCGATATGCCCGGTCGCGATCTTCTCGCCATGTGCTGCGAGCCGCAGCCCGACCGCGGTCGGCTTGACCGACACCTCGGCGGCGCCCGTCCCGTGCTCCTGCGCCGCCGATCCGCCCGCACCCGTCAGCCCGGCGGACCCGGTGAGCCCGGCGCTCGCCAGGCCTTCGATCAGCCTGATGTACTCGCCGGCGACCGCGACCGCATGCTCGGGCTCCGTGGTGTCTTCACCCAGGTGGTCCAGGGTGGCCAGGAGGCCGTCCCCGCGCAGCCGTTCGGTAACTCTGACCGCGTCGGCCGTCGCCTGTCCCGCGACGAACCGGGCGACGACATCCCTGGTGTAAGGCGCGGCGGCGACCAATCGGCGGATGCGGGCGCTGTGCGACATGGCCAGCAGGCTGCGGCGCAACACGACGGGCGACCTCCAGGCGGTCCAGACGGTCCATGCGGGCGGTGTTCGTGCGCCCCAGGCTACGCGCGGCGCCCGGCGCGTGGCCCGCCGCGCAGGGTGATTTTCACGTTCGCGCCCTCGTCGGGCGGCACGATGACCTCCTGTGCGGCGGCCACACCGGCGGCGAGCAGGCTCGCGGTCACCGGTATCGTCCGCTTGACGAGCGCGAGCGCGATCGGCCCGAGCTCGTAGTGCCGCGCCGCGGAGCCGACGAACCCCACCGGGGCGCCGTCGAGCTCGACCGGGTCACCGTGGGCGGGCAGCCTGTCCGCGCTGCCGTCCAGGTGCAGCAGAACCAGCCGGCGCGGCGGATGACCGAGGTTGTGTACCCGGGCCACCGTCTCCTGGCCCCGGTAACAGCCCTTGTCCAGGTGCACCGCGGCGCCGATCCAGCCGACCTCGTGCGGGATCGTGCGATGATCGGTATCGAGGCCGAAACGGGGCCGGTGACCCGCGATGCGCAGCGCCTCGAACGCCCACGTGCCCGCCAGGCGCACACCGCGGCCGGCCAGGTCCGCGGCCGCCGTCGCGAGCTCGTCACGGGGGATCAAAAGATCGATGCCGAACGGCTGCCGCAGGGTCAGCATCCCGCCCGGTGCGACGTCGTCCGCGCGTGCGCCCTGGAGCGTCACGACGGCGTACTGCTGTGTGACGTCCTCGGGCTCGACCCGGAGCATGAAGCGCATCGACTCGAGGAACGCGATCAGGTCCGGGGCCATGCCCGGTTCCACCTGCGCCCACACCGCCGTGCCATCGTCGGCCAGGGTCAGATGGTGCTCGATGTGGCCGTTCGGGCTCAGCACCAGCGCCTGCGTGGCGGTGTGCGGGCCGAGGTGCTCGAAATCCTGTGTGGTCAGGCTGTGCAGCCAGGTGAGCCGGTCGGGGCCGGTGATCCGGATCACCCCACGGTTGCTTCGGTCGACCAGGCCCACGGCCTGCGCGAGCGCGCGCTGTTCGGCGAATGGATCGCCGTAGTGCCAGGCAACACCGCGGTCCGGCTCGGCCGCCTCGACCGCACCTGGTGACGTCAGCAGAGGGCTTCCCATGGCGCCAAGGTTAGTGCCTGCCGTCAGTTCGCGGCTGCGCGCCGTCCTGGGCCACCGGCGCGCGGCAGCCGGCGCAGCGGCCGAACACGGTCAGGTGGCCGACGTCGGTCTCAAACCCCTGTTCCCGTTCGAGCGCGCTGACCAGGCCACGCACGGTATCCGGGCTGATCTCCGTCACCTTGCCGCAGTCCCTGCAGACGAGGTGCACATGATCGGCCCGGGCCGCGAGGTGATAGGTCGGCGCGCCGTGGCCGAGATGTGTGTGGGTGACCAGGCCAAGCTGTTCCAGCAGCTCGAGCGTCCGGTAGACGGTGGAGATGTTCACTCCCCTGGCGGTCTGCCGTACCTCGGCGCAGATGTCCTCTGGTGTCGCGTGCTCGAGTTTGTTGACCGCTTCGAGCACGAGCTGCCGCTGCGGCGTGACACGGTATCCCCGCGACCGAAGCTCCTCGTGCCACGTCCGGGCCATGGGCTGAGTCTACGGCCTCGGCTCACCCGGCGGCTGCGCGGAAAACGTGCCGCCGGGGATGCCCGGGGCCGCTGGCTCGCACCCCTGAGCGGGCGGCACGGCCGGGGGCGCCTCCGCGTTCGGCGGTGGCCCGATCGTGGTGCGCGGAATTGCTCTTGCCATCGCGGCATCGCCCGACATAGCCTTCGGCTACGCGGGAAAGGAGGTGGTCCAACAGCATGCATAGCAGTAGGACTCGCGAGGTGGCTGCCCGCTAGCCGCCGTCCCGCCTGAACGCAGGCCGCTGATCGGCGGCCGGCGAAGACTAGGCAGACACCGCACCCCCGGGCTGGCCGGAACTCGTCCATCCGGCCCCCGTACCCGCGAGAGCCATGTGTCGCGTCGGTGACCTGATCACGGTACGGGAGCGGCCCGGGGGATTTTCCTTACCTCCGCCCTGCCGGGCCACCGCCGGTCCGCGCCGCCAAAGATCTGCGAGACACGGCCTAGCCGCCGGCGCGCTTGAGCTGTGCGGATACGTGCGGCTGCAACGGCTGGCCCACGGCCGCCATGTCGTAGGCCCACGCGAGATCGCCGGCGACCAGGCCGTAGAGCCGGTGGCCGGCCGTGACCTCCTTCGCGGTCGCCGTCCTGGCGACGACATCGGTGCGAAGCTCGACCCGGGTGCCGGTTACCTCGCCCAGGTACACCTCGGCGATCCCGGTTGGATGTGCGAGGACGAGTTCGACTTCGCCGCCGGGCTGCGGGCGCCAGTATCCGCTCTCCGTAGCGAGCGGACGCCCCGGAACGCCTTCCTCGTCGAGCAGCCAGGTCCTGCTGACGTAGATCAGGTACGGCTTGCCGTTGTGGCTGAAGCTGACTTCCTGGCCGAACCTGAAGCTCTCGATGGTCGGGTACCCACCGATCCCCGCGCCCTCCCACCGGCCGAGCAGGAACAGCAGCGGCGCAAGATCGGGATGAGGCTCACCGGCCGGGTTCACCGCGCCCTCCCGCCGCCGCGGTACAGGCGCACGGCGAACCACGCCGCCGCGACCGCGACCGCCGCGAAAACCGCCACCAAAATCCCCGCGCTCAGCATCCCGGACATTGCCGAAGCATACGGCGGGGGGCCCGCCCGGGCGGCCGCGCCATGCCGGCTTGTTAAGGTCAGCCCATGGCAACGCGATCACTTGTGGTCAAGGTCACAGCGGGCAAGGACGATCCAGAACGCTGCAACCAGGCGTTCACCGTAGCTGCTACGGCGGCGGCAAGCGGAGTTCCGGTGTCGCTGTGGCTGACCGGCGAGGCAGCCTGGTTCGCGCTGCCGGGGCGCGCCGCGGAGTTCGACCTGCCCGAGGCGGCGCCGCTCGCGGATCTGCTGGCAGGGGTGCTCGCCGCCGGCCTGGTCACGTTGTGCACCCAATGCGCCGCGCGCAGAAACATCACCGAGGAGCAGGTCATCAAAGGGGTGCGAATCTCGGGTGCGACGACCTTCGTCGCCGAGATCACCGCCGAGGGGGCCCAGGCCATCGTCTACTGAGCGCCGTCCTTCGCAGTCCGGGGAATCGGCCTGCGTGACCTGGCGTCACCGGCTCGGGGTGGTCAGGTCGCCGCTGCGGCGAGGCGCTCGCCGCGGAGCCGGCGTGCCCATTCCTCGTCCTGCGGTGCGACGGGCCGCAAGGGCCCGACCGCCCAGCTCAGCAGGAGATCGGCCAGGGCCGGGTTGCGGACAAGAGCGGGCCCGTGCAGGTACGTGCCGAGCACACGCCCGGCGTACGCGCCTTCGGTGCCGTCTCCGTTGCCGACGCCCCGGACCGTCCGCGACAGCGGGCGCGCACCAGGGCCGAGGTGGGTGACCCCCTGATGATTTTCGAAGCCGGTAAGCCGCGGCAGGCCCAGGGCCGGGTCCACGTCCGCGAGGATCTCCCCGACGCTTCGCTGCTCCCCGCGGCCGCTGCGGATATCGAGCAGGCCGAGGCCGGGCAGCGGCTGCCCCTCCACGCCGCCAAATTCGGTGCCGAGAAGCTGATAGCCGGCGCACACGGCGAAGACCACGGCGCCGGAAGCGGCCGCGGCCCGAAGGCCGCCATCGGCGCGCAGCCGCCGCGCCGCAAGAATCTGCGGCAGATCTTCGCCGCCGCCCATCAGGTAGATGTCACCGTCGCTTGGCACGCGCTGGTCGGAGTTCACACCGATCGCCTGGGTCGGGATGCCGTGCAGCCGCGCCCGCCGCTCGAGCACGATCAGGTTCCCGCGATCGCCGTAGGTGCTGAGCAGGTCCGGATACACCCAGACCAGGCGGAGCGGCCTCCCGGTCACGACACCCTCCCCAGCGTGGCGCGGATCTGCTGGAACGCCGTGTAGTTGGCGAGCACGTCCAGCCTGCCCTCGACGCGGTCCACCGCATCGTCGATGCCGTCGACGAGCTCGAAACCGATCCCGTCGGCCTCGAGCCGGACGGCGAGGTCGAGCCGGCGTTCCCCGGTCACGAACACCCTCCGCCCACGCAGCACCCGGTAGTCGACATCCCACAGCCAGGACGTGTCCCTGCCGTCCGGCTCCTGTGCGTTCACGGCGAGGACGATCGGTGTGGGCGGCGGATCGACCACGTCGAACGCCTCGAGCCAGCCTGCCGGGTTCTTGGCAAGCAACAACCGCAGCGGCCTGCCGCGCCGCTCGACCTGCGTGTAGCGGCCCGCGACCGACGTCACCTCGCGCAGGCGCGGCAGTGCCTGCGCCACGGTGATGCCGAACACCTCGACGACGGCGAGGGCGACAACCGCGTTCGCGCGATTGGCCCGGCCCGGCAGCGCGAGGTCGAGTTCGTGGGCGCGCCCAGCGGAGTCGATCACCTTGCCACCGTCGAGGACCCAGCTCACCCGCGGCCGAGCGCACGAACACTCGCCGCAGCGCCAGTCGTCGCCGTCCCTGCGCAGGTGGGAACCGCACTGCGGACAGCACCAGGAATCCTCGCGCCAACGCTGGCCGGCCGAGACCCAGGTGACGCTGGCCGCGGATGCGGCCGCCCACGCGACAAGCGGGTCGTCGGCGTTGGCGACGACCCGCATACCCGGCACGCCGCCGAACGCATCCCGCCAGCGCCTGGCCAGCAGCCAGATCTCCGCGGCCCTGTCCATCTGGTCGCGGCTCAGGTTCAGCAGCACGACCACCCGCGGCGCCGTCGCCCTGATCACCCGTGGCAGGTACTTCTCGTCGACTTCGAGCACCGCATAAGGCGCGTTCGGCGCCTGGCCGAGCGCGGCGGCGAGACCTTCCTCCATGTTGGCGCCGAACCCGTTCGACGCCACCGCCTGGCCGAGCGCACCGAGGCCCGCGGTGATCAGGCGTGTGGTCGTGGTCTTTCCGTTCGTGCCCGTCACGAGGATGACCTGCCGGCCGGCCGCAAGCATGGAGAGCAGATCGGGTTCAAGCCAAAGGCCGATCCTCCCGCCGATCACGGAACCATCGCCGCGGCCCGCCAGCCGCGACAACCTGCCCGCCGCGCCGCCCACAGTCGTGGCGAGCCGCGCCCGCAACGGAAGTCTGTCCACCGTCCAGATGGTATCGGCCAGCGGTGCTGGTCACCGTGGATCCCGGTTCCTTCGCCCGCGCGGCCGCGCACCCGGCGGCCGGACGCTCAGCATGCCCTGCTTCACCTTCGCCGCCGGGACCGGCGAAGCGGGAAGCTCAGGCCCGGCGGGCCCGGCGGGCCCGGGGTGCCCCACGGTCCCGGGATCGGCATCGCTGTCCGCGCCGTGACCTGCGACGTCGGCCATGAAACGGCCTGGCCACGACAGCACGTCGAGCAGCCAGCCCGCATTCATGATCATGGCCGCTTCGCCCGGCTGGGCGTAACGGTCGACGCCGATCAGCGCGGTGGCGAGATCGGCGAAAAACACCACGTTCCTGTCGTCGCCGACCACGGCGTTCCATGCCGCCCACTGGTTGTGCCGCAGTTCGGTCGACAGCGGATGCCGCTCGAGCCCGGCCAGCCGGTCTTCTGCCGTGACGCCGGGCCCGTCGGCGATGCCGCGCAGATCATAGGTGAGCTCAGGCGCCCGACCGGAGCGGCCCGGCGCCGCGAGCGCCTGCTCGACCTCATGCACCCAGCGAAGCTGCGGAATGACCCAGGACGCGCCCGCCCGGGTTCCGACCAGCGCGCTCCCGGCGGCGTCGCCCGCACACCCGAGGATCCGCTCGGCCGTGTCCGCGACGCTCCGCGTGAGCCGTTCAGGGTCATATGAGTTCCGCAGCGACACCGCACGGGACGCTACCGCGCGGTCGATCACGGTGGCGAGCACGCACTCGCGCAGCCGCTCTTCGCTTTCGAACCCCGCCCACCTGCGGCGCACCGGCTGCGGCAGCGCGGGCAGCTTATGGCCGGTGAGGAACGCGAGCACGAGCGTCTGCACCCAGACGCGCAGCCACGCCTCCTCGGGCGAGGCGGCCATCAGTTCGGCCGTGCGCAGCTCAAGCAGGGTGCACGCCCTGTCGTGGCGGCACCGCCGGCCACAGGCGGCGGACCTGCGGCCGGCGATCGGCGGGCCGGGGCCGTCGAGCGCCCGCTCGCGCCCCTCGCCGAGCGGTACGCGGATGCGCAACGGCCGGTCCATACCGTCGGCGAACACCGCGGCGATCCCTGGCTCTAGCGAGACGACCTGCCGGGACTGCTCGTCGTCGAGGTTCATGGCGGCGCCCACGAGCTGGCGGTCGTCCTGCGCGGGCAGCCGGTGCACCACCTTCAGCGCCGTGTTCTTCACCACATCGGGCACCAGCTTGGCCGGGATCTGCTCGGCGACGACCATCCCTTCGCCGTAGGCGCGGATCTCCGCCAGCATGCCAGCGAACAGCTCGACGGCATGCGAGCTCGACCGATCCTGGCCGCGGTTGCGGAGCAGCCGGTGCGCCTCCTCGATGACGATGACGTGGCGCAGGCCGCTGGCCTTCTGGATGCGCGCACCCAGCCGCAGGTGCTCAACGATCCGGATGATCAAAGTGCCCATGAGGAACGCCTTGTCCTCGTCGTTCGCGACGTCCTCGATGGCCAGCACGACGTTGCCGCGCAGCAGGTCGCCGATGTCGGCCGGATGACCGCCTTCGAAGAACCGGCCGGCCGAGCCGATCCGCAGCGAGCGCAGGCGGACGTCCACGAAGCCGCGGACATCCGCGGCAAGCTCCTTGCCATACCCGACGTCCTCGATCACCTGCAGCGCGGTGTGCTGTAGCTGCTCCAGGGTCGGCACCGCGGGCGCCGCCAGCGCACCGGGCAGGCCTCCGCCGGTCACCACGTCCCAGCCGTTCGCCTCGTAGACGCGCTGCAGCGCCTGCGACATGATCTGCGGGAAAGGCTCCTCCGCGTCGAAGGCGGCCTGAAACAGCGCCCGCACCATGTCGATGTGCGCCTGCACGGGGTATCCGGGTTCCGGTGCGAGCGGGTTGACCGAGAGCGGGATCGCCCGTGGGTCGGAAGGATTGATCACCGTAACCCGGCCGATACCCTCCACCCGCCCGGCCATCGCGGCGTACTCCGACTTCGCGGGCTCGATCGCCAGCCACGGCAGGTTCGCCCGGGTGAGGCGCTCGAGCAGGTGCCTGACCGTCTGTGACTTGCCCGCACCTGTCGCGCCGGTCACGAAGACGTGCCGGTTCAGGGTGGCGAGCGGCACGCGGAAAGTGCCGACCTGCCGGTCCTGGCCGTCGAGGATCGCACCGAGCTCGATCGCCTCTGGAACGCGCGGCTGCGGCCCGGCGCGGCCCGGCCGAGGTCCCCCGGCGCGGCCGTCCGTCTCGCTCGTGACGTCGAAATACCCGAAGTCGAGCACGCGCAGCCCGGGCACCTCGCGGCGCGGCAGGCCCGCGAGCGCCGCGAGGGCGCCGGCCGTAACGGCGAAAGGGACCTGCGCGTCGTCGCTGCCGTCGTGCACCTTCGCTGCGAGCGCGTCCTCGAGGCTGTGCGCCTGCAGGCCACCGCGCAGCCGGTAAGGATGGCGGCTGAGATCGGCCGAACCGACAAGCACCGGCGCGACGCGGCGCAACTCGGCCGGCGTCGCCGCGCCCGCCAGCACCCGCGCGCGCCACAGGCCGGCCTCGCGAAAGGCGTCAAGCTCCTGTATCCGGCGCTCGGCCCGCTCCACGTCAAGCCTGGCGCGCTCCTCCTCGAAACGCCGTATCGCGGTGAGCTGGGTGCGCAGTTCGGCCACCTCGACCTCGAGCAGGTCGGTCGGCTCGGCGACGATGAGCCAGCCGAACGGCCGGTCCATGAGCGTGACCAGGGTCGATTCGAACAGGGTGGGCTGCGCCGCGTCGGCTGCGGGCTCCCGGCCCTCGTCCCGGGTCAGCGGCGGCGCCAGCCTGCCCGGGCACGGTGTCCAGCACAGCCGGTCCGCGTCGGCGAGCCAGTCGTCACTGATCGGGACTCCCCGGGCGCCCGTCGGGAAAAGCAGCCCGGCCTGGACCGGCACCGCCTCGTCACCGGCCTGTGCGGGCGACACGGATCCGGCAGGCAGTGGGGCACCCGGCGGAACGGAACACCCCCATTGCCGTGGTGCTGCGTGCCGCCCGGACTGGGGCCCGGACTCCGCGGTGAGGTCGTCCTGGTCGCTGGAAAAAACCAGCGGTCCCGCGTTGGTGATCAGTTCAAGTGGCGTGCCCCCGCCGCGCGAGAGCCAGCCGACCACGAACGGTCTCCGCTGCTGCGCGGCGGTCAGGGCGGCCGGGAGAACGGCCACGAAATCCCACTCGGGCGAACTGCGCCGGAAAGGGGCAGGCACTGCGAGAACCCGGTACCACGGCGCGCCAAGTACCGCGCGCAGCTCTGCGTCGCTCACCATGCGTGCATACCAGGGCCACGGGCGGCTGCGCTACCGGGAATGAAACTCTGCCCCCGGACGGCGTCTACCGCAAAAGGGCGCGTCGCGAGATAACTCGCTGCTTTCAGCTCCGGACCTCGTTGCCGTGGTGCAGGCGCGGCCGGCGCCCGCTCGTCCCGCAACTCTGCCCGCTGCGCACCACATTGGCCCCACCAGCCCCCTGCCCCCGGGCACAGTCCCGTCCCCGGGGACCGTGAATGTGCCATCGCGGGTT
>Ga0137377_10003871_pt1 | contig 11695 bp, 10 predicted proteins | sample SagtaG_22_FD_104815 | JGI IMG/M metagenome (GOLD analysis project Ga0137377, IMG submission 104815) | Vadose zone soil microbial communities from Sagehorn Ranch, Mendocino, California, USA - Sage2_L_40_16 metaG | ecosystem: Environmental > Terrestrial > Soil > Vadose zone | place: USA... | reverse complement strand
GCGCCGCGAGATTGCCCCGCCGCATGGTTTCGGCGTCGCGATCGAACATGAACGGATGCGATTCGTCGGCCACGGCGTTCCCCCTATACTGATCCCAACTTCGCGGCCTTCGCTCGCAGGCGCTCGATGGTCTTTGCCTTGTCGACCACGAAACGCACGTGAGAACCGGAACTGATGGTATCGATCTCGTCCTTCGCGGTCACCGCGAAAGTCACCTTGCGGCCCTCGACCGCCGTCACCGTGGCGGCGATCTCGACGGTCGAGCCCGGCAGGGTCGGGGCAAGATGCTTGATCGCTACTTCCATGCCGACCGAATCCTCGTTTGGCTCGGCATGTTCCAGGATGAGGTTGCGGCAGGTGTACTCGATGTCACCGATCAGGTAAGGCGTCGCGTAGACGCGCCCCTCCTCGCCCATGAAGGAGATTGTCTTGTCCTTTCCGATCGGGATGCGGCGCACCAGGGAAATTCCCGGCTGCAAACTCGGTTTCATATGATCGGCTCCTGTTGAGGTATTATGCAGGTGGCTTATGCTTCGCGCGCACAAGGTTTGTCACAAGAAAAAAGGTGGGGACCATGGGTGAGGACTCGGCGTTCTCGGCCGTCGATGCGGCCGCTGCCATTCCGCGCGTCTACAATTTCGCCGACGACATCTTGCGCCGCAACCTGGATGCCGGGCGGGCCAGCAAGCCGGCTTTCATCGATCCGCGCGGAAGCTGGACCTACGGTGCGCTTGCGGAACGCGTCTTACGCTTCGGCCACGTGCTCCGCAATCTCGGTATCGCGCCCGAAGACCGCATTCTGCTCTGCTTGACCGACACTATCGCTTGGCCGACGGAATTTCTGGGCGCAATCAAGGCCGGTGTGGTGGCTGTACCGGTCAATACGCTGCTCAATGAGAACGTCTACCGGTTCATGCTCAATGACAGCCGGGCAAAACTGCTGGTCGTTTCCGAGGAACTCTACGGCCGCTTCGCTCCGTTCATCAAGGCGTGCCCGGACCTTAAGGCCGTGATCGTGTCCGGCGCCGATGGTCATGGACACGCTCGGCTCGAAGACCTGCTGGAAAGCGCGTCCGGTCCGGACCAGACGGCGCCCACCACATGCGACGACATGTGCTTCTGGCTCTATACGTCCGGCTCCACCGGCCAGCCCAAAGGCGCGGTGCACGTGCACGCGAGCCCGCGGCTCACCTTCGACCTTTTTGGCGGGCCGTTGCTTCGCCTGACGGAACACGATCTCGTGTATTCGGTGGCAAAGCTATTTTTTGCCTATGGCCTCGGCAATGCCATGACATTCCCGATGGCGGTCGGCGCCACCACGGTCTTGATGCCGGGTCGGCCGACGCCCGACGCCGTCGCCGCGCTGCTCCGCCAGAACCCCGTAACGGCGTTCTTCGGGGTGCCAACCTTCTACGCGGCCTTCCTGGCGGGCGCTGCCGCCCCGGCCCGTGACGAACTCAAGCTGCGGATCTGCGTGTCGGCCGGCGAGGCTCTGCCAAAGGACCTGGGGCGGCGCTGGAGCGAACGCTACGGCGTCGATATCGTCGATGGGCTCGGTTCAACCGAAATGCTCCACATCTTCCTTTCGAATCGCATCGGCGACGTGCGTTACGGCACCACCGGCAAACCGGTGCCGGGCTACGACATCCGGCTCGTGGGCGATGACGGCGCCGTGGTCAAACCCGGCGAGCTAGGCGAGTTGCAGGTCCGCGGGCCGACCAGCGCCGTGATGTACTGGAACAACCGCGACCAGTCCCGCTCCACTTTTCTCGGCGAATGGACGCGCTCGGGCGACAAATACATCGAGGACAAGGACGGCTATTACGTCTATTGTGGGCGGCGCGACGACATGCTCAAGGTCGGCGGCATCTACGTGGCGCCGTTCGAGGTCGAGGGCGCCCTGCTGACCCATCCGGACGTGCTCGAAGCCGCCGTGGTGGCGTGGCCGAACGAAGATCGCTTGATCAAACCGAAGGCTTTCGTGGTCCTGAAGCCTTCCGCCGCGGCCAGCGACAAAACAGCCCAGGCGCTGCAGCAGCATTGCCGGGAACGGCTCGCGCCGTACAAGTATCCGCACTGGATCGAATTCCGGAGCGACCTGCCGAAAACGGCGACCGGCAAGATTCAGCGCTTCAAGTTGCGCGCTGAGGCGCCGGATCGATAGAGTATATGCGGGATTAGGCTGCGCGCGGCCGGTGTCATTGCCCGGCTTGACCGGGCAATCCAGTATCCCCTCGCTGGGGTTACTGGATCGCCCGGTCAAGCCGGGCGATGACACCACTGAGTGGAATTTCAAGGGGAGAAGATCACATGAAAAGGACTTTCGTGGCAGCCGGCGTCCTGCTGGCAGCCTTGAGCGTTCCGGCGTTGGCGCAGCAAAAGAGCGTCAAGATCGGCTTCGTCAGCACATTCAGCGGCCCGCCGGCCGTGATCGGCAACGACATGCGAAACTCCTTCGAACTCGCGCTCGATCATCTCGGCCGCAAGATGGGCGGGCTGCCCATCGAAGTGATCTACGAGGACGATCAGCAGAAACCGGAGGTGGGCAAGCAGAAGACCGAAAAGCTGATCGAATCCGACCACGTCGACTTCATCGTCGGCTACATCTGGTCGAACGTGCTCCTTGCATCGCTCAAGCCGGCAATCGATTCAAAGACCATCATGATCAGCTCCAACGCGGGGCCGTCGCAGATCGCCGGCGAGCTATGCTCGCCGTATTTCTTCTCAACCTCGTGGCAGAACGATCAGACACCCGCGACGGTCGGCCTCTACATGAATCAGAAGGGCGTCAAGAATGCCTACCTGATCGGCCCGAACTACGCAGCCGGCAAGGACATGCTGGCTGGCGTCAAGGCGACATTCAAGGGCAAGGTGGTCGGCGAGGACTACACCAGGTGGCCCGATCAGCTCGATTTCTCTGCCGAGCTTTCCAAGGCTCGCGCGGCTAAACCCGACGCCGTATTCGTGTTCTATCCGGGCGCGGCCGGCGTCCAGTTCCTCAATCAATATGTCCAGGCCGGCCTCAAAAACCAGATTCCGCTCTATACGGCGTTCACCATCGATGAGACGACCCTGCCGCGGCAGGGCGAAAACGCCCTCGGCATCCCGGGTGCGCAGCAGTGGGTCAACGATCTGCCGAACGACGCCAACAAGAAATTCGTCGCCGACTACAAGGTGAAGTACAAGGGCTCGCCGTCTTTTTATGGCGCCCAGTCCTACGACGCTGCCCACCTCGTCAACAGCGCAGTCGTTGCCGTCAAGGGTGACGTCGCCAGGAAAGCCGATATGATCAAGGCGATGGAAAAGGCCGACTTCGCGTCCGTTCGCGGCGCGTTCCGCTACGGCAACAACCATTTCCCGATCCAGAATTTCTATTTGCAGGACGTGGTCAAAGGGGCTGACGGGACGCCCGTGCTCAAGACCGTCGCCACGATCGTCAAGGACGATCAGGACATCTTCCACGACAAGTGTTCGATGAAGTAGATCAGGGACGCGGGGTCGAGTCGGTGGTCGCGGCATGAGCACAGCAACGCTCAGCCCGTGCGACCTCAGTCTCGCGCTGGCGACCGCCTCACGGCCGTGCCGGCATCCGACCGCCACGCTCGCCGCCTCGATCCTCGGTTCGGGCCTCGCCTTCATCGACGGCTCCGTCATCAATGTGGCGCTTCCGGCACTCGACCGCGACCTGCACCCGGGGCCAGACGGACTTGCCTGGCTGATCAACGCCTACCTCCTGACCCTCACTGCGTTGACCCTTTTGGGTGGCGCGATGGGCGACCATTATGGCCGACGCCGTCTGTTTCTGGCCGGCATCGGCCTGTTTCTCGCAGCGTCGCTTGTCTGCGCGGCCGCACCCTCGCTGCTGGTCATCCTCGTTGGACGCGCCGCCCAAGGGATCGGGGCCGCCCTGCTGCTGCCGAACAGCCTGGCGCTTCTCGGCGCTGGCTTCGACGACGAGGCCAAGGGCCAGGCGATCGGCACGTGGGCGGGCGTCGGCGCCCTCGCGGGCGCCATCGGCCCGCTGATCGGCGGCTGGCTGGTGGACGCAGTAGGCTGGCGGACGATTTTTCTCCTCAACCTGCCGGTCGGCGCCGCGGCGGCGTGGCTCGCGTGGCGCTTCGTGCCGGAAAGCCGCGACAGCCGGGCCGGTGCGCGGCTCGACTGGCCGGGTGCGCTCCTCGGCGCGCTGTCGCTCGGACTTTGCACCTTCGCGCTGACTGCGGCGGCAAAGCCCGGCGCAGATGGGGCAGCGTTGTTTGGCGTCGGAGCGGTTGGCTTCGGGTTGCTTGTGGCGTTCGCGTGGCAGGAGTTCAAACGCGGCGAGAACGCGCTGATGCCGCTCTTCCTGATGCGGACCTCGACCTTCGTCGGCGTGACGCTCCTGACCCTTCTCCTTTACGCAGCGCTCGGCGGCCTCATCGTGTTGTTGCCGTTCGTCCTGATCGCCGCCGAAGGCTACAGCGCGATTGAGGCCGGCGCCGCCATGCTGCCGGTGCCGATCCTGATCGGCCTCGGGTCGCGGCTGGTGGGGCGGATCGCCACGAGGACCGGCTCCCGATTGCCGATGGGGCTCGGCGCGCTCATCGTCGCGGTCGGGCTCGCGCTCTACCTCCGCGTGGGCTTTGCTGATGCCAGCTACTGGCGCGAGGTGCTGCCGGCGACGCTGGTGGTCGCGCTCGGCATGGCTATTTGCGTCGCACCGCTCACCACGACGGTGATGAGCGCTGTCAACGCCGATCATGTTGGCGTGGCGTCTGGCTTCAACAGCGCGGTGGCGCGCTTGGGCGGCTTGATCGCGACGGCGCTCCTGGGGTTCGTCTTCGCCGAGCAGGGTTCGCGCGCCGCACTGGTCGCGAGCGCCCACGTTGCCGCACTCATCGGCGCAGGTCTCGCGGCGCTTGCTGGGGCGTGTGTGTTTCTTTTGGTGCGCGATGCGCCCAGCAAGGAAACCGCGCATGGATGAAGTGATGCCCGGCCGCGACACTGGTCGGTCAGCTCATAGAGCATGTTCCGATGAGATCGAATCACTTCTCCCCCGTCATGCCCGCGCTTGTCGCGGGCATCCACGTCTTTCGTGCACGGCCAGTGAGAAAGACGTGGATGGCCGGGACAAGCCCGGCCATGACTCCGAATAAACATGAGCGGGATCAGCCTCAGAAGAAAACCCCATGCTCCTCCTCCTCGAGCAGTGTCTGAACGGCCTGCAATTCGGACTGCTGCTGTTCCTGCTCGCCGCCGGACTGACGCTGGTGTTCGGCATCATGGACCTCGTCAATCTCGCGCATGGCTCGTTCTACATGCTGGGGGCCTATTTCGCGGCGACCTTCGCGGCACTCACGGGAAGCTTCCTGCTCGGCGCCGTGCTGGCACTGGCCGCGACCCTGCTGGTCGGGATGGCGGCTGAGCTGATCGCGATCCGTAAGCTTTACGGCCGCGGCCACCTGGATCATGTGCTCGGCACCTTCGGGCTGATCCTGTTCTTCAACGAGCTGGTGCGGCTTGTATGGGGACCGGCCGGCATGAACCTGCCGCTGCCGCCGTATCTCGCCGGCTCCGTCGAGATCCTCCCGGACGTGTATTATCCAGAGTACCGGATCGCGATCATTGCAGCGGCGCTCGCGGTCGCCCTGCTTCTCTACCTCGTGGTGATGCGGACACGCGTCGGCATGCTGATCCGCGCGGGAGCGTCGAACCGCGAGATGGTCGGTGCGCTCGGCGTCAATATCCAATTGCTCTACACGTTTGTGTTCGGCGTCGGGGCGGCGCTCGCGGGACTTGCCGGACTGATCGAGGCGCCCATCCTCACGGCACAGATCGGCATGGGCGAGAATATCCTGATTGTCGCCCTCGTCGTCATCATCATCGGCGGCGTCGGTTCGATCCGCGGCGCCTTCACGGCGGCGATTTTCGTCGGCCTCGTCGATACTGTCGGCCGCGCCTTCCTGCCCGAGTTGTTTCGCCTCGCGATGACGCCGGCCGCCGCCTCGGCGCTCGCCCCGGCGCTGTCGTCGATGCTGATCTATCTGCTGATGGCCATCGTTCTTGTCGTGCGCCCACAGGGCCTGTTTCCGGTGGACGGGAAATGAGCGCGTTTTTCACCGCCCGCAATGTCGTGATTGGTGCGCTACTCATCTTTCTTGCGCTGCTGCCGGTCTATGTGGTTGCGACCGGCCAGTTCTTCCCGCTCACTTTGTTCACTCGCATCATCATCCTGGCCCTCGCCGCAACCAGTCTCAATCTCATTCTGGGATATGGCGGCATGGTGAGTTTCGGCCACGCTGCCTATCTCGGCCTTGGCGGTTACGTGGTCGGCATCCTGGCCAAGGAAGGCATTACGTCGGGGTTCGTGCAGTGGCCGTTGGCGATTGCCGCATCCGCGCTGTTCGCGTTCGTCGTGGGCGCGCTATGCCTGCGCGCACGCGGCGTCTATTTCATCATGATCACGCTCGCCTTCGCGCAGATGATCTATTACGTCGCGGTCGGACTCGATCGCTATGGCGGCGACGACGGGCTCACGATCTATCGGCGCAGCCAATTTGCCGGTCTCATCGACATCTCGGGCAAGGTGCCGTTCTACTATCTGTGTCTCGCCGTGCTTATCGCCGCGATCTTAATCGTCTCCCGCCTCATCAATTCGCGCTTCGGAATGGTGATCCAGGGCTCGCGATCGAACGACCGCCGCATGGGATCGATCGGATTTCCGACCTTCCGCTACCGGCTCACGGGCTTCGTGATCGCCGGCATGATGTGCGGGCTCGCGGGCGCCCTTCTCGCCAACCACACGGATTTCATCAGCCCTGCCGTGATGCATTGGACGCGCTCCGGCGATCTCATCGTGATGATCGTGCTTGGGGGCATGGGTTCGCTGTTCGGCCCGCTGATCGGCGCAGTCACGCTCCTGATGCTGGAGGAAGGGCTGTCGCGGGTGACGGAGTATTGGCAGATCATTGTCGGCCCCCTGCTGCTGTTCATCGTGGTCTATGCCCGCGGCGGCATCGAAGGCGCTTTAGAGCGCGTTCCGATGAGAGGGAATCACCCCTCCAGCGTCATGCCCGCGCTTGTCGCGGGCATCCACGTCTTTCTTGCGGCCTTTCGGCCAAAAGACCTGGATGGCCGGGACAAGCCCGGCCATGACTCAGAATAAATGGATTGTACCGTGGCTGATCCGCTGTTGCAGATCCGCGACCTGACCAAGCGGTTCGGTGGCGTGCTCGCCTCCGACGGCATTTCTCTCGATGTGCCGACGGGCGAATTGCACGCCATCATCGGCCCGAACGGCGCCGGCAAATCAACCCTGATCGGCCAGCTTGCCGGCGAAATCAGCCCCGACGCAGGGCGAATTTTCTTCAATGGGCGCGATATTACCAGCCTGCCGGCCCATAGCCGAAGCGCGGTCGGTCTCGCGCGTTCGTTTCAGATCACCTCATTGTTTCTCGACTTCACCGTGCTCGACAACGTCGCGCTGGCGGTCCAGGCCCATGCGGGCCATTCCTTCCGCTTCTGGCGGCCGGCGCGCAGCGAGGCGAAATTGCGTGAGCCGGCGCGCGCCGCGCTTGCCCGCGTCGGGCTTGAGAGCCGGGCCGATGTCATCTGCGCAAATCTCAGTCATGGCGAGCACCGGCAACTTGAAATCGCCATGGCGCTGGCCAGCGCGCCGCGCATGTTCCTCCTCGACGAGCCCATGGCCGGAATGGGCCCGGACGAATCCGCCCGCATGATCGCGCTCCTTCGCGAACTCAAGCAACAGCAGACCATCCTGCTGATCGAGCACGACATGGACGCGGTGTTCCGGCTGGCTGATCGCATCACGGTGTTGGTTGACGGCCGGGTCATCGCTTCAGGCGCGCCAGACGACGTCAGGGCCGATGCGGCGGTGCGCCAAGCCTATCTCGGCAGCCACAAGGCGGGCCATCATGGTTAGGCCGCTACCCCCGCAAACAGCGCATCTCCTGGAGGTGGAAAATATCGCGACCTGCTATGGCCGCAGCCAAGTGCTTTTCGGGGTTTCGCTCACCATCGCGGCGGGTGAAATGGTGAGCCTTCTGGGTCGCAATGGCATGGGCAAGACCACGACGGTACGCTCCATCATGGGGCTGACGCCGGCCAGCGCGGGTGTGATTCGGTTCGAGGGCGCGGACATCCGTCGCTTGCCGCCTTACCGCGTCGCCCGCCATGGCATCGGGCTGGTGCCCGAAGGCCGCCAGGTATTTCCAAATCTGACGACTCGCGAGAACCTGCTCGCCACCGCCTCGAACCGCCGCGGCGCAACCAGCCCGTGGACGCTCGAGAAGGTCGAGACCATGTTCCCGCGGCTCGCCGAACGGGCAGCCGCCATGGCGCGGCAGCTGTCCGGAGGCGAGCAGCAGATGCTGGCGATCGGCCGTGCGCTCATGACCAATCCCCGGCTCATGATCTTGGACGAAGCGACCGAGGGCTTGGCGCCGCTGATCCGCGACGAAATCTGGCGCTGCCTCAGCGCGCTCAAACGGGCCGGCCAGTCGATCCTGGTCATCGACAAGAATGTCGATGCGCTGATCGAGATCGCGGACCGGCATTACGTCATCGAACGCGGCCGTGTCACCTGGACCGGAACGTCGCGCGAGCTTGCCGCAGCCCCCGATGTCCAGCATCGGTATCTTGGGATATAGAGCCTGTTTTCGATCAAGGGAAATCATGGGTAGGGTGGGCAAAGGCGCGTCGCTGCACAGTGCAACTCGCACAGCCTCTGATGCGCCTTTGCCCACGCTGTCCGGCCTCGCCGTTTGACCGCGTGGGCAAAGTCGCGCCACGCTCGGGTGACTGTCATAAGCTTCGGCAGGCGACTTTCCCCACGCTACCCTCGACTTCATCGGAACACGCCAGGACCGCACGAAATGAAATTGGCCGACGACGGCTTTCTCGACATCGGACCAGGCCGGCTCGAATACAAGATGATCGGGCCCCGTCCGGGCGAAGCCGCGACCTTCGTGTTGCTGCATGAGGGCCTGGGGTCGGTCGGGATGTGGGGCGATTTCCCGATGCGCCTTGCGGGCGCGACCGGCCTTGGGGTGTTCGCCTATTCCCGCTCCGGCTATGGCGGCTCCAGCCCGTCGCCGTTGCCGCGGCGTGTGACCTTCATGCACGAGGAGGCGGGCGAGGTGCTGCCCCGTGTGCTCGACGCCGTCGGGCTCCGTCGCGGCATTCTGCTTGGCCACAGCGACGGGGCGTCGATCGCCACCATCTACGCGGGCAGCGTCGAAGACCATCGCATCCATGGCCTGGTGCTGCTGGCGCCCCATTTCTTCACAGAGGAGTTCGGCATCGCAGAGATCGTTCGCATGCGCGAGGCATATCACACCACGGATTTGCGGGATAAGCTCGCAAGGTGGCACCACGATCCCGACAACGCGTTCCACAGTTGGAGCGGGCCATGGCTTGATCCGGAATTCCGCAAATGGGACCTCGCGGAGGAGCTCGCGTATATTCGGGTGCCCATCCTCATCATTCAGGGCGAGGATGACCAATACGGCACGCTGCGACAGATCGAAGTCGCCAAGGAGGAATGCTACTGTCCGGTGGAAGCCCTGGTCCTGAAAGGAATCCGTCACGTGCCGCATCGCGAGGCGCCGGAGGCAACGATGGCGGCGATTGTCGATTTTACCCGGCGGTTGCGAATAGAATGACGAGGTCATAATTTCAGATGCGCGACGCGTGGCATCATTGCCGGCCTTGACCCGGCAATCGGAGTCGTGAAATGGCCGAAGCCGAACAAAAACTCGCGAACGGAGCGGCGCGGATCGACTTTGCCACCGATCCGTCGCGCTATCGGCATTGGAAGCTTACCGTCGACGGCAAGGTCGCGACCCTGGCGCTCGACGTCGACGAGAAGGCCGGGTTGTTCGCCGGGTACGATCTCAAGCTCAATTCCTACGACCTCGGCGTCGATATCGAACTGGCCGATGCTTTCGAGCGCATCCGGTTCGAGCATCCCGAGGTGCGTGTGGTGGTGCTGCGATCGGGCAAGCCCCGGGTCTTCTGCGCCGGCGCCAACATCAGGATGCTGGCGGGCGCGAGCCATGCCCACAAGGTGAATTTTTGCAAGTTCACCAACGAGACCCGCAACGCCATCGAAGACGCCAGCGCCGGATCAGGCGTGCGCACCATCTGCGTAATCACCGGGACCGCGGCCGGCGGCGGTTACGAGCTTGCGCTTGCGGCCGATCACATCATTCTGGTCGACGACGGCTCGTCATCAGTGTCGCTACCCGAGGTACCGTTACTCGCCGTCCTGCCGGGGACCGGGGGCCTTACCCGTATCACCGACAAGCGCAAGGTGCGGCGCGACCGTGCGGACTTTTTCTGCACCACCGAAGAAGGCATCAAGGGCAAACGCGCTGCCGAATGGCGCCTTGTGGACGAGATCACGCCTCCCTCCCGGCTTGAGGCCGTCATCGCGGCGCGCGCGCGAGATTTCGCCGGCGACGCCGAGGATCAGGAGGGGGCGGGGGTCGCCCTCACGTCACTGGAACGTCACCTCGCCCCGGACGGCCGCGACTACAAGTATGTCTCGGTCGCATTCGACCGCGCCGCACGTGTTGCCACCATAACGGTGCGCGGCCCCGATTCGCCGCCTCCGAAGTCGGCCGAAGACATGGTGCACCAAGGCACTGCGTTCTGGCCCCTCCAGGTGGCGCGCGAATTGGACGACGCCATCCTGGATATTCGTCTCAACGAGCTCGACGTAGCGGCAATCGTGCTCAAATCCGGGGGCGAGCCGCAGGCCGTCCTCGACTATGACGTCTTTCTCGACCAGCAGGCCCGGCACTGGCTGGCGCGCGAAATCCGCCTCAAATGGAAGCGCGTGCTCAAGCGCATCGATCTTACGTCGCGCTCGCTGGTCGCGCTCGTCGAACCCGGTTCCTGCTTTGCCGGCACGCTCGCCGAGATGGTGTTCGCGGCGGATCGTTCCTACATGCTGAGCGGTGACCGCGGCGGAGATAACCGGCCGCCGGCCGGGATCATTCTGGGAGAGGTCAATCTGTCCGGGACGCTTGCAATGAGCAACGGCCTCGACCGGTTGCGCACGCGCTTTCTTGGCGAACCCGAGGCCTACGACAAGGCCCGTCATGCGATTGGCCAGGTGGTGGACGCCAGAGCCGCGGAAGCGCTCGGCCTTGTCACTTTCGCGCTCGATGAGATCGATTGGGATGATGAAATCCGCCTCTTTCTTGAGGAGCGCGCCAGCTTTTCGCCCGACAGCCTCACGGGACTCGAGGCCAACCTGCGCTTCGGCGGTCCGGAAACGATGGAAACCAAGATCTTCGCCCGCCTCACCGCATGGCAGAACTGGATATTCCAGAGGTCAAACGCGACCGGCGAGGCCGGCGCGCTGTCGCGCTACGGCACCGGCCGCAAGCCGGAATTCGACACGAGACGGACGTGACAAGAAGAACAACAGGAGGCTTCGATGGATCTCATCAACGTCGACTATTCGACCAGGATCCCGAACAATGTCGGATTGACCGAGGATCGCCGCATCCTGCGGGCGCTTGAAGGCTGGCACCCCGGCTATCTCGACTGGTGGCGCGACATGGGGCCGGAAGGGTTCCAGGAAGCGCTGGTCTATCTGCGCACTGCCGTGTCGGTCGATCCCAAGGGCTGGGCGAAGTTCGACTACGTGAAGATGCCCGACTATCGCTGGGGCATTTTACTTGCG
>Ga0137377_10003867_pt1 | contig 11699 bp, 13 predicted proteins | sample SagtaG_22_FD_104815 | JGI IMG/M metagenome (GOLD analysis project Ga0137377, IMG submission 104815) | Vadose zone soil microbial communities from Sagehorn Ranch, Mendocino, California, USA - Sage2_L_40_16 metaG | ecosystem: Environmental > Terrestrial > Soil > Vadose zone | place: USA... | reverse complement strand
TGCGGTATGTTCGGCCCGCCCACAGGGAGGGAAGACCGATGACGCTCTTCGCCTGGATCGTACTGTCGCTCCTCCTGCTCGCTAGGCCGGTGGCCGCCGAGCCCACCCAGCTCACCATCGTCCAGCCCGCCGAGGCGACCACGATGGACCCGGGACGGAGCACCCAGGTCCTCACCGTGAACTACTTCTACAACCTGTATGACTCGCTCACCCGGTGGGACGCCGCGCTGCAGCTCCAGCCCGGTCTGGCCACCTCCTGGAGGGCGGTGAACGACACCACCTGGGAGTTCATCCTGCGGCCGGGCGTGAAATTCCACGACGGCTCTCCGCTCACCGCGGAAGACGTGCGGGCCACGATCGAGCGCAACCTGGTGCCGGGAAAGACGGTGGTGACGGCGGGCTTCACCACGATCGAGTCGGTGCAGGCGGCGACTCCGACGCTGGTGCGGGTCGTCACCCGGAAGCCGGATCCGCTCCTGCCGGTGCGCTTGGCGCAGATGGGCTCGCAGATCCTGCCCGCCCGCCTCACCACCGACGAGGGCGCGAAGGAGCTGGCGCGCCGCCCGATCGGCAGCGGAGCGTATCGCTTCGTGGAATGGGTGAAGGACGAGCGGCTCATCATGAAAGCGCACCGCGACTGGTGGGGCTGGGAGGGCCGGGCCCCCGCGATCGACCGCGTGCTGTGGAGGGCGATCCCCGACGATTTCCCACGCCTGGTCGCGCTCGAGAAGGGCGACGCGGACATCGTCACCAGCGTCCCACCCGACCGCATCAAGTCGATCGCGGAGGGCCGGAACACCCGGGTGGTGAGCGTTCCGTCCACCCGCACCGTCGAGTTCAACATCAACTCGACGCAGCCGCCGCTGTCCGACAAGCGGGTCCGGCAGGCGCTCCACTACGCACTCGACGTGCCCGCGATCATCCGGAGCCTCTTCGCGGGACTCGGCCGGCCGCTCGCGGGCGGGCTCGCCGATACCGACTTCGGCTACAACCCCGCGCTCAAGCCGTATCCCCACGACCCCGCCCGGGCGCGGGCGCTCCTGACCGAGGCGGGTAGCCCCGGCGGGATCGACGTGACGCTGCACGCGGGAATGGGCACCATGGTCAACGACAAGCAGCTGCTCGAGGTGATCGCCGACATGTGGGCGAAGGTGGGTATCCGCGCCCGCGTGGCCATGATGGAGATGGGAGCGCGGCAAAGGATGGTCAACGAGCGCGCGCTGCCCGCCGGGGGCTTGCTCCTGATCAACGTGCAGTCGACCCGGCTCGACGCGGACGGGAGCCTCTGGCGCATCCTGCACCCGACGGGGCTGGGCGGCCGCTACTGGGTGGGAAGCCAGCCCGGCCACCGCTTCCATGAACTGATGGAGCAGGCGCGCTACACCCTCGACCCCAGGAAGCGGAAGGCGCTCTACGCCGAGGCGACCCAGCTCTTCGACGACGAGAAGCCGTGGCTCGAGCTGTTCCAGGAGGTCATCGTCTACGGCACCTCGAAGCGCGTCACCTTCCACCCCCGCCCCGACTTCCGCCTCATCGTCTCCGAGATGACCCTCGCCCCGCGCTAGCCTCCTTTGCCGGGACGCCAGGCGGCGCGTGTCAGTCGTGCTGGGCCCGCCGGAGCCGGGCGCAGATCGCGGCCAGACCACCGCGGACCGGCGTGGGCAGGTACGAGGCGGCGGCCCGGATGAGCGGCCAGGTCCCGCCGCCGAGCGGCCCCGCATGAGCGGCTCCTCGAGCACTCCGAATCGGGCGACCGTCAGGAGCCGTAGCCAGCAGTCGCGGTGTTTCGGCATCGCGCGACGTGTCGTCGACCACGACCGTCTCGGTCGGGATCGCGGTCTGATCGCGAATGCTCGCCAGCGCCTGCTCGAGGTGTCGAGCCGGACCGTGGGCGGTGATGATCACCGCGATGGGCAGCGTCGGCCGACTCGATGATTGGCTGGGGGTGGCGGTGAGCTGGGGAGTGTGGCTCATCGGTTGTCCTCCTCCGGAGCGCGGCCTCAGGGCGCTCTCGACAGTAGGCCATCGGACGGGATGGGCGAGTTACGTGTTGGTTGCGCGTGGTCGCGCCAGTCTCGGCGACCGGATGCCCATTAGGTTCGGCGAGCCGGCCCGCGCACAAAGAGAGACAACGCGTCGCGTCGCCGGCCCTGGGGTGGCGGGGCGACGCGTCCGGCGGGAGGCTACGAGGGCAGCGCGACGCGAGCGAGAAGCTTGACGTCGTCCAGCAACGCCCCCGCCCCACGCACCACGCAGGTGAGCGGGTCGTCGCTCACGCGGATCGGCAGGCCGGTCTGGTCGTGGAGCAGGGGGCCGAGCCCGCGCAGCAGCGCGCCGCCGCCGGACACCACGATGCCCTTGTCCACGATGTCGGCCGCCAGCTCGGGCGGGATCTGCTCGAGGCAGGTGTGCACCGCGCTCACGATGGCCATGATCGGCTCGCGGAGCGCCTCGCGGATCTCCTCGCCGGTGACCAGGATGGTCTTGGGGATCCCGACGATGAGATCGCGCCCCTTGACCTCCATGGTGAGATGCTCGCCAGGGATCGGGTAGGCCGAGCCGAGCTTGAGCTTGATCTCCTCGGCGTGTCGCTCGCCCACGAGCAGGCTGTAGCTCTTGCGGATGTGTTGGATGACCGAGGCGTTCATCTCGTCGCCCGCGATCCGGACCGACTTGCAGTAGACGATGCCGGACAGCGACATGACCGCCACCTCGGTGGTGCCGCCGCCGATGTCGACGATCATGTTGGCTCCCGGCTCGGCCACCGGCAGCCCGGCGCCCAGCGCCGCCGCGATCGGCTCCTCGATGAGGAAGGCCTCCCGGGCGCCCGCCTGACGCGCCGACTGGCGCACCGCGCGCTTCTCGACCTGGGTGATGCCGGACGGGACTGTGACCACCACGCGGGGATGCACGATGCTGCGCCGCTGTCGGGTCTTGGCGATGAAGTAGTGGAGCATCTTCTCGGTGCTGTCGAAGTCGGCGATGACGCCGTGTCGAAGTGGGCGCACCACCGAGATCGTGCCCGGCGCACGGCCCAGCATGGCCTTGGCCTCATGCCCCGCCGCCAGCACCGCGCCGTCCTTCATGGCCACGATCGAGGGCTCGTTCAGGACGATGCCTTGCCCCCGGACGTACACGAGGGTGTTCGCGGTGCCCAGGTCAACCGCGAGGTCGTCGGCGAGGAAGCCCATGAGAGATGTCAGGCGCATGCCCCACTCCTTTCGCGGGGGACAGAACGCAACGGATGTGCCAGAGAAGTGGCCCCTTCTGACGACGTGGAATGGTTGCCCGGGAGTGTTCTTCCACAATAGGCGGGGGTGACGGGTTCGTCCGCGCCGCCGAAAGTGTCAGGTCGTGTAGGTTTTACATGACACTCGTGTAAAAACTACTCCGAACTGGCTCTTCCAAGGGCCTTGTCAGGCCGGGGAACGCGTCGTAGTCTTGGGGCCGCGCGCCGGGCGGCGTGGGAGAAGGGAAAGGACAGGACACCGGATGGAGGTCACGCGCAAGCCACTGGCGAAGATCGAAGGACGGAAGCGGATGCAGGTCAGCGGCCTGACCGTCGCATGGCACGGCACCCGCACCCTGAAGGACTGGGTGGCGTACGTGGAGGACGGCGACGAGCACGGCCACCTCGTGCTCGCCCACCAGGTCTCCGAGCGAACGGTGAAGGGGCTTCTCGCCCGCATCCAGAATCTCTCCCGGGACGAGCTACACGCGATGGGTCGGCCGGTCGAAGCCGTCGCCCAGCAGGGTGGCGGCCCACCGATACGGAGGCCTCCGGTAAATGGCCAGGCCACTCCAGGCTCCGAGATCGCGGTGCCGCCGACCGGGCGGCAGCTCGCCCTGACCGGCGACGGCGTCGGGGAGTCAGGTCCGCCCGAGCGCTCGCGCCGGCGCCGGCTCGCCACCGCCGCGTTGGAGACCGCGGCTCCGGAGACTCGACGCGCGGCCCGCGCCGGAGCGCCCCGGGATCTGGCCGGTACCGTGCGGCAGCTCCGGTCCCGGCTGGAGACCCTCGAGGAGGAGCAGGAGCAGCTACGCGCCGAGCTGGCGGTGCTCCGGGGGGAGGCGGAGGTCTACGACGGGCCGCCCAGTATCTTCGTGACCGGCTGGTTTCGCGCCACCCTGGTGCTGATCGTCCTGGCGATCGTGGTGGTGGTCACGGTGCCGTGGCTGATGGATCTCCTCGAGGGAGGGACGCGCGAGCCGCGTCCACCCGTCCGCACCGACGCGCCGGCGGGCACTCCGACCCCGCCCGGGCGCTGAGGGGGGTTACTGCTCGGCGCAGCGCAGATCAGCGCGCGCGTACTCGAGGCCTCTCGGGTAGTAGTGAATCGTCCCCGAGTCCCCGTCGCGCGTGAATGCCTCCGCCGACCAGCTGTCGTTGATGGCCTTCAGCGTGACGATGTGCCTCTCGAGCGCGTCCTTGCACTCCTCCGCGGTCGGGTTGCTGCCGGCGACGATTCGATCGGTCTGCAGGCGGGGCACGCGGGCCAGCCAGCGCAGCACGATGGTGTCGAGCGGGTTGTCCTTGGCAATGATGGACAGGTCAGACCAGAGCAGCCACACCAGGCTGAGGGCACCGATCCATTTCCTCATGTGCCGACGACTTTAGGACTCGCGCGCGAGCCTGTCAAGGCGGCGAGGATCGCCGCGGAACCCCCGGGCCCGGCCGCAAGTTGAACACGGCGCGTACGGGAAAGCGGGCTCCGGGAGGTAGAATAGCCACGCATGGAGACGATCCTGGTGGTGGACGACGAGATCCAGGTGAGGACCCTGGCCCGTGACATCCTGCTGGGCGCCGGCTATCGGGTCCTGGAGGCCGAGGATGGGGAGACCGCGCTCCAGGTCGCCGAGGAGCACCAGGGGGCGATCCACCTGCTTCTCACCGACATCATGATGCCCGGGATCAACGGCAAGGAGCTGGCCGACCGGATCGCCGTCGCGCGACCGGACACCAGGATGATCTTCATGTCCGGACGGGCCGCCGAGGTGATCAGCGACGCCGGGGTGCTCATCCCGGTCGACGCCTTCGTCGCGAAGCCGTTCACGGTCGAGCGGCTGCTCAACAAGGTCCGCGAGCGGCTCGAGTACCGCTCGCCCTTCTCCCGGCCCCGCTAGCCGGCGCTCACCCGGCGCCGGGTCCCGCCTCCCGCATGGTGAGCCATGACGCCGATCCCATCGAGGCGCTGTTCGCCCGCGGGGTGACCGACGGGCTGCCCGCGGTGCCGCCCACCGCGGAGCGGGTGGCCGCCGCCGTCGCGGCGAGCGGGCGCCGAGGCGACGATCTGGTGGCCGAGATGCCCCCGCGCTTCGGCCGCGCCACCGTGCAGAAGATCGCGATCAACGCGGTGATGGCCGGCTGCCGGCCGGAGTACCTGCCGGTGGTCCTGGCCGCGGTGGAGGCGATGTGCGACGAGCGCTTCTGCCTCCTGGGGGTCTCCGGCACCACCGACGCGGTGGCTCCGCTGGTGATCGTGAACGGCCCGATCCGCGCCGCGCTCGACATCAACTCGGGAGCCGGGGTCTTCGGCCCCGGCTGGCGGGCCAATGCGACCATCGGGCGCGCGGTACGCCTCTGCTGGGTGAACATCGGCGGGGCCCAGCCGGGGGTCATCAGCATGTCGACCTTCGGGGGACCGGGGCGGTACACGTACTGCATCGGGGAGAACGAGGAGGCGAGCCCGTGGGAGCCGCTCCACGTCGAGCACGGTTTTGCCCTCGGCGAGAGCACGGTGGGCGTGATGGCGGCGGAGGCCCCCCAGATCGTCGCCGACACCCGGAGTCGCTCCGCGCCGGATCTGCTCGGCACCGTGGTGCGGAGCGTCGAGGTGGTGGCTCACCACAAGGCCACGGGCCTCGGCGACACCGCCCTGGTGTTCTCACCCGAGCACGCGAAGACGCTGGCCGCCGACGGCTGGTCGAAGAGCCGGGTGCGGGAATTCCTGTGGACACGCCTGCAGAAGCCGGTGCGTGAGCTGGTGCCGGGACGCGACGGTGGCGAGGGGCTCTCCGACGAGGCGCTCGCCGCGTTTCCCGAAGGCGCGCAGAGCGCCGCGCTGGTGCCGAAGTTCCAGTCGCCGGAATGCCTGAAGCTGCTGGTGGCCGGCGGCGCCGCGGGCCGCTTCACCGCGATCGTCCCGGGATGGCCCTTCCGGAACGCGCCCTCCCGGCTCGTGTTCCGGAAGCTGCCCTAGCCGCTGTCCATCTGCGCCGGCCGGTTCACCCGGTCGCCCGGCCGGAGGTTCAGGATGGCCTCCGGGAAGACCCGCGCCAGCCAGCCCACCACGTCGTTGACCGTGACGATGCCGATCGGGCGGCGCTGAGCGTCCACGAGCGGAACGGTGCGATAACCCGCCGCATGCATGCGGTTGATCGCGAAGCAGATCCGGTCGTTGGGCGCCAGCGCCTCGGGGTCGGGCGTCATCACGTCGCCGATCCGCGTCGCGGCCAGGTCGCGCCCGAGGCTGACGACGCGGGTCAGCAAGTCGCGCTCGGTGAAGATGCCCACGAGCCGCCCGGTCGCGTCCACGATGACGACCGCGGCCCGCCGGTTATCGACCATGCGGGCGACCGCATCGGCGACCGTGACTTCCGGGGAGACACGGACCGGCTCGCTGGGGGCGAGCAGACGCACCTCGTCGCTCAGCAGGGCGTCTTCGAGCTTGCGGAACTCACCGTCGAGGGCTTCGGAGTACTCGTCGTGGAACTCGCTCATCGCCGCCACCTCGGGGGGTGGCAGTCATGCTAGGACCAGCCCACGGTGCTGTCAAGCTGTGCGCTTGGCGGGATGGGAAGGTGCTTACCTACTCAGGGTGGTTCAGCGGCCAAGCACGGTCCGGCTCTTCCCACCCGATTCTGCGCAGTCCACCGCGCGCATGGTACGTCACCGCCACGAGCCCAGGATCGTACCTAAGGTTCTCTGTCCATGACCGGGATCTAAACAGTTGCGGCGGCAGGTGTAATGGAATCGCTGCCCAGAGGAGCCAGCGGCACTCCGCGAGATGCTTCTGATGCCCACGGCCGCGGCGTCGAGTGGTCCGGCGTGGCACCGAGTTTGCCCGGTATCGAGCGCCTTGAAAGTCATTTGCCCGAGATGTCGACAGGAGGGGAAGCCTTGCCTCCTGGTCACGATCGATATCCCCGGTGACGACCGCGAAGTGCACGGCCTCTGCTGGACCCACCGACTGCGGCTGCTCGCCAGGGGCGAGGATGATCCCTCGGCGACCGATCCCGGGCCGCGCTGAGCCATGCTGCTGACCGGCCGATTCCGACGCATCTCGCTGTGGCTCTGGAGCACCCCGACGCGCGGCCCACTCCAGGTGTTCGTGCGGCCCGACCGGCCCGCGCTGGTGGAGCGGATGCAGCGGCTCTTCGCGGAGGACTCCGGCGAGGTCGAGGTGATGCTGGACCGGCGACGCTGCGAGCGACGGAGCGCGACGACGTCGCACGAGCCGGAGCGCCGGCGCGCAGATCGGCGCCGGCCGCGCGTCCCCCGGCGGGTCCCGACCGCGGCGGTGGCGATCGGCCACCCGTCGCGGCCCGGGGTGGACTACACTCCACTCAATCGTACGAAAGGAGAGGATCGGATGATGAGCGTCGAGTCCAAGCAGGTGCGCGATGGCGACGAAGTGCGGCGCTGGCTCGAGGCCGGGCAAACGCAGCTGGCCTCGTTGCTGGAATTGCTGCACGAGCATGAGCGCCTTCGCGAGCGGGTGGAGGCCTCCGAGCGCGAGAACGAGCGGTTGCGCGGCGTGACCTACGAGAACGAGCAGCTGCGCAACCGGCTCGAGACGTCCGAGCGCCAAGCCGAGCACCTGCGCCAGAGCATGAGCGAGCTGCGGGGTGAGAACGAGCGGCACCAGAAGGAGCGGGAAGACGCGGCGGAGCGGCTCAACCACCTGGTCAACGAGATTGCGCAACGGCTGCGCCCGGGCGGGGGGGCGCCGCGTTCCTGAGCCGGCGACCGGGGTCGTCGTCGGTCGACGTCTCCCTCTGGTGAGGATCGCAACGCCAATTTTTGTCCGCTCTCTGGCGCGCGGAGCGCGTCAGAGAGCGGGCATGCGCGAGAGTTCGGCGGTTTTGCTGGCAACTTCGCACTGGCACTGGCGTTGCACTCTTCACCAGCCTGACTGCCCCGCGCAGAACTTTCCCTATGAACGAACCCGTGCTCGAGACCGAAGAGAAGCCTCGCGTGCTCCTGGTGGACGACGAGGAGGGAGTGCGCATGAGCTTGCGTGCGTTGCTCGATCGCGAGTACCGGATCTCGAGCGTGGCGAGTGGCGAAGCCGCGGTCGAGGAGCTGCCGCGCTTCCGGCCCGACCTGGTGCTCCTCGACGTGAAGCTCCTGCCCAGCATGAGCGGGCTCGACACGCTCCAGCACATCAAGAGCTTCGACGAGCGGATCGAGGTCGTGATGATCACCGCCTTCGCCTCCCTCGTCACCCTCAACGAGGCCTTGCGCCGCGGGGCGTTCGGCTACCTGATCAAGCCGTTCCCGCGGCGGGACCTGGCCCTGATGGTGCGCGATGCGCTGGCCCGCCGCAACGGCCGGATCGACGGGGCGTGACCGAATATATCCGGTCGTTGACAGAAGCGCGCGGGGCGGTGAGAATTTCCCGGTACGTGCCCGGGCCGGGACCGAGGGCCGCCGGGATCCGAGCGTGGTGTCTCTCACCGGGAGGACGTCATCCATGAGTCTCACGAGTCAAGTCGAGAAGTGGGTGGATGAGGTCGCCGCGCTGACCGGCCCCGCGAGGATCACCTGGGCCGACGGGTCGAAGGCGGAGTACGACCGCCTCGTCGACGACATGCTGCGCGACGGCACCCTGCTCCCGCTGAACTCGCGAACCTATCCGAACTGCTACCTGCATCGCAGCCATCCCTCCGACGTGGCGCGCACCGAGCAGCTGACCTTCATCTGCACGCCCACGCGCGAGGAGGCCGGGCCGACCAACAACTGGATGGCCCCCGCGGAGGGCAAGGAGCGGCTCAAGGGGCTCTTCCGCGGCAGCATGCACGGCCGCCCGATGTGGGTGATCCCGTACCTCATGGGGCCCGCCGGCTCCGCGATGAGCCGGGTCGGGGTGATGGTCACCGACAGCGCCTACGTGGTGGCGAGCATGCACATCATGACCCGCGTGGGCGCGGTGGCCCTCGAGCACATGCGCGACGGCGACGACTTCATCCGCGGCCTACACTCCCTCGGCGATCTCTCGCCGGACCGGCGTTTCATCATGCACTTCCCGGAGGAGCGGCTGATCTGGAGCGTGGGCTCGGGCTACGGGGGCAACGCGCTGCTCGGCAAGAAGTGCCACGCCCTCCGCATCGCGTCCCACCAGGCACGGACGGAAGGCTGGATGGCCGAGCACATGCTGATCCTGGGCCTCGAGGATCCCGAGGGCCGGATCACCTATCTCGCGGCCGCGATGCCGAGTGCCTCCGGCAAGACCAACCTGGCGATGGTGGTGTCGAGCCTCCCAGGCTACCGGGTGTGGACGGTCGGCGACGACATCGCCTGGATCCACGTGGACAAGCACGGCCAACTGCGCGCCACGAATCCGGAGCGCGGCTTCTTCGGGGTGGCGCCCAACACGAGCGCCAAGACGAATCCGAACGGGGCGGCCATGGTGCGCTCGAACACCATCTTCACCAACGTGGCCCTCACTCCGTCCAACGAGCCGTGGTGGGAGGGGATGGGGCCGGAGCCGCCCGCCGGCTTGCTCGACTGGCAGGGTAAGCCGTGGACCCCGGGATCGGGCCCGGCCGCGCATCCCAACTCGCGCTTCACGGTACCCGCGCAGCAGTGCCCCTCCATCGCACCCAACTGGGAGGATCCCGAGGGCGTGCCGCTCTCCGGGTTCATCTTCGGCTCGCGCCGCGCGCGGGTGGTGCCGCTGGTCTTCGAGGCGTTCGACTGGGATCACGGCGTCTTCCTGGGTTCCGCGATGGGCACCGAGACGACCGCGGCCATCACCGGCCAGGTTGGCGTGGTGCGACGCGATCCGATGGCCATGATCCCGTTCTGCGGCTACAACATGGCCGACTACTTCGCGCACTGGCTGTCCTTCGGTCCAAAGCTCAAGAATCCGCCCAAGATCTTCCGGGTGAACTGGTTCCGCCGCGGCGGTGACGGCCGGTTCCTGTGGCCCGGCTACGGCGAGAACGTGCGGATCCTGAAGTGGATCGTCGAGCGGATCCGGGGCGGCGGGAAGGCGGTCGAGACGCCGATCGGCCACGTGCCGGCGCCGGGAAGTCTCGACGAGACGGGGCTGTCGCTGGCTCCGGGCGCGCTGGACGCCGCGCTGCACGTCGACCGGGAGGAGTGGCGCCAGGCGCTCGGCGAGCTGCGTGAGTTCTACGAGCAGTTCGGCGAGCGCATGCCGCCGGTGATCTGGAAGGCGCACGCCGAGACGGCGCGGCGCTTCGGGCTCTGAGCCGAACGTGGCGAGCCATATGAGTCGAGCCGGAGCGCGGCGGGCCCTCGCCGGGCTCGGACTCATGGCGGCCGGACTCTCCGGGTGTGCGAGCAGCGATGCCGACTTCCCGCCTCCGCAGCCGCCCGCCGCGGCGCAGCACTTCAAGGCGACCGCGCCCGGCCAGTTTCCGATCGACGTGTACTTCACGGCCTGGGGTGAGGGCTACGTGATCTACGCGCCGGGTCAGGCGCCGATCTACCTCATCTCCGACAAGCAGGGCGGGTTCATCATCCAGCGTCCCGGCGAGTCCGCCGCCTTCGTCACGCGCCGAAAGGACGACAGCGGGTGGAACATCCTCCGAGCCGATGCGCCGGCCACCATGTTCCTGAAGAACCCGGAAGGCGCCGGGTGGATCCTCCAGCCCCCCGGTGAGCTCCCGACCCTGATCGTGCCCCTGCCTCAGTAGCGCACTGTTCCCCAGCTGACACCGTTCGTCCCGCCAACGTATCGCGCTCGTTCCCTGTCCCTGGCTCAGCTTGAATACATCCTTACTTTCGATATGTTGACCCGCACTTCCCGGTGGCAGGGTGATTGCTCTCGTGTGGATCGCTTTCCACAACGCCAGCAGCCACCAGGAGGCCGCGATGTTCGGATGCAAAGGTGCCACGGGCCACCTCGCCCGGCCTCCGAGGACCGAGGCCCCCCGCCTCGGGGCGCAGGCGTAGCGGTCCCATGTGGCCCCGGAGTAGCCACGCCGCCGTCGCCAGCCGCAAGAAGCTCACCGCCTTCCTCGACGAGGGCTCCGACATCGAGGGCAAGTACACGTTCACCGGCACCGTCCTCCTCAACGGGAAGTTCCAGGGCGAGATCGCGTCGCCCGACACCCTGATCATCGGGGAGCGCGGCGTGGTGAACGCGAGCGTTCGGGCCGGTACGCTCGTGGTCAACGGGGAGTTGGTCGGCAACATCTACGCGAGCGAGCGCGTGGAGCTCACCAGCAAGGCCCGCGTCCACGGTGACATCGAGGCCCCGGTCCTCGTGCTCGAGGAAGGCGGCAGGTTCGAGGGCCGCTGCCGCATGCCCAAGCCGGACGCCGCGGTGATGCCGCTCAAGCGCTCATGAGCCGGCCGCGCGGCGGCTTCACCCTGGTCCTGGTGCACGGCGGCGGGAGCCGCATGCTCCACGTGGGGTGCCCGCGCTGGCTCCTCTGGGGGATGTTCTGGGCAGTGACCGCGTTCGTGGCCCTGCTCACCGGAACGTGGTGGGACTACTTCGCGC
>Ga0137377_10003864_pt1 | contig 11706 bp, 10 predicted proteins | sample SagtaG_22_FD_104815 | JGI IMG/M metagenome (GOLD analysis project Ga0137377, IMG submission 104815) | Vadose zone soil microbial communities from Sagehorn Ranch, Mendocino, California, USA - Sage2_L_40_16 metaG | ecosystem: Environmental > Terrestrial > Soil > Vadose zone | place: USA... | reverse complement strand
TTCCAGGCGCGAATGTTGCTGATCTTATTACGCCAATCCACGTAAACCATGGGCCTTGGCCACCGCAAAACCGAAGCACGATCGCCTCCTCGCCGGCGAAGACCCGGAGACGATCCGGCCGCGCGACGCCCAACACTGGATCGCCATCTATGCCGAGATGATCGGTTTCAAGAACCACATGCTCAAGCAGGTGCATACCGCCCTCGCAGGAGTTTCAGCGGCGGCTCGGGTAGACCTTCAGGATGACGTGACCCTGCTCGAAGCGCAGCTCGAGCGATACGAGCGGCGAGTTGCCTTTTGGTCTGAACGTTCGAGCGTGCTGGCCGGCCAGGACGGGGAACGCTTCTAACGGTCCCACTGGCGGCTGCGCAATTTCCTTTTCAAGTCTGATAAAGGCAAACCTGGGAAGGTGGGCCCGGTTGGGATCGAACCAACGACCAGCCGATTATGAGTCGGCCGCTCTGACCAGCTGAGCTACGGGCCCTCCTGGGTGAGTTTATTCGGCGAGTCGAACTGTGCCACGGAATGCCGGCGGCGTAGGGTTGGTAGGAAGAGGCGATGTCGATCTCATTTGGGCTTCTCGTGCTTCGGCTGGTGGTCGGCTTGACTATCGCTGCGCATGGCTCTCAGAAGCTATTCGGTGTGTGGGGCGGATCTGGGATGAACGGCTGGACGCAGGTTGTGCAGAGACTTCGAATGCGGCCCGCCCGGCCTCTGGCCTGGATCGCGGCAGTATCCGAATTCGGAGGCGGTCTTCTCCTCGCGCTGGGCTTGCTCTCGCCGCTCGGCAGCCTCGCGATCATCGGCGCGATGCTCGTCGCCATCGCCACGGTTCACCTGAGCAAAGGGTTCTGGGTCACCAAGGGCGGATTCGAGTTCAACCTGACTCTCATCGGTGCATCGGCCGCGCTGGCCATCACCGGACCTGGCGCGTACTCGCTCGACAGTGCGCTGCGCATCCATCTGCCTGAGCCGGTGACGCTTCTGATCGGCACCATTCTGGTGATCGCCAGCGTGACGGTGACGCTCGCGTCCCGCACTCCGCAGGTCGAATCAAAGCCACAGACGACTTAGGCCGGCGAAAAACCATCGGGGACTAGATCGGGTCTATGGCTTCGTCACCAACCCGAGTTTCTTGAGCTGCGCAAGGTAGCTGCGAACCTCATCGTCGGCAAGCAGAACCAGGATCGCCTCCATCCTTCTTCGCCGCTCGTTCTTCACGGTGGTGATACCGATACGCGCTTTCTGTGGTTGGTCATCGGCCGCCAGCAATTCCCCCGCGTGCGCGGCGATACTGGCCAGCTTGATGACTAGGGCATCGCTCGGCTTCGGATTCATTGCGCTGGCGCGATGACCTCGACTTCGTTTCCGTCGGGGTCGTCGACGTAGAAAGTCCGCACTCCCTTCAAGACGGGATGCGCTCCACTACGAACCTCGATGCCCTCCGCCATGAAGTGCAGCTGCAGCTCGTCATACATTTCGGCGTGCACCCGGAAGGCCATGTGATGCAGGACTCGTTTCGCCTTCTCGCGTGGGAATTCAAACGCCCGATCCGGATGCGGGACGAGGACGATCATCTCCGGCACTCCGGAAGCGCCATGTGCGGCGCGGAGGAACTTGTTCGGCAGCTCCGCCGGCGAGATCAGCTCCAACCCGAACCCGTCGCAGTAGAAACGCAAGGCCGCGTCCATGTCGTGGACCCACAGCACGATCTCCGCCAGACCGGCGACCCGGCTCATGCGGCGATCGCCGTCACCATCGCCGCAAGGTTCGCGTCTCGGGCGCGGGTCGGCACTGAGCAACCGGGCGCGAGCAGCAAACCGCGGCCCCCGGTCTCCTCTACGGCCTTTCGGGCTTCGGCTTCGACCTCCGCCGGTGGGCCATAGAGCAGGCTCGCGCGCTGGCCGAGCCCGCCCATCACCGGCCGGCCGCTTATTTCACGACCCTTCGCCAGCGAAGGATTGCCCTGGTTGTGGACCGACCAGCTGATCGCGTGCGCGGGCATATCGCGAGCGAGGCCGAAGTTCAGGTTCGAACCGCACAGGTGCACCACGTTGAACCACGCCTCCCTCGGCAGCCGTTGCAACACTCCCACGTCGTACGGCAGGAGCAGGTCGCGATACACGGCCTCGGCCATCGCGTCTTTGCTCGCATAGCCTGAGATCGCGTAGAAGATCCCGGCGGCTCCGGCCTCGACAGAGCTGCGGCTGAAATCGACCAGCGCCTCGGCGATCCTGTCCAATGCGGGACGTACCAGCTCCGGGTGCTTGCGCAGCTCGCGCACCACGCGTGATTTCGATTTCCCGATCAGGTAGCCGCCAACTGTGATCGGGCTGAACACCGTCTGGATCACGGGCACGCCTTCGCCCAGCTCGCGAGCGACGATTCCGATCGACTCGACCTGGTCCTGCAGCGCCTTGGGATCGACCAGCGCCACCTTCTTCCAGTCGTCTGGCTCCTCGACCGCGGCCTTGACGAGGATCGGTCCCTTGAGGCGATGGCCCGCCGGCTTGTAGACGGATCCGAACGCCTCGGCGAAGCTGCTCGCGCGCGGCTGAAACTTGACGAAGTCCCAGCCGAACTTCCGCGCTCGGTCGACTGTGATCGAGGCGAGCTCCTCCGGCGACCATTCCTCTCGATAGGTATGTCCCCACGCGCCCACGGGAGCGCGATCGGCTACGCCCATGGCCAGCGCGGCTTTGACCCTTCCTTTGCCGTCCACCGATTCGAGTTTAAGCTGACGTTGGTGGAGGAGATGGGGGCGACCGCGGCGCGTCTGAGAGCGGCGGCCGAGGCGAAGCCGATGCGACTGCCGGTGAACCGGCGCGTCGATGAGACGCATCACGCCATCACTCCTGACGGCCTCTCTGTCTGGTACACGATCCAGGTCTCGCCGCACAGCCGCATCCAGGAGGCGATCTTCGAGCGCACGGACCGTATGCCAACGGACGATGAATGCAAACGCTGGCTCGGCCTCCTCATCGTCGGCGCGCAGGCGGTGGAAGCGTCCGGTCTGCCCGGTTCTATGACCCGAAGGTTCGAAGCGTTCGAGCGCAGCCCCGAACGCGAGGCGCCGCTCGCCTGATGCCACTGACCTCGCCAATTGTCGAAGATCTTCGTCGCATCGTTGGACGAGAAAACGTCATCAATTCCGCGAACGATCTGCGCATCTTCGAGCGGGACGCTTCGATCGAAGGCGCGATTCCTGATGCCGTCGTCTTGGCCGCCTCGACGGCGCAGGTCTCGGCCGTGATCAAGGTGGCGGCGAAGCATCGGATCCCGGTGGTGCCACGCGGCGCCGGCACCGGACTCTCGGGCGGCGCGGTCACGATTCGCGGGGGCATCGCGCTCCAGGTCACACGCATGCGTCGCATCCTCGAGATCGATCCGGTGGCGCAGACCGCGCTGGTCGAGCCCGGCGTCGTGAACCAGGAGCTGTCGCTGGCCGCTTCGTCGCATGGGCTTTTCTACGCGCCCGACCCGTCGAGCCAAAAGGCCTGCACCATCGGTGGCAACGCCGCGGAAAACTCTGGAGGTCCGCACTGCCTGTACTACGGCGTGACGACCAACCATGTCCTGGGCATGGAGGTCGTGCTCGCCGACGGCAGCGTCCACTGGGTGAGCGGCGACACAGCCGACCGGGTCGGCATCGACCTCTGCGGCGTCCTGGTCGGGTCGGAGGGCACGTTGTGCGCGATCACCAAGATCAAGGTTCGCCTGCTTCGCATCCCACCGAGCGTCGCCACGCTCCTCGCGGCATTTCCGACGATCGAGACTGCAAGCCAGGCCGTCTCGGCGGTAATCGCGCGCGGCATCGTGCCGGCCGCGCTCGAGATGATGGACCGCGTCACCGTCGGCGCCGTCGAGGCCCACTTCCACGCGGGTTATCCAACGGATGCCGGGTCAGTTCTGCTCGTGGAGGTCGACGGCCTTCCCGAGGGCACGCGCGAGCTGATGGCCGCGGTGCGCGACGTGCTCGCCGAGAACCACGGCTTCGCCATGCGTGAAGCGCAGACGCCGGCCGAGCGCGACCTGCTGTGGGCGGGCCGAAAAGGCGCCATCGGCGCGCTCGGGCGGATCAAACCGAACTACTACTTGCACGACGGGGTCGTGCCGAGGTCTCGACTGCCGCAGGTCCTCTCCGCGGTCGGTGAGATCGGTGAGCATTACGAGCTCCCGGTTGCCAATGTCTTTCACGCGGGCGATGGCAACCTTCACCCCAACATTCTTTTCGACCTGCGCGATCGCGACGTGCTGCAGCAGGTTGAAAACGCCGGTGAGGAGATGCTGCGGGCGGTCGTGGAGCTCGGTGGTGCGCTGTCGGGTGAGCACGGCATCGGGCTCGAGAAAAGCGCGTTCATGCCGTGGGTCTTCAGCCCTGACGACTTAGAGGCGATGCAGCGGGTCAAGCAAGCGCTCGACGTCGACGGGATCATGAACCCCGGCAAGATCTTCCCGGACCCCTCGCGCAAGCACGTTCACCTGGCTGGACGCACAGGGCTCGCGGTCGAGGCTAAGTGGTGGTGAGCTCTCTGGTCGTCGAAAAGCCTTCGACCGCCGAGGAGCTCGCCAAGCGCTTGCATGAGGCCGCGGACAGCAGGTTGGCGGTCGTGCCTGTCGGTGGCGGCAGGGCAAGCGGTATGGGCGGGACTCCATCGCGCTGCGATGTCGAGCTGCACACGACTCGGCTCGACCGCGTGCTCGAGCACTCGCAGGCCGACATGGTCGTGAGCGTCGAGGCGGGCATCACGCTGGAGGCGCTTCAGGCGGAGCTCGGCAAAGCCGGCCAGTTCCTGCCGCTCGATCCGTTCAACTCTCCCGGCCACACCGTCGGCGGCCTGCTCGCTACGGGCTGGACAGGCCCCCTTCGACAGCGCTTCGGCTCCGCTCGCGACTTCCTGATCGGGATTCGTGTCGCACTTCCGGACGGACACCTTGCGACCGCTGGTGGGCGGGTGGTAAAGAACGTGAGCGGTTACGACCTGATGAAGCTGCACCATGGAGCGCTCGGCTCGCTCGGTGTGATCGTGGCCGCTTCCTTCAAAGTTTTTCCGCGCCCACTGCACGACGTGACGCTCGAAATGACGGCTGAATCGATGCATGCCGCGTGGTCAGGTGTGGACGCGGCACTTATGCTGCCGCTCGCGCCGGCCGCGCTCGAGCTGTTCTCGGACGGACGCGTGCTGGCGCGATTCTTCGGAAGCCCCGACGCTGTCAACCGCATGGTCGCGGAGCTGGGATGGCAGAGGGCTGACGCATCGGTGTGGACAGAGCACTCGCGACGCGCATCCGGATCCTGGGCACGCATCGCGGTGCCGCGACGTTCGCTCCACGTCATCCTCGACACGTTGCCGCGAGACTCGAAATGGTGGGCCTCTCCGGGTGCGGGCATCGCGCATTGGTCGTTTACCGGCGACGCTGAGACCGTCAGAGATGTCCGTCGTGCGGCGGAAAAGTTGCAGGGATCGCTTGTGCTGCTCGCGGCGCCAATCGAGGTCATGACCGCGGTTGGTGCGTGGGGCACGCCGCCCGCGACAATCGAGGTCATGCGCCGACTGAAAGGGGCGTTCGACCCCGACGGAGTGTTGAACCCAGGACGGTTTGTGGTTTGACGACGAAACCCTTTGAGCTGCTCAGCGATGACGACCTGGCCACCTGTGTGCACTGCGGCCTGTGCCTCGATGCCTGTCCGACCTTCCGGAACACCGGACTCGAGACCGAGTCACCGCGCGGCCGGATCTATCTCATGACACAGTGGAAGCGCGGGACGCTGCCCTTCGAAGAAGAGCAGGTGCGCCACATCGATCTCTGCCTCGGCTGCCGCACCTGTGAGGCAGTGTGTCCCTCCGGTGTGCCTTACGGCCGCATCATCGAGGCAGGCCGGGCCGAGGTCGAAAAGCTGCGGCGGCCGTCAGTCAAGCGAACGGTGACGAGCGTTGCCCTGCGCCAGCTGCTGCCGCATCCGGGCCGGCTGCGCGCTCTCGGTTCGATGACGCGCGCGGCGCAAGCGCTGAAGCTCACTGCGGTCGTTCGCCCGGGTCGTCAGCTGCCGAAACTAAGGCCGCAGTTCACGCCCCCGCCCGGCAATGTCGCTCCAGCGATCGGCGAGCGCAAGCATCGAGTTGCCTTCCTGGTCGGCTGCGTGATGCCGATCCTCTACCCGCAGTCACACGACGCCGCGGTCAAGCTCCTGCAGCTCGCCGGCTGCGAAGTCTGGTTTCCGCCGGGAGAGCGTTGCTGCGGCGCGCTTTTCGCGCACAACGGCGACCTCGGGACCGCGCAGCGGCTGCGCGATGAGAATTCGCGGACCTACCTGTCTGGGAAATTCGACGCCCTGGTCGTGGACTCCGCCGGGTGCGGCGCTCACCTCAAGGATTTCTATCCCGAGCTGAAAGGAAGGGTCAAGGACATCACTGAATGGCTGGCGGAGATCGGGCTGCCCGAGCCGAAGCGGCCCACAAAGGTGCGCGTGACGTACCAGGACGCTTGCCACCTCGCGCATGCCCAGCGCATCCGCAAGCAGCCTCGCGACCTGATTCGCTCGGTGCCCGGCGTCCAGCTCGTCGAGATGCGTCATCCCGAGATCTGCTGCGGCGCCGCCGGCCTGTACAGCACGCTTGAGCCATCGATGTCGAACCGGATCCTGCAAGAAAAGCTGGACGACCTGGCCGCGACACGAGCCGACGTGGTGGTCAGCGCGAACCCCGGCTGTCAGATGCAGCTAGAAGCAGGCCTGCGCGCACGGAAATCACCGATGAGAGTGCAGCACGTGACGGAGCTGCTCGCCAGCGCGTACTAGAGGCGCAGCGGCGGTTTCCGCGCGGAAAGGAGCTGTCCAACGGCTTTGAAAGGACGTATCCGCGCGGAAATGCGCTAGAGCTTCAACCTCGGAAGCACAGCGGTCTTCGTGACGTCGACCTCAACCCGTGCCACCGCAAGCGTCACGTTGTCGGGCGCACCTAGCTCCCGGCACCTCTCGATCACTCGCTCCGCCCCGCGGTCGAGATTGCCATCCTTCAGCAGCAGCCGCCCCATCTCCTCGACGCTCACGCCCGCGGTCTCGACACCGTCGCTGCAGAGCACGACCGCGTCGCCTTCCTCGAGTTTCATCTTGTCGGTGAACGGCTGGATCTGCTCCCACACTCCGACCGCACGCGTGAGCCGGTGCTTCAGCGGATGAGCGGCAACCTCCTCGGGCTTGATCAGGCCGAGGCGGACCTGCTCCGCGGGCCACGAGTGATCCTGCGACACGAGCTTCGGGAACCCATTGCGAAAGAGATAGGCGGGGCTGTCGCCCACGTTGAGCAGCGCGACCTCGCCGGATCGGATCGCGGCGATGACCATGGTGCTGCCCATCCCGGACCAGTCAGGGTTGTCGCGCGCCGCTTCGAACACCGCTGTGTTCGCCTCTTTGCAAGCGCGTTTCAAGCGCTCGACGTCAGGCCCCTCGTCCCCATCCTCAGCGAGTATCCGCGTCACCGTTTTGGATGCGATCGAGCTGGCGGTCTGACCCGCCGCGTGCCCACCCATGCCATCGCACACCACGAGCAGGGTGTCGAGGCCGGCCTTGTTGCGCCAAACGACGACCGCGTCCTCATTCTCTTCTCGCTCGAGACCGGGATCGGTCGCCCAGGCGATCCGAAGCCGCATCAGTAGACCGACTAAGACCCGATCACAGAGAACGTAACCGCATTCTGGCCGATGGTCACTCGGTCGCCGCTGTTGAGCTCTTTCTCCTGGATCGGCTCACCGTTGACGAGAGTTCCGTTCGTGCTGCCGAGGTCGACGATCCAGAACGTGTCCCCACGCCGCTCGACGCGCGCATGGTGGCCGCTGGTCGCCGGGTCACGCAGGATGATGTCGTTATCCGGGGAGCGGCCGAGGCGCAAGGCACGGTCGCCGGCACGGTGACTGTGACCCGCATCCGGTCCGGTTTCGATTGTGAGCTCGGCCTGCGGGCCCGCCCCGGGCGCGGTGCCGATCATCGGCTGAGCCTTGCTGTCCATCAGCGGGTTTTCGGCGACCCCGCCACTCGCGGGTGCTGCCGGAGGGGGCTGCCACGCCGGCATCAGGGTCGTCGATTCACGTGCGGCGCCTGAGTCGGGATTCATCGCCGCCGCGGCCATGTCCGGCGAAACCACCATGGTCTCGGCGACGTTGCCCTGCGATTGGTTGGACTTGGGAGCCTCCCATGGCGGGGTGGCGGACTGCGGAGCCGGCTCTGCGGCGGCCGACTCCGCGCCGGCGGCCAGGGCCGCATCCGTAGGGCTGGGCTCAGCCGATGCGGCGGACGATGGCGCGGGGGGCGCCGCCGGTGCTGACCATGACGATGTCGGGACGGGAGCGGCGGGCGGGTTCCACGGGGGAGCTGGCGCCTTGTCAACGGAAGGCCCGGCCGGCGCTCCCCAGGAAGGTGCTGGCGGTGCAGCCGGCTCTTCGGTCTTCGGCATGTCCCAGGCCGGCGCCGCGGGCTCGTTCCAGGAACCTGACTTCGGTGCGGCGGGTGCACCAGGAGCCTCCCACGAAGGCGCGACGGTTGGCGGTGGCGCGCTGACCGCTGGTGGCGGAGCCCCCCAGTCGCTGGATGAAGGCGCCGGCGGCGCCCCGGTTCCTGGCTTGGGCGGATCCCATGCCGGCGTTGGCGGGTTCCACGAGGGCGCGGTCGGGAAGGCGGGTTTAGCTGGCTCGGCCGGCACCGCCGACGCGGCCGGGGCGGGCTCTCCCCACGAAGGAGCTGGCGCGGCAGGCGCCCCCCAGGAAGGAGCCGGCGCGGGGGGCGGTGCGGCGGGCGCGGGCGCGGGCGCTGGAGGCTGCGCCGACGGCGGTGGCGGAGCACCCCAAGAAGGCTCTGCCGCGGCGGGAGGCGCGGCCGGCGCGGGCGATCCCCATGTTGGAGCCGGCGCTGCGCCAGGAGGGCCTGCCGGCGCGGCTGGTGAGCCCCATGTTGGCGACGGAGCCCCAGGTGGCGCAGCTGGCGCTCCCCAGGCAGGGGAGGGACCACCTGGCTTGGCCTGCGACGAGGCCGGCTGGTCCCAGCTCGGCGACGTACCCGGCTGCACGACCACAGTCGGCGCGACGGCGGGCCTCGCCGCCGGCGGCGGAGCCCAGGTCGATGCGACTCCCGCAGTCTGGTTGGTCGGCGCCGCAGGGCGAACCGGAGGGGCCGACTTCTTCTTCCTGTGGCGGCGACGCGTCATCAGGTAGAGCGCGCCCGTGACGAGGGCCCCCACCGCCAGGATGATGACCTCGAGTTCAGTGGACATGCGGCGGAGGGCCTCCCTTTTGCCGATTTCGGCTGTGTATCAATGACTCAAAGCAGCAGCGCGTAGCCCTGAAGTATGGCATCCGAGATACCCGAATCAATGCAGGTTGAGCGTAACTCGGAGGCCCAAGATTTAGCTATGAGCCGACCGTTCCCTCGACCACAAGGCGGCCCGACGCGACGCCCGGCACTGTGATATCCGCCTCGAGAGAGTGGGCGCCATTTCCCAGCGGCTCACCAGTGACGACGTGCACGACGATGCGCCTTCCGATCGGAAGGTCCAATCGCCGAGGCAGGGGAGCAAGACCTGCGTTGGTCTCAATCTGCAGCTGATGGCCCGTTAGAAGCACTCCGTCAAGGCGGAGTCCCGACATGCCGGCAAGCACCGCCGGCCGAGTCTGGTTCTCGACCGCGAAGCTCATGCCGCCCTTCTCGCTGCCCAGGCTCCTCAGGTCGGCGAGCCGATCGGCGAGGTACCGCGGTATCTCGGGCCGCGGCCTTGGCGATGGAAGGTTCGAGGTGACAGTGAAGAAAAGCTCAGCGTGATCCAGCTCACGGCCGGCCGATGTGAGCGTCGCCTCCAGGCGGTAGTAACCCTCGGCGGGCAGGGGAAGGCTCAGTGAAGTTGCGCTCACCGCGGGTTCGAACGCGGTCGGGATCTCCACCTCGACCATCCCCGAGTAAGACTTTTTCAGCATCACATCGCGGAGGCGTCTGACGCCCTTGCCCTTGGGTGCACGCTCACGCGACAGCGACCACCTGATGGTGCCGCGGCCTGAAACTTCCGGATCGTCGTTGACGATGACCATGCGGCCAGCAAACGGTACGTTCGATCTCTGCAGGATCCCGAACGGCCGGTCAGCCTCGAAACCAAACGGCTCGATGATCACGCGCGTCGGCTTGAATGCGCGCGCTAACGCCTCGAGTGCCCGCTTCGGACGCCGGGCACCGTCGAGGAGGCCAAAACCGATGCCCGGAAACGGATCGACCAGGTGATACGCGAAGGCTCCCCAGCACGATTCGAACTTTCGCGTCCGCATGTGCTCGGCGGCGAAGCGCACCACATCAGCCTGATAGCGCTGCGACGCTTCGATGTAGGACTCGAGGCTCGAGTGGGCGGATGGCAGCCCAACGCCGCGCTCGGCCCAGTTGACGGGCTGAAATCCCGCATAGCGCCACGAAGGCTCGTCATCCGCCGCCGGCCACCGAGTTCCGATGTCTTCCCACGCCGGAGAATCCGAGTCTGGGAGCGACTGGGCACCAAATGCCGTGACCATCAAAGGTTCGACATGCGCCAGGTCCGCCCATGAACCGCCGTCCCAACCCAACATCAAGTGAAGGTCAACGTCGCCTGAAGCCGCAAGGGAGGGTCGGCTCGGGTCGAGCCGGTCGAATGAAGCCTTGAGGTCCTGGTCGATCGGGTGGTTCTGTCGGACCGCGTGCACCTCACCGAGATCTGAGTTCGTGGCAAGCCACGGCGGATCGTCGTGCGCGATCCAGAGCGCGACGGACGGCCGGTTGTGGAGCAACTCGACCATCTCCCCCTGCTGCTCACGCGCGGCTTGCTCGAAGAATCGAGCGTCGTTGCCATTTGCGTGATACGCATATGTTCCGGTCAGTGGCAGGCCCTGCAGCACGAGCATGCCGGCTGAATCCGCGCGCCGGTAGAACTCGTCAGGCAGCACATTTGCGACCACGCGCAGCGCGTCGAGGTTGGCCTCTTTCGCGGTCGCCAAATCGGCGTCAAACCCTTCCGAACTCAATCTGTCGAGCCGGTGTGACGGTGCATAGCAGGCGCCCCGCAGAAAGAGCGGGCGACCGTTCACCGACAGCGCCCAGCGGCGAGCGCCGATGTCCCAGCTGAGCTCGCGAAAGGCGAACGTGTCATCGACGCGAGCGGACTCGTTGCCCTGTGCATCACGCGTGACCAGCTCCGCGCCATAGATCGGCTGCTCCCCCAGCCGCCACGGGTCCCAGCGCCGCGCCCCCGGAAACGCGAGCCGCATCGTCAGCGTCTGGTCCGCGCCTCCGGCCAGGCGCACCTCACGCTTCAGGCGCAAGGCGTCACGACCTGGCACTGGAACGATGAGCTCGACCTCGCCTTCCATCTGCCGCCCGTCCAGGTTGCGCAGCCGGGCCTCGACGTCAAGGCGGCCGTCGCCACCTTCGAAGCGCGGCTTGAGCCGCATCCAGTCGATGGTGGTCGGGCCCACGTACTCCAGCTCGACTGGACGCCACAGGCCGACCGGCACCTCCGGGACGTATGGGTCGGGCAGGCTCGAGTAGGCCGATGACGGATAGGGCTTCAGGTCGCCGTCGTTGAACCAACCCATGATGTGATGCTTCTTGTCCGGCTGCATCTCTACGGGTGACTCGCAGCAGATGACGAGCAGGTTCTCCGCTTTGAGGTATGGAGTGAGGTCGAAACCAAATGGGGCGAAGTA
>Ga0137377_10003863_pt1 | contig 11707 bp, 7 predicted proteins | sample SagtaG_22_FD_104815 | JGI IMG/M metagenome (GOLD analysis project Ga0137377, IMG submission 104815) | Vadose zone soil microbial communities from Sagehorn Ranch, Mendocino, California, USA - Sage2_L_40_16 metaG | ecosystem: Environmental > Terrestrial > Soil > Vadose zone | place: USA... | reverse complement strand
CCAGCCAGCCGGCGGGCAGGCGGCCCCTCGCCATACCGCGCGGCCGGCCAGACCGCAAGGCTCGCCCCCGGGCGGCAGGGACCCGTTCCTCGGCCGCGAGCAGGAGTGCGCGGTGATCGCGGGTGCGGCGGCCGGCCACGGTCCCCCGGTCGTGCTGGTCACCGGGCCGAGCGGCATCGGCAAGTCCGCGCTGCTGGCGGAGGCGGCAAGCCAGACTGACATGCCCGTGCTGGCCGCGCAGGCGTTCGCCCCGGACCAGGGCGAGGCGTGGTCGCTGGCCGGCCGGCTGCTGAGCCAGGCCAGTAAACGCCTGCCGGTACCGGTGGCGGCGGTCCTGGCCGGGCCGGAGGCCTGCGCGCTGGCCGAGGTGGTGCCCGGCCTCGCCGCGCCGCCCGCTGCCGCCCTCGGCGGCGTGGATGAGCACAACCGCCACGCGTTCGCCCTGCAAGGCGCGGTCCGGCTCGTCGCCGCCATGGCACGGCCGCGCTGCCTGATCGTGGCCGATGACCTGCAGTGGGCCGACCCGGCCAGTCTGACCCTGCTGGGCCTGCTGCTGCGCCGCTTGGACGGCGTCAGCCTCACGGCCGCATACCGGCCAGACGCCAACCCTGGCTTCGGCCCCGCCGAGGCACTCGGCCTGCCGGCCCCCCAGATGACCAGCATCACGCTCGGGCCGCTGCCAGCCCGTGTCATCAGGGGCCTGTTCAGCGACCAGCTGCTGGCCGAGGCCATCCTCCGGCAGGCCGGCCGAACCCCGTTCACCGTCACCGAGGTCATCGCCGCCCTGGCCCGGCAAGGGGCAATCACCCGCGACAGTGACAGCAGGTGGCGGCTGCGGCCGGGCCGCGACACCTCAGCGGCCGCGAGCATCGTCGCCGCAGGGATCGGGCAGGCCGCGGGAAACCGGCTGGCCGGGCTGCCCGCCCGGTGGCGGGACATGCTGGGCCTGCTCGCCCTGCTGGGCCGCCCCGCACCGCCAGCGCTGCTGGCCGCCGCGAGCGGCACCGGCCTGCATTCCGCGCTGGACACCCTGGAAGGACTGGGCAGCGCCGGGCTAGCCGGCCCGGGACCGCAGGGCTGGGCGCTCGGCCACGGGCTAGCCCGCCAGGCGGTCAGCGCCACGATGCGCCCCGCCGAAACCGCCCGGTGCCACGCCCTGCTCGCCCAGGCGCTGCGGCAATGCGGCACTGACCCGGCCGAGGCCGCCCGCCACCTGGCCGCCAGCGGCGACACCGACAGGGCCGCCACGGCTTACGCGGCCGCCGCACGCCGCCAGCTGGACCGGATCTGCGACCGCGAGGCGACGCGCCTGGCCGAGGCCGGCCTGTCGCTTGACCCGGGCGGCGACATCCGGGCGGCGTTGATGGAAGCGCGCGGCGAGGCCCGCCGCCGCGCCGGCCGGCTCACCGCGGCCCGCGCCGACTTCAGCGCCGCGCTGGACAGCCTCGACGATCCCGCCGCCCGGTCCCAGGTGCTGGCTCAGCTAGCCATCCTGGACGCCAGGACCGCCGACCCAGCCCGCGGCAGCAAGCTCGCGGAACTCGCGATCGCCGAAGCCGGCGACCAGCCCGCCGCCCTCGGCCAGGCCCTCGCCGCGGCCGCGATCATCGACCTGACCGGCGGGAACCTGGCCCGCGCCCGGCACCGGGTGCGGCGGGCGGCCCGGCTGCTGGACCAGGCCGGTGACAGCCGCGGCAGCGCCCGCCTGCTGTACTGGCGGGCGATGGAATGCTTCATCGGCGGCAGGCTGCACGACGCCGCCGATCAACTGGACCGGCTCGCCCACCTGCCGGTCACCCCGCGCGAGTTGCTGCGGCTGTGGAGCCCGCGCGCCACCCGCGGCCACACCCTGGCCTTCCTCGGCCGCACCGCCGACGGCCTCGCGGAGATCGACGAGACCCTCGCCTGGGCCCGCGCCGCCCGCCACCCGGCCGTCGAGGCCGAATGCCTGTGGCACCGCGCCGAGGCCCTGGCCATCCTCGGCCGGGCCGGCGAGGCGATCGAAGCGGCGGAGAAAGCAGCGGGCATCGCCGACCGCATCGGGCACGCGGAATGGACCGCCGCCGCGCACCGCGGCCTGGGCATCGCCTGCGAGGCTGCAGGGCTGCCCGGCCGCGCCGAAACCGCCTACCGCCGCTCGCTGCAGGCCGCCGACGGCATCCCGTTGTTCCGCGCCTGGGCAGCGGCCCGGATCGGCGCCCTCCTGGCCTCCCAGGAACGGCCCGGCGAGGCCGCACCGCACGTCCAGGCCGCCCTTGAGGGCGGAACCCCGCTCACCCGCCACGAGGCCCGGTGGGCACACGCCGAGCTCCTCGCCAGCCAGGGCCACAACCAGGCGTGCCGTGCGACCGCCGCGGCCGCCCTGGACCAGGCCCGGGCCGGCGGCTACCTGATCCTGGTGCCGCGGCTACGCGAACTCGCCGGCCGCTGACCCGCCCGGGCCGCACGACGAACTCCTGCCCACACTGCCAGCAACGCTGAGACAAGCACGAGGCCTGCAAGTTGCAGGGAAGCTGCAAGCCGGCACCGCTACGGTGGCCGCGCAACGCGTACAGCGGCGAAAGACGCCGGGGGAAATGACGGCATGGATACGCCACGGTCGCCGGACTGACAAGGGGGTCATGTGGCCGAGCCGATTGCACAGCACACGATCACGCATGACGGGCAGGACCTGACCAAGCCCGGCAACACCAGCGGTGACCTGCTGGCGCCCCTGGTGCCGGCCGGGAAGCCGGTCGAGCAGCTGCTGCGCAAGGCGCAGTTCTTCATCCCGGGCGGGACGCCGAGCCCGGACTTCCGTGAGGTGCACCGCAAGGGCGGCCGCGGCGCGGAGGAGTTCTACCGGGAACGGTGGCGGCACGACAAGGTCGTCCGGTCCACCCACGGGGTGAACTGCACTGGGTCGTGCTCGTGGAAGGTGTACGTCAAGGACGGCATCATCGCCTGGGAAACCCAGCAGACCGACTACCCGTCGACCGGCCCGGACATGCCCGAGTACGAGCCGCGGGGCTGCCCGCGCGGCGCGTCGTTCTCCTGGTACACCTACTCCCCCTCACGGGTGCGCTACCCCTATGTCCGCGCCCCGCTGCTGGAGCTGTGGCGGGAGGCACGGGCGCGGCTCGGCGACCCGGTGGAGGCGTGGGCGGAGATCACCTCCGACCCAGACAAGGCCGCCCGGTATAAGAAGGCCCGCGGCAAGGGTGGGTTCGTCCGCGCTGCCTGGCCCGAGGTGACCGAGCTGATCGCCGCCGCGCACGTGCACACGGTCAGGGCCTACGGCCCGGACCGGGTGGTGGGGTTCTCCCCGATCCCGGCGATGTCGCAGGTGTCGTACGCGGCGGGCACCCGGTTCCTGTCGCTGATCGGCGGGACGATCTTGTCGTTCTACGACTGGTACGCGGACATGCCGTGCGCGTCCCCGCAGGTGTTCGGCGACCAGACCGACGTACCGGAGTCCGGGGACTGGTGGAACTCCTCTTACCTGATCATCTGGGGCACCAACCTGCCGATCACCCGCACCCCGGACGCGCACTTCATGACCGAGGCCCGCTACCGGGGCCAGAAGGTGGTCGTGGTCTCCCCGGACTATTCCGATCACACCAAGTTCGCCGACGACTGGCTCGCGGCGGCGCCCGGCACGGACGGCGCGCTGGCGATGGCGATGGGCCACGTGATCCTGGCCGAGTTCTTCCGCGACCGGCAGGTGCCGTACTTCACCGATTACGTCAAGACTTACACCGACGCGCCGTTCCTGGTGACCCTGGAACAGCGGGGGGACGCCTACGTCCCCGGCCGCTTCCTCACCGCCGCCGATCTCGGCGACACCACCGAGGGCGTCGCGCATAAGACGATCATGCTGAACGAGGCCACCGGGGAACCGTTCGCGCCGAACGGGACCCTGGGCTTCCGGTTCACCAAGTCCGGGCTGGGCCGGTGGAACCTCGATCTGGGCGGGACCGACCCGGTGCTGACCCTATACGGGCGGCATGACGAGGCGGTGCCGGTGGACCTGCCGCGGTTCGACACCGGCCAGACCGAGGGCGGGGCGGTGGTGCGCCGCGGGGTGCCGGTGACGCGGGTGGCGGGACGCCTGGTGACGACGGTGTTCGACCTGCTGATGGCGCAGTACGCGGTGCGCAGGGATGGGCTGTCCGGCGAGTGGCCGGCCGGGTACGACGACGCGGGCACCCCCGGCACGCCGGCCTGGCAGGAGCCGATCACCAGCGTGCCGGCGGCCGCGGCGGCCCGGGTGGCGCGGGAGTTCGCGCGGAACGCCGAGCTGTCCCGCGGCCGGTCGATGATCGCCATGGGGGCGGGCACCAACCACTGGTATCACTCCGACCAGATCTACCGGACCTTCTTCACCCTGATCATGCTGTGCGGGTGCCAGGGGGTGAACGGCGGCGGCTGGGCGCACTACGTCGGCCAGGAGAAGGTCCGCCCGTTCACCGGCTGGTCGACGCTGGCGTTCGCGCTGGACTGGCAGCGCCCGACCCGGCACATGACCGGGACCTCGTTCTTCTACCTGCACACCGACCAGTGGCGGTACGAGAGCTTCGGCGCGGCCGAACTGGCCAGCCCGCTCGGCCGCGGCCTGTTCGCCGGGCGCACGTTCGCGGACTGCCTGGCCCAGGCGTCCCGGCTGGGGTGGACCCCGTCGCACCCGGCGTTCGGCCGTAACCCGCTGGACCTGTGTGATGAAGCCGAACGGGCCGGGGTTCCAGTCCCCGGCTACATCGTCCGGGAACTGGCCGAAGGCCGGCTGCGGTTCGCCGGGGAGGACCCGGACGCGCCGGCGAACTGGCCGCGGGTGATGACGATCTGGCGCGCCAACGTCCTCGGCTCATCCGGCAAGGGCATGGAGTACTTCATGCGGCACCTGCTGGGAACCGACGACGCGGTGCGCGCGCAGGAGTCCCCGCCGCACCTGCGCCCCGCCGAGGTGGCCTGGCGCGAGCAGGCGCCGCGCGGCAAGCTGGACCTGCTCACCACCATCGACTTCCGGATGACCAGCAGCTGCACCTACGCCGACATCGTGCTGCCCGCCGCCACCTGGTATGAGAAGCACGACATCTCCACCACCGACATGCACCCGTTCGTGCACTCGTTCAACCCGGCCATCGCGCCGCCGTGGGAGGCGCGCACCGACTTCGACGCGTTCACGATGATCGCCGCAGAGTTCTCCCGGCTGGCCCGGACCCACCTGGGCAAGCGCACCGACGTGCTCGCCGCCCCGCTCATGCACGACACCCCCGATGAGCTGGCGCAGCCGGGCGGGGCGGTGCGCGACTGGAAGGCCGGCGAATGCGAGCCGGTGCCCGGCGTGAGCATGCCGCGGCTGGTCACGATCGAGCGGGACTACCCGGCGACCGCGGAGAAGATGGCCGCGGTCGGCCCGCTGACCGACACCCTCGGCACCACCACCAAGGGCGTCACCTGGGTGCCGGCGGCCGCGGTGGACTACCTGCGCCGCGCGAACGGCACGGTACGCGGCGGGGTGGCCAGCGGGCGCCCGTCGCTGGCCCGCGACGTCCACCTGGCCGAGGCGATCCTGGCCCTGTCCGGCACCACCAACGGGCAGGTCGCAATGCAGGCTTGGCGGGAGCTGGAAAAACGCACCGGGATGCCGCTCGCCGACCTCGCCGAGGAACGCTCGGGGGAGCAGATCTCCTTCGCCGACATCCAGGTCCAGCCCCGCGCGGTCATCACCAGCCCGGAGTGGTCCGGCAGCGAGACCGGCGGGCGCCGCTATTCGCCGTTTGTCGTCAACGTGGAGCGGAAGAAGCCGTGGCACACGCTGACCGGGCGGATGCACTTCTTCCTCGACCACGACTGGATCCGCGAGTACGGCGAGGGACTGCCGGCCTACCGCCCGCCACTGGACTACGTGCGGCATTTCGGCGAGCAGGGGGCCCGCGAGGAGGGCCGGCCCGAGATCACGGTGCGCTACCTCACCCCGCACTCGAAGTGGTCGATCCATTCGGAATACCAGGACAACGTGCACATGCTGCGGCTGTTCCGCGGCGGGCCGGTGACCTGGATGAGCCCGGAGGACGCCGCCGTCATCGGGGTGACCGACAACGACTGGATCGAGGCGTACAACCGCAACGGGGTGGTCGCCTGCCGGGCCGTCGTGAGCCACCGGATGCCGCAGGGCACGGTGTTCATGTACCACGCCAAGGACCGGCACCTGATGACCCCCAAGTCGGAGATCTCCGGCTGGCACGGCGGCGGCGACAACTCGCTGACCCGGGTGGTGATCAAGCCCACCCACATGATCGGCGGGTACGGGCAGCTGTCGTTCGGCTTCAACTACTACGGGCCGACCGGCAACCAGCGCGATGAGATCACCGTGATCCGCCGCCGCGCCCAGGAGGTGGAGTTCTGATGCGGGTCAAGGCGCAGATGGCGATGGTGATGAACCTGGACAAGTGCATCGGCTGCCACACCTGCTCGGTGACCTGCAAGCAGACCTGGACCAACCGGCCGGGCCTGGAGTACGTGTACTTCAACAACGTGGAGACCAAACCCGGGCTCGGCTACCCGAGACGGTATGAGGACCAGGACCAGTGGAAGGGCGGCTGGACGCTGGACCGCAAGGGCCGGCTCCAGCTGAGGAGCGGGGGAAGGCTGCGGCGGCTGCTGTCCATCTTCTACAACCCCGACCTGCCGACGATCGATGACTACGGCGACCCGTGGACCTACGACTACCAGACGGTGCTCAACGCCCCGCTGGGCACCCCGAATCCCAGCGCGCACTCGATCTCCGCGCTGACCGGCCGGGACATGGAGATGAAGTGGGGCAGCAACTGGGACGACGACCTGGCCGGCGGGCCAGGTCACGCCGCCGCCGACCCCGACCTCGCCGGGCTGAACGATCAGGTGAAGCTGGCCTTCGAGCAGGTGTTCATGTTCTACCTGCCGCGCATCTGCGAGCACTGTCTCAACCCGTCCTGCGTCGCGTCCTGCCCGTCCGGCGCGATGTACAAGCGGGAAGAGGACGGCATCGTGCTGGTCGACCAGGACCGCTGCCGCGGCTGGCGGTTCTGCGTGTCGGGCTGCCCCTATAAGAAGGTGTACTTCAACCACCGCACCGGCAAGGCGGAAAAGTGCACGCTGTGCTTCCCCCGGATCGAGGCCGGCCAGCCGACGATCTGCTCGGAAACCTGCGTCGGCCGGCTGCGGTATCTGGGGCTGTTCCTCTACGACGCCGACAAGGTGCTGGCCGCGGCCGCGACACCGGATCCTCGCGACCTCTACCATGCCCAGCTGTCGGTCTTCCTCGACCCGGAGGATCCCGGCGTTAAGTCCGAGGCCGCACGGCAGGGCATCCCCGCCGACTGGCTGGATGCGGCGCGCCGCTCCCCGGTATATGCCCTGGCCGTCCGGCACCGGGTCGCGCTGCCGCTGCACCCGGAGTACCGGACGCTGCCGATGGTGTGGTACATCCCGCCGCTGTCCCCGGTCGCCGACGTGGTGCACGCCGCCGGGTACGACGACGCCGACCCGGACCAGGTGTTCGCAGCTATCGAGGCGCTGCGCGTGCCCTGTGAGTACCTGGCGAACCTGTTCACCGCCGGGGACCCCGGCCCGGTCCGGCGGGTACTCCGCACCCTGGCCGCCGTCCGCACGCTGATGCGTGCGGGACAGCTCGGGCTCGGCGTGCCCGACGGGCTGGCCGAGTCGGTGGGCGCGTCCGAGGTCGACCTCGCGGATCTGTACCGGCTGCTGGCGATCGCCAAGTACGGCGAGCGGTACGTCATCCCGCCCGCGCACGCCGAGGACGCCGGACGGCTGATGGCCCAGCACGAGCAGCTGTTCTGCACCCAGCCCGGCGGCCCGGAGGAGTACCACCCCCCAGCCGCCCAGGAGTTCCGCGACGGCGACGGGCGGCTCCACCTCAACCTGTCCCCCCGGGCTCAGTCATGACCGCCGACCCGTACAAGCTGGCCTCGGTGCTGCTGCAATACCCCACAGCCGCGCTGTTCGACGGCCTCGGCGTGCTCGAGGCCGAGGCGGCACGGCTGCCGCGCCCATGCGCGGCCCCGCTCGGCCGGTTCCTCGGCTGGCTGCGGGAAACGCCGCCATCTGAGGTCGCCCAGCACTACGTGGCCACCTTCGACCTGCGCCGGCAGTGCGCGCTGTACCTGACCTACTACCGGTACGGGGACACCCGCAAGCGCGGCATGGCCATGCTCGCTTTCAAAGCCGCCTACCGGGCTGCCGGGTTCGAGCCGACCGGCAGCGAACTGCCAGACTACCTGCCGATGGTCCTCGACTTCGCGGCCCTGCACCCGCGCGGCGAGAAGCTACTCCGCGCGCACCGCGCCGACCTGGAACTCCTACTGCGGGCGCTGCGGGAGGCCCCGTCGCCCTACGCCGACATTATCGAGGCGGTCTGCGCCCAGCTTCCCGCGCTGCGCCGGCCAGACCAGGCCCTGGTGCGGCAATTCTGGGACTCCGGACCGCCGGCCGAAGAGGTCGGCCTGGAGCCGTTCGCCCCGCCCGGGTACCTGACCGGAACGGAGATCTCCCGATGAGCAACACCAGCGCCTGGCAGATCTTCATCTGGGTGGCCCTGCCCTACCTGGCGCTCGGCATCTTCGTCGTCGGGCACATCTGGCGGTGGCGGTACGACCAGTTCGGCTGGACCAGCCGGTCCACCCAGCTCCAGGAACGCCGCCTGCTCAAATGGGGATCCCCCATCTTCCACTACGGCACCTTCGCCGCCATCGGCGGCCACGTGATCGGCGTCCTGATTCCCGAACGCTGGACCCATGCCATCGGCATCCCCGAGACCGCCTACCGGTGGTTTTCCGCCGCCGCCGGAACGCTGGCCGCCGTGCTGATCATCACCGGGGTAGTGATCCTGGCCGGGCGCCGGCTGCTGGTCCCCCGGGTGCGGGCGACCACCAGCCCGGTCGACTACGTTGCGCTGATCCTGCTGCTGGTCATCATCGTCACCGGGATCATCCCGACCCTGTTCGTCAACCTGCTCGGCCACGGCTACGACTACCGCACTACCGTCGCGCCCTGGTTCCGCGGCCTGTTCAGCGGCTCCCCCGACGTCACCGCGATCGCGAACGCGCCGGTCGTCTACCAGGTGCACGCCGCGTCCGCCTGGCTGATCTGGGCAGTGTGGCCGTTCAGCCGCCTGGTCCACGCCTGGTCCGTCCCGCTGTGGTACCTGTGGCGGCCCTACATCGTCTTCCGCAGCCGCGTCGCCGCCCATCCCGCCGAACCCGGCACCAGCGGCCGCCGCTGGCGCAAGATCGGCGTCCCCTACTAGGCCGCCGGTGATCCGGGAACAACCGCCGCTGTGAGCACCGAAGCCGACGCCCAGGCACGAGCTGAGAGCCGGGCAGCCACGGCAGTCCGCGACCTGCACCCCGGCTACTTCGCGTTCGTCATGGCCACCGGGATCATCTCGGACGGGACGTTCCTGCTCGGGCCGTCCTGGCTGTCCCGGACGCTGCTGGCCGCCGCCGCGGCCGGCCTCGTCGTGCTGAGCGCGGCGCTGACCGCCCGGCTCGTGTTCTTCCGCCCCAATGTCGCCGCCGACATCCGGGCGCCGGACCGGGTGTTCGGGTTCTTCACCATCACCGCCGGGCTGGACGTGCTCGGCGTCCGGCTCGCAGTGGCCGGGCACCCGCTGGCCACCGCCATCCTGGGCGCCCTGGCCGCCGCCGTGTGGCTGGTGCTGACCTACGGCGTGCCCGCCAGTTTGCTGCTCACCCGGGCCCACGACTCGGTCCTCGGCGGCGTCAACGGCAGTTGGCTGCTGTGGATCGTCGCCACGCAATCCCTGTCCATCACGGCGGCGATCCTCGTCCCGGCCTGGCCCTCACAGACCACGCTGCTCGCCCCGGTCGCCGCCGGGCTGTGGTGCGTCGGGCTGCTGCTCTACCTGATGATCGTCACGCTGATCCTGCTGCGCTGGCTGACCGTCCCCATGACCCCGGCCACCCTCGGCCCGCCGTACTGGATCCTGATGGGCGCCACCGCCATCTCCGTCCTGGCCGGCGCCCGGGACCTCGCTCTCCCCGCCGATATCCCGGTCATCCGGGCGACCGCCAGCTTCACCGAGGGATTCACCTTCGCCCTGTGGGCGTTCGGCACCTGGTGGATCCCGCTGCTGATCATCCTCGGCCTGTGGCGGCACGTCCGGCGGCACTGGCCGCTCAGCTACGAGCCCACGCTGTGGAGCGTCGTCTTCCCCCTCGGCATGTACAGCGTCGCCACCCTGACGTTCGGGAAAGCAGCCCACCTGGCATTCATGGAACCCCTCGCCCGGTTCATGCTCTGGGTCGCCGTCGCCGCATGGGCGCTGGTCGCCGCCGCGTTCCTCGCCCGGCTCGTCCGCCATCCGCACGAACCCTCATCCGGATCGCCAGCGCCGTCCCCGGCACGGCGCCAACCTACGACATGACCACGGAGAAGAAGCTGCCGTGACCGCAGCGCTGATTACCGAGGCCGACGCGAACTACATGGAAACCGTCGCTGACGTGATGGTGCGCCACCCGAAACTCTGTCATGAGGACAGCACCGTTGGCGACGTTCGTCAGCTCTTCGCCGACGATCACGTGCACGCCGTCCTGATCATGTCCGGTACCCGGTTGCTCACCGTACTCGACCGTGCCGACCTCGGCCCGGAGGCGACCGATTCAGCGCCCGCTGCGCGGCTTGGCCGTCTGAGCGGGCGGGTGACCACGCCGACGGCGTCGGCGGATACCGCACTGCAGCAGATGATCGCGGCCAACCGTCGCCGACTTGCCGTTGTCGGGCCGGATGGCACGCTGCTCGGCCTGCTATGCCTCAAGCGCAGCGGCACCGGTTTCTGCTCGGACGAAGACGTTCACCAGCGGCAACGTGAACACCTCCAGCAGCGGGCCGAGCGGGAACTACCCACGGACCCGAGCCAAAGTAGAAGCCGACGGGGGTAGGTCATTGTTGAGCGTCACGACAATGTCAGTGGAAACGACACGAAATGTCAGTGCTCCCTGGTGTGGCGCCTCTCACCATTGGCCTCTTGCGCGGTCTCTTACGGGCGCCAGGGCAGCGATCGGTCGGCCGAGTTGGCTCTGTAAAGTCTTACAGTCCCTCGTAGTCGTTTCCCCGGACACCTGGGGCGTGCGAGGTGAGGGAGAGCGTACCTGTGGTTATCTTTGCCAGCGCACGGGGCTATAGCCGGGTGGCGCGTGGCCGCTCACCGGGAGCGTGATCTGGGCGGGTCGCCGACGTTGTGGAGTGGTACGGAGTCCGTGAGAAGTACATGAAAGGTACATCAGGGGTAGACGGGAGGTGGATGGGGGCTGCTAGAGCCTGTGGGTGTGTTCAGATGTCCTGGGGTGTGTGGCGGGAGCCTGGTTGGGGTCCGCGCGTATGCGTCCTGACTGGAAGGGACCATTGCGGCCAGTGCTTCTGCCTGCGGGTTTGGGTGTTTCCTGGCTCCTGCAGCGGGCCTGTACGTGGCTGTCCGTGGGATCGGCCGCGCGGCAGCCCGCAGCCACGTACATATAGATGACATGCATCGGGCCAGGCTGAGCTGAGGCCGGTGCCTTCTGCGCGCGAGACCTCCCCAGCGCAGACGCGTCACGATTGACCGCGTAGGCATTTCGCGCGGGGGCTTTGCGCCCCCTCCGGAGCTTGAGGAGGTCCCGATGCCCATCGTAGGCGGGTTCGACATTCACCGGAAGCAGCTCACGTT
>Ga0137377_10003861_pt1 | contig 11708 bp, 10 predicted proteins | sample SagtaG_22_FD_104815 | JGI IMG/M metagenome (GOLD analysis project Ga0137377, IMG submission 104815) | Vadose zone soil microbial communities from Sagehorn Ranch, Mendocino, California, USA - Sage2_L_40_16 metaG | ecosystem: Environmental > Terrestrial > Soil > Vadose zone | place: USA... | reverse complement strand
TGGGGTCAGCAGCGTAAACAGCAACTACTGGCACAAGAATCACAGGAGAAGAGAAATGCGAGGACATCTCGAACACACCTTTAGACGCTAGTATAAGCCAATTTACGATCTTTATATCTATTTTGGCTGTACAAAGAAACATTTTCACCTGTTACAATTGATAGTGTAGCCAAGCGTAGATTTTGCATTTAGGTTGGAAAGCGAAAAAGAGGCACATGCATCGGCTATAAGCCCAAAGGAGGGCATGATGGAAATTGCACTCTTGATCCTCATGCTAATTATGTTAGGTATCGCCGCAAATCGGTGGGGCATAAACAGCGTCGATGGCCCGGATAGCCCCGAGTGGGAACGTCGACAGCGCTGGTACGGATTTCACTAATGTTAGGATTCGTAGGCAGAAAATGAAAATATCGAAGGGAAAACCACTCTGGCTGTTCCTACAGCCCGTGCAACTGTACGGGACCGTGTCCTTATAATCCTATCTTTACTGTCACTCTACTTTCTCTGGGGTGGGACCTACCTGGCCATGCGTATTGCCCTGCAGGGCTTTCCTCCTTTCATTCTGGCAGGTGTGCGTCAACTCACGGCTGGCATCATACTCTATCTCTTTTTACGGCTTCGTAAACATGCGCCGCCTACACGAAAGCAATGGTTGACAGCAATCGTGGTAGGCGGTCTTTTACTGGTAATCGGTAACGGCGGTGTTGTTTTTGCTGAGCAGTGGGTATCCTCAGGTTTAGCGGCGTTAGCGCTGGGAGCGATTCCTCTCTGGGCCGCTCTCTTCTCCGGCCTATTTGGACGCTGGCCTTCTCGTATAGAATGGTTTGGACTGGGACTGGGATTTTTAGGACTGGTACTCTTAAACTTTGAAAATGGACTGCATGCCAATCCTTTAGGTGCGATCGTTTTGCTTATTGCACCTATAAGTTGGGCGCTTGGTTCCATTTTGAGCCAGCACCTCCCCAGCCCTAAAGGCCTGATGGCGAGTGCATCTCAAATGCTTGCTGGCGGCGTCATGTTATTCATCGTTGGTTTTGGTGTCGGCGAACACATGACGAGCATTCCAGGACCTCGACCGCTGGCTGCCATGGCCTATCTCATTATCGGCGGTTCCCTGGTGGCTTTCAGCGCCTATGGCTACCTGCTGCGCCATGTGCGGCCGGCGCTGGCGACCAGTTATGCTTATGTCAACCCGTTGGTAGCAGTGGGCCTGGGGGTAGCGCTTGCAGGTGAGCAAATCACAATGATAGGGTTGTTAGCGATGTTAACAATCTTATCAGGAGTAGGCTTGGTATCGCTGGGACGAGAAAGACATTGAAAGCGAGCCTGGCTGCGGAAGGATGTAGGGGCGCAATGCATTGCGCCCGCCTGGGGATCCTCGTCGCAGGGCGCAATTCATTGCGCCCCTACATCCCTTACCCGATTCATTTGTTAAAGAGCATTTTTGTGCCAGGGTAAGTTCTCGTTAGAAGTTAACTTTCCCAATAAACGTCGCCCAATCAGCATTGCTACCGGAATACTGCGCGGAGAACCATACGTTGTTGGTAGCTGTACCATCGTAAGAAGTAGCTTCGTAGTCTCCCCAGCGAGAGTTATTCGTCGCCACTAAGCTCTTCTTGAGGTATAATGCTGGCTCAAATCCACCAATGTCAGTTGTACGACGTGTTGCGTACATAATGCTTGGATCGAGTGTGCCACTCATGGTATCGAATACCATAAGCAGGTTACCAGTATTCGTTTGCATCAAAGCAGGAAAGGAGGCCGCCCGATCACCGCTGAAGGCGAAGGTCCCATTCAAATTAACAGATGCACCTGTAATCTTACCACCGCTTATCGTTGACTGGACCAACCCATAGAAGATACCAGGAACGTTCTGCGTGCCGTTATTAAGCGCCGATTCAAGCGCGAACGAGATCGAGCCCGCTTGATACACAGGTGTGCCGCTGATACGGGTATCTAGCGTCTCGATACACCCTAAACATCCAGGTTCATCAGCGGAAGGAGGAGCAATATAGGTGTAATTGGTTGAAGCGATCACACTGCTTATAGAGTCAGATGAAGTACCAGCATGCGCAATGGCCCATACGACGACTCCTGAGCAGGCTGTCGAGAAACAGTTGTGTGTGCCATCTCCATTTATGTTGAATGAGTTGATCAATAGCCCTGCGCCTGGGCCGCTGCTTGCTTCGTTCTCGACTGGTTGTACCGTATCCACCTTTACACCATTCGCGGTCAACTTGAAGAAGCCATAGGCTGTAACGGATGATCCAGCCTCCATCGTAGACTTGAGAGCCGAGTACATCTCTGCATACATATAGGTATTACCATCCCGGCTGAACATGTTGCCTGAGAAGTAAATCGCCGTCTGATCAAAGCCAAACTGGGTGTAATCAGCTGCGCAGGTGGGACAAGAACCGGTCACGTTAATCGCCATATTGAAATGATACACGTTCCAGGTCCCATTAGGATTATTCGTCTGGCTGACGGCAATCCAGTAGAATGTCTTCTCAGGGCAGGTATTCACGCCAAAAGCCCCCTCAACCTCGAGCATAGCTGCCCAGAAACGCCCATCTTTCGGATCATAAAATGCGCGAGGGTCACTCAGGAACGGGCCAGAAGGAGAGCAACTGCCAGGATTGGGAACGCCAAAGAAGCTCTTCGCTTGCTTTGGCCACCCAGACTGGCGGGTGCCAGTTGTGTTATAAACAGCAAACGAAGCGTTAACGCCCTGGAGCACCCAACTCGAAGAAGTGGCCAGTGCCTGGTCCGGTGGCTCGCAACCGTATGGAGGACAAATAGATGCTGAGTCAGCCATACCCTTAAACTTGGCAAGAGTGGTAGGGGTATATGGCGTGTCTTGATAAGGATGCGCATCGATCGGGGCATTTTTGTTGTGTAGCGCAGCCGCCTTCCGCTGAGCATACACCGCTGGGCTGACGCCAGTCAGCCAGGGCATCGTCCTTGCCGGAAGTTTTGCCGAGCTGGCAGACTCCCCTGGAACGCCTCTCATGTCAACTGTATGCATACTAACCATGGGCGCAGTGGCAGGTTTGGCGGAAGTGGCATATTGTGCATGACTGATGGTATGACTTTGCCCGTTAGCAAATGCAAAACTTGCACCAAAGATGCTAACGAGAACTGCTGCAAGAGCTAAAATAGTGAAAACTGGACCGGTGATTGATTTTCGCATTAACTACAAGACTCCTAACGTTAAATATGGGAATGTGTGGTGAAATCCACCGCTTTGGGTCATCGAGGTCTGCTTATGTAGTAGAAATTTATCCCCTCTCAATCCACAATCAAAGAAAATATAGGCATCTACAAGTTGTCATGAAGGTGCTGGGTGCAGTAGTGTGACCTGCGTACCTTATTGGGGAAGTATAAAAAACAGTAGCCTACTTACGTAATATTGATGTGGTTGTGATCTGGTTAAGATTCGGGGATATGAGTGCAAATATTACTAAAGTTGTTCATACATTGATGAAAACAGCGTAGTTTGCTGCTGGAAGCTGACCATATTAGGAAAACCAACACCATGAACGATCAAGAATAGGAGCACAAAAGGTGGAGTCGAACGAACTGGAGCTCTTCCGCATTTCCCGTGCTCAACAGTATTGTAGGAATGAAATCTTCACAGGCAGGGAACAACTGCTGTTTTACCGCTTCGGGAGGAAGAGTTTTTCTTCTCAAAAGAGCTATTTCGTCTCTTTACCGCGCTATTGCAATTGCTGAAGGTGGGAAAGCCTTCTCAGGGCAACGCTCTTCACCTCAACATGTTTAGACGAGGCTGATTTTTCTGTTGCAGAGCTCAATCTCACAAAAGAGACTCAGCACCAGCGCTATGATTTCCCCACATTAAACCGGAAATGAGCAATATCTCCATCCTGAATCACATACTCTTTCCCCTCTAGCCGTTGCAATCCCTTCTTCGAGGCGGCAGCAAACGAACCACAGGCCATGAAGTCCTCAAAACGAGTCACCTCGGCGCGAATAAATCCGCGTTCGATATCCGAGTGGATCTTCCCTGCTGCTTCGGGCGCCTTCGCTCCCCTGGTCACCGTCCAGGCGCGTACTTCGTCCTCGCCAGCGGTCAAAAATGTAATCAGGTTGAGTAGTCGATAACCAACCTGAATCACGCGGTCTGCACCTAACTTAGGCAGTCCAAGCGATTCCAGGTACTCGGCAGCGTCCTCCTCCGGCAATTCTGCAAGCTCAGCCTCCAGGCGTGCGGAAACTGCAACCACTTCGGACCCCTCTGCTTTAGCGCGTTTGGCGACTACCGCGATGCCTATTAGCTCACCTTCCAATTTTGCTACATCTACATCCTTACCTGCAGCGATACGTTCAAGCAAATCGTTTGCCGCGCCCAACACGTCTTCGCTGACATTCAAAACATACATGCGTGGCTTTATTGTGAGCAGAAAGAGTTCATTCAGTACTGCCCGGTCCTGCGCAAGCAATTCAACCTGGCTAACCAGTTTCAAATCATTGAGCGCTTCCTGCAGAATTCGCAGTACCTCTAGTTCTTGCTGGTACTTTTTGTCACCTGATTTCGCAGCTTTAGTGGTGCGCTCGATACGCCTTTCGACCGTCGCAAGATCAGTCAGGGCCAGTTCCGCGTTCAGACTATCCAGATCCCGGTTGGGATCAATGTCACCGTAGATGTGTGGAACGTTGCTGTTCTCAAATGTACGTAACACAATCGCCAGGGCATCGGCATTGCGAATATGCCCCAGAAACTCGGCGCTCAAGCCCTCGCGTCTCTCAGTCGCGGTATGTGCTCCCTGACCAATGCCCGCAACATCCACAAATTCAACCGTTGCGTATGTAACCTTCTTCGGTTTGAAAATTTCAGCAAGTGGCTCCAGGCGTGAATCCGGTACCTGAACAACTGCCATATTAGCTTGCACTGTACTCGTCGCATAACCACTGATCGGCGCTCCTGCTTTGGTCAGCGCATTAAATAACGTTGTTTTGCCGCTCTGCGGGAGTCCTATAATACCTATAGTGAGTGCCATCTGTATTCCTCTTTTAATTAGTGGGTAATTTTTTTCGCTGACATCCATTCATAACACCTATTTCGCGCGGCTAAAACCGCTTCAAGGAGGTGGGAAGATTTGGGGACACCCCAAACCCCGTCAGAGGCTTCACCTCTGCACTCCTTAAGTTATGCTTGGATATCAAAATTTCTGACTTGACGATATCTGAACCATACAATACAATATCTATAATGATAAAGCGTTTCCCGCCAATTGGAGGTAACTTTCTATGCCATTGTACGAGTATTACTGCTCGGACTGCAAATCCAAATTCGAACTACTTGTCAGCCATCAACACGCCGATGATATCGTATGTATGAAATGCCACAGCGAGAAAGTGCGCCGTCTGCTTTCAGTCTTCGCCCTTGCTTCGAGTGGCAGCGAAGACAGCGCATATGACGACATGGGACTTTCTGCTGGAGGTAGTTGTGGCTGCGGTGGCGGCAGTTGTGGTTGCAACTAAACAAGGCAGTATCTGATGTTTAATAAAGTCAGCTACCGGCGCGGCGTGATAGAGGGTGTGATTCTCTACATGCTGGGCCGTTTTGGCGCTCTTATTACCCCCGCGTTTTTCCCCGCTTGGGTATATGTAGCTGCTCCCTTGCTCTTCCTGATTTTACAGTTCCTGGTTGCCCCTTATTGGGCGACACGACGCATACAGTCTACCAAACGCGAGCGCCTCAGCAAACGTTTCTGGCTGCTCGGCCCGCGTATGGCCGCTATTTGCTTCTGCATCGACCTGATTATTGCGCTTACAATGGGACTGGCGCTCTACACATTTAATGGCGTGCAGCAAGGCCCTGCGCTGTGGCGTTTCTTCGCGATCGGGCCCAATCACCTCAGCCTGCTAGATTTCGGCATATACGAGTTGAGAAGCGCCGCCCTGCTTTTCGCTTTCTTTACACTCACAGTAATATGTACGCGCCTGGCACAGGGTGGTTTTTTAAGATTCACCATGCCTGCTGGGGGGAATAGAGTGACGCTGTAATCGCTACAATCCCCGGTCGAACCTTGCAGGATCAAATAACTCCACATCAGGAAGCATCTTTCCTTGCACGAGTTCGCTTACCACCAGCGCCGCATGTATCGCAAATGCGTTACCATGCCCTGTATACCCACCTGCAATAAAGCAGTTTGGTACGCCTGGAAGGCGCCCGATTAACGGTAGACCATCACCTGTAAACCCCATGATACCTGCCCAGCGGTTGGAGATACCTACTTGGGGCAGATTGAGCGTTTCATGTACGAATGCGTCAAGGTGTTGTTGAACACCCTCGTTGGGAGTCTCGTCATACGTCTGGGATTCGCTATCAAAGGAGCGGTTGCGCCAACCTCCCACAAGCAATCGCCCATCAGGAAGTTGCCGCCAATACTGATAGCCCTCGTCTGCTGAACATGGACATGGGAAGAGTTGTTCGCTCACAGGCTCGGTGGCAATGACCTGGCCGCGAATCGGTGTGATGCAGCGAGCCAGCCAGTTTGCTCCAATCTGCGCACCTATTTCTGGCAGCCATGCGTTTGTGGCAAGCACTAGCGTGCGTGCATGTAACTTTCCAACTGGCGTGTTAAGCAAAACGCCATCTTCTCCAACGGAAATCCCGCTAACGGGACTCTCAGCATGAAAGACTGCCCCTGCCTGCTGTGCCAGCAATGCCAGCCCTGTGACGAACCTCGCGGGCTGTAACTCACCATTCGCCGGGTAGAATGCGCCACCGAAGTAGGCATTACGTAATCGTACCGGCAGATCATTCCGCTGCACAACCTTCACTTCCCAGCCATCCTGGTTGAGCAGCGAGGCGCTTTCAATGATGGTTTCCAGTTCAGACTCTTTAGCAGCTAATTTCAAGGATCCGTTCCGCCTGTATGCGCACGGCCAGCCCCGTTGCTCCAATTCTTCGAGGAATCTATCGGCATACTCGTGATTGCGAACGGTAAATACCCAGAGGCGCCGGGCCTGCTCGCGTCCGTATCGTTGAATGGTGGTTGCATACGCTGCGGTTGTGCCATCAGATATAAATCCGCCATTGCGTCCGCTGGCTCCCGCTGCAATGCTGCGAGCCTCCAACACTCTGACCCGCGCTCCCGCACGCGCCAACCAGAGCGCGGTGGCGGTGCCTGTAATACCTGCCCCTATGATTGCGACTTCTGTAGCGAGCATGCCTTGCAATGGGCTACTTGAAAGTGCTTTGCCTGATTCGTTTAGTTCCGATTGCCAAATAGATAGACTTCCCACTATTATCCCTTCCTGGCCGTTACGATTCTAACTGGCGGATAAATTCAGAAACTCAACCCCGATACGAGCACGTCCTGCATATTTCTTTTCTCTACTTCAACATAGGTGATGTCCTTCCACTGCTTGTGGGTTCCTACCATTACAAAATCAAAGCGATCTATATCTATAATCGCAGCTAAATCTTCAATAGGAAAGTCCGGATCGCCTAATTTGAGAAAATCAAAGCGGCCTGCTTCCTCTAGTCGAGCAATGTTCTCGGAGAGCGTTGTAGATGCATTAGCATGTCCACGAAGTAGAGCTTCCACGTAATCGGCACAGATGTTGTCTTCACTCAGTTCATCAGTTAGATCGATACTCTCCGTTGGTAGGAGAGTCACAATCCCTTCGGTAGTATCGGCCAGTTTGAGAGCATGTAATGCTGTAGCCTGCGTATTCACCAGGGAACAGAGCAGTATATGAGATCCATTCACAGCATTCACTGCTCCCTGAGTGCCTGCGCCTGTGCGCTGGATCAGCAATCGCCCGTCTACATCTGCGGCTGCCAGGAGCGAAGGAGAATTGTTGAAGTCAAAGCCAGGAATCAGGCGTCCACGCATCTCGCCTGCCAGGAGCGCCTGTGGTTCTCGTTCCCACAATGCAAATGCCTCATCCACTGTGCGTACCAGCCAGAGACGATCTGCTCCTCTTGCGAATGCATAAGCCGCGACCGTGAAAGCGCGAATGACGTCGATGACGATCACGACTCCTCGTGAGTCCACGGCCTCTAGTCGATTTACGCGGCGGATTTCTATGTTTCTCATTTGCTATCTAGTAAGGGCGATAAGAGACGACCTCGCGGTCGCCCAATAGGCATCAATTTAAGGCGCAGGCCCAGGATTCCGTAGGGGCGAGAGCGGTTGGGTGGATGTGAGAGGGCCTTTATGGTCGCCCGTCTTCCCTCGACGGCATACTCTGGGGCTAGTAGTATCCCCCTTAGAGCGGACGCCCATAAAGGCCCTCCCTGCCGCTCCTCACCTCCCTCGCCCTTACATAATTGATGAGCTTTCTACAGCACCACAACAAGAAACATCTCATTGAACATAATCAGCCATACTAAAAGATAGCAGGCAACCTCAGACTTAAGGAGACATCGACGCTCACCACATCAATAAGCTCAGCTAAAAATTAGCGATCAACATGATCGCTATCTGGCGCATATTGTATGGATTACCTACATCGTCACCCAGGGAGGGCCAGTACATCGTAGCTCTAGCAAGCGAAGAAGAAAGACGGTACACTCATGAGCAGAAAGAATGCATCTGTTCACGAAAGGAGTGACCGTCATGACACTCTCATATTACGCCGCCCGTGCGAATTTGTCCTATCTGCTGCAACAGCATCCCGACTGGACGCATGCCCAGTTTGCTGCCGCACTGGGCTACTCAAAGGCCTGGGTGAAAAAATGGCGCGCCCGCTTGCGGGAAGAACTGGCTGCAGGCCTGCCGTTGGAGCAGATCTGGCAAGGCCACTCGCGGGCCCGCAAGCACCTGCCCCCCCAGACCCATCCGCTGGTCGTCGAGCAAATCCTGGCCATCCGCGATCAGCCTCCGGAAGGCTTGCGCCGCGTGCCCGGTCAGGAGGCCATCCACTACTATCTGGAGCGCGATCCCGCCTTGCAGTTCTTCCAGTTGCCAGCCCCCTCGTGCAAGACCATTTACCGTGTGCTCAAAACCCATCAGCGCATCCCGGAGCGAGGCCAGCCCGTCCATCAGCCCTTGGAGCGGCCCAAGCCGATGACTGCCTGGCAAATCGACTTCAAAGATGTCTCCAGCGTGCCTGCCGATCAAGAGGGCAAGCGGCAACATGTGGTCGAAACCCTCAACATCATCGACACCGGCACCTCCGTGTTGCTCGATGCGCATGTGCGCGCCGATTTCACGGCGGAAACGGCCTTAGAAGCTCTAGCGAGCACCCTGGCCAAGTATGGCTGCCCCAAGTGCATCACCCTGGATCGCGATCCGCGCTGGGTGGGTAGCCCCGCGGGCAGTGATTTTCCTGCGGCCCTCGTTCGCTTTGGTGCCTGTCTGGGCATCGAGATAGTGATCTGCGACCCGCATCAGCCCCAGCAGAACGGCTTTGTCGAAAGGTACAACCGCACCTATCAAGAAGAGTGCCTGGCCCTAGATCAGCCTGCGGACTTGGAGCACGCCCAAGCCGCCACAGCGGCCTTCGTGCGCCACTATAATGTGGAGCGGCCACATCAAGGACTCGCCTGTGGCAATCGCCCTCCACTCACTGCCTTTCCACACCTGGCCGCGTTACCCTCACTGCCTGCCACGGTGGATCCTGATGGCTGGCTCAGCCAGTTCGATGGGGTCCATCTGGAGCGCAAAGTGGATCGACATGGCATGATCAGTCTGGATCTCAAACGCTACTATGTCTCGGCGCACCTGGTTGGTCAGCGGGTCGTCTTGCACTTGGATGCCACACTGCGCTGCGTGCAGGTGCTCCATAACCAACAGGTCATCAAAGCCTTGCCGCTGCGCGGGCTGGTCGGGCAACGGCTCTCCTTCGAGCAGTTTCTCACCCATATGCTCCATCAGGCGCGGGCTCAGGCCCGCTTGCGTTCCTTACAACAACGCAAGTACCGCACCTCTGCTGTCGCGAGTCCCTAGAGCTACGATGTGCTGGCTCTCGCCGGGTGTCGAGGTGGGTAATCCATACACATATTTTTGACATAGAGTACGTATTTTGCCCATCCAAATACAGTATATACGAAATATATGCGCTCTTTTCCGTTGTAGGGACGGGGCTTGCCCCCATAGGCGTTAACTTAAGCCAAAAGTACTTTTCCAACCGAAGACAAGAGAGCAGGCAGAGCCTCCGGTGGTAGAGTAAGAGCAATCAATACTTTAGCTACCAGGAGGATCCCATGCCCCAACCCCATCATACCCTACCACCCTTAAGCGAGCAATTGCACGTCGTCATCAACGAAGGATGGGACCAGGAAGTTCTGCCGCAGTTGCCCGCTGCCTATGAACAGCAAGCCGAGCAGTTGCACGCCTTGATCCGACATCGTGAGTTCCAGCGGGCCAGTGACCTGTTACGGGGTTTGCTCGCCTATGTGCTGTGTGCCCCCTCCTTCCGGTTGATGGGTGGCTGGGCCGTCCTGATCGGCTTGGCTAACATCTCCCATGTGGCGTGGCGCGCGCACCTGCGGCAAGCACGCGCCTGGTTGCTGTGGCTGCTGTGCGAACTGCTGGCCGTAACGATGACGGGTGCGCCTGCGGACAGCCAGCCGAGCAGCACGCCGCGTATCCTGCTCATCGATGCCACCCGGCTCAAGCAGCCTGGGGGCAGTGGAGACGACTGGCGGGTGCATGTGAGCTATGACCTGCTGGCCGGACGACTGGTCGATGTGCGGGTGGCCGATCGGCACACTGCCGAGGCTTTCGAGCTCTTCGTGCTAGGGCCAGGGGACATCGTGATCGCCGACCGTGGCTATAGCCGCTGCCGCCAACTCGCTTATGCGTTGCGGCACGGTGCACAGGTGCTGGTGCGCCTGGAGGTGCAGAAGGTGCCTCTGCTTGATGAGCACGGGCAGCGGCTTGACGTGCTGGCCTGGCTCCAAGAAAGCCAAGGCGGCACGCAGAGCCGGGCGGTCGCCTTTGACGAGCAGGGGCAGCGCTTTCGTGGTCGGCTCATCGCCTGTGCGCTTCCTCCTGAGGCCGCTGAGCGAGCACGAGCCAAAGCGCGCAAGAAGGCCAGCAAGCAACAACGCCAGCTCAAAGAACAGACCCTCTTTTTGGCGGGCTGGCTGCTGGTCTTCTGTTCCCTGCCTGCGGCCAGCTGGGCCGCTGAGCAGGTGCTCACGCTCTATCGCGCCCGCTGGCAGGTCGAACTGCTCATCAAACGCATGAAGAGTGTGCTCAGGCTGGCCCAACTGCGTGGGAAGACGGCCCTGACCAATGAAGCGACCATCCTGGCTCTGCTGGTGTGTTGGGCGTTGCAGCAGCAGGAAGCGGAGTCTGCACGCGCGGTGCTCGCGCAAGCGAGCCAGCAGGTCGCGGCCCTGGCGGCAGCTCCTCCCTCACCCGAGCAGGACACAGCAGTCCCCGAGCAAGCAGCCGAGCCGAGAGAGCGGGCGGTGAGCAGTTGGCTACTGACCGCCCTGTGTGTGCAAACGCTGCGCACGGTGGTGCAAGGCTACTGGACGCCTGCACGCCTGCGGGCCTGTCTGCCCCAGCTGCACCGCTTTGTGTGCGAGAGTCCACGCCGACGGCAGCAGCAAGAAAGCACGCTCCGTCGTCAACTGAGGACCCAGTTGGCCGGGGCAGCTTCCGCTTCGTCTCCTGTCTTCTATTGTTCAAGTGCTTAAGTTAACGCCTATGGGGCAAGCCCCGTCCTGGTCCCTTTGCTTGCTCCCATCCTGGCCTCATTTGCCTCCGTGCTGGCCC
>Ga0137377_10003859_pt1 | contig 11709 bp, 9 predicted proteins | sample SagtaG_22_FD_104815 | JGI IMG/M metagenome (GOLD analysis project Ga0137377, IMG submission 104815) | Vadose zone soil microbial communities from Sagehorn Ranch, Mendocino, California, USA - Sage2_L_40_16 metaG | ecosystem: Environmental > Terrestrial > Soil > Vadose zone | place: USA... | reverse complement strand
CGCCCCACCAAGACGGCACGTGCCCCCAGCGCAAGCGCCTTCGCGATGTGCATGCCGTGGCGCACCCCGGAGTCGAAGTAGACCGGGATCCGGCCGGCCACCGCGTCGCGGACGCGGGGCAGCGCATCGATGCTGCTGATCGAGCGGTCGAGTTGGCGCCCGCCGTGGTTGGAGACGACGACGCCAGCCGCTCCCATCGCTATGGCCCGGCACGCGTCATCCGGATGGAGTATCCCCTTCACCACGACGGGCAGGGTGGTGGACTCGACCACGGTCGCCACGTCATCCCAGGTGAAGCTCGGGTTGGGGAAGAGCTCCGCGAGGAGCTCACGGGCAGTCGACCCGCGTTCGGCAAGCAGCCTGGCGAAGCGCCGCGTCCGGATCAGTGCCGGGGGGGCCGCCGCGAAGCGGTCGAACCCGTTGTTCTCGTCGCGGGACCGGCGCCCGACGATGGGGACGTCGACCGTACACACGATCGCCTGGAAGCCGAGCTCCTCGGACTCAGCGATCAGATCCCTGGTGAGCCCCCAGTCCCGCAGCACGTACACCTGGCGCCAGCGCAGGCCCGGCCCGGCGCCGTCTGTCACAGCGCGGGGATCGCTGGTGCAGAATGTGGACAGGCAGTGCCCAAGCCCAGCGGCGGCCGCCGCCGCCGCGGTCGCCAACTCGCCTTCCGGGTGGAAAAGACCTTGCAGCCCCATGGGCGCGACCAGAATCGGCGCCGAGATTCGCCCGCCAGCGACGCGGGTGCCGGTGTCGACCTCGCTCACATCACGCAGAACCCTTGGCACGAAGAGCAGGCGGTCGAGCCGCTCGACATTGCACACCACCGTCCGCTCGTCACCGGCGCCGCCGAGACAGTAGTCGACTGCCTCTTGGCGCACGCGCGGGCCGGCCTCCGGTTCCTGGCGTACGCGCGGGCCGGCCTCCGGCCTTCGCAGCACCGGCCTTCGCGGGCCGTCAGCCATCATTTCGGCCTCGGCGGGCGGTAGCCGGCCGTGCGGTTGCGCCGAACACCTAGGCGGGGATGCCATGCTCCGGTCTTGGTCAGCCGGAACATCTCGTCGAGAGTCACGATCTCGTGGGCGATACCCCGGAGCGAACCGGCCTCGCGCAGCGTGGCCAGCGTGCGCGCGACGGCGGCTATGCAGCTTCGTGTCACGACGTTGGCGAATATGACGACGTTGGCCCCCATCGAGAAAAACTCGCCCGCGCTGAGATCGGGCAGCGCGGTGGGAGCGATGACCACCGGAAGCTTTCCCCTGACGCGGGCGAGCACCTTGGGTAACTCAGCCGAGTGTTCCCTGTTCACCTGCACGAACAGCGCGTCGGCTCCCGCGCTCGCATAATGCTCAAGCCTGCGCACCGCCTCATCGACCCCGTATCCGGCGACAAGTGCCTCGGTCCGGGCAATCAGCAGGACACCCGTATCGGCTGCTGCCAGCTTTGCGATGCGCCCCGCGAATATCTCGGGGTCTTCGAGCGTACGATTCTCCGGATATAACGAGTTTCGCTTGGGAAAGGCGTTGTCCTCCATACACACCGCAGTGGCGCCGGCGCCCGCGAAGAAACACAGGGCCCGCAGCGCGCAGTCGTCACTGCCGTAGCCGTTGTCGGCGTCCACGTAGACCGGAAGGCCGCAGCCGAGGCCTATATCCTGAACGATTTCCGCCATCTCGGGATAGGTGACAATATTTGTGTCCGGAAGGCGTCGGCTGCTAGATACCTCGAAACTACTTACCCAGACAATATCGAAGCCGGACTCTTCCACCAGGGCTGCTGTGAGCGCATCGTGGGCGCCGACAGCGACTAACGCGTCATCCGGGCGTAAAGCACCGTCCTGTAAAGACAAGGCTTGCACCCCCTTCTCTTCGCCATTAACAGGGGGGCGAAGCTCGCGCGGCGGGCAGCAGATATTGGAAATAATAGGACGATGTGGTACAGTTGTCAAACTTAAGGCGAAGATTGAGTTAACTAGCGCCGATTCGTCGGCAAACTACGGAGAGTTACCATTGTGACGCTGCGTAGCTAGGATCGGGACCGTGTAATTGGGAGTTTAGCATGATCACGGAGAATCAATTCATCGACGTCTTAAAACGCTTCGGCTATGAATATTTCACCGGCGTCCCATGTTCCTCGCTGACTGCCGTTTACGGGGCAATCGGCTCAGATCCGGGCATCCAATACGTGCCCGCACCCAACGAAGGCTCCGCGTACAGTCTGGCAATGGGTCTTACCCTTGGCGGGGGCAAGCCGGCCGTGCTGATCCAGAACTCCGGCTTCGGCAACCTGGTGAACCCGCTCACATCGCTTTCGATGCCGTACCGGCTCCCCGTCCTCACCTTCATGACGCTGCGTGGATGGCCAAGCGTGACTCCGGAGGAGCCACAGCACGAGGTCATGGGGAGGTGCAGCCAGTCCTTGCTGAGCACGCTCGGCGTGCCTGGCCACCTCCTAGAGCCCGAGGTCGCCGATCTCGAGAGCGCGATGGCCGGCGCGGAGGAGGCTCGCCTGGGCGGGCAGCCCTTCTTCGTGCTCATTCCCCCTGGGACGGTGCTCGCCGCAACGGCGCCACCCCCGCCGCGAGAACTTGCCCCGCTAACCCGTTCGGATGCCATCGCTTTTGTTCTCGACGCGCTGCCAGATGCCCTTTTCGCCACCGCCACCGGCTACATCTCGCGCGACACCTTCAGGCTGGGGGACCGTGCGGAGATCTTCTACCTGCAGGGGGCGATGGGACACACGATCTCGGTCGCGGCCGGCGTCGCGCTTGCCCGGCCCGCCCGCCGGGTGGTGGCGCTCGACGGGGACGGCGGCATCCTGATGCACCTGGGCGCACTTTCCATGGTGGGCGCGCTTGGTCCGGGGAACCTCGTCCATGTGGTCCTCAACAACGGCAGCTACGAGTCCACCGGGCAGCAGCCGACCACCGCGGCGACGACGGCTCTGCCAGAGGCCGCCTTGGCCTGCGGATACAGTGCCGCGGCCACTCTTAAGGACGCGAACGACCTTGGGTACGCCAAAGAGCTGTTCAGCGGCCCCGGCCCGATCCTGCTCGACGTCCGGATCGCCAACACCGGCAGCCCTCCCGGCAGCAGGGCGACGTCGGCAATACGGCCGGACGAGCTCGTCCGCCGATTCAGCGCGGCCGCGGCACGCATCCCCGGGGAACTTGCTCCGGGAAAGACGCCGGTTGCCGAAACCCCCCACATGGGCGAACGCTCATGACCGCTCCGGCGCTGACCGTTGACCGTGGCCTCCCGGGCAACTGGGACCAGCTCGCGGCGGCTGCGCCACCGAGCGTTTCACGCCGCTGGATTGGGCTCGCCGTCGACCGCTTCGGTCCCGGCTACCGCACGTTCACGTTGCGCGCCGGCAACTTACCGGTGCTTGCCATGGGGGGCGTTGTCATCGACACCCCGCTGCCAAGGCCGCGCATAGATCCATACCACATACTTTCCGGCCGCTCGGCGCACCTCGGGCTCATCAGGAACGGGCCGCACCCATGGCGCGGAAGCTCCCCGGCCGAGGTGATGCCGTGCCTGCTGCTCATGTACCCCAACTACGACCTCTTCCCGATCGGCCCGGCGGCCGGAGACGAGGGCATGGTCGGCGCCTTCCTCGCGGAACTGCGATCGTGGGCGGCCGCGCAGGGGATTGCCAGCCTCGCTTTTCTCTACCTCGCGGCGGAGGGGAATGTCCTGCCCGGTGTGCTCCGTGCCGCGGGAGCCGCCGTGATCCCGCTGACCGACCGCTGCCACCTGGACGTGAGCTGGCAGGACTTCCCCGGGTACCTGGCAACGCTGCCAGCGAAGCGCCGGGTCACCACCAGGCGCGAGCTCCGCGCCCTTGCCGAACGTGGAGTCGAGGTGGCCGAGGGAAAGCTCGACGTCAACGACGCGGAACTTCTCCGGCTCAGGTGCAAGCTCGTCACGAAGTACAGCGGCGGCTGTGACATCGAACGTGAGCGGCAGCTTTTCGGGCGGGTGGCGGCCAGCTTCGCACCATCGGAGATCTGCGTGACAACCGCGCGGAAAGAAGGCAGGCTCCTCGGCTTCAGCCTGCTGCTCAAGGACAAGGAGGAATGGACCGCCTTCCTCACCGGAGCGGACTACGACGACCCCGGCTCCCGGCTCGGCTATTTCGCGACCATGTTCTACCTGCCGGCCTTGCACGCGCCGGAACGGGGGGTACGCAAGATCAACTACGGGATTGGCTCCTGGGAGGCGAAACGGCTGCGGGGATGCGTGTGCACGCCCCTGTACGCGTCGGCTCTGCGCGTTTCCCGGGCAGCTCTGCGCGTCCCCGGGGCAGCGACGCCGCGGAATGACGCCGGCCGCGGCGGCCGGCGCGAGACCGCCCATGGACCGGACGGATAAGCGTGGACCTGCCATATCGGGCCTGCCGAGCGTGAGCCGCTGGGTGGCGGGCGCACCGGACGACACGCGAAGGACGGCTGACGGACCAGGTGAAGGAGGCGATCGCGGGAGTGAGCGACCAGCCAGCTCGCCAATGGGAGCACCGCGTCTTCTGCATGCTCGCGCCGGACTGCCTCCGGCGGCGCCTGGTGCGGCCGGTCCTTGACCGGTTCCGCGACGCCGGGCTGGAAGCCGTCTCCTGGCACCTGGCCCCGTTGAGCCCCGTCTGCATCGACGCCATGAGCGAGGCACAGGGTGCGGGACCGGGACAGACCTACCGGTACCGCGCGCTCGATGCCCTGATCGCGCTCGGGCCGGCGCTCCTGCTCTGCCTGGACGACCGCCTCGGGCGCACCTCCGCGGAGGTCTACGGCGCGGTCAGGAAGCTGAAGGGCAACGCCGATCCGCAACGGGCGGAGGCGGGGAGCCTTCGTCACGACCTGTGCGCGGTCAACGCGGTGCTGAGCCTTCTGCACACCTCCGACAGCCCAGAAGCCTCCGCCATGGAGTCGGCCATCCTGCTCGGCCATCGCGACGTGTCGTTCTTCCAGCCCGGCGGCCTCGATGAGGCGGCGGAGGTGCTCGAGCTCAGCCAGCCGCGGGAGACCCGCCTCTTCCCCGAGGTGCTGACCGCCGTGCGCGGCAGGGCCGCGACCGCACTGTGGCCCGTGCTCACCGGCGACGGCAGGCGCCTGGCCACCAAGATGGCGGCAAAGGGGCAGCTCGCCGAGCCGGACGCGGGCGAGCGCCTCTGTACCGAACTGACCGGGCCGGCTGACCTCGCCCAGGTGCTGCGGGCCCGGTTCGACGGAACGGAACCGGCACCGGCGATGTCCGACGTCCAGCACCTCCTGCGCGCACACCGGATCGAGCTCGACGCCTGGGAGCACACCGTCCTCGCCACCTCGGCCTACTTTCCCCCGCGCAGGTGAGGCGATGATCGACCTCAGCGGAACAATGCCCCCCGGGCCCGAGTTTCTCGGGGTTTCCGCGGCCGCGGCGGAACGCTTCGCCGATGCCGTCGCCACCTGCGGGCTTTTCGCCCCGGACGCGGTCAGCGAGGCGCAGTGGTGAGCCGGCGGCGCTGCACCATCGTGGGTGGCGGGCCGGCCGGCCTGTCGTTGGCGCTCGAGCTGGCCAAGCTGGATTACGACATCGAGGTGTACCAGGAACCTCACCCGGCCGGCGTCGGCATCGTACTCGACGAGGACGCCATCGCCCTGCTCGGCCGCGTCGACTCCGAATGCGCGGGCCAGGCCCTCGGCGCATGCCAGTCGTGGGACGCCGTCCAGCTGCGGATCGCAGACGAGCGGATCGTCAGCGGCGGCCATCACATCAGGGGCGTCGCCAGAGACACGCTCGTGGCGGCGCTCGGGCGGCGTGCGGCTGCCATGGGGGCCCGGCTGCTCGCGCAGCGCTGGGACGCACACGTGCCGGGGGGCCGCCGCGATCTGCTGGTGGGCGCCGATGGTGTGGGCAGCACGGTGCGGCAGGCGTCGGCGGGCGAGTTCGGCGCCGTGGTCGCGGCGAGCAAGACCCGCTTCCTCTGGTTACAGGCGGAAGGCCTGCTCGACGCCGGCTTCTCCTTCGTCGCCACCGCCGATGGGGCCTATGTCGCGCATGTCTACCCCTACTCCGAGCGGTGCAGCGCGATCGTGGTCGAGTCCCGGCCAGAATGCCTGGCGTCCGCCGGGCTGCTGCACGCGGACCGTTCGACGGTCGAGCGGTCACTGAGCGGGATATTCCGCGACCATCTGCGGATCGGCGGACTGCGCGCGGTGACGTTCCCCTGGCAGCCGTTCCGGACCGTACGTAACCGCCGCTGGCACGCCGGAAACCGCGTCCTGATCGGAGACGCCGCCCATACCGCCCACTTCTCGGTCGGATCGGGCACCAAGCTCGCGATCGAGGACGCCGTGGCGCTCGCCACCCAGCTCGGCCGCTGCGCCGACCTGGAAACCGCGGTCAGGCGCTACGAGGCCGTGCGGCGGCCCGAGGTTGCCAGGGTGCAGGCCGACGCGCGCAGCAGCGAGATCTGGTTCGCGGACCTCGACAGGCACGTGCGGCTTCCGCCCTACCAGCTCGCCTTCGCGTTGCGAACGCGCAGAGAGGTGAACGGCTACGGCTGGCTGAGGCAGCGCGATCCCCGCTTCGTGGCACGCCTGCACACCACGCTGCGTGCGGACAGCCGCTTCCCGGCTCACCCGCCCGATGCGGTCGGCCAGCACGTGCCCGAACCGAGGCTGCTGCCGCTGAAGCTCGGCCGGTTGGTGATCCCGCACCGCGCAGCCGTCGTCGCCGGCGGCGGCAACCCGCCGCGACACGGTGACGCCGGGCTGGTGCTGCGCCCGGTTCCTGCCCGCCCGGCCCACCACGCCGCCGCGGCGGCGGTGCCGGCGGCCCTCATCGTGCCAGCGCCGTGTGCGGCCTCGGAGCTGCCCGGCGGGGAATTGCCGTGCCTGCTGACGGGGAGGTGGCCGGAGGTTCGCGACGCGCTGATCACGCTGCGGCGGCACGCAGGGAACCGGATCGTCGGCGCGCTGGTCGACCCGGAAAGCTTTGACGACGCGCAGGCCCCGCTCCTTGCCGAGATGGCGGACTTTGTCGCGGTGCCGCCCGCGCCGAAGGGCCAGCGAGTCGAAAGAACCCTTCTTGCCGAGCGGCTGCGCAACGAACTGGGCCTGACCGTCCTGCTGTGGACGCGTGCCATCGACACCGACGAGGCGAACACCTTGATCGCTGCCGGGCGAACAGACGGCTATGTCATCTCCGAGGAAGGGTGACGCCATGGGCTCCGCCTACTGGACCGTTGTCACGCGAGCAGGGAAGCTCGACCCGGCACCCGGGGAAATCACGGAGCTGGAAGGGCCGCTTGCCAAGCTCGACCCCGCCGGGGTTTATGACGCCATCCTCCGCTCCCGCGTCTACACGTTGGCGCTGCAAAACCTGAATCCGCTGCGCAGGCACCGCAACGTGGCCGAGGTCCTCACGCTGCTCGAGAAACTTCAGGCGGAAGAGAACGAGCGGAGAAAGCTCGCGCTGCCGGAGACGCTCGCCGTGCTCGAACACGCGTTCAACGTAGGGGCGCACCTCATCAAGGGGCTGCCGCTCCGCGAGCTGTACGCCGACCCCGAGCTCCGCCACCTGGGAGACATCGACCTGCACGTGGCCGAGTGGAGCCTGGCGGCACGGTTCGCGGCGTGGCTGCGGGGACGTGGGTGGCAGTGGGACACCGGCGAACTGCCCTGGCTCAAGTGGACGCAGGACGGGCACATCTATGGCCAGCTCTCGCTGGTCCTGCCCGGCAACAGTGCCCCGTTTACCCGCGTCGACCTGCACATCGGCCCCTATTCCGTGGCGCACGCCGCGCTCATGCCGCTCGTCGGCTGGCGCGGCAGCCAGGTACTCGGCGTGAAAGCGACGGTGCCGTCCACGGAAACGAGTATCGCCCTGATCGCCGCACACGCGGTGAACGACGGCATCCTCTCGATGAAGGACGTCAACGACCTACACCTGCTGCAAGCGCAGCGGCCAGGCCCCGACTGGGCCTCGGTCACCGAACTTGCCCGCGGCGCGGGCGCGGTCGCGGCGCTGCGGCAACTGCTCGCCGTCACGGCACGCGTTTACCAGCACGCTGAGTCCCCCGATGACGCCGCGCCCGGGTACCTGGCGGAGGCCATGGAGTCCGCGCGGGCGCGGGCCCGCCGGGTGGCCAGGTTCACCTACCGCGACGAGCGGGCGCGGGGGGCGAGTCCGCTGCGCGCAGGGCTGCTCGCCAGGCAGGCGAGACGCTACTTCTCCGCGCGGCTGACGCCGAGGCTCGGCGGTCCGCCGATGGGCAACGGGCCGTTGGAGGCCACCAGGCGCAGCACCTGCTGGCGTCTTGCCCCGGAGGAGACGTGGGTTTCGCTCCTCGGTGACGCCCCGGCGAAACCGCTTCCCCCCACCGCACCGATCGTCGAGTCGCGCCTGGGCCCCGGCCTCGTGCTTGTCCGTTCCGGCAACGCCACGGTGATCCGGTCGAATCGCGAGATCTTCACCCCGACCGTGTGGGGGCCGATAACCGCGGAAAGCGCCGCGCTCGCCGCGCACCTGCGGGAGGCGATGTGATCCGCCACGCGGACAGGTTCCTGATCGGCACTTCCGAGTCGCTGCCCGACCCGGCCGCCTGGGACGATGTGGTCCAGGCAAGCGGCGCGCCGCTGTTCTACCGTGCGGACGTCCTCGCCGCCTACCAGCGCCACCCGTTGCAGCAGACGCTCGGTGTCTACTACCTGACGGCACGGTGGCCCGGCTCGGGAGACCTGGCCGCGGTGCTCCCCGCCTACCTCGTTCCCGCCACGGACCCGCTGCTTGTGCTGCCAAACCTGGTTCCCGGCTTCCGGCCTGGCGGGCGCCCCCTGCTCCTGTCGCACGTCTGGCACTGGTACGACACGCATCTGCCCGCCCGCCGGCTCGACGAGCCACTGGTGACCGCCATGATCGGCACGCTCCGCGACCTCGCGGCCAAGTGCAGGGCACAGGCGTTCGGGCTGGTCAACGTGCCCACGGACGCCGAGTGGAGCAGGAGCCTGGCCGGATGCGGGCTGGCCGGCCTGCCGATCGACGCGCGCTACGCCCTGGACCTGCGGCCGTACGGCTCGGCGGACGACTACCTCGCCAGCCTGCCGGGTAAACGACGGCAGGACAGCCGCCGGCAGCTGCGCAGGGCAGCCGGCGAGAGCGCGGAGCTCGCGGTGGACCCGCCGGAACCACCGACGCTGGCCGCCGTGGCCCGGCTGTGCCAGCTCAGCGCGGGCAAACACGGCAACGCCGACTGGTACCGGCCAGAGCCGCTGCGCGCATTCCTCTCGGCGGTGCAGCGGCACGTGCGCCTGGTTACGGTGCGAATGAACGGTGAGATCGTGGCCGCGTCGATCTCCTTCGCCGACGGACACCGCTTCCACAACTGGGCCGCCGGTTCGGTGCCGGCCGGGCTGCTTCCATACAGCCCCTACCTGGTGCTGCTTTACGCAACTGTCCGGGCAGCGCTGCTCGAGCACTGCCAGCTGCTCGAAGGGGGCCGCAGGAACGACTCCTGGAAGGAGCGGCTGGGTATGGAGCGACGCCCGCTCAGCGGCTGGGTGGCTGCGCCATGACCGGGCCAGGCGGTTTGCGCACAAGGCGGTCGAGCCGCGCGACGGGTCGCGCCGGCGGGCCGCCAAAACCCCCGCCAGTGCCCTCGCGCGTCACGCAGCGGCAGCCGTTATGGCTGTGCTGGCCCTGTTGCCCACGGACGGCGACCCCCCGGATCCCCCCGCACGTGCCTGGCGGCGTCACGCAGCGGCAGCCGTTAAGGATATTTATGCCGAACGGCTGCCGCATGGCGCGCCGACCCGGCCACGCCCACCGGGCAGCGCGGGATGTGCGGGCCTGGGGCGTCACCTGTTTCGTGAGGAAGATCGCATGAACCGGGAGCGATGGTCGCTGCTGGACCTGTTCGAGATGGGAGATGCCGCCGCCTCCCTGCTTGCCGCACACCGGACCGGGCTGCTCGGCGCCCTTCTCGCCGGGCACGACCGGCCCGAAGGTTTCGCGGCGGCACTCGGCCTGGACGCACGCGCCACAAGGCTGGTGCTGAACATCCTGTGGGCCTACGGTGCCGTCGGCCTGGATGGGGAACGGTTCGGTGCGTCGGCCGAGCTTGCCCGGCTGCACCGCGACCATCCGGGCGCCGTCGGCATCGACCTCGACCTGTTTGACCACACGGCGGAGTTTCTGCGCAGTGGCGCGCCGCTGCTGCGGGTTCGGGTGGACGGTTCCGACAGCGAGCGGGATGACAGCTTCGCGCAGATCGCGCCGCGTCTGGGCCCGCTCTACCAGCCAGCCGCCCATGAGCTGGCTCTGCTGCTGGCCGCTGACCTGGGCAGCGACCATGCCGCCGCGCGAGTGCTCGACGTCGGTGCCGGGTCCGGGGTGTGGGGGCTGGCCCTGCTGGAGGTGCTGCCAGGGGCCCGGCTGACGGCTGTAGAGCTGCCCCAGGTCGCGCAGTTGCTGCGCCGCCGCGTCGCGAGCCGCGGCGATGCCGAGCGCGTGGAGGTAATCGCAGGCGGGTACTTCGACGTCGCGCTCCCGGACGGCGCCTTCGACGTCGTGGTCCTCGGCAACGTGCTCCACCTGGAGCCGCCGCCACGAGCCAGGCGGCTGGTGCAGCTAGCGGCCGCGGCGTTGCGGCCAGGCGGGGCGCTGGTGGTCATCGATTCGCTGGCCCGTCACCCGTATGAAATGGAGCGCCACCGCGCGCTCTACGCCTTGTCGCTGGCGATGCGGACCTGTGCCGGCCGTACCTACAGCGCCGCTGAGCTGGCGGAGTGGGCCTGCGGCGCGGGCCTCAGCTATCCCGAGCGGCGGCCGCTGGCCAGCGCGCCGCCCCACATAGATGCGGTGACGTCTCGGCGGCGCGGCGGCGCTCACCGTGATGCGGATGGCGCAGCCGAGGTCGCGCACACCGAGCAGGAAGGAAACCGCCCATGACCGACTCATCGAACGCGAAGGAAGCGGGCTGGCTGGACGCGCTGCGGTGCCGCGACTTCCGGCTGTTGTGGTCGGGCCAGGCCGTCAGCGCGATCGGCAACCAGATGTTCCCCATCGCGCTCGCGGTGCTCGTCGTGCAGCGTGGCATGGGAGCGGGCGGCCTCGGGCTGGTCCTCGCGACGCAGGGCATTGCGCTCGCAGTCGGCACCCTGCTCAGCAGTTCCGTTGGTGACCGCTGGGCGCGCACCCCCGTGATGATCGCCTCTGACGTGTCCAGGCTCGCCGGGGTGCTGGTGCTGGCCGCGGCGTCCCGCACCATGCCCCTCGGGGTGCTGCTGGTGGTGGTCGCCGTGACCGGGTGCGGCGAGGGCCTGTTCCAGCCGGCCTATAACGCGGTGATCCCCCGGCTGGTGCCCGAGTCCCTGCTCCTCCCGGCCAACTCGCTCGGCGGACTGTCTGTGCAGGCAGCGGTCCTGGTCGGCCCCGCGACCGCGGGAGTGCTCGCGGCGGTTGGCTCGCCCAGCCTGGTTTTCTGGATCGACGCCGCGACCTTCGCCGCCAGCTTCGGCACGCTCCTCGCCATCTCGGAGCCAGCGCCCGCGGCGCCGGGCGCTGACAGCGAGACCGGCGCCGCAAAGCCCGCTCTTGGCGCCCTGCGCCAAGCCGCCGCCGACCTCACCGAGGGCATCCGCGCTGTCCGTGAGCGCTCCTGGATCGGTGCCGTGATCTTGCTCGCCACCGTCATCATGACGCTGGTGACAGCTCCCGCCTACGTGCT
>Ga0137377_10003846_pt1 | contig 11722 bp, 8 predicted proteins | sample SagtaG_22_FD_104815 | JGI IMG/M metagenome (GOLD analysis project Ga0137377, IMG submission 104815) | Vadose zone soil microbial communities from Sagehorn Ranch, Mendocino, California, USA - Sage2_L_40_16 metaG | ecosystem: Environmental > Terrestrial > Soil > Vadose zone | place: USA... | reverse complement strand
TTACCTGGCCGAACGGCCCGGTCCTCTCCGTGTCATCATCTGGTCCGCCTTCCTACTCGCTCTGCCATCGATCCTTCTCCACACCATCGCCAACTTCTCCGGCAACGAAATTCCCGACTGGCTCACCTACCTCGTCGCCAGCGTATGCCTGGCCACTTTCATCTCGATCGCGATCCTCTGGAGAAAATTTCTTCCCCGCTTCGAAAAGATCCGGCACGCCGCCGCCGTCCTGGGCTTCTTCGCATTCACCGGGCTGCTTATCTTCGCGCAACTAATCTGGAACTGCTGGCAAGCCCGCAACCTCAATCCGGCCCCTACCCTGCACAGGCCCCAACTCGCTTCCGGGCCGCCGCGCCAGCGCATCATCTGGCTGGTGCTCGACGAGCTCTCCTACGATCAGCTCTACGAACGCCGCTTCCCCGGCCTCGAGCTCCCCGCCTTCGATCGACTGGCCGCCCAATCCACCGTCTTCACTCACGTCGTCCCAGCCGGCGAATACACCCGCTACATCCTCCCGACTCTCTTCACCGGTCTTCCCTCAAACGCAGTCAACATTTCTGCCCGCGGCCTTCTTCTCTCTCTCAAAGATCCCTCCACCGGCAAGTGGACGCCGTTCCACCAGCACCAGACCATCTTCCAGGACGCTATCGACGCCGGTTACATCACCGGCATCGCCGGCTGGTACAACCCCTACTGCCGCATCATGCCTGAGGTCCTCGATCACTGCTTCTGGACCTACCACGAATCCACGCCAGCGAACCTCTCCCCTAACCGCTCTCTCGCCGTCGATCTCCTCCGGCCCTTCCGCCGTCTCTGGCTCGACACCAAACACCTCTTCGGCCGCGGCCCCGGCGCACCCACGGACGAGTCACGCGACATCCGTCAGCACTCCACCGACTACCGCAATCTCCTTCGCGCCGGTGACGCCTTCCTGGCTGACCCTTCCATCAACTTCCTTTTCCTGCACATGCCCATCCCCCACCCCTACGGCTTCTACGACCGCAGCAAAAAAACCTTCAGCACCAAACACACTTCGTACATCGACAATCTCGCTCTCGCCGACCTCTACCTCGCCCACCTCCGTCAGCTCCTCGAACAGAACAACCAGTGGGATTCCGCAACCGTCATCGTCATGGGCGACCATTCCTGGCGCACAAGCTCCATCTGGAAGGACTCGATGACCTGGACAGACGAAGATGAGGCCGCCAGCCACGGCGGCGAGTTCGATCCGCGCCCCGCCTACATCGTCAAGCTTCCCAACCAGCAAACCCCCGCACGCATCGACCAGCCCTTCTCCGCCGTCTCCACCCGCGCTCTTCTCGACGCCCTCTTACAAGACCATCTCCAAACCCCTACCGACCTCCAGACCTGGGCCAGCCAGCAAAAATAACGTCAGCTGTTGTTTGAGGGTTCGTGTTGCGCTGTTAATCGACAAGTACACGGAACCGACCTGATCACTTACCCTTCGGCGAGTCGATCCATTAGTGTAGAAAATGCTCTGGCGTTCCGCGCCTCCGAAATCACGATGCGTTTGAACGCCCCCATCCCGGCCCTCCTGGCGCTCGCAGTCTTGTGCTTTTTCCCCGCCAACAGCCTGGCCAGGTCAACGCACCACCCCGTCCACAAGAGTCCCACTCATCATCCGAGCCGCCATAAGCCCACAGCCGGACCAGCGCACACTGCCCACCAACGCACCGCTGCCAGAATAAGCAGCGTCCACACGCAACGCGCATCCACACATCCCCGCACGCGTCACGCCGTTGGCTCCACTACTCCCACACGAGCAACCCAACCCGAGCTGACTGCCTCCGCACACGCTCCTGAAAAAGCCACCTCAGACGATTTCATCAAAGCTGCGGAGACTCCCGCCCCGACGCCCGCCCCCGTCGCCATCCACGGAACATTACGCCCGGAAGAGCTCGACGAAACGCCGCCCCCTTCTCCAGCACGCAAGCCCGCGTCGGTATCGAAACCTGCTCCCGTGGTCGGCGTCACTCGGCGCAACGCCCCAAGGCCGCAGATGCCCAGCGTGGAGGAGGCCGCCGCAACCCCCGTCATCCTTCCCAGCCTCTACAACAAGCGCGGCCGCCTCATCGTCCCTCCACCGCTCAAGGGCTCTCACGAGATCCTGGTCCGTCAGAACCAGGTAGCTGACCGCGACGGCCTCGACCGCATCCAGAACGACGAAGATCTTTTGGACATGCGCAGCAAACGTCTGCTGGTCTCGCTGCCCGCGAGTAACGCTTTGCAGATTGACGAGCGCCTTCCCGTAAACCGCCGCTACTGCAGACCCTGGGTTGCGCAGTTTCTCGCCACTCTTGCCCGCGCCCACTACGCTCACTTCCACTCTGCGTTGCAGGTCAACTCCGCCGTCCGCACGGTCGAATTCCAGCAGCACCTGGTGCACATCAACGGCAACGCCGCTCCCGCCGAAGGCGACACCGCCTCGCCTCACCTCACCGGCCAGGCCATCGACATCGCGAAGCACGGCCTCTCCCTCACCGAGATCGCCTGGCTGCGCGGCTACCTCCTCCCCCTCGTACAGGAAGGCAAAGTCGACGTGGAAGAGGAGTTTCAGCAGTCCTGCTTTCACATCAGCGTCTACCGGAAGTACCTGCCTCCTGCCACCACGCCCAGCCACAATCCCGCCACATCGCGTCACAACGAAACCACTGCGTTAGCGGCAGCGATGCGCTAGACTCTGCCTTCCTCGTCCTTTGCTCTTGTCCGTTTTCTCCATCCAACCAAAGAACCGTCATTTCGACCGGATCTGCGCACGCAAGTGTGAGCAGCGCAGTGGAGAAATCCGCTTCTCTACTTCAGCTGTTTACCAGCCAATACAGCGCAGTTCCCGACGCAAGGCAGCAGGAAAATCACACTGACTCGCGCCGCCCACTCTGCCAGCTCGCATACGCCGCATCCAGCGTCCGCATATTGGAGATGGCATCGACCCCGGACGCCGGAAAGCTCCCCTCACCGCGAAACGCCCGCGCAAAGCTATCCAGCATGCGCGTATACCCATCTCCATTTTCAACTGTGACCGTCTCCAGCAGCTCACCAGCCCGCCGCACCGTCAGTTCCACAGGACGATCCACGGTCAGGCCGTTCTCGACAACCAGTGCACCGTCACTCCCCGTTACCTCGACCACCGTCCGGTAAAGCCCGCGTGCGCTCGCCGTCACATTCGCATAAATCCCGCCTGTCATCTCCAACTGCAGCGAAGCGATCGCCTCCACCCTTCCTGACAACTCGTCCTTCTGCGCTATCGTACTGACACTCATAACCTCCGCGCCGAGAACGTAGCGCAGCGCATCGATGCAATGCACCCCAACGTCGGCAATGGGTCCGCCGCACGCCAGTGTCGGATCCATAATCCACTTCCTCGGCGCCTGCGTGACTGGGTAGCTGTACTGAGCATGGGCGAGCTGCGGCTTGCCGATACGCCCCGCCGCGATCTGCTCCCGCATCCACTCCAGACTCCGGTTGAAACGAAAGTTCTGCGCCACGCCGTAGAGCAATCCAGCTGCCCTGGCCGCGGCTTGCATCTCCTCTGCCTCGGCGGCGTTCATCGCTGCTGGCTTCTCGCACAGCACAGCCTTGCCATACCGCAGCGCCAGCAGCGTATCGTCCCAATGCATCGCGTCAGGCGACGTAATCAAGACGACATCCACCTCAGGCGAAGCACACAGAGCCTCCCGCGTTGGGAAGCAATGAGGGATCTTGTACTCCGCGCAGTTTTGCTCGGCAGCAGCCTGGTCCCGCCGCCACATCCCGGTCAGCGTCGCTTCGGTGCACTTCGAAAAACCAGGCAGAAGGCGGCGAACCGCGTGATGTCCAAAGCCAAGAATCGCGAAACGCACCTGCGACTGCGTCATAATCTCTCCAGACCGCTTGAGTTTTTATTGTTTAGTGGGCGTCGTTCTTGAAGATTTGTTCGGCGAAGAAGTTCTCCACCTTGGCCTGATCGTGCACCATCTCCAGGTAGGCGGCCTTCAACAACTGGGACCGGCCCTCGCGCAACTGCTGCCGGATCGCCTGCTGGACTCGCGGATCGTTGAGATCGCGCTGTCCGGGAGGATCGCGCGAGAGCAACTTGTAGATCGCATAGCCCACCGGCCTCTTGCTCTGCCCATCCAGCAGTGGAAGAATCTCTGTGACCTCGCCCGCCTTCAGCTTGGTGATCGCAGCGAAAACTGCGGGATCGGCATGCTGCATCTGCGACTCGCCAACAAATCCCATGTCGCCGCCATTCGGAGCTGTCTCAGGCTGTTCGGAAAAGTTCATCGCGAGCGTGCCGAAGTCCTCGCCGCTGTCCAGCCTGTTCTTCAGCGCCTGAATCTTCCTCTTTGCGTCCACGTCGTTCGTGGCTTTGCTGTTTTGCAGATTGCCCGACTGCGTTGACGGCGCATCGGTCACCTGGATCTGCGCCAGGTGATATTGCGTCTCTCTTAGGTTGAATCCGGCCTTGTTCTGGTTGTAGTAGTTCGCCACGTCAGCGTCGGTCACCGTGATCTTCGAGTTGATTTCTTTATTCAGCAGCTTGTTGATCGTGAGATTCTGCCGCAGTGCGTGCTTCAGATCATCGACCGTCTGGTTGCTTGCCTTCAGCCGCTCCTGGAACTGCTCCTCGGTGTAAGGAGCCTTCATCTCGGCGAACTTCGCATCCACCTCTTCATTGGTCGCCGTCAGATTCATCTTGGCGGCTCGTTGCTCCACAATCTCCTGGTCGATCAGCGCGCGAAGCACATTCAACCGCAGGGAATCGGCCTGCTCCTGCGAAAGCTGTTGCTGCTGAGGGGAGTCGCCAAGCTGAGTCTGATAACCCCTATCCAAATCCTTCCGCATAATCGCATGACCATTCACAGTGGCGACCACATCGGCGCTATGGCCGCGATTGCAGCCCACAGCCGGCAGCAGGCCCACAGCCAGAGTCAGCGCGACAGGAAACGAAACCTGACGAGAACGGCGCATGGGGAAAGAATGATCTGTTTCGGTCAACAAGGTCGGCACGTCCTGTATCTCCTGCATTCGTTTGCTAGTTGCCCGGCTTGGTCGCAGGCGATGTTTGAGGCTGTGTTGGAGCGGGTGCAGCTGGCGGCGGCGGTGGTGGCGTCTGGCCCGAGGCAATCAACGCGTTATCGATCATACGATAGACGTACTCCAGAGGTAGAGCCCCTTCCAGCTTTTCTCCGTTGATAAAGAGCGCCGGCGTCGAATCCACCCCCAGCGACTCACCCAGCTTCATCGAAGCCTTGATCGCCGCATTATCCTGTTTGACGATGCACGCGTTCAGCGTCTCCGCGTTCAATTTCTGCCGCTTGCCCTCTTCGCGCGTCAGCGAATCGAGCGTATCGTTCGCCTTCGCCAGGCTCTTGTCTTCGCCGCCCATCTCACTGGCATGGGCATGGATATAGTCCACCAGGTTCCAGTAGCCCGCCGGAGACTGTGCGCCAACGCAGTTCGTATCGATCGCCGCGCGCATAGCCCACGGATGCTGATCGAGCGGAAAGTCGCGGTAGACGATATGGACCTGGTTCTTATACCGCTCCGTCAACGCCGGAAAAAGCTCCTGGTGCATCTTCGCGCAATACGGGCACTCCAGGTCGTCGAAGCCGACAATCAAAACCGGAGCGTTCGCCGGTCCACCTCGCGCCGGCCGCCCCTCTCCGCTCACTAGCAGCTTCGGATCTTTGCTGATGTCGTACTTGCTGAACTGCGCCAGCGTCTTTCCGTCGGTCGAGAGCAGAAACGTCAGCGGCTTGCTCGCCTTCTCCTTCGTCGAGAAGGTTACGCTGATGGCATCAAATCCCGGAACCTCGCTCTTCGTCCGCGGACCGATCTGTATATCGTAGTTGGGCGGGATCGACGACTTCGAGCGAATCAACACCTCCACCCGCCGCGCCAGCTCCGGAGACAGCTTCTCCCCAGCCTCTGTCGGGGTCTGTGCATGGCATCCCAGAACAAATCCGGGAGCGGCCAGCGTAAGGGCAAAAATAAGGGTACGGAACGGCTTCACAACAGTAGGCACAATACCTCGATTATCGCACGCGAGCGGCCATTTCTATGGCTCAGCCACTGGCAACCACCGCCCCAACCAACGTCCCGGACAAGGCTCAAAACAGGGCCGCCGCTCGCCGCAGATTGCCCGCCGTCCCAATATTCGACAGCGTGAAGTTGAACCGTTCCACCGTCTCATTCCGCACTGACCCCAGCGCGTACTTGCGAACCTCCACGCTGAACCCGCAGCAATCCCAGTTATACGACCCCTGCACCGCCCCATACTGCACCATCGCCGAGTTCGTGGCATTCAAATCCAGCCCCACATTCGCCGCTACACCCAACCCAGCCTTGGTCGGCGATCCATACCCCAGCAGAAGCCGCAGCTGATTGAAGTTCGACACCGAAGAGGCAACACCCTCCGTGAAGAAGCGCCCCGGCGCATTCAACCGTGCATAGCTTATTCCTCCGAAGATATTGCCTTCGTGCACGTCCAGCATCACATTGTTCGACGTAAATTTCTTCGCTCCGGTATCCAGGTCGAAATCCCACTCCACATCCAGATGTTCCGACGTGCGCACACGCAGCCGCGAGATCACTGGCGAGATCGCCCGCGGCTCCGTCAAAAACGCAATCCCCGAAAGACTCAAAGTCGTGTCGAAGATGTTGCGCCGCCCGTTGATAACAGCCCCGCCAAAATTCTCGTCGAAGAAGTACTTCTGCGTCAGCCGCCAGCTGATCAACTCGCGGCTCCCGCACACAGGTCCCTTCGCCTTCGAGTCGCCCCTACGTTCCTTCATGTAGACCCTGCCCTGGTCCTCATCCAGATCCTCTGCCTGATCCCCCCGCGTCGCTTTTTCTACACATGGCCGAGCCTTCACCGGCCTTACAAAGAACCTCTGCGTCACCCCATACTCCAGCTCATTCGTGTCGCTTGCAACGTCGATATCGTCGAACCGCAGCACGTTCAAAAAATTATCGATCCCCGCCACGTAACGATACGTAACCTCTGGCTCGATCGTATGTCTTACGTCGTACCCAAAAAACATCTTCTCCACCCTGGCGGAATCGAACGTCCGTTCGATCACCGGCGCCCGCAGGTCCACTCCGGCCTCCACATCGGCGCGGCTCAGAGCGATCGGAAGCTCTACCGGCAGCCCACTATAGGGCGTCTGCCGGCTTCGGCTGTACGCCGTCTCGCGCCCACCCACCGACGCGCGCAGCCGCCACCCATCAAAGCTCATCGGATACGCAATCTCCGGATGAAGATCCAACCGCTGCGTTAGGCCGCCCGTCGAAAAATTCGGCTGCACCCGCGACAGCCCCGCAAACGAGCTTCCCACGCTCCACTGCACTCCGCTCCGGCCGATCTCATGCTCCGTGCTGCTGAAGTCCAGCGACGGCGCATGAAAGATGTGGATCTCCTGCTCCGGCACCGCCGGGGTCGTCGGCGTCGCGGGCATGGCCGTCCTCTTCAACCCCTGATAGCGATCGAAGCGCGCGCCCGCATCATAACCATCCACTTCATGCACGCCATACACGATCGAGAGAATATCGCTCGACACTGCCTGGCTGAAGCTCTCCGCGAACGCCTGACGATATGCGAACGAGCTCAGATACTCATCATCCCCTGCCACCCGCGTGCGCGCCGAAAAGTCGTGCCGGCCGGAGAACGTCACATCCTCGCCTCCCTGGTTGGTATAAACCCCATTCGTCACGATGCCGCGGTCCTGCAACCCGGTGTAGTGCGCCCTCGCAAAGTCATTGCCCAATCCGCGATAGCGAAACGTCGCCGACTGCGACCATCCCCGCAGCGAGAAGTACTCCAACCCCACCATCAGGTCGGTGCTCCGATTGATCGCCCAGTACATCTCCTCGCCCAGGATGAGTCCCTTCGTCGACGAGTATCCCGGCGTAGGAATCAGAAAGCCGGTCTGCCGCCCCTCCGAATCCACCGGATGCGTCACATACGGCAGATACAGCAGCGGAATATTCATCAGCTTGAAGGTGCTGTTCTGCGCCTTTGCCTTCTTGCTGTCCATGTCAACCAGGAACTTGCCCGAGTACAGCATCCAGTCCGGATTCGGAAGCTGACACGAAGTCACCGTTCCCTCATAGATCTCATACTGCTGCGGGCCCGTCCTGACCACCATTCGTCCTGTAAACAGAAAAGGATTGCTGTTCGCGTACGTCATACCGTGGCCCGTATTCTTCACCCCAACCGACCCCGTCACATCGTAGAAACGCCCCGTCTGTTGATTCAGGTTCATCGTTCCGTGACTGGCCTGGATGTCTTCGTGGTTCGGACCCCCAGACACACGCAGATGCCCATTGGCCGTCAGCTCGCCCGTCTCCTGGTCGAATTCGATGTGGTCTGCTTTGATAATCCGGTCGTGATACGTAATCACCACATCGCCATCCAGCACATAGCGGCTGCCCAGCTTCGACTGCGTGTCCGATTCCATCTCCACAGCCGTCGAATCATCCGCCGGCGGCACTACTTCAGCCTGCGGATAGCGCGCCGCCCCCGGCTCATCCGGCAGGCTCCCGGGCGATTGCGTCTCAGCAGGAGGAGTTGCCTGAGTCTCAGCAGCGGGAGTTGCCTGAGTTGTTACCTGCTGTGCCGCCAAATGTGGATGACTTGCCGCAACTACCGTGATAGTTATCAAGAGGTAAACAGTCTTCAGGGCACTCTGGACGAAGCTTCTCCAGAATCGACCCCGAACCGCCTGCAACTCTCTGTATCTGCTGGAGCCGAACGGGAGCACCAGCAAGGGCAGACGATGCTGCCGGGGTATTGCGCCACCCAGTTCGTTCGGCTTGAAGCTTGTCAGACGCACCACCCCTTGAGGCTAAACGATTTTACGGAAGCGAGTTTGGATTTGAGCACAATGAACTCTGCACAGCGAGACCTGTTACCACTGGACGAAGCACCGGACGAAACGGAAGCCGCAGCTCCGTTTGCGCTCAAGGAGCAAGTGGCCCAGCGCCTCGCCGCTCATCGCGCCCGCCGCACCCAGGGCCTGGGCAGCCCCACCCCTATCGTTCCTCCCGCCTCCGCAAACGCCCGCGCCTCTCGCATCGCCGCAGCCGTCGCCGAGCGCTACGCCAACTCGCAAAGCTACCGCGCCTTCCTCGCCGAGCAGGCCGAAAAGGCCATCCGTGCCGCTGAGGCTGCAGCCGAGGTCGCCGCTCTCAACGCCCAGGCCGTCGCCGACGCCCAGTACCAGCTCCTCGCCGAACTCGATCAATGGACCCTGACGCCCCCAACCCCTGCACCAGTCACTTCAGCGGTTCCCAATGCACCACCGGCCACCGAATCGTCTTCACCGGCGCCGGCCACTACGCAAGACCCCACCTCCGGCCTCACCATCAGGCTCTACGACGCGGACCACGTGACCCGCAGCTACCCGGATCCCGCGGCCATCAGTCGCCGGAACCAGACTCAGGATCAGGTCACGCTCGATGAAGCCGAAGCCCTCGCCCTCGAGGATGAGATCGCCTTTCGCCAGTCACCCGTCTTCGAAGAAACTTACCCACCCATCGACATCCCCGCCAACCTCATCGAGTTTCCCCGCCAGCTTGTAGCCCCCCGCAAGGCCCGTCCCCGCCTGGCCGAAGGCCCGCTCCGCGAAGAAGCCGATCAGTCCGCCCACCAGAGCGCCGAGACTGCCCAACTCCGCATCTTCGAGGTCGAAGCCGCCCAGATCTCCACCGCTCCAGCCGTCGAATCCCTCGCGCCCGAGTGGTCCTCCATCCTGCTCGCAGCCCATCCCGTCTCCGCCGTCGTCGAGGTCCCCGAAGCCCCGTTCCAACCCGTACTCTCGCCGCAGACCGCACGTTATAGCCTGCGCCTCATGGCTGCGATTGTCGACGGCTGCATCATCACTGCGGCCCTGCTCGCGTTTGCCGCCGTCTTCGCCTTCACCGCCGGCAAACTCAGCGGCCCCGTAAACGCGTCCACGGGCAGCCACATCACCCTACAGATCGCTGCGATCACCGCCGCCGTTACCTTCACAGTATTCACGCTCCTCTACCAGCTTCTGTTCTTCACCCTGTCCGAAGCGACCCCCGGCATGCGCTACGCCCGCATCGCACTCTGCACCTTCGCCGACGACAACCCAACCCGCACCGCCATGCGCCGCCGTATCTTCGCCGCGGTGCTCGCCGCCTGCCCACTCGGCATCGGCTTCCTTTGGGCCTGGCTCGACGAGGACGGCTTAGGCTGGCACGACCGCATCTCCCGCATGTATCAACGCAGCTACTAAACCCACCACCAGACCTGGCATCCGAGCCGCGTCAGACCCACCACGCAGACCTGGCTTGAGAGTAGCACCAGACCAGCACCCAGAAACACCGTCATTTCGACCGAAGCTGCTCACAGTCTCATCGTGAGCAGCGCAGTGGAGAAATCTGCTGTTGCTTCTTTGCCCTTGCCTGTTCTCTTCCACCAAGCACCAGCCCTTCCACGCAAAATCAAAAAGCCGATGTCGCAGGTTTTAACGACGCGCCAGCAATGCCGTATAGGTTGGCATCCAGCTTAAAATCGCGAGCGTTGCCGGGCTCGGTCGCGAAACCGAGAAGAGGAAGCGTGAACCATAGAGGCGCTCTAGGCGATAGGCAGGAAACAGTCGGGCTAACCTGGCAGGAGTGTACAGTGCCCCATCCTTCTCATTCTTCCGCGAATGCCGCATGATCGGATTCCCCGAAACCTCTTTGATGATGAGGTGCTGTGCACCCAGGCGTCCGAGCTTCTGCGGGTCCTCGATATAACGCAGCGTATCCAGCAGGATGATCGTGCTGCCTTGTGTGGGAATGGAGAGGTTCAGTTCGGCCGCATCCCCGTAGAAGAAGTTGCGACTACAGCTAAGCCTGGCATGGGCCTCGCGCAGTTGCGGCAGATCGAAATCCACGCCCCAACTCGAAATGCCCTCGTGATGCAGGTGTTCCACCAGCAGGCCCAGAGAGCAGCCTATGTCCAGAGCGTAGGAGTCACCAAGAGCACGGATGATCTCCGCAATATGCTGATAAAGTGCATTGCGGGTCTCCTGATACACCCTGACGAATTCTGGGTTCTGGTAAGCCTGCCCATAGAACTCTTCGAACTCTTCATTTTTCACGGCACCATAGTATCAACCGCCCTGCCGAGTCCGCTCAACTTTCCCACAGCCTCACTATCTGCTGTCCGCCCCGCCCTGCCGGTCGCCCATCCATCGCACACTTTGCGATCGGGGCCCCATTGAGCTTGCTCAATGGAGTGAGGATGGGTCAGATCGTAAGAACTCAACCAGCCTCAACACCCTTGCCGTTGCCCTCGCCCTTGCTTTTGCTCTTGTCGTTGCCCTTGCCTTTTTTTCCAATCAGCCCATAACGCCCGGGTGCCCCATCCATCGCGCAGTTTGCGATGGGTGGGATGCAAACCGCCATCCAGCCACGAAGCACTTGCACTTGCCTTTACACGTGCCTTTGCCGTTGCATCTAGCGGAGAAATCTGCTGTTGCTCTTTCTACAAAGAACTCCCACTTGATCTGCCGTGGGCTTCAGGGAAGCTTAGCGATCCGTGGGGTAGCCAGCAACGCAAGTCACTTCTGATGGCTCATGAGTTCCCATGGAAAGCGAGGATAATCATCACTTAGCCGTTGGTATTCCATCCACCTGTAGAAGTTACTGAGGTTACCTTGCTTTCAGCCAAATGTTGGTGCTAGGCTGCCGGGGCTAGCGCAGC
>Ga0137377_10003836_pt1 | contig 11741 bp, 6 predicted proteins | sample SagtaG_22_FD_104815 | JGI IMG/M metagenome (GOLD analysis project Ga0137377, IMG submission 104815) | Vadose zone soil microbial communities from Sagehorn Ranch, Mendocino, California, USA - Sage2_L_40_16 metaG | ecosystem: Environmental > Terrestrial > Soil > Vadose zone | place: USA... | reverse complement strand
TCTCACAATACGAGAGTACCTCACGGTGTGCTCCTCTCTCTGCTATTGTTCCCCTATCGAAATTTACGACAACAAGGACTGATCACAATGAATTGCTCTTTGCAATTTTGCCCAACATCATCGCGCTTGGTTTTACGGTACGTTTCTGATTTTCACGATCGACCGCGATTAGTCCGAACTTGGGCCGGAACCCGAAGGTCCACTCGAAGTTGTCGAGTAACGACCAGTGAATGTACCCGCGAACGTCGATCCCATCGTCAATGCAGCGCTTCACTCCAGTCAGCGCGCGCTGGATGTATTCAACGCGCCGAGCGTCGTTTTCTGTAGCGACACCGTTCTCTGTCACAATCACCGGCACGCCTGCTTCCTTGCTGGCGAAGCGCACCGTGTGCTCCAGCGATTCCGGGTAGTATTCATACCCCATCTGGGTCAGTTCGGCATTTTCCGGCGGCGGAAGCGCCTGCGATGCGATTCGCGCACGCGTGTAGGTCTGCACGCCGATGAAGTCATCGCGTTTTGCAAGCTTCAGCCACGGACCGTACACCTCCGCCTGTTTTTCCGCAAAACGGCTGGCGGCTCCGGCAGGTTGATCATCTTCTATCGCCAGGGTCAGGCCTACCGGAGGACCGTTCCTCACAGACTTGATTGCAGACTTGGCCTTCGTGTGTGCGGCCATCATGTTCTCCCGCTGCTTTTCAGCGTCCCCCATCAGAAAGCTGCTGAATAACGGTGCGTTCAAATACTGGCGGACAGTTACCTTGTGCTCGACAAACATCGCTCCAAGGTCGCTGCCGGCCGGAGCATTCTTAAGATGGATCCAACGCAAGAGATAAGGTATGTCCGGCTCGTTGAATGTGGCCGCATACGCAATCAGGTCACCCAAATGGGCAGTGCACTTCTCGCAGTAACGGGCAAACAAATCCGCAGATTCCGGGTTTTCCCAGGCTCCTTGAAACGCGAACCACCGCGGCAGCGTGAAGTGAGAATACGTCACCAGCGGAGTCAGACCGCGACGATGGCACGCTTCCAGCATGCGACGGTAATGTTCGAGTTCGGCGCGCGAGAAGAATCCCTTTTCCGGCTCGATTCGTGCCCACTCAATCGAAAACCTGTACGCATTGAATCCAAGATCGGCGAGCGTACGGATGTCTTGCTCGTAGAGGTGGTAGTGATCGCAGGCATCCCCGGAAGGCTCCTTGTACATGCCGTTCGGTACATGTTCCAGCAACCAGTTATCACTGTTTATATTGTTGCCTTCGACTTGGTGAGCAGCTGTCGCAGCACCCCACAGGAACCCCGCCGGGAAGCTCTTTCCACTCGCAGTCTTTTCTGTGCTTTGCGAGAGGGCTCGCGCCACGTCATTCCCGAGCGAAAGGTCGCCGAGAGTAATCGCGAGTGCAAATTGCGCGCCTCTTTGTATCAACTCCCTGCGATTCATGCTCAATGAGTTCAAGCTCCTTTCTTGAAGACTTCGATAAGTCGCCGTTGTATGCTCAGCAGACTTGCAGGAAATCCAGCCCAAGCAGGAGTGCTAATTTCTTTACGCTACTTGCAAGGTGACCCAGTCCCACGGCGCAGTGATGTGCGGGGCTAGCCGCATTCCAGTCATTCATGAACTTCCTGACGCCGATTGAAAACCGGTACCGGCTGTTGGTGTTGCCGATCTGCAAGATGGGACCCTGCGCAGATTCGCCCTCCGCCACAACCAGCTTCAGCCTGCCGTTCCTTGCTTCGGCAATGGAGAGCAGCGTTACCGGTCCGTGTTTTACCGACATTTCCACGGAAAGTCCCTGTCCCACCTTGCCGTGATAGACCTTAAGAGGACGGACCTTCGTTTTGCCCTCCGCGATCGCGATATGGCCGGGACCGTCGTGGCCCATGATAACGACGTCAGCGCTGTAATCGACGGCATAGTATTCGGTGAAGGAGCCGCCTGCCCCGAACTCATCCAAGATCTTCATGGCTTGTACGTTCTTCACCTCATATTCCCCGGCGACGGGGATTCCGCGTCCCATGAGCAAACTGGTACCCAGAATGATGGAGCTTATGACGTCTTCGTTCTCGGCATTGCCTGTGCCTTTGTAGTAGTAGGCCAGCGAGCCGAGACGATGCTGCTCGACGAGCCGGTCCAGAGCCACAGAAGTCTGGGCTGCGCGCGCCATTTCGTCCGCCGGGCAGTCGTTCTGCATGTCGAAGGCGGTCCGGAATTCTGCCACTCTTCTTTCTACATCGCTCTCGCTCACTTCGCGGCGCAGCGATGCCAGTTCCTCCACTTCAAGAATCTCGATATGACCGCCGAAGCAGGCGCATTGCACGGTTAAGTCCGAATAGATATCCAGCATGCCGCTGTAGTAGTGACCCATGAGGCCGAGCCGATTGTGCTCCATGACGTGGGCCACCCGGGCGGCTTCGATCCACTCCCTGATTTCGCTCCAGGCGATGGAATCGTTTCGCAGCATCCCGTTTACTTGGAAGAATGGAATTCCGCTGCGCTCGAAAACATTGGCGATTTCCGGCACCGGACAGGCCGAGCAGAAGGCCAACCATTCTCCCGTCATCCTCGTCCGATCACCCATATCGTTGAGCTTCGCGTAATCAATGTTGGCCGCCGGAGAAAGATTGAGGATGATCACCGGCACTTTGGCCCGGCGCACCACAGGAAGCACGGTCGACGAAAGCGCATAAGTCGTGACGTATAGGAGGATCAGATCAACATCGGCTCGACGAAAAGCATGCCCAGCGGCAAACGCCGTATCGGGGCTATCTACCAGCCCCAGGTTGACCACCTCAACCCCTGGCCTGGCAACCTGCTCGGCAACCTCCTCCACGTATCCGCGCAAACGTGCTTCCAGACCGCCGAACTGTGACCAGTACGCACCCAGGCCAATACCGAAAATGCCCACCTTCAGCGAATTGTGCGGAACGTCAGCTGTCATTGCCGAGAGAAAGTCGCGCTGCGGCCACACCTCGAAATGGAGAGCCAGCGTCGAGACTATCTGTCGTTCTCTAAAGGGAGCAAGTTCGAACTATCTGGGACCGGGTATTCTGCACTGCGAAAAATGCCTCCGGCGTTCCCCGCCGGCCCCCCACCGCGACAGGTCCTCTTTAATTAGGCAACCTGTGCTTCGGGAGGCGGTAGACGCCCAACCTTGAAGGGAGTTCAACCGGTTTCTCAGTGCAAAACATCTTAACGTTACCGATTGCCTTTTGACGCAGCTATTGCCTGGATGCAACTATCGGTGCCCGGCTTATTGCGTCCGCGAATGAGTCGGGTTTGCCAGAAAGGCTCCAGATGCGCGCTTCCACTCTATCGAGGTGATGGTTATGACCAGCCGTTGGCGGGTGTTTGTCTTCCTCGCGTTCGCGAGTATCACATCTGCAAGCATCCGAGCACAGGTTCCTCCTGCCAAGTTCGTGGTTCATTGGGATAAGGTCGTCCGCACCTCGCAGACCACGCCAACATTGCAAGTTGTGGTTAACCCTCCGCTGCGCCGCGGCACGCCCGTTCACGACGAAGCCTTCAAGGCACTACGTGACCTGGGGGCCGATTACCTGCGCTATGTGCCGTGGCTGCCATATCCCAGGCTGGGAGTTGCCGAATTAGAGCCTCCCAAAGATGGCAAAACCTCATGGGATTTCTCCGCGATTGATCCGATGACCATCGATTTTCTCGAAGCCACCAAAGGTCACTCGGTGATTCTCAACTTCAGTACCATTCCCCAGTGGATGTACAAGACCGATAAGCCGGTGTCCTACCCCGCCGACCCGAACCAAGTCACCTGGGAATACGAAAAAGGAACCGAGCTGCGCGATCCCAGCATGCAGGAGGTTGCCGATTATTACGCCCGGCTGCTGGCGTGGTACACGAAAGGCGGGTTCACCGACGAGTTCGGCAAAGGCCATGAGTCCGGCTATCACTACTCGATCCCTTACTGGGAGGTCCTGAACGAAATCGAATTCGAGCATCACATTGATGTCGAGACGTACACCCGGCTCTACGATGAGGTCGTACTCGCCATGAAGAAAGTTCAGCCGGACACAAAGTTCGTGGGCCTGGCTCTGGCCACGACGGTCGAGCCCCACTACTTCGAATATTTCCTCGACCACAAAAACCACAAACCGGGCGTGTCCCTCGATTTCATTTCCTACCATTTCTATGCCGTCCCTACGCCCGACCAGACACCGGAGGTTGAGCCGTTCACCTACTTTGATCAAGCCGATGGGTTTCTGAAGACCGTTCGTTATGTGGAAGCGATTCGCAAGCGCCTCTCGCCGGAGACCAAGACAACGATTGATGAACTCGGAGTGATTTCCGCCGATGACCTCGCTCAGGCAGAGCCGGGCCACGTCGCCCACGCGGTCCCGAAGTCTTACTGGAATCTGGCCGGCTCGATGTACGCCTACATCTTCGGCGAACTTACGAAGATCGGCGTTGACGTCGCTGGCGAATCGCAACTGGTTGGCTATCCCACCCAGTTTCCCAGCGTTTCCATGGTCGACTGGAACAACGGCAAGCCCAATGCGCGGTTTTGGGTACTCAAGCTGCTTCACGACAACATTGGCCCTGGGGACAAGCTTGTCGAGATAGAGCCGCCCAATCATCCCTACGTGTACTCGCAGGCATTCATGACGCACGACGGCAGGAAGCGCGTGCTGTTGGTCAATAAACGTGATCGCACGTTCGACGTCACCATTCCGGGGGCCAGTGGTGGGCAGATTGAATATGTAGACCAGACCACAGGGTTTCAGCCACCAGCAACTGCTAAGCTAGCCACTGACGTGACTAAGCTCAATGGCTACTCTGTAGCTGTGGTGACATTCCCATAGCACCCAGACGCGCCGCTAGTAGTCAGAGGGTGGATCCGCCGTTTGCTTGGTCACTTCCGACGGAGAAGAGAACGGGGAGCCTGCAGGTTCGAAGCCCTTCTGTCGGGTAGCTTCGTCGTGCAGGCGCTGGTACTCCGCGATGGCCTTCTCCTCGGCTGTGGTGTTGCCCAAGGCCTTCTGGATCTGCGCCAGACGATACCAGCCAACTTCATTCTCTGGATTTGCGGCAACCGCCTTCTGGGCGTGGACGAGGGCCTGTTCGGTTTCCTTCTTCTCCATCAGCACGGCCGCCAATCCCAAGTGCGCTTCGGCAAAGCCCGGATAATACTCGAGCGCCTGCCTGAAGTACTTCTCGGCTTCGTCTGTGTGTCGCGCTCTCCGCTGCAGTTCGCCAAGTTCATACGCAGCGTTTGCGTTGCTTGGGAAGGACTGCAGCTCCAACTCAAACTCCTTTTGCGCTTCGGCCGGGTCTTCCGGTGAATGCCGCTGCCAATAGCGCGAGAGCAGCGTGCGGCCGATCCGGTAATGCATGCCCGGGCGGCTGGGTTCGAGCCTGAGCACTTCCCGATATTCCTGAATCGCCTGGTCATGGGAGCCCTGGCTCTCCTGAGCTTCGCCCGCTGCCAGATGCCGCCACGCGGAATGGGGGGCTACTTGCGCAAGCCTCCACATGGTCAGGAACGCGAAATTACCGTAGATCTTGCCGGTTTGATACAGAATCTCGGGATCGTCCGGGTAGAGCCGGTTCAGCTCCAACGCCACCTCAACGGCATTCTTGTCGCGTTTCAAACCTGTGTCGGCGCGCAATAGCTCCAGTCCGCACATGCGCTTGATTTCGGGCTCGGCGGCGCGGCGAAGGCAGTTCTGGAGGCTCGGGAGGGCTTCCGCGTACCGACCCAGTTCCGAAAGCGACATGCCCAACAAGTTGTCCGACTTTGTCAATGTGGGCTTCAGCTTCAGCGCCTTACGGAGTGAATGGACGGCGTCCTCGAACTTGCCCTGCTTGAAATAGATCAAACCTAGATTAGCGTGCACTTCGGCGACGCTAGGTTGTAGTACTCGGAGCTTCGCGTAGGCCTTCTCCGCATCCTCATAGTGCCCTGCCGTCAATGCCGCCTGCCCTTCGGTCGCGTAACGCTCCGCAGTGTTTTCCTGTTTGGGCTGCTCGAACGCGCACATGAGGGCCGTAAGAGCGAACACTGCTTGCCAGATCTCGAGCTTTTTCACTGCCCACCTCGTTGTTTGCAGTGTAGCGCACGCGTCGGAGCCATGCCACGGCCATGGCTGGCCTCAAATTGCTGCGCTTGTTGAGCAGAGGCGCCAAAATCCGCCAGGCCAAGGAGACCTGGCGACTTCGGAAAGGAGCCGTCACCGCGGCCCTTGCGGTAGTGGAATTGCTTCAAATGCTAGAAGATGACTTTGGCTCCGAGCTGGAGAATTCGTCCCGGACGTGCTGCCTGAACAGCGCCGAAGCCAGGATTGTTCGGGTTGACTCCCACAGGGGGCCCGATTCCGGTACTGGTGAACGGATCGAATCCGTACTGGGGATGATTAAACACATTGAACGCCTCCGTCCGGAACTGGAAGGTGACCCTTTCGCTGAACTTAAAATCCTTGCCTAAACCAATGTCCCAGTTGTTGATTCCGGGGCCGCGCAGAACGTCTCGACCGGTATTGCCGAACTGCCCCGCAAGGGGCTGACAGAAAGCTACGCCCGACAAATTCGCGGCCACACAGCTGGCCTTTGCCGCCGGGTTCGGGTCAGTGGAGATCGTATTGTCGAACCAATGATGGATGTCCTTGTGAAATCCGCTCGGATACGGATTACCGATTATGCTGCAGCGGTTGGTGAAAGTCGTCAAAACGAGCAGATTGTTGTTACAGAGAATGGAGAACGGGAACCCGCGCTGGAAAGTGGCAATCGTGGTGATTTGCCATCCTCCAACCGCCAAATCAAGTCCTTTGTTCATACCGCCGCCAAAGCGCTTGCCGCGCCCGAACGGCAACTGATAGACCAGACTGGTCACGAAGCGATGGTCTACGTCGAAGTCTGAACGGCCATAGTCTAGGCGAGGCTTGAGTTCGTCCATGTGGCCAGCGAAAGAATTCGTCGAACCGACACCGGCAGCCGCAGACTTGTCGTCGAGGCTCTTTGACCATGTGTAAACCGCCAGCAGAGCCATCGAACTGGACCGATGCTCAACTTTCAGGTTTCCGGCGTTATAGCTGGAATAGCCGTTGTATGCGCTATCCAGGAAGCCCAGGATGTTATTGAAGTTGGCGAAGGGCTTTCTGGTCGCGAACAGGCAGTCGGCCGCAGATGGACTTCCTCCCACGAGCGGATCGCACTGGGTGGGATCGGCTGGTGGGGGCCCTTGCCCGATATTGACGCGGTTCAGAAGGTGAGTGCCCTTGTTGCCTACGTAGTTCGCCTCGAATGTGGTGTTCTTGGCCAATTCACGCTGCACGGAGAACGACCACTGCTGAACGTACGGATTGTGGGGATGCTCGGAGATGATCACAGCAAAGAACTGGCCTCCGTCGGTCGCGGGGCTGACCTGGTGTAGCGGAACCGGAGGAAACATCTGGTTCGTCGACTTCGGAAGCGTGGGATTGGATGTTGGAGTATCGTTGGCGCGGACGACAAACGGGTAAATGTCACCGGAGTCGTCAATCTCGCGAGTTTCGAACGAGTCGAAGAATATACCGTAGCCGCCGCGAACAACTGTCTTGTTACTCAAACGGTAGGCCAGGCCTATGCGTGGAGCGAACGGCTTCTTGGAACCGTCGGCCGGATTGGGGCGGCCGCAGTATCTATAAAAACCGTTTCCGGAAGGTGCGATCGGGCCTCCCAGACTCTGTACGGTCGTCGTTCCCAGTCCTTTGTTGGCATAGCACAATCCGCCCTGCGAATTAGCCACATCCACCCAGAACATCTTGTTGCTTTGCTCCGTGGGCACCGAACGATAGTCCCAGCGAAGGCCGAGATTCAAGGTAAGGCGGTTCGTGACTTTGAAATCGTCTTGCACGAATGGGGCGAAGTACATGAACCGATACTGGTTCAGGTTCCCTGCCACGTTTGTCGGGCTAAACGGCCCCGGTTGGAACGTCGAAGCACTGCTGTAGTATCCCAACAGGAAGTCGGCAATCGCGTTGCCTGTGCCGCAAAAGGTTGTAGCACACCCGTTGCTGCCGTTCGCTCCGTTGCTGATGATCAGGTCGTTCGAATAGCCGAAGTTTCCCAGAAAATCGGCGGACAAATCACGCTTCTGGAGCCACCGGCGGTAATCGAATCCGGTACTGAAGGTGTGCCGCCCCTTGATGACCGTCACCGTATCGGAAAACTGCCAGGTTGGAATGTCGCTGGTGGTGGTGTCATTACCTTGACTGCCCACGGACGCGTAAGGACTTCCCAGGCCGATCGTGGGGAATAGGCGCGCATAGGATGGCAAATTCGGGTATACGCCCGTGATGGTCAAAGCAGAGACCTGCGCTGGCGTTATCGGCGTTCCTCCCTGGATGGCAATAGGCTCCAAGCGCCCGAAACGGAAGTTGTTGACCACGCGAGACCCGATGTTCTTGGTGTGAGAAATCATCCAGTTTTCGGCATTTTCGTCGAACACACCAACACCGTAGGGAACGGTAACAGAGCCGTTGATGTTCTCATTGTTGTAGGTGGCTTTGGTGTAGCGGAAGAACACTTTGCCGAATCGCCCCAATTCCTGATCCCACCGATAGGTCTGCTGGTTGGTGGTTTGCGGTAACGCGACGGTCAAGCGGTAATTGAAACCGACACCACCACAGCCGACACAGTTCGGAGCCGAAAACATCTTCAGCGCAAACGCTTGCTGGGCGAGAATCGAGAATCGGCTGGAGTCGATCTTGTTGCCGAGGAACGCCTGGCCAGTAGTCGGGTCAATCGGCATGCAGGCCGTCGTAGGTGTGGGGGTACAAGAACCGCCGGCCTGGGTTGGGAGTGCCAGTCCTGACGAGGAGAAATCGCCGCTCAATTGAGCGACGTCGGGAACGGTAAAATTGCTCTGGTCAAAACCGCTTCGGATCCTCCACCCTTCATAATTGGCCAAGAAAAACGTCCTGTTGCGTCCATCGTAAACTCTGGGGATGTAAACGGGACCTCCGACAACGAAACCAAACTGATTCTGACGCAGTTTTGGAAGGGCTTTTTGAAACGGCGCCTTTGCATCAAACGCGTCGTTGCGGAGAAACTCGAACGCCGTGCCATGCAACTGGTTCGTACCACTCTTGGTGACGATGCTGACCTGGTTGGCGCTAAAGCCGTACTCCGCTGAGTAGGTTTCGCTTTGAATTCTGAACTCCTGGATGGCATCTTGCGACAAAATCACAGCCGGAGTACTAAGTGCTGTGTCCGTATTGACCAGACCATCGAGAGTGTAATTATTCGAGGTTGGGCGGCCACCATTAATGCTGATGGCGTTGCCTTCACCCTGGCGCATTTGACCTTGTTCCCCATTGGTCTGAACCGCGCCCGCGCCAATGAACAGCAGACTTACGAAATTGCGGCCGTTCAGCGGTAACTGATCTACTTGTTGTTGGGTCACGATCTGCGACACGGCCGAGGTATCCGTGTCGAGCGTCAAGGCACCCGCTTGAACCTCGACGCTTTCCGTGACCGCCCCGGGCTTCAAGGTTACGTTTACACGCTCCTGCTGGGCTACCACCAGGGTCACACCCTCGGTTACTGATTTCTGGAAACCCGGGGATTGCACTGTGATCCGATAGTTTCCCGGGGGCAAGAACGGTACGGTGAAGTCGCCTGAAGACGTCGTTTTTGCATGGTTAGCGACGTTCGTCGCGGTGTTAGTCACTTCCACATCGGCGTTCGCCACGACGGCGCCCGAACTATCGGTTACCGTCCCTAGGATGGTGCCGTTCGCGCCGCCCTGGCCGTAAAGGAGCCCCGCCGCCGAACTGACCAATAAGCATAGCAAGAGAATGCGTGTCGTCGCGGGCATGGTTTTCCCTCCAAATGGCACCCCCCAACCGCGTGGAACTCGACAGCAAATCCGAACATCAGAATCAGGGTTCTCGGGACTTGCCCCCCCACGCAGTTGTCGCCGTGTACTTGGGGGCGGATACTCCCATTGCGCGCAGCTATCGTCAACTTCCAACAGACAAACTGTCCGCGTTTCGCTATGAAAAACCGGGAACCTGCTGGAAGGAATGCCCGCCAAATCGCTATTTGGCAAGCAATTCAGGGGTCAGTTTGAGTTTCATTCCCCTGCCGCCACTGCAACCGTACGTTGCATGTTGTTTTGCAATGTAGAAATGGGCTCACAGGGATCTATCTGTGCAGGGGCATCCCCAATCGGCATTTGGCCGAAGAACAGTTCTCTCTTCAGTGCGCCAGTTGTTGATGGCATGATTCGTGAGGTTCTGTGCGAACCAGCCGTGCCAGGGCGTCGTTGGGATAATAATGATCAACGGAAGCAGGCGTGATCAGCTTATGTTCGACGAAAATCGCAGGGGGCACCGGACGTTGGTTAAGGATGTCGAGGCCGACGCGAATCAGGTTATCACCGTAGCGCTCCGGGAAGTAAGCCACGGAACCGACAAATCGAGTTTTGGGCTGGCGGAGTTCCGCTCGTCCTTCCGGTGACGCATTCTGCCCCATGATGACACAGTTCTCTGTCCGGCCCGCTTCCTGAAAGGCACGCAGGGTGCCGAGTGCGCTCGGGTCATTGATAGCCCCAACAACCACATGCCGGGCATGCGAGAAACGCAGGTGTTTACGTACTGCTTCAAAGCTGGGCCCAAGTTCACCGTCGCCTTCCAGATAAGTCACCCGCCAGTTTGCCGCGCTCGGCAGTACAAGATTGATGCCCACGAGCAATCCCGTCAATCGCATGCGTGGAACATTTCCCGCACGTTTCAGTTCGAGCAGGAGAATCTCGTCCACTTCTGAGTGCCAGAGCTCCTTGACCCAGCGTCCCAGGTGGCGCCCGCCGATCAACCCAGCCTCATAATTATTCGCGCCATAATACGTAGCTCCGGGATGAGGAATATCTATCGCGATCATCGGAATGCCAGCCTCGCGATACTTAGCCGCTACTATTGGCGCGACCTCCTCGTTGGTTTGAAACTCGATCGCCAGATCGACTTTTTCACGCACCAGCAAGTCAGCGTTGCGCTGGGCAATTTTCGCGCTGTAGCGGTTATCGAGGCAGATGAGTTCGATTCCCTCCGCAGCTGCAGCTCGTTGCAAACTCTCGGTCACTTCCCGGGAAAACTGATAATCGGTGCCCTGGGCCGCGTATCCTAACCGATAGAGTCTTTGCTTCCACGGTCGTACACGTGATTGATAAAGGTTCTGCCCGACCTTATCGATCATTGCGCATTTCTCAAGCGTATAGAGAAGACGAAATGCCATCGTCTTCGGCAGGCCACACCGCGCACATATCTCTTTCAGCGGCAAGGCTTCCCCCGGAGAGCGAAACGCGCTCAACAACTGAGAGGAATGGACAAGGGATTTGACGAGATATCGGTCTCGAGACTGAAGCGAGGAGCCCATACGGCGGCGACATCATGATTCATTTTGTCGATTTTGCAAAGCGAAATTTGCGATGGTTGCCGTCCGGAGCAAACGGCGCGGACAGGTTCTTGCACCGGCTTCGGAATTAAACTTCCGTCGCACAAAACACGACTGGGCAAAAATCTTCCATGGGATGAGCGTAGCCTCTCACGAGCTCCAAGAAAATCCGATAAGCTGTGGGGTGCGCGGAATGACCAAGGCAAATTGCTTCCCGGCATGCGGGATATGCAAGCAGGGATTCTACAAAGCGAAATGAACGGGTGCATCGGCGTTTTACAGTTTGAGTGCTGTTTTGAATTCTGGGCGCAGCCGATGTCTCTCTGTTGTGAACCATTTGAGCGTT
>Ga0137377_10003829_pt1 | contig 11753 bp, 12 predicted proteins | sample SagtaG_22_FD_104815 | JGI IMG/M metagenome (GOLD analysis project Ga0137377, IMG submission 104815) | Vadose zone soil microbial communities from Sagehorn Ranch, Mendocino, California, USA - Sage2_L_40_16 metaG | ecosystem: Environmental > Terrestrial > Soil > Vadose zone | place: USA... | reverse complement strand
GTGTTGAAGAACGTCAAATATTTCGGGGCGCAGAATAATGACGGCTTCGAAATGTACCGCTCGCTCGAGCACAGCGCAAATGTCCAGGGACACAAATTCTCCTACTCCGACCGGAATGCGTTTTTGATTTCGATCGATACGCATGAAGGCGAGGCCGGTGGTGGAATGTCGAATAAGTGAAGACTGGTGAGTGAAATATTTTGTTCGGTCTGCCCCTGCCTTGGTGGGGGTTTTTTCATTTGGCTATCCAAAAAATAATTGAGAGTGCCCCATCCTTTACCGTTAGCAGAGGGTGGGAGGCATGACATTCCACACCTTCGCCGCGTAGTTCGTAATCTAGCCGGTCGAGCTCTGGTCCATGACGTAGACCCTGCCTGGGCCCGCGGTCTGAACATTGTTCCGCTGAAAACATTCCTTGATCCGCCGCCGCAGCTCGCGACTTACTCGATACTGCTGGTTGGGGCGTGTTTTCACTTGGATGAGATACTCCACCTCACCGTTGGCTACGCGATCGATGCCCGGCACTTCAATGTCGCTGACGATGTCATCGGCATAAGCTGGATCATGTCGAAGTTCTTCGCCCACTTCCTGCAGCAACTTCACAATGCGTTCGCTGGGTTCGCTGTAGGCAACGGTGACGCGCAAAGTCAGTTGCGACCAATCGCGAGTCGCGTTAGACACGATTTTGATTTCGCTATTAGGGATGATGTGCACCGTGCCGTCTTCATCGCGCAACACGGTGCTGCGCATGTTCATCGCTTCGACTGTACCTTTTACTCCCGCAACTCGAATGTTGTCGCCGATGTCGTACTGATTCTCGAGGAGGATAAAAAAACCGTTGATCACATCTTTCACCAGCGTCTGTGCGCCAAAGCCAATTGCCAGGCCGGCAATGCCGGCGCTCGCCAGCAGCGGTCCGAGATTGATTCCCAGCAGGGAGAGGATCTCGAGGCCGGCCACGAAAATGATTACAAAAATGCCCACGCTGCTGGTCACTGTGGCCAGCGTCCGGACCTGCTGGGCGCGGAAACCTGGTGGGACTTTGCGGATATGCAGCGCGACAATCTTGGCCGTGAGGGCCCTGAGTACGCGGATCAGCACCAACGATACGATCACGACTACCAGGATCTTAGGGACGTCGTGACGGAGGAAAACCATGGTGTCTTCCCGCCAATCTCGCAGCAGTGCGGGAAGATTCCAGCTTTCGGGCATAGCTAAATGCAACAGCATGCGATTCATATTCCGGGCGCGATTATAGCAAGTGGATGGCGAACTCTCACGTTACGAGCCAACGTATAATTGTCTTACTTTCCTACCCGTTTGAGGTGATTGTGCGACTCCAAACCCTTGCGTTGGCAATTTTGTTTGTGATGAACATCGTTACGCCTCCCGTGCCGCTGCTGGGCCAGCCTTCACCGCAGGTCGTACCCCCGGGCATACAGGGATCGCCACCCGAGGAAGAAGGGCGCGCCAAACTTGAAAAGGAAATGGCTAAGAAAGCCAATCAGGAGCGCCACGCCGATCTCAAGCGTGACACAGACAAATTGCTCAAGCTGGCCACTGAACTGAAGGAATATGTGGACAAGAGCAACGAGAACGTCCTTTCCTTGAATGTGCTGAAAAAGGCGGAGCAGATCGAAAAACTAGCGCACAGCGTGAAGGACAAAATGAAGGGCCCGAATTAAAATCAAGCCTTCGATGTGAGGGCGCGATGTTTGTCAGCCCACCATGCCCAGGGGACAGTTATCCACATGAGGAGCGCGCCCCAGGCCAGCGAGTGGACATCAGGCGGAGGGCCGGCAAATAGCGTGCTTATCCAGCCGAAGAAAATTAAGGCCATCAGAGACCAGAAACCGTAGCGACCAACATTGTCGCGGGCACGAGTTGAGCTCAGATAGATCCAAAGCCCGCCTCCGAAAAACAAAACTTCTACCGCGATGGACGCTGGCCAGGAATTCCAAAGTCCCAAACCCAGGCGCAATTCGCCTCCTGGTCGTAAGGGTAGATCTGGACGATGAACGATGAAGTCCAGAATCCAATGACTGATTACGGCGGCTGCGATCACCAAGGCGCCGCGCCGATAGCGGCGGAGAGCGTAGTAAATTCCGCCGACGACCACGGACCACACAAAGAGCATGAGCAGACTGTGGGAAATCGGATAATCGGTGAAATCGAAGGAGAGACTCCGATGATGCCGGGAACGATCTCTACATGCTCAATGCCGGCGAGCAGCAGGATTGGCCACAGCAGGTCAGCGAACTGAGCCGCCAGGACCAGGACGCCCAGCGAAGTTCTGGGCGCAACTTTTTTCGCGGCCAGTGCGACACCGAAATGTCCGATAAACATTTCATCCCCGACGGCGGCTAAGACATCCAGGTGCACTTTCAGTGAACAACGCGTTCCTCATTTTCCCGGTCCCAGCAGGCTCAGGACCATGGTCGACTCGGCCAGAATCGCCGTCTTCAAGGTCGGCTCCCGGTCGGGTGCAAAAACTGAAGAATGCAGCGAGGGCAGCCTTTCCCCGGATTGCTTGGCGGCCTTCCATTTCCCAGGTTCTATCGCTCCCACCCACATCATGAACAGCGGAACGCCATCCCGCCCGTATTCGGAGAAGTCTTCCGACGCCGTGATGGGAGGCGTCTGCTTCACATTGCTCTGGCCAAGGCGTGCGCTCACCGCCGCCATCACTTTCTTAGCCAGTTCGGGATCGTTGTATACGGCATCGGCGCCTTCCACGCGCTCAATCAACGGCATCTTGTCCGCGTTCGCGGCCCCTGCTTCTGCCTTCGCAATCCGCTCAATCCCGGCCAGCAGTTTTTTTCGCACCTCGGTTTTATAGCTGCGCACGGTGAGCTGCAACTTCGCTTCATCGGGGATAATGTTGTTCTTCGTGCCGGCATGAAATGTGCCGACAGTCACCACCGCAAAATCTCCCGGTGTGGTTTCCCGCGCGACCAGGGTCTGCAGCGTAGTCACGATCCGTGCTCCAATCACGATGGGATCAATGGCGGTGTGAGGGGCAGATCCATGCCCGCCTTTCCCATAGATTGTAATGTCGACGGAGTCAGCATTGCTGGTCGTGTAGCCGGTGTTATAGCCCACTTCGCCGGCAGGAAGATCCGAAGTGTCATGGATCGCCACCGCGTACGCCGGCTTGGGAAAGCGGGTGTAAAGGCCATCTTTCAGCATGCCCGCGGCGCCCCCAATGGTTTCTTCCGCGGGCTGTCCGATCAATACAAGGGTTCCGCTCCAGCGGCCTTTGTTCGTCGCTAGAAGCCGCGCCGTCCCCAGCCAAGCCGACATGTGGACATCATGTCCGCAAGCGTGCATCACCGGCACTTCCACATTTTGATCGTTGTGCACAACTACGTGGCTTGCATACGGCAATCCCGTTTTCTCCAGTACCGGAAGCGCATCTAACTCGGTGCGCAGGAGTACGACCGGCCCGGCGCCATTCTTCATGACTCCAACCACACCCGTGTGGCCGACGTGCTCCGTAACCTCGAAACCCAAAGCACGCAGACCCTCGGCCAGCTTGGCGGATGTGCGCTCTTCGTGCCCTGACAATTCAGGGTGCTGGTGGATGTCAATGTATGACTTCTCAATGTCCGGATAGATCGCATTCACGGCTGCATCCGAAACTGAAAAGTTTCCCAGCTCCCACGCCCCGCTCGGCGCCACTAGCGCCGCGGCAACCGCGCAAATCCAGAACCTCTGCATCTCCGTGGATCCTCCGAAATTTCGACGCCTGATCCTCAGGCGCCTTCTGTGCCAATCCGCATCCCATAGAACGAGCGGTACACAAAGAAGACTGACACGGCGAAAAAGCCAGCCGCCAGCAGATGAGTGAAATTATTACCGGCGTCCAGCGTCAGCTTGACCGCCAATTCCACCGCCAACAAACCGAAGAGTGTAGTGAACTTGATGACCGGGTTCATGGCCACCGAAGAAGTATCCTTGAAGGGATCGCCTACGGTATCTCCTATGACCGTAGCATCGTGCAAGGGAGTGCCCTTCTGCTTGAGCGTTACCTCGACAATCTTTTTTGCGTTGTCCCATGCCGCCCCAGCATTGGCCATGAAGATTGCCTGATAAAGACCGAAGATCGCAATTGAAATCAGGTAGCCGATGAAGAAGAACGGTTCCACGAAGGCAAAAGCCAAGGTGCCAAAGAAGACCGCCAGAAAGATATTGAACATTCCCTTCTGCGCATATCTTGTACAAATTTCCACGACTTTTTTGCTGTCAGCAACCGAAGCCTTCTCCACTCCCTCGAGCTTGATGTTGGCTTTGATAAATTCGACCGCGCGGTAAGCGCCAGTGGTCACGGCCTGTGTGGATGCGCCGGTGAACCAGTAGATCATGGCCCCGCCGGTGATCAGGCCCAGGAAAAATGGCGCGTGCAAAAGGGAGAGGTTCTGAACGTTTTCGGTGAGGCCATTGGTGAGCGCCATGATGATGGAGAAAATCATGGTGGTTGCGCCTACCACGGCGGTGCCGATCAGCACCGGCTTGGCCGTCGCCTTGAAGGTGTTGCCCGCGCCGTCGTTCTCTTCCAGCAGGTCCTTGGCGCGCTCGAAGTTCACATCCATATTGAAATCTCTCTTGACCTCAGACTTCACGTTGGGAACTTGCTCAATCAGAGAAAGCTCGTACACCGACTGCGCGTTGTCGGTAACGGGCCCGTAGGAGTCCACGGCGATGGTCACCGGCCCCATCCCCAGGAACCCGAATGCCACCAAGCCGAAAGCAAAGACTGCCGGAGCCGCCATCAGGGCGCCCAACCCTTCCGTACTGAAGTAGTACGAGATCGACATCAAGGCCACCATAGCCAGCCCCAACCAGTATGCCGAGAAATTTCCCGCCACGAAGCCCGACAGGATGCCAAGCGAGGCGCCACCTTCTTTTGCCGAAGTCACTACTTCATTCACGTGCCGCGACTCGGTCGAAGTGAAGACCTTGACCAATTCCGGAATGACAGCTCCGGCCAGCGTGCCACACGAAATAATCGAAGCCAGTTTCCACCACAACGACGTGTCCCCGCCAAGGTCGGGCACGATGGTCGAGGAAATCACATACGTGACGGCAATCGACACCAGAGAAGTGATCCAAACCAGCGAGGTCAAGGGCGTCTCGAAATTCATCTTCAGGGCGTTGCCATACTTGGCCTTCGCAATCGCCCCATTGATGAAGTATGCCGCCGCGCTTGAAACCAGCATGGCAATGCGCATCACGAAGATCCACACCAGCAACTGCACCTGTACAGTCGGCTCTTTCACTGCCAGCAAGATGAAAGTAATCAGCGCCACGCCGGTAACGCCGTAAGTTTCAAAACCGTCCGCGGACGGGCCGACGGAATCGCCTGCGTTGTCACCAGTGCAGTCGGCGATCACACCCGGGTTGCGCGCGTCATCTTCCTTGATCTTGAAGACGATCTTCATCAAATCCGACCCGATGTCAGCGATCTTGGTGAAGATGCCGCCCGCGATACGCAACGCCGCTGCGCCCAGCGACTCACCAATGGCAAAGCCGATGAAGCATGGTCCGGCGTAGTCTCTGGGAACGAACAGGAGGATGAAGAGCATGATCAGCAGTTCGACGCTGATCAGCATCATGCCAATACTCATGCCAGCTTGCAGCGGAATGTTGTAGATGGGATACGGCTTTCCCGCCAGCCCCGCGAACGCGGTTCGCGAGTTGGCAAACGTGTTGACCCGAATTCCAAACCAGGCCACACCGTAGCTGCCCGCGATTCCAACCAGGCTGAAGAGCAGGATGATGACAACGCGTACTGCCTCAAACTTCAGCAGCACGCCAAAGTAGAGGACGATGATGACCGCAATGAAGGCTTCCAGGATGAGCAGGAACTTGCCCTGCGTTATTAGATAAGTTTTGCAGGTTTCGTAAATCAGCTCAGATATCTCGCGCATGGCGCGATGTACGGGGAGGTTTTTCAGCCGGGTGTAGATGGTCAGGCCGAAACCTAGGCCGAGCACGCAGAACAGAATTCCGATCAAGAGTAGTTTGTGTCCGTCCACACCAAGGAAGGTCACTTGCGAGAGGTCGGGAAGTTTGAGGTTGGCTTCGCCGCCGACTTCACCGGCCTGAGCGAAAGCGGCAGAGGCGAGGCTCAAGACGGCGAGTGCCGGCGTCAGAATCTTTGCCAATCGGCATGCTTTGGACGCAACACTTGCGAGCCAGAAGCGCATGGGATCCTCCAGGGATGAAAACTTTCGTCAGGATGATTACGTGTCTAGGGACAACTCTCCGTCACACAGCACTCTTCGGACTCAGCTGGGAGAGCTGAGCAACGCATTACCGCCATCCCGAGCACGCTTCCACTGCAAGACTTTAACAGGAGTGCTGGAGCTTGGCCGTCTCGGATTCTGCCCCGGATTTCCGCAGGCCGACGCCTGGGGAGCGGGGAGCAAAACTAGTCTTTGTAGCATTTCCGGGGGAGATGGTCAAACTTGCAGGCACCGCCCTGAGGACCGCCATTAACAAGACTTTGACGCATCAGCCACAAGACGGTTCCGAACATCCCGCACCAGCTCAACATGCGTACCGTCCACGCGATTCTGGTGTCGTACTGCAACACGCCTAAGCTGGAGAAGATCGCATGCCAGTCATGCTCGGCAAACTCCGGATCTCCCACGGTGACCAGGGGTAGCGACATGGTGCGCGCATCGGCATATAGGTCGCGGTGTAAAGCCAGTTTTCAAAAAAGAAAAACATGCAAAAAGCGAAAGCAGTGGTCTGACGCTGGACAAAGAAATATGCCGCCAGCAGCAACGGCACCAGCCATTGCAGGATGGTTCCTCCCCAGAGCCCAAGCGTGGGGCCCAGCCAACCGAACAAGAGATGTCCGGCTTCGTGAACGACTAGATTGGCGGAATCAATGAATAAGTAGCCGTGGCCCTGGGTAAAGGCATAGATCAAGAACCATCCGTAGAAGATAAGCCACGCTCCCAGGGCCCATCGTGAAACCGGGCGCCAATCTCTGTCCACGATTTCATTCAGATAGCCAATCATTCGGTGGATGGTTTGTTTCGCGCCCGGATTTTACTTCATCTCCAGAGAGATGAGGCTTACCTCAGCCGATACTTCGCGGGCTTGGCGGGTGGCTCACCTTTCGGCGGCACTATATTAAGTGAGCTGCCCCATCTTTGCTGTTAGCAAAGGTGGGAGGCAAGACAGACGGCAGCACCCCGGCATTGGTTTGTGTTTCTAATTTTTCGCGTGATGTAGTTGTTGCCGCAGGGCCTCCACGATCAGACCAACCAACGCATACGTAGCAGCATTCGCAAGCAGAACCCAATAGATACTGACGGGGAAATTGAAATGAAAACTGGCAAACGCAATTGGGCAAGTTAAACGGACGAGGGTCCAGACAATCGGTTCGGAATTCATCGGAAGTGGAAACGTTGCCAGGGCATAAAGGTTCCAGCAGCCCACAACCAGCAAGCCCGCACTCGCCCACATCGCAATCCGGTATTTCATGCTGCCGCTCCTGCCGTTCTCTGGTCTAATCATCCCACGAATTCCTCCAGGCTCCAAACGTGATCTGACATCTGCCCCGTGTTGCCACTGAACCATCGGCGTGAGTGTCCCTGAAATAGAGTCTTCAGGATTTTGCCGCGGCCAAGCGCTGCTCCTTGGCGCCCATGACACGAGCCAGAGCATAGTCACCACCTCTCCCAGCATAAAAGGTTGGCCGATCTTAAAGACCTTGTCCTCGTGCGCTGGGGAGCAGTAAGCCGGTAAAGCTGAACGCCAACCAGGCGAAGCAAGCCACCATCAGCCAGACGCCGAGGAAGCGAGGCAGGAAGTGCGATCTGCACACCAGCAGGCCGAATGGAAGGAGCCACAGGCCCGCAAAGATCAAGTTGGCCAAGGTCAACTTGGTGATGCAGGTTTAGGAACATCCTGGGCGGGTGGCCCACCTTTCGGCTGCGGCATATCCAACTACAAGCGAGGGTGCCCCACCCTTTGCTGTTAGCAAAGGGTGGGAAGCAGGAAACATGGCACCCTCACGGCATTGGTGTTGTTTTATTTTGTTGGTGACTGGTAATTGATTCTTAGCTGTCCCGCTTCGCCATAAACATAGGATCGGAAGCTGCTCCAGGCCCATTGATCTGGTTTGCTCACCAGTTCGCGCTTGACGGGATTGTGGTGCATGTAGCTGAGTTTTTCTGTCTCCTTGCGTTCCGTCCAGATGTTGAAGTCGTAGAAACGGCGTTGCCAGAAATGGTCATCCTCCATGGGAGGAAGATTCCAAAGGCGGCACTGTGCGGTTTGGCTGGTCACGTGGGAGCGGCGGATAACCCTTCGAGCAAAACGCTGTTTCAGGACTTGCATCACGATGGATGGATTTCCCTTGTCCGGTTCGCTGATCAAGAGATGGAAGTGCTCGGGCATGACTACATATCCCAGAACCACGAAACCATAGCGTTGACGCACTTGCTCGAGGATCGTCAGGAAGAGATCGCGGCGACGTGCACTGGCCAGGTACTGCCTCCGGTGATAACAACTGCAGGTGATGAAGTGCAAGTCCCCGGCACCGGAATAGCGTTTGAGATTCCGGGGCATGATGAGAGTGTAACTTTGGAATGGAGTCTGATTTCAGTTACAACTGATTTTGAAACGACAACGAGTTCACAAACGGGAACTCTGCATGTTACAAACTGATTGGGTGAGTAAAGGCCAACGTAAAGCAGAGCTGGTGAGGGATTGAATTTCGTGCCTCCCACCCTTTGCTAACAGCAAAGGATGGGGCACCCTCAGTTGTTTTGGATACTGGAGGCTGAAGGGTGGGCCACCCGCCCATCCTCCAATGTGAGGAGTTCAGCATGAAATACGTTGAAAGCGGCCAAGAGGTTCAACTTGGGCGGATGGCCCAGACACCGGATCTAGTTGGTGGCATTTTCTCTAAAGAATGGCGGCGGCATCTCCATAGATCTGGTTGATACTGTGACGCACAGCGATCATATTGCTGCGGGAGTATGCGGTCGCGTGGCTGGCAGGGTCCTTGGCAAATTCTGCCTCGTATATCCTTAACAGCAACCCACTTTGCTCCTCCAAACGTTCCATTGTTGCAGCGTCGAGGTGTGCTTCCATTGGCATATGCTTAATTGTACGCACGTTCGGGCCGAACATCCTCACGGAAAACCGCTTAGAGAAGCTACGGGCAAACCAAGGTCACTTGACCGGAAGCACACGACGTCATCGTTTTGTTCTCCGCACTCCTGGGGCTTCCGGCTTGTTCCCCCGCGGTAATGCCAAGGACACGATTCTCCTTTTCGAGTTTTTGTGGAGCATCGCCCCGGCTGGGGTTGAGGTTCGGAGCGATTCGTTCCAGAAACGCTTCAGCCGAGTCCACCAAACAAACCAGCTTCCAACTCAGCTAGCTGAGTTGCTGGATTGCATCGTCGCCGGACGCCGAATGGCCGCGTCAAAGGTCTTACCTGTTTTCCTAACTAACGACAAGCGGCCGCGAAGGAACCAACTACGACAACCTATCTATTGGCGAAAGGTGTGCAATTTTGAACAGACATAACTGGGTAACTCAATCTAATGTCGCGCCTTATATATTACTTCAGAGGCGTTAAGTCGGGACTCGTAAGGCGGAGGCGCGATGATATCCAGAGTATTAGTGGCCGATGACGATGACGCCGTCCGAAACATGTTGCGGGAAGCGCTAGAGCGTGACGGGTTTGAAGTAGTCGAAGCAACCAACGTAAGAGAAGCTCTAAGCCGCATTGCAGCAGAGAGTTTTGATGTGCTGCTTGCCGATCCGCACATGCCGCATTCCGGCGATGACTTCACCGTCGTCAGTGCCATGCGCCACACTCATCCCCACGCAGCAACATTCGTGCTCAGCGGATATCCCGAGTTGGAGGAGGCTTTAGCCGCCATTCGTTCTCAGACTGATGAGGTCCTCGTCAAACCAATCGAGATTGCCGAACTCAGGAGGCTCATTCACGAAAGACTGGCAAACCCTGGGCCGCGTAAGTCCCTGACCACTGAGAGTGTTGCATCTATACTGGACGATCTCGATACTACGATTCAGGACTGGATGGCGCTAGTAGAACACAATAAAGAACTGACCTGTATCCCGTTGAGTTTTGAAGACCACACAGGCCACCTTCCGAATCTCCTTGGGGATCTGATTTGCCGGTTGCGCCTTCCGCCGGTAACTGACGCCAAGGACTCCGCAGCTGCGCACGAGCATGGGGATTTGCGATGTAAACAGGGTTATACCGCTGCAATGCTAGTAGAGGAATCGCGAATGCTGCAGGTGAGTATCTTTAACACGCTCCAAAAGAATCTCTTCAGAGTGGATTTTAGTAAGGTGCTGCACGACGTAATTACCATCGCAGACGAGGTAGATTCGCAATTGAAGCAGGCTATGGTCAGCTATGTTCATACCGTGGATTCCGGCGGCGGAAAAGAAAACCTTCGGCGCGCGATTTAGGCAGATCTGAGGTTCTACACCTATTGCCCGGAAATGATGCTCGCTATAGGGACTACAATGAGAGTATGCGCTATTACACAATCACACAAACCAGCGGCGGCGCCACCTTCAAGTGCATCTCATGTGCACATAGCATCACCACGCTGAATTTCAGCAGCAGCAATGGCAACCGTCGTACCCAAGCGGCGAAAGCAATGAATCAGCATGCTGTGGAATTGCATCTCTCTTTGGGGAGTTCAGCGCCAGCGAAGCTGGGTAGTCGTGGTGCACTTTGAAATCCGCATATAGGGCATGATGCGTTTGTCCGGCGAGTAGACCTTTCGGTAGCATTTCAATCAACTGAGGGTGCCCCATCTTTGCTGTTAGCACAGGTGGGAGGCAAGACCAACACCGCCATCCCATCAGCGCAGCGAGCTCCCGGTTGACGTCCTTAAGCAATCGATACAGTGCCAACGGGACGAACAGCCACAGAGCATAGCCGAGCAGCTGGCTGACAATGCCCAAGCGGAAGAGCGACTCGTGTGCCGCGATATTGTTTGCCGTCGCGGTCGCGTCCCCATACACAAACAAGGCATTGGGAATGTACGTGAGGCGTACCACACCAACCGCTGATGCCAAAATGTGTAGGAGCCCTGCGACTCTGGCGTTCTTGCTGAGTGAGCTCATGCATCCTCCAATGTGAGGAGTTCCGGCGGGTGGCCCACCTTTTCGGCTGCGGCATATCCAACTACAAGCGAGGGTGCCCCATCCTTTGCTGTTAGCAAAGGGTGGAAGCACGAAACATGGCACCCTCACGGCATTGGTGTTGTTTTATTTTGTTGCTGACTGGTAATTGATTCTTACCTGTCCCGCTTTCGCCATAAGCATAGGATCGGAAGCTGCTCCAGGGCGGGTGGCCCACCGACTCTCGACGGCTGGCCGTTTCGGCGCCCGTCCTTTGCTGTTAGCAAAGCGTGGGAGATGACACGACCGTCTTCTTTTCCGCTTGACTTCCGCTTCCTCTATCCCTCATAAAAGATATACTAAACTATTTCAATGTTAGCCACAAGTCATAAGCCCGTTTGCTTTCAAGATTTTGCCTGTAAACCTTTATTTTCCAAAGATTTTGGCCGTGTTCACTGCCCAAATCTTTGATTCCACAAGACCCGGGGGGTATCCTTTCAAAAGTGCTTTGCGTGCCGGAGAACTTTCATCGCCGAAATATCGGCAGCGGGAAAGCAAGTCTGCAGACGAAATTCGCCGAGCTTTGCTCGGCCGGACAGGCGGGTCGCCTGTCCCC
>Ga0137377_10003824_pt1 | contig 11763 bp, 7 predicted proteins | sample SagtaG_22_FD_104815 | JGI IMG/M metagenome (GOLD analysis project Ga0137377, IMG submission 104815) | Vadose zone soil microbial communities from Sagehorn Ranch, Mendocino, California, USA - Sage2_L_40_16 metaG | ecosystem: Environmental > Terrestrial > Soil > Vadose zone | place: USA... | reverse complement strand
GGGGACATGACATGGGAATGGACCGCCTCTTCGGGGATCACGGTGATGACATCCTCCCCAGGCCAAGGCGGGGTTTGACACAATGAAATGCGACGCAGTCGCAGGCTCGTCGGAAGGCTGCCTTCGTCGATCGCCAAAAGCGCGAGATCACAGCGCTCGAACGTGTCCTGTTTTACCACCCTTGCGGGCAGGTCTTGGCCGGCGATCGTCACGTGCGGCCTATTGACCAGCGCCTCGCCAACCACATGGGATGCGGTGAGCACCAGCCCCTTTCCGAGATAAATTCCTGTTCCAGATCGACCCTTCGCCTCGCTCTGATTGATCGACACTGCATACAAAAGCAATGAGTTATCCGCATCTTCGGCTGATGCGACCAGTGGGGTAGCCAATATCAAAATGCCAAGAACGATGAGCCGAAAAACTGACATGGGGTCTCATGCGATCTAGGGCGAGATAGCTTCCAACTGAGGATCTCGAACCGTAGGTTATTTTGAAGCGTAGGTCTGGCGTTCAGGATGAGCCAACGAAAAATTTTCGGTTCTCCGGCGGCACCGCGGTTATTAAATCACGAATGAACTGATCCTGTAGCCGATAAGACACATCTTCAGCGAGACCAACAGTAGATACGCGGATCAGCGCGCCATCAGGAATCAAACCCCGCAAACCATATTTCAGGCGCGCCATCTGCCGGTCAAAAACCCCGGTGGCAACGTCGTTGCCGACGCGCATCCAGTAGCTGATCGGTTCAAATCGGCGTTCCTTCACCGCGGTCAAACGGCTTAGGATCAAGGGCGCTGCCCCGTCTTGATAAGTCACGCCGGCCGTGATTTTTGCAGACACTCGGAATCCCGCGGCATTGTAACAAACTTCCGGAAAATGAGCCTTCAATCGACCGTCTTGCACGGGTCCATAAGCGACGAGCAGCATGACGACGTTGCCGGCGCGGTCGGCGTATCCGCGTGCGACTTCTTGGCTATAAATCCCGGATCCACGACGATCGGCGTCCGGGGCATCGGTCGGCGTCACCAGCCCAACACTCGGAACATATTTCCATTCGCCAAATTGACGCGGGATAGCCTTTTCGAGGTCAAGGACCGTCGAAGGGCTCGCCATCAATTGCTGCGGCTTGAATGCCTCACCCAACAAGCCCGCCGCAAGGATGACGAGCGACGCGACAATGGCTTGAACCGGACTAATCTTCATGCGCGTTGCTATCTGAATACTCACCGCTGGCCGGGGGCGTGCGCCGCGGCATCGGCCGGCCAGCGAATCCCGCGGCTGAAACTGCAAAAACTGCCGTAAGCTTTGAGATATAGCAGTCTTCCCAAATTACCATAACCCGGAAATTTCCGTTTTTTGGGGCGGAAAGCTCGACCGAGGGCACAGTATATGAGTATTTGACCCGCCGGTCGATGCTAATCAAGTGCGACGTTGCCGACCAGCCGATCATTCATTTGGAGCCTTTCATGAAGACACCCGCCAAACAACTGCCCGGCAGAATCCACATCGGCGTGCTGGTCGCGTTATGCGGATTGGCTCTGGTTGGATGCAGCAAGAACAACGAGCAAAGCGCTGACGGTGCAAAGACCCAAATCGTTGCCCACGTCGGTAAGGAAGTCGTTACCACACAGGAACTCGATAACGAATTTCGCCTGGCTAACGTGCCCACCGACAAGCGCAAGGACCCCGCAGCGATCAAGCAGGTTCTGGGTGACTTGGTGACGCGAAAATACATGGTGGGTCAGGCCCTCGACGGAAAATTCGACCGCGAGCCGACCGTACTTCTGGATCTGCTCCGCGCGCGCGAAATTGTTTTGGCCAACGCGGTGGCGTCGCGCGATCTTGCCACCAAGAGTTCGGCTATCACGAAGGCGGACATCGATAGCTATATTGCCAACAATCCTTTGAAATTTGCCGATCGCCAGGTCCTGAGCATCGAGCAGGTTATCTTTCCCTTGAGCGCAACCTCACAGACCGTTGCGGATGCGACCAAAGATATGAAGACGCTTGATGAGGTCGACCAGAAACTCACCGAGATGGGCGTCGCCCACAATCGCTCCATGGGCGCCCTCAACAGCGGCGATGTTTCACCGGATTTCTTCAAGGTCGTGCAGGCCAAACAGGCCGACGATATCTTCTTTATTCGCTCGGGTTCGAACGGGATTTTCTTCAAGGTCAAGGGTCAAGAAGCCCGTCCTCTGGAAGGTGAAAGTGCCTTTAATCTGGCACGGCAGCAACTGCGACTGGATCTTCTAAAATCGGAGGCCGGGATGACTGCGGTTGCGGCTAATCTCGAGGCCAAATATGAGGGGGATTATGCCGGCATCATGGGCAAGCCAAACTCCGGTCAGCCAACGGTACAGAAGTAAATCTTCCGAGACGTTGACCTCCCTATTTGAAGCGCGCTTCTTTAGGAGTTGGCGCCGGATATGATTACAGCTTTCGACTATCTCACCATTGCTTGCTTCTGCGGCTTGGTCGCGGCGTTCTTTGTCTGGACCGAGCGCGACACGCGAACCTTGTTACATATGGTCATCGCCGGAGTGGCTTTCGCCGTTGCCAATCAGGTCGGAAATGCCGGTTTGACGCTGTTTGCGTTGGTCCTCATCGTTGCCGGGCTCGGATACGCTTTTCTTGTCGTTCGGGGGAAGTTCTAACCGCCGTCGCGCGGCGGGTTGGCCAAACCGCGCCATTGATCGGTTGTCGGCCCTCCATCAAAATGCTAGACGTGAGAGCAGGTTAGAAGCCCTGGCAGTATCGATTATGACGTATTCGGATGCGCTTTCAGCAACGCGAACGTTCGCCTCGCGTGGTTTGCTATGGCCAATTCTGTTGGCCGTCGCCGTCGTCGTTACGTACATCCCGACTTTCATCGAATTAGCACAGGGCCCCTGTCAATCCGAGCAGGAAGGTCATGGCCCGCTGATCATTGCGGCCGCGCTTTGGCTCGTCTGGCAGTCCCGCGGGAAAATTGCTGGCGCAACCTTGTCGCCGGCCCCGATCGCAGGTTGGTTCATCCTCGTGTTCGGCCTGGTGATGATGGTTCTGGCGCGCAATCAGGATGTGTTGTCTCTCGAGGTAACGTCCGAAATCCCGGTCATTGCGGGATGCATTCTGTTGCTTGCCGGATGGAGCGTCCTGAGAATCCTCGCCTTCCCGGTTTTGTTTTTGATCTTTTCGGCACCCGCGCCGGGTTGGATGATCGATGGGGCAACGATCCCGCTTAAAGTCCTGATCTCGGATCTGGTCACCCAGGTGCTGTATAGCGCGGGCTACCCCATTGCGCAGAATGGCGTGGTTATTCTGATCGGGCCGTATCAACTGCTTGTTAAGGACGCCTGCTCGGGGCTGAATTCGATTTTTGCGCTGTCGGCCATTGGTGTGTTTTACGTCTACGCGTTTCGCTGGCATGAAAAGATCCGCTCATTAATCCTTCTTGGTCTCATCATACCCATCACCATTGTCGCGAACTTTATTCGGGTCTTGTCGCTGGTTCTTATCGCCTACTATGGCGGGGCAGACAAACTCGACGGCGTGCTTCACGACTTGACAGGCATTGCTTTGTTCGTCGTGGCGGTGACATTGCTATTTGTCTGCGATGGATTTCTAGGCGTGTCTGGCAGACTTATACGAAAGCTCCAGTCATCAAAACGATTGTCGGGTGCAGGCGGCTAGGTTCAGTTTGGCGGTAGCAAGTCTGAGGACCTGCTGCCCATCACCTTTTGGACGTGATCGCTAGTTCATAAACGCTCTTAATTCGATCGATCTTGCCTTCCCAATCAAAATGCTGCCGTGCACGAGCATAACCAGCTCGTCCAAGGCGATCTCGTAGATCTGGCGACATTGCAAGCGTTTTCATGGCGCTGGCGAATCCAGCGATCAAGGATTCTCGCGACTCCGGTTTCACCAAGATTCCGCTGGACTCATCAAGATAGTCGGTGGGTCCACCCCAGGCGGCGGCGATCACCGGTAGGCCCACAGCCATAGCTTCCAAGACAACCGCGCCACCGCATTCGAATAGACTGGGCAAAACGAATACGTCCGCCTGTTGCAATCTCAGCGCGCACGCCTCTTGGGACAGCCAGCCAGAGAATTTCACGACCGAGCTCAAACCCAATCGATCGGCAAGGGCTTGCCAACTTGTGCGCATGGATCCGTCCCCAATAATTTCAAGCGAAATAGGGATGTGGCTGTAAAGCCGGCGCATGGCCTCAAGAACAACATCAAGCGCTTTCCAATCGATCAGTCGTCCCACGAATATAAACTTGGTGAGATCGCATTGTTCTTTCTGAATTGAACTCTGCTGCCATATTGAAAAATCCACACCATTTTCCACAAGCTCAACAATACGGCCAGTGATGCCGCGCGGCAAAGCCTCCCGCGTTCGACGATTTGCCACCAGTATGACGTCGGCGCGGCCCTTGCCGGGAATTAGAACATTCACAACGTTGGCAAGCCATCGACCGAACGTGAATGCGAGGCTGGAGAGAATGCTTCTCTCTCGGCGAAATGCTTCGGGGTAGTCCATGCCGCCATTGAGCGGGCCAATAACGACAGCCGCACCCAATCCCCACATCAGCGACGGAGTTCTTGGCGACACTGGAATGGGTACGTGAACTACGTCAACATGATGGGTTTTCACAAGTTCTCGGACAACGCGGCGTTGATGTAGTTGTGTGCTGAGATGGATGATCAGACCGGTGGTCGCATCCGCCAACCGTCTTGGCAAAAAACGGCCGAACCAAAATAGCACCTTGTGCATTGGCGTGTCGTCGACGAAGTACAGCCGATCGAGGTCTTCCGGAAATCGCAAGGTCAGTTCTGACTTGTTGCGAGCATGCACGACGAGCCGTACGTCCTCTTTTCGCGCGCGGAGCAACCGGAAATAATTCAACGGGATAAACGCTTCCCCTCCGAAGCGGCTGGAGGCGTTATCGGCCGCAATAATGATCCGCATGCAGACGTACACTCTGGTCTTGAGGAAATACAGATATAACACGACTACTCTTGCGCCGAAAAGTTTTTGCCTATGGCGATGGCTGGTACGCGAGCGCGGTGCGCGGCTGACCCGCGCAATCACCGCGCCGAGAGCGCGCGATTCATGGCGCTGGGGCGAATTCCGTCGCGAAGAACTGGTATCGCAGCATTTCGGCGAGGAGACCGGCTCGCAGATCCTGATCAGCTGCTGATCCCGTTCGGTGCCTGCTGGATGCCAAATACCATTACAATTTCTGGCGACCCGTCACGGCAATTCGCAACGGCGATATTGACGGCAATTCGGCGACAGATCGCATTTCGACTTGGCAGCCGCTCGCCGACACGCTGATGCACCGAAATATCCTTGCGCCCATTGCATCCCCATTACACAATCGTTGGTCCAAGCAAATCATGAGCGCAGGCAGGATTTGCCGTCTCCGTGCGGCCTTCGGATGGCCTTGGGACGCTCCCCACGCAAAGAGAGTCATAATAGTTTGCCAAAATAGGAAGCCGTTGTTGAGAGCGCAGGGTTGGCAAACGTTTGAGCGCACCAATACCCAGCGAGGAATCGCCGTCCAGGAACGATCCTTACACCGCTTTTCGAGTGGTTAGGCATCTTTGTTCTGTGCTTAAATGTGCGAGTTGTCGCTATAGACGGGTTGCGCGTGATCGAACGGACTGACCAGCGATAGTGCTGACGAGAAGACCGCCCAGCTGTAACCCGACAATTTGTCGGCCGCGATTTTTTTGAAAAACGAGCAAGTTGGAACCTATGGCACTCGCTTTACCTCCTGATCTGTCAGCCGCTCAGGCCGCTATTTGGCTGGACCAGCAATTGTTCCCCGGCAAGCCTGTTTATAACACGGGTCAAGTACTCACGATTCGAGGCAAGCTGAGGGTCGATCTTTTTGAGATCGCGTTGCGTGAGACGATCGCAGAAAGCCCCGGTCTGCGACTGCCGCCGTGGTCCGAGCAGGTGCCGTTCGATCTGATGGTGTTTGATTTTCGCGACGAGACAGACCCGCGCATCTTGGCGGAGCGCTGGATGCGGACCGAGATGGGGAGGGATATATCCTTAAACGATCCCGCGTTGTTTCGTTTCGCGCTAATTCAGGTCAGCGACGATTGCTGGCTCTGGTTTCAAAAATTTCACCACATCATCATCGACGCGACCGGGCGAAGACTCCTCAGCGCCCGTACTGCATGCCGCTATCGTGCGCTGCGTTTTGGCGAGCCTTTGCCGGTGATGAAAGGCGCAACGCCCGCAGAACTACTCGACGTCGAGCAGCGCTACACAGCGTCAACCATTTATGACGCCGATCGCATTTATTGGCGTGAACAATTCGTGCGATGGCCTGGACCCCTACATGAGATTGACCGGGGAAACACCGAACGAATTAAGTCTGGTCGTCCTGCTCGCGCATCCTTCACGCTTGAACGCGGTGATTTCGCGCGGCTCGAATCGGCAGCGCGCCAATTGGGGTCTTCGGCATTCAGAGCCATCATCGCGCTGACATTCGCCGCGTTTGCCCGCCTTTACGGTCGTTATGACATCGTGTTGGGCCTTGAGCTCGCAAACCGTCCCGACGCGAGATCAAAGGAAACGATTGGGTTTTTGGCGCGGCCCACACCAATGCTTTTGACACTTTGCCCCTCTGCTACTGTCGCGGATACAGTTCGCCGAGTAGACGAAAGGAGGGCGCAATCCTACCCACACCGGAACTACCCGGTCCAAGAGCTTGCCAGAGAGCTTGAGATAACTCGAAAAGGCCATCACGGTCTTTTCGACGTCATCGTCAACTACGTTCCCGGCGCGTACGATTTCAAATTTGAAAAATTGCCTGTCGAACTTACCAATCTGTCCTACGGCTTCACTGCGCCGTGGTCGGTGACGATCGCTGACACCGATTCCACCCGGGATATCGACGTGAGCATCGACAGTGATCCCGGCCTTATCTCCGCCGACATGGCAACGCGATTGGCTGACTGCCTGGAGATACTGCTGCGGCAAGGCATGGATGATCTTGCGTGCCCACTTGCTTCGTTGCCAATTATGCCGAAGGCAACCCGCGACCGGGTCCTCAGTCTAGCTTCCGGCGAGATCGTCGCGTTGCCAAAAGAGGCAACGCTGGCCACGCTCTGCGCTGCGCAGGCTGAACGAACCCCGGACGCCATAGCCCTGATATATGGCGAGCAACAACTAAGTTTTGTCACGCTACATGACCGAGCGGCGCGCTTAGCGCACAGACTCAAGGCCCATGGTGTCGGGGCGGGCGTCGTGGTTGGCATAGCGCTCCCCCGTGAGCCCGCGCTGGTCGTCGCGGTAATGGCGGTTCACAAGGCCGGCGGGGCCTATCTGGCTCTTGATCCCGCGTACCCGGCCGAAAGGATACGTTTTATCATTTCCGACTCGGCTGCACCCGTCATTCTGACCAACGCAGCGCTTGCTCCGAGTTTTGTTCATAGTGGTGCCCGGCTGTTGCTCGAAGACGAGCCGGGGGTCACGGAAAACGGAACGGCCGATCCTGTCACGGTAAACCCGACAGATCTTGCTTACGTGCTCTATACCTCCGGGTCGACGGGGCTTCCAAAAGCCGTCGGTATCCAACATTGCAATTTGGTCAACCTTATCACTTGGGGCCGCTCGATTGTGTCCGACTCCGAGTTGCGCGGTCTGCTATTTTCAACATCGCTCAATTTCGATCTTTCAGCATTCGAGATGTTTCTCCCATTGGCATTTGGTGGTTGCATTGTACTGGTAGAGAACCTGCTCACGCTCCAGTCCGCACCGCAGCGCGACAAGGTATGCCTAATTAACACCGGCCCGACGTTATTTGATGCGTTGCTACGGACCGGAGGGCTGCCTGCCGGAGTCACGACTGTCATTCTCGCGGGCGAGAAGCTGTCTCGCCGTCTGGCCGATTCATTATTTGAAGCGGCGCCGGGAATTAGGTTGCTTAATTGCTATGGTCCGACCGAGACGACGGTGTATTCCAGCTGCGCTCATATCGACCCTTCGGCTCGTTCTGAGCCCACGATCGGGCGCGCTATTTGGAATACGACGCTGCATGTGTTGGACCACGGGGGAGCATTAGTGCCTCCAGGAGCAGAAGGAGAACTGTTTATCGGCGGTGAGGGCGTATCGCAGGGTTATCTTGGCCGCCCCGAACTTACCGACGAACGTTTTTTGCCAAACCCATTCGGCTTGGGAAAACTCTACCGTACCGGCGATCGCGTGCGCTGGTGTTCCGACGGCGAGCTGGAATTTCTGGGCAGATATGATGACCAGATGAAGATCAACGGCATTCGCATCGAACCAGGAGAGATCGAGGCGGCACTGCTCGGACTGGCTGGGATCACCGCCGCCGTTGCGACGGCCCGCGAAGATACCGGTGGCGTGCGCCGCCTAACCGCCTATCTCGTTCCCTCTTCTGAAAAAGCAATCGCTGAAGAAGACGTGCGCGCTGCGCTTGAGCGACAACTGCCCCGTAATATGGTGCCGACATACTTTGTCTGGCTTGACGCGATGCCCATGACCCCCAACGGGAAGCTCGACCGCAAAGCGCTCCCGGCTCCAATGCGGCACGAAGATCAGCCTCCCGATCACCAAATGCCGCAAACGCGGCTTGAGTGTGAGATTGCGGCGATTTGGGAAGATCTGCTGTCGATGTCGCCGATTGATATCCGATCCGATTTTTTCGATCTTGGAGGCGACTCCCTCGCGCTGATTAGCCTGTTCGCAACCATTGAAGCCCGGTTCGGCCGTCGCCTGACCGTTGACGTGTTGTCAGGCGGCCTAACCGTTGCGGGGCTGGCACAAATTCTCGCCCAAAAGGAGTCACAGCAGGACAATCTGGGTCCGGTCGTCGTACTTCAACCGCTCGGTGATCGTCCGCCATTCTTTTGTGTTCACGGAATCGGCGGCGATGTACTGCACCTACACCGGCTCGCTGTGCACATGGGAACAGATCGTCCCTTTTTCGGTCTTCGCCGCACTTCGGAAGCTAGCCCCACTGACACCATCAGTCAGATCGCCGCGCGTTACATAAAGGCGATGCTGGTTCGGCAGCCGGCGGGACCGTTTTATCTCGGCGGTCACTCCTTTGGTGCGACTGTTGCCTACGAAATGGCGCTGCAACTATCTGAACAAGGGCATGATATCGGCTTGCTTGCGATTATCGATCAGCGAAGGCCGGGTTGGAGACTGACGGTCCGCCGAGCGTTGCCGTCCTTGCACCGGATCATTTTAAGGATACCAAGTCTACTCCGGGACGAACTGCGTCAGGCTCAACCGACTGATCGGTTTCGAATGATCCGGCGAATTTTGTCGGTGTGGTCGAGAAGAGTACTTGGATACCGAGAGAATGCCGACTTAATGTTCGACTTCCGCCGAATGGATACCGAGCAGATAGAGTTCCATGAGGCCGGTTTGAGAGCGTTGCTCGATTATCGACCGCGACCTGCACCCATAAAAATATCGCTGTTCCGGGCTGAGGCCCCGGCGCTATCGAATCTCGCGCTGGATTCGACGTTGGGTTGGAACGAACTTGCCGGAAGCAATGTCCGAGTCCATGTCGTACCGGGCAATCACGGGTCCATAACGACGGAGCCACTGGTCCGAGAACTCGCGAAGGCATTATCCGAGCAGCTCGAAGCTGCGCAAGTTCTACAAGGTCCGTGCGTGTGAGTGAACAGTCCCCGCACACCGCGCACACGTTATGACGCAGCAAGAATTGCGAGCTGAACTCAGCCGCCTGTGCTATACCGTTAGCCGATGCGGAAATTTTGGGCCCAAACCAGGCGTTAACGTTTCTGAGACCGCCAATCCCGGCGGAGATCGCGCGCCGCGGCGCCCGCTGAGCGTGGAACTAAGGCTGCCAGAAACGATTAGCGCTGTTGATTGTACATAGGCAGAGGCATGGCCGAGGTTATCTTATCTCTGGCGTTGGTCGGGGCCCTTGCAGTTGCGGCTTTTATCTACGCCGCCGTCCTTCTTAAAGATGATCCCTTGATTGAGTTAGATCGAGTTGGTGATCAGGTGTCCGACGCAACCGTCCGTTCGCGCCTTCGATCCTGGATGGATGAATGGAGCAGCTTGCGGGACAAGCTGACATTCTCGCGCCTCTCAGTACGGTTCTTCACGAGGCAGTCTGGCAAACGAAAATCAGTGTCACGGCAGGGTTTGCAATCAAAAATTACTGAGGCCGTGAAATCCGAGCCAGATTGCGCGGACTTTGTCGGCGTCGTCATCGAAGGAGTCGCACCGAAAAGGCGAGGCGATGCAAACTGGAAGATCAAGGCCATCCGCTTTGGCGGCGCTGATCGAATTATATGCACAAAAGCGCTGGCTGCAGCCGTCGAGCGGCTTCAGAGCGATTTTCGGTTGGTAGACGACGAAAAAGACGCCACAGCACAAAAGCCAGAAACTCTAACTCCGGTGACGGTCCAGATTCCTCGCGAGGATATGACGGCTCGCGGGACCGTAAAATGGTTCAACCTAAAGAGGGGCTTTGGATTTATCAAAGCGGACAGGGGCGGAAATGATGTGTTCGTTCATATCTCGGCAGTGAAGAAAGCCGACTACACCTCTCTCGTTAAAGGCGCGAAGATTAGTTACGATGTGGTGACCAACCGCGACAAGCAACGGGCTGAGAACCTTCGTCTGGGCTGGACCGCGCACAAGGCTGAAGAGCCAAATGTGCAAAATGTACTGGCTCAACCGAATATTGCGCCAACCACTGATCCGGTTCCGGAGTTGATGCTTGAACCGGATCATGCATCGGTTAGACAATCGGGTGCCCCCGATCCGTTCCGGAACGTTTATGATTGCATTGCCACTTTGCGTTCGGTTCCCTCATTGGTCAGTGACCGGACTCCGATTTCCCGAGCGACACTGCAAACGGCCATCGCCGAGGCCGTTAGAAAGACCGAACCCTGTTGCGAGCCTTTTATTGGAGTTATCGTCGAACTCGCCGGGTCAAATTCGGCGTCTGACGCGAATTGGGCCATCAGAGGCGTGAGGTTCGGCAGGGCCGACCGGAGGAGGGCCAGCGAAGCACTATGTAAGATCGTCGAACTGATGCAACGCGAATTAATCCTTTCCGACGATCACGACACACCTGACCACAACAACACGCCAACTAGAGCAGGCCGATCTGATTGGGTCCTGCCAGCGGGTTCGAAGTGAACGAGACAACGTCGAAGATAACTCTGATTTTGCGCGGAATCGCTGGTATTTCGGCATTAATCAGAGCGCGGGTGCGTTCTTGGCTGGGCTGTGGAGACAAATCTTTGTTTGGCGTTCAACTGCAGGAGCGGGGACGCCTACTTTCCGCCGCTGGAGTGCGGACGAAATATCGGTTTTATTAACTTGAGGGTGGTGACAACGCTGACCTTGACGCCGAGAACTCGTAAGGCTTGTGTGCCTTGCCCTTGCCAATGCACTCCACTTCGGGCGCATACAGGCCGTAGATCTTTGGGCCCGCGCTGTCCGCGCTCCCGAGCGCGTACGCGCCGCGCCAGGCTCAGGAGATGAGCGAACGCTGCCTCAAGCCCGGGATCGCTATCGATCTTGCGGGCAATGTCGCGGATAACGGGCCGAGATAGGTCTTGAGCTTGCACAAAGCCCTGTTGGCGCGCTTGGACCGCTTGGCATGGGCATAACGCTGATGCTGGATCAGGGCAAACTTACCGACCCGCGTGTAGGACTGCCGTAGCTCCACGCCCAGCTGCTTGGCCAGCGTCACCAGCTTCTCACGGGCCCGGTTCAACAGCTTGGCGTCGGTC
>Ga0137377_10003823_pt1 | contig 11763 bp, 14 predicted proteins | sample SagtaG_22_FD_104815 | JGI IMG/M metagenome (GOLD analysis project Ga0137377, IMG submission 104815) | Vadose zone soil microbial communities from Sagehorn Ranch, Mendocino, California, USA - Sage2_L_40_16 metaG | ecosystem: Environmental > Terrestrial > Soil > Vadose zone | place: USA... | reverse complement strand
TGTACAAGATCGCTGCATCAAGATGGAACATGCTCGTTTCTTCGGCGGACTGCATACGGTCGGGCTGAATACGGGCGTGGTCTTGTCGAGGAAGTTGGAAAGATGAGAGGATTTAGCAGGTTTGTTAGTGTGTGAAGTTTTGCTCAGGGTTGGCGTGGAGTTCCCAATTCAGGATAGAAAAGGATACAACAAGGCAAATATAACATTTATAGCACTTGTATCATTTATATCACTTGTTGCGGTTGTTGCGGTTGTATCGAATACTGCTGGCGAATCGCGAGGGCCATCACCCCACCCCAAGGGCGACGCAACCACCCCCACCCTTCTCCACACCACTCCCGCCCCTACGCGACTTGGAACCCCAACCACCGATTTGTGGTAAATCACTCACATCAGGAGGCATGGTGTGCCTAAATCGGGATGGAAAAGGGTGTTTGTCGCAGTTGTCGCGGATGTTGCGGTTGTAGCAATTGTTTCGGAAGAGAAGATTCTATGCGCAAAAATCCTACGTACACCTTCGCAATCATGCTGCTTCTCTTCGCATCCCCGTTATAGTCTAATGCCCATCGGTACAGTTTAATCATGTTCCCTTGAGCAAATGTCGAATGTCAGGTTTTCTCCCACTTAACCTGGAGTAATGGATTGGGAGGCACTGTTATTATGTATGCCATGGCTCGAAAATTTTGGAATGTTTCCAAATGGATCTGGCTGACACTTATAATCACTTTTCTGATCGGTCTCACGGCAAATCTTGCGGTAGTGTAGACAACAGACCTTCACAAAACAGTCCTTGCAAGTGTTCTTATCTGGTTTGCTCAATTTAGAATTATTCAATCAGTATTACTTATCGTATCTGGTTTGTTCATTGTTCTCACATTCATATCATTGATCGTAATGACCTGGGGAGAACAGGCCAGCGGTGGCAAAATACTGAGAAAATACCTGCACGCTGTCGAAGAAGCTCACCAGGGTCTAAATCCTAAAGGTTTTGCGCAGCAGTCGGCGTTGATCTCTGTTAATGTTCCGCTCGATGCTATTTTCATACACTTGAACGCCGTGTCTGATCGACCACTCTATGATTTGCCATATGAGCAGCAAAAGCTGCTTGAAGAGTTGCGTTCAGGTTCTCACGCTGAAATGACTCCAGAGCAACGTGAAGAGCATATTCAGCGACTGCGCGTGCTCTGGTACTCACAACTGGGACAGGATTGGGCAGAGAGTCGTCAGAAACAAAATGCTACCATCGAAGATGTATTAAAATCGCTCAATGCAGAGCGTCCAGTGGCTGTATGCCAGGCACCCCAGGCTCTGGTAAGAGCACTACTATGCGCTGGCTCGCGCGCCATCTGGAGCGCGCGCGTCGCTCTCGCGCAGCTATGAGATGCCTGTAGAATTGGCTCCCAGGCAAATACCTGCTCTGAACAATCACTCAACATCATTGTTTTCTAGTCATTTCTATGATATAATCTAAGTTATAAAAGTAAAGAAGTATTATTGCCTAGAGATTAAAACAATATGACCCTTGATGACATTGATTTGAAGATTCTGGATTTGCTGCTCCAAGACGGGCGCATAGCTCACACCGCCATCGGCAAGGAAACCGACCTGAGTGGCCCCTCCGTCTATGCGCGTATTCAGCGCATGGAACGAGAAGGCATTATCAAAGGCTACGCGGCCCTGCTTGCCCCTGAAAAGGTAGGACGTGGATTGGCCGCCTTTGTCCGTGTTCGTACTCAGACACCTGAGTATGAGAGTGCCGTCTTCGAGCGGTTTATCCAAGAGGAAGAACAGATTGTGGAGTGTCATGATGTTGATGGAGAGGATTGCTACCTCCTCAAAGTCCGTACAGCCTCCACGCAGTCACTCCAGAAACTGCTCGCGACCATCCGCAGCTTCCCAGGCATCACGCGTACCGTCACCACGATTGCGCTGGAAACACTCAAAGAGGGGGGGACAGTCAGGCCAGCGAGCAATAGCACAAAACCAGAGGAGGGATAAGCCATGACAGAAGTAAAACGCACTACCAGCCTGCGCTCCCAGCTTGCACAGTCAGAACGCTGGCGCAACGTCAAGGTCAATGCTCTGCTGGTTTTGGTCACGATGATCTGGGGCAGTACCTTCTTGATCGTCCAGCAGACCATCAGGCTCACAGGCCCCTTTACCTTTCTGGCGATGCGCTTTGGCATAGGAGCCCTGGTCCTGGCAGTGATCTTCCATAAACGGCTGGCACAGATCACACGCGCCGAGATCATTACTGGCTCACTCATTGGTCTGTTCCTTTTTTGCACCTATGCACTCCAGACCACAGGCTTACAGTACACCACTTCCAGTAAAGCCGGCTTTATCACCGGCCTGTATGTCCCACTGGTGGCCATCCTGGCCGTGCCACTGCTGCGCCAGAAACCAACCCTGAGCAGTCTGCTGGGCGTCATGCTTTCCGTGGTGGGAGTGACACTCATTTCGGTGAATAGCTCCTTCCAGTTCACCTTTGGCCTGGGCGAATTCCTGGTCATGGGGTGCGCTATCGCCTGCGCACTGCATGTCATCTGTATCAGCAAATTTGCCCCAAGGGTCGATGCCATGAACCTCGCTCTTGTCCAGATTGCGCTCACAGCCATCCTCAGCTTGATCGCCATGCCCATTGCCAGAGAGCCATTCGTGCTGCCTCCCATGCCAGTCTGGGGATCAGCCCTGTTCATGGGGGTGGCGGCAACCGCATTTGCGCTGGCCGTCATGAATAGAGTACAGCAGTTTGTCAGTAGTACTCAGGCCACCCTGATCTACGCTCTTGAACTGGTCTGGGTAGGCCTGCTCGGCTCCCTGGCAGGAGAGCAACTCAGCCTCTTTGCCTGGATTGGCTGCGGCTGCATCGTCCTGGGCACGATCACAGGGGAGTTGCGTCTGTCTTGGATGATGAAGAAGATCAAGAGCATGCTATAGCAATGACCTGCTATCCGCAAGGGATGTCACTACCTACCAGATGCACCAAGGGCAACAGGTAGTGACGCCCTTTGTCAGACCCTAGTACAGCCGTGCGGAAATAGCGCGGGAGAGCAAGGTATGATAGAATACGGGGCAATACAAAGTGAGAGGGCTTGTATAGGCGCTCCGCTGCGGCCTATCGACTATCACATACTCGCTCATTCAGGGCTAGGAAGGTGAAAAAATCTCATGCCGCGATCTACGAATGCCTCTCGTGTTCGCCTGGGAGCTTTGTCTCTCGCTGTCTCTGGCATCCTATTTGTGCTCTACCCTCTGCTTCGACCGTTCTCCGACGAATCATCCTTGCAAGGCGCTGAAGCTTTCGCTTCCACCGCCTGGATTCTGGCGCACCTGCTGGCAGTAGTGGGTTTCATCCTGCTCGCGCTGGGCCTGTCGGGCCTGCACATCGCTCTCCAAAACACAGCCGTTGAGCGCCTCGCGTTCCTGGCGCTTGTCTTGAGCTGGATCGGAGTTGGACTCACGCTGCCATATTATGGCGCCGAGGTTTTTGGCCTGCACGCTATCGGCCAGGAAGCGGTCAGGCAGCACAGCTCTGCGCTGCTGGCCCTGGCAGATACAGTCCGTTTTGGACCAGGATTCATCGTGATCATCGTGGGACTCCTGTTGCTGGCAGTTGGCGCCATCCTGGTAGCGATTGCGGTTTGGCAATCCGGTACCCTGTCACGATGGAGTGGCATTCCGCTCGCCCTGGGGTTTGTGCTGTACCTTCCACAGTTTCTCGGGACCCAACCAATCAGAGTGGCTCACGGGCTGGTGGTTGCTCTTGGATGCATCTGGATCGCATTTGGTATGGAAACTAGTATAGCCACGCGGAAATAGCGCAGGAGTCTAAGAGCAAGCGGACAGCCCTTTCATCATTGGACTGAAATCTGGGAGAAGACCAATGAGAACATATTACAACCGTATCGCGGGCCAAAGTCTGGAGCGTCTTGCAGCCTTGAGCGACGGGATCTTCGCCGTCGCGATGACATTGCTTGTGCTCGACCTTCACGTTCCTGTGAGGAAGGGGATTAACACCGAGCAGGATTTGTGGAACGCCCTGGTCAATCTTGCGCCAAACCTCCTCCCCTATTTGATGAGTTTTCTGACGCTCGGCATTTTCTGGGTCGGCCAGCAAACGCAGCTCAACCATTTCACGCGAAGCAATCGCAATCTCACCTGGATCCATCTCGCCTTCTTGCTTGCAGTGACGCTCATGCCGTTTTCGACGGGGCTGTTAGCCGCGTTCATCACCTTTCGTCTTGCTCTTGTGGTGTATTGGCTCAATATTCTCCTGCTTGGTTCCGTGCTCTTCGTCAGTTGGCGATATGCGCAGCATGCCGGGCTCATGAAAGATGATATAACCGCCGAAATCCGTTCGGCAAACGAACGCCGCATCATCATCGGGCAAGCGCTCTACGCATTCGGCGTTGCTCTGCGTCATCAATACGTACGTGAGCATCGCATTCATCGTTCTCGTGCAACTCAACTATGCTATTGCGCCAAGGTTCGGCCGGCTTGATCGTCTGTGATGGGTACGGGTTGTGGACGTTGGTAGTGGGTTCCACCAAAAACCGAGGACTGAGTAGCTACTCCACCAAGGGCGGCGCAAGCGTCCCCACGCATGAAATACCAGCAAGCGGCTTGGGCCAGAGAGTAGCTACTCCACCAAGGGCGGCGCAAGCGCCAATACATCTCACTTAAGGACCTCCTCCAGGAAGCGCAGGTGCGAGAGGATCAAGCAGATCGACAAAATCGAGGAACTGATCCTCAGGATCGAACGGTACAGGGGGAGGCACCTGGCGCTTCTTCGGTTTGTACTTCTTATAGATCTGCTTGATCTCCCGGCGGTTGACACGCAGCCGACGTGCTGGCAAGACGTGGCGTGCCATCTTGTGCCGCAAGCGCGGAAGTAGCTGCGCGGTCGCCTCCTCTGGCTCCAAGGTGAGGGCGAGCGAGATCATCTCGGTCAGTTCAAAGAGTCCTGCGGTAAAGCTGAGGCGATCAGGGTCTAACTCTCCCTCCACGGCGGCTTCCGCCAGCAGCACCCGGACAGCGTAATGCGCCAGGTAGATGCCGTACAGCTCCTGACGCACTCCCTCAGGCGTCTTGGAGCGTAAGACCTTGCGCTGAGCGCGCTCATGCGTTTTGATCTCATCGATCACCAGTTCGATTTCCCAACGCTCATGATACAACTCGATCAGCGCGAGCGCTGGCGCCACGCGCGGGTTGAGCAGCGTCGTTACCAAGCGATACACCTTGCCTGGCTCTCCCAAGCGCGCATCGGTCACCCGATAGGAGATGATGCGCACCCACATGCCGCGCTGCAGGGGATAGCGAGTATGTCCCGAATGGGCTGGTTCCACCCAAGCCAACACCGAGCCATCAGCCAGGCGGCGTTGCTTGCTCAGGTGCTCCCATGCGCCTGCTTCCAAGGCTCCCAAGACATGGGCGCCACGCTCACGAACCTGCTCGATGAAGCCGCCCGAGATGAGGCCTGCATCTACCAGCACCACCATGTTGGGTCCGATCTGCGAGAGCAGGCGGTACGCCCCATGCACTTCCGAAACATCGTACCGATCCATCTCTAGCCCAACGACTGCATGGCTGCCACACTCGGCCAACAGCACACACTTCACCTGTGGATAGGCTCCTGGCCCATATTGGTTGCTACTACGCCCAAAGGCTGCTGTGTTGGCTGCTGTATCAGGGGTGGTGAACAGCGTGCCATCGATGGCCATGAGCCGGTAGCGACCAAAGAACGCGCTGGGCATGCTCGATGGCGTCGCGATCACCTGACAGCGTTCGCGCAGGATGGCCTGCATGCACTGACTGCCTAATGCCTTGCGACGTCCGCTCAGTCCTGAATCACTCATCGCACTGTCAGGCTGCACCGGATGCAGATCGCTGAGCTTGCCTACCAGGCTGTTCCAGACCTGGCATTGGTTGCGTCGGCTCCACAGCGCCATCGCGATCACAAACAGCACCAGTGCCAAAGCGGTGCTCAGCCGCACCCGCCGTACTTTGCTGCACCACGGCTCACTCTGCTGCACACACCGCTCGATCACCTCCCTGGGATACACGTCGCTCAGCATCGTCATGCTCACCTGGTCACACACCTTGTCATCGATCGTCATCTCGCGTAATCTGTACATCGAAAGCTCCTTGTTGTTTTGCTTTCTGGTAGTATGCCAGATGGGAGCTTTCTTGTCTTCTTTTCCCTCCTTTTGCCTTAAGTGAGATGTATTGGCCCTTGCCCCTTGCCCCCGCCCTCGTGATTGCGGAAAGCATCCAGCCTCCTACAGCGTATCCCCCACCAGCTCATCCTGCTTAAGCGGCCCAATAGCTGCGACTGTAAGCGGATTCAACGGAGAAAAGCGTTGTAACACCTGCAATACCTCGTCCTGCGTCACCTCATCAATGGCCTGTTTAACTTCCTGAATTGTACGCACCTTGCGCTCATACCACCAGGAACGAGAGATAGCGCCCATACGCGCTCCAGACCCTTCACTGCGCATGACATTCTCGCTCTTCAACTGGACTTTGGCTCGCGCCAATTCATCGGCAGTGATGCCTTCTTGCTCCAACTTGCGCAGTTCATCCACGATGACCTTGAGGCACTCACGGCCTTGTTCCGGCGTCGTGCCAGCGTAAATGCGCATAGCTCCAATATGTTTATTACTCGTAAGTCCGGCATTGATCCCATACACAAGTCCGCGCTTCTCACGCACCTCAACGAAGAGACGCGAGGCCATATTGCCACCCAGTACCTCACTTACCGCCATAGCTGCGTAGTAATCAGGATCGGTGTATTTGGGGAACCGAAACATCAGCGCCAGGTGTTCTTGCTTTCCTTCCTGGTGCTCCAACGCAATGCTCGCCGCAGGCTCCGGGCGTTGTTCCGACGAGGGCTCCGCGTGACCCCTCCAGTCACCAAAGAGCGTTTGCATGTGTGCGACCACGTGATCCCAATCGAACTTTCCTGCTATGGCAAAAAGCGTATTGTTGGGCTGATAACGCGCCTTCCAGAACGCCTGCAAATCCTGTCGCTGCAGTCCATTTACACTCTCGGAGGTGCCCAGTATGGGACGACCAAGAGCTGTACCTTTGTAGAAATTGGCTCGTACCAGTTCAAAGATACGGCTCATTGGTTCGTCATCGCGACGACGAATCTCCTGCAGCACAATGCTGCGCATCTGCTCCAGTTCTTCCTTGGGAAAGGTAGATGTCAGCAGGAGTTCATTGATAAGTTGCAACGTGGCATCAAACTTCGTGTTCACAATCTGCGCAAACACCTGCGACGTCTCCAGACCCGTACTGGCTCCTTTGCGCGCGCCCAGCGACTCAAAAGCCTCGTTCAAAGCTCGCGCATCCTTCTGCTTCGTTCCCTGAAAAAGCATATATTCAAACAGGTGCGCGAGGCCCTGCTTCTCTTCTGCTTCGTTGATTACCGCAGCGTCGAGCTGAAATCCAAACGTAATCGAACTCAGGCTTGGCATATACTGGCCAATCATTTCGATGCCATTTGGGAGGCGGTGATAAAAATAGTTCGGAGACAGGTTCATTTGATCATTCATGTATCGCAATGTTCCTTTCTGAACAGCAATGAAGGTGTGATTAGGAAAACATCGTTAGTATATCACAATAACCTTCCAGAGTGCCCCTAAAAGCCATCCCACCCGCGTTTTGAATTATTGGGCCTTGCGGCAATTGGGAGGGGGAGAATATAATGACTATATTGTTCCGTTGCTGCAAGGCGCTACTGGCGTTTTAACCCACCACAATAAGGGCCTTCGAGTTATTTCTACCCTAAGGTGTGCAGCTTCTTTTTCACTAATTGGAGATGTTATGCTGCGCAATCGAACGCTGCTTGCTGTCTCACTGGCCGTCTGTGCCTCCTACACAGGTATTGGCATGGTAGTACCTGTGAGGGTTCTCTATGCGCAATCGCGCGGCGCTTCTCTAGCCATTATCGGCGCCATGGCTTCATCCTACCTCATTTCAAATTTTCTGTTCCAATACCCTAGCGGCTGGCTGGCTGATCACTGGGGGCGCAAACCCATGATGATCCTGAGCCTCTTTGCCCAGGCTATCCTCTCAGCCGTCTATCTCTGGATTAGCGACCCGGTGATGTTTGTAGTCTTGCGCTTTGCCGAGGGCGCAGTAGCAGCGGCTTTCCTGCCCTCAGCTCGCGCGCTCATCACAGACGCTGTACCGTCTGCGAAGCGGGGTGAAGCATTCGGCATTTTTAGCGCTTTCTTCAATATTGGATTCCTCTTAGGTCCTGCTCTCGGAGGTTTACTGGCCGCCACCGGCTATGCCAGCGCCTTTATAGGTGCGGTAATTTTCCGCCTGGTTGCCATCGTGATTGTCATTACCATGATTCATGTCAGGATCCAGACTAGCCAGGAAGCTCAGGCAGTGGCAAGACCTGTTTCTCTACGCACGCTCTTTAAGATTGCCCTCGCCGGCGCTTACATCCTGACTTTTGGCGACTTCCTGTACATCGGCTTCGACATTTCGCTGACCCCCCTCTGGATGCACGACCATCTGGGAGCGGCAGTCACAGTCATCGGTTTTGCCTACATGATGTGGGCCATTCCCACTATTATCGTCTCCCCAATTGGTGGACGAGTTGCTGACCGCAGGCGCCGTTCAACACTTATTCTCATCTTCGGTCTGGCACAGGTGCCGCTTTACGCTATCTACGGCTCAGCAAACACTTTCCTACCGGTCATTATTGCCTTTGTTATTCACGGCGTAGTCTACTCATTTATGCAGCCAGCAGTCGACGCGCACCTCGCCAGCTCATCAATGGCAGGTGCGCGTGCCAGGATACAGGGCCTCTTTTCTGCCTTCGGACTGGCCGGCGGTTTCGTCGGAGCAACCGGCTCCAGCCTCTTCTATGTCCTGAACTTTCGCCTCCCCCTTTACACAATAGGTGTAGCCTTCGGTATCTGCGTACTCACCGGCGGCATCCTGGTGCGCATCTCCGAATCCCGCAGTAATGCCTCGACAAGAACTGACATAGGAAACGTGAAGCCAGAAGAAATTACCACTATTCATGAAACAATTTAAAGTTTATGTCTTGTTTATCGGCTCCTACGAGACTGGAGGTTTCTGCATAAATGGTACGCGTATCCCAAACAACCAATCAAAGGTGAGGAATCCATCTCCTGTGATAAAATAGAAGGCATCAGTCACACTTACTATCATACTTACTCATATAAAGAAAGCATTCTCATGGATATTGACATACAACAACCACAGCAGGTAGAACTCGACCTCGAGCGGCAACAGAAAGCCAAGGAATACGCGCGTATACGGCGGCGTCTCTCGTTTGTGAGCATGGGTATAGGCGTGGTAGGCGTCTTCATACTTCTTTTCACGAACCTGGGTATCTGGCTGGGTGACCAGTTGCAAGGGCTGAGCTGGCAACCTATTGCTGGCTGGTTTCCCTTGCAAGTACTGGTTTACTTCCTGATCTTGATTCTGGGGTATGAGATTATCACGGCGCCTATTGCTTATTACAGCGGGTTTGTGCTTCCACATCGCTACGGGCTTTCGACTCTGTCGCTGAAAAGCTGGTTGGGCGATCTCTTCAAGGGGTTGGCGCTCGGCCTGGTGCTGGAAGTCCTGGTGATTGAATTTGTGTATGCGCTATTGGCCTTTCAGCCGCAAACATGGTGGCTGTGGGTGGCGCTGGCGATGCTCTTCTTCTCGGTGGTGATGGCAAATCTCGCGCCAGTGCTCATTCTTCCCATTTTCTACAAATTTACCCCTTTGCCGGAAGGGGACCTGACGAAGCGATTGCTTGCGCTTGCCGAACGCGCCCATACCCGCGTGCGTGGTGTTTTTACGATGCATTTGAGCAACAAAACGACTGCCGCAAATGCTGCCCTCATGGGACTGGGCAATACAAGGCGCATTGTGGTGGGCGATACGATGCTGGATCGCTATACGCCGGATGAGATCGAGGTTGTGCTGGCGCACGAGTTGGGGCATCATGTGCATCATGATATCTGGAAGCTGATTATCAGCCAGTCGGTCTTGACGCTTGGAGGTTTGTACCTGGTGAATGTGGCGCTACACTGGGCCGTTGAGACGCAGCACCTCTACTACGGGCTGGCCGATGCGGCGACTATACCGTTGTTGCTGGCGTTGATGGGGGCTTTTGGGTTGATTGTGATGCCTATCAGTAATGGTTTTAGCCGGTTGGTTGAGTACCAGGCTGATGAGTATGCGCTGCAGTCTACGCGGATGGTGGAGCCGTTCAAAAGTGCGATGACGCGGTTAGCAAATCAGAATTTGGCAGATGTTGAGCCGTCGCCTATTGTCGAGTTTCTTTTCCATGACCATCCGTCGATCAAAAAGCGTTTGAAGCATGCAGATGAGTTTGCTGCAGCTATGCTTTCAGGGCTTGCATAAGTGCGGCTAGTTTTTGTCCAGCTTCGTCCGGTGTGCCGCTGGGTATGGCCAGCACTGGCTCATCTACGCCTGCTGCGACCCATTGGTCGAGTTTGGTTACGATCTCCTGTGGTGTGCCGATGATGGAGGTGGCGTCGAGGAGTTCGGGCGAAACGGCTTCTATGCCACCCTTCATCCCCTGTTTCCAACCCTCTTTAACGGCTTCGACCTCCGCGCCGTAACCATTGCGTGTGAGCATTTGCGCATAATAGACACCCATTTTGCCGATGTAGTAGGCAAGGGGTGCCGCAGCAGCAAGACGAGCCGCGGCTCGCTCTTCTCCGGTTGCATTTTCGTTGAGGATAACGGTGGTGATATAAGGAGCGATCATGGCGCTGTGCGGGGGACGGCCAGCTATGCGCGCGCCTTCGTCAAGCTGCTGGCGCATTTCACCCCATTTGTTGCCGGGCCAGTAGACGGGCAGCACACCATCGGAGATTTCGCCTGATTGCACCACATTTTTTGGTCCCATGGCTGCGATATAGATAGGTATTTCTGTGCGTGGAGGGGTGAAGCGTAGTTTGAAGCCGCGCTCGAGATTGAAAAATTCGCCGTGGTAGACCACTTTTTCGCCGCGCAGGATCATTCTGATGATTTCGACATATTCGCGTGTGCGCTGCACCGGTTTTTCGAAAGGCACGCCATGCCAGTGCTCGATTACGTTGGCTCCCGATGGGCCAAGGCCGAGGATGATACGTCCGCCGGAACGTTCATCCAGCGTGGCGACGGTGCTGGCGATCAATGCGGGTGTGCGTGAGTAAATATTGGCGATACCCGCGCCGATCTTGATACGTTTGGTGGCTCGTACAAGGTCGGCCATCGAGGTGAAGAGTTCATAGCCCCAGGATTCGCCGAGCCAGATCGAGTCGTAACCCAGTTCGTCGGCAATTTTGACCTTTTCAACTACCTGGTCCCAGGCGGCTGGAAAATTTGGGGAATCGGCCATCAGTCCGATACGGTTGCTGTATGCTCGTGTCATGCCTTGACCCATCTTTCTGTGAGTTTGTGTAATATCAGGGCCAACTAAAAGCCCTTTTCTTCCAGGGTTATAAAGGACTCGCCGCCGCAGGCGGCGAAAAGAGTAAAGGGAATTTGTGGGGACACCCCACACCCCGGCAAAGAACTGCGTCCTCTACACTCCTACCTATTGTTCTGATATTATACATTACGGAAAGATGTTAGCTGAGAAACGACGTCGCCAACTGGTTAAACGCATCTGCACGCTCGATATGCGGGCAGTGTCCACATAGCTCAAATACCTCTACTGTGCTCCCCGGTGCGCGACTTGCTTGCTTCGCATGAGCAACAGGTATT
>Ga0137377_10003814_pt1 | contig 11777 bp, 8 predicted proteins | sample SagtaG_22_FD_104815 | JGI IMG/M metagenome (GOLD analysis project Ga0137377, IMG submission 104815) | Vadose zone soil microbial communities from Sagehorn Ranch, Mendocino, California, USA - Sage2_L_40_16 metaG | ecosystem: Environmental > Terrestrial > Soil > Vadose zone | place: USA... | reverse complement strand
TCGCTGTCGGGCCCGGTGTGACCAATTTCCACCCCGGCGATCGCGTCGCCTACTATCACAACCTCGGCGCCTATGCGACCGAGCGCAACATTCCCTGGGAGAGGCTGGTCAAGCTGCCCGATCACATCACCTACGAGCAGGGCGCCGTGTTGATGCTGAAGGGGCTGACCGTCTGGTATCTGCTGCACAAGACCTTCAAGGTCGAGCCGCACCATCGCGTGCTGATCCACGCCGCGGCCGGCGGCATCGGACTGCTCGCATGCCAATGGGCGAGCGCGATGGGCGCGCATGTCATCGGCACCGTCGGCTCGACGGCGAAAGCCGACCTTGCGCTTGCCAATGGCTGCGATCACGTCATCCTCTACAACCAGGAAGATTTCGTCGCGCGCGTCAAGCAGATCAGCCGCAATGAGCTCTGTGACGTCGTCTATGACGGCGTCGGCAAGACGACCTTTCCGGGCTCGTTGTCCTGCCTCAAGCCGCGCGGGCTGTTCGTCAGTTTCGGCAATGCCTCCGGCCCGGTGCCGCCGTTCGCGATCGCCGAGCTCAACAATCACGGCTCGCTGTTTGCGACGCGGCCGAAGCTCAACGACTATATCGGCAAGCGCTCGGAGCTGTTGGACGGCGCCGACACCCTGTTTGCCGCCGTCATCAGCGGCAAGCTGCACGTGCCGATCAACCACGCCTACGCGCTGAAAGACGCCGCCAAGGCCCATATTGACCTGGAAAGCCGGGCCACGACCGGCGCGTCGATCTTGAAGCCGTAGCGCTTGGTGCAGACCAGCGAGACCGCAGTTGGGTTACGGAGGCACCGATTCCGTGAACGCATATTCATGTTGTGCATCGCGGATGATCAGCGCCCTTTTCCCATCCCGCTCCCCGACCACGAAATCGAAGCCATTGACGGTTGGATCGATCAAAATGAACGAGATGGTCCCGTCGTCATTCTTGCGCGATGCGATCGAGCTGCGCCATTTCCCGAAGTCGAAGATTGTTGCGCCGTCCTGCACGCGGACGGTTAGTTCGCCGAGCACGGGAGAAGTGTAACGCGCGGCCAATTTGCCAACCTCCGCCGCATCCGCCGGAACGACCAGCCGCTCGCGTCGTTTGGCGATGTTGGCGAGCCTCTGCAAATTAGCGGCCTTCGCTTGCTCAACCGCTTCAGGTTTCCCGTCGAACAGCACCTCGAGCAGCCGGCGCCGAAATAGGCCGGTCAAGTACCCGCCGGCATCGGCGTTTGTAAGGATCACCGCGCCGACGCCATGGTCGGGCAGGAAAATCATGTCGCTCTTATATCCAAACAGGCTGCCGCCGTGGCTGACGACCGGAATGCCGTATTGCGTGTTGACTATCAGTCCCATTCCATAGACCGAGTCCTCTCCGATCTGAACCTGTCCCTTGCGTCGTTCCAGCAATACTTCCTTGGAGACCAGTCGTCTTCCGTCGGGCAGTTGGCCTAGCGACAACTCCATCAACAGGTAGTTCGACAAATCGTGAGCACTGGTCCACATCCCGCCAGCTGGTCGCAACGGCGCGACCGAGTAGTTGCTGTCCATGTGGGCGAGCGCGGTCTTGCCGTCGACGTCGCTGCCATGAGGATTTGCGAAATTGCCGCTCAGGGCCGCATCAAAGTCGAACGTGGTGTGCATCATGCCGAGAGGTTGAAACACCCGTGATCGCATGGCATCGTCGTAGGCGGCGCCGAGTTCTCGCCCGGGACTGATGACGGATGTCGCGACGTAACCGGCCGCCGCTGCCATGAGATTGCTATACTGATAGGCTTCGCCAAAGGAACTGGTTGGCTGCATCGTGCCGAGCAACGCTAGCGATGAAGCCGGTGTGGCTTTTGCGAAATTGAACAGCCATTCAAAATCCTGGCGAGGAAGACCGGTGCATGCACACACCAGGTGCTCAACCAGCACCCGCCGCGTGGTATCCGCATTTCCTAACTGAAATTCGGGATAAACCTCAGTGACCGGCTGATCCCAGCGTATCTTCCGCTGATCGACCAACTCCGCGAGGAGCAGTGTCGTCATGGCTTTGGTGTTTGAGGCGGCAAGAAAAAGCGTATCCGCATCGACAGGGTCGGGCGTGCCGAGCGTCTTCACCCCTAAGCCACTCTCGAATACGACCTTCCCGCCGTCGATCAGGCTGAGCCCGACACCGGGAATGCCGAACTGATCCATCGCGTCCCGGACAAACTGCTTAAGCAAAGCGATACGCTCAGCGTCCAGTGCATGAGCCTTTTTCTCCGCGAACATTTCGCGTTGGTATCCTTTGGGCCGCAAACTTCCGATCGTCAGCGAAAACCCGGCGATACGCCGCTCAAAGGTCGCGCGCGTCGCCTCAACGATAATCACGGCCCACTGTTGTCCTGCACGCCAAGCCAGCGCATAGACCACAGCTTTTTCATTTGGCGAGGTCTCATAGGTGTAGACGCGGCGCTCTTCCCAACCGTTGTAAGGGGCCTGCGGCGTAGCGATCTTGAGCGGCCGGTGCGCATCGGCGCGATAACTCGCCCAACCGGCCGCGACCGCCGCATCTGCATCTGGGGCCGGCACATCGAGTAGTGCGAGTTGGGAATCGCCTTCGGGCGGATGAAGGACGGTTTTGTTCGGGTCGGACGTGACGCTCCAGCCCTTCGGAGCTGTGAATGTCGCTCCCGCGGTCGTCGCAAGATGCGTGTCGGCTGATAATGCGTCCACTGCCAGTGCAGAGGAAACATGCCCGGTTATGCCTGTTAAACCGATCGCAAGAGCCAAGCCAAGGACGCTGAAGTAGCGCATCCATCCTCTCCATTATCCCGCCATGCGCAGCAATATGATCGACGTCCAAATGCAAAGCAATTGGAAACAACCAAAGATAGATCGTAGATTTGCCACGTTCGCACGACATCTGTCGACGGATCTGGCGCGCGAAATCGTGACGGGGCGAGGGCAGGCCGCTTGAATTGGCCCGTCATTTGACCATACTCCGTCTCGTCCTGCGACCCGCCGCGCGGCACCGGTCTTGGTCAGGATCGCATCGAGGCCGCCGATCATTTGCGCAATCTCCTCCCGCGTGACGTTAAGCGCGGGCATGAAGCGCAGCGCATCCGGTTGCGGCGAGTTGAGCGGCAGGCTGGTCTCGAACGCCTGCGCCACGACCGCAGCGCCGATCGGCAGCTTCAGGTCGAGCGCGAGCGGCAGTCCCGGCCGCGGACCTCGCCGAGGCCGTGGCGTGCGGAGGCGACCGTGGGATCTGACGTTGCGACGGATTCCGTGCTAGGCTGCGCGCGTCAAAGAAAAAATACCGCCGGGGAGAAACAGCCATGGGGAAGAACCATGTGTCGCGTCGTGCCGTTCTTGCGGGCGCGGCCGCGGCTGGAATGATGGGGCTCACGCGATTTCCGGCGCGCGCCGCCGAGCCGCAATGGAAGAAATTCGCCGGAACGAAGCTCGAAGTGATCCTGGCCAAGGGACCGCGCGGCGACAACCTGCAGAAATACGCCGGCGAGTTCACTGAGCTGACCGGCATCCAGGTTGAATCGGAGCAGATTCCGGAACAGCAGCAGCGCCAGAAGGTCGTCATCGAACTGTCCTCGGGCAAGCCGAGCTTCGACGTTATCCACCTCAGCTATCACGTGCAGAAGCGCCAGTTCGAGAAGGCGGGCTGGCTCGCCGATCTGTCGCCCTACATGAAGGACCCGAATCTGACCGCTTCGGATATTGTCGAAGGCGATTTCTCGGCCGCCGGCCTTCAATATGCCCGCAATGACAGGGGACAGATGCTCTCGCTGCCGTGGTCGGTCGACTACTTCATTCTCTACTACAACAAGGAGATGTTCCAGAAGAAGGGCATCCAGGTACCGAAGACGCTCGACGACATGGTATCGGCGGCCGAAAAGCTGACTGATCCCAAGGAGGGCACGTTCGGCTTCGTCGGGCGCGGTCTGCGCAACGCCAACATGACGCTGTGGACCAATTTCTTCCTGAACTACGGCGGCGAGTTCCTCGATGCCAAGGGCAACATCCTGACCGATGGTCCGGAAGCCATCGAAGCGACCAAGCTTTATCAGCGGCTGTTGACCAAGGTCGCGCCGCCAGGCGTCGCCGGATTCAACTGGATGGAGTCGATGGCGGCGTTCACGCAAGGTCGTGCCGCGATGTGGATCGACGGCGTCGGCTGGGCGCCGCCTTTGGAAAATCCGGCGGCATCGCGCATCGTCGGCAAGGTCGGCTACACCGTCGTGCCGGCCGGCCCGAAGGGACAATATTCCGCGACCTATGGCGACGGCATCGGCGTCGCGCAGGCCTCTCCGAACAAGGAGGCGGCCTATCTCTTGTGCCAGTGGCTGGTCTCCAAGACCCAAGGCGCGCGGCTGCTGCAAGCCGGCGGCGGCGTGCCCTTCCGCAATTCCGTGCTCGGCGATTCCGAAACCCGCAGCGGCGTCAAGCTGCCGCAGGAGTGGCTGCAATCGGCGATCGATTCCGCCAAGATCAGCAAGCTCGGTCTTCCCGTCATCATCCCGGTTGCCGAGTTCCGCGATATCGTCGGCGCCGCGGTGACGGCGACGCTGTCGGGCGCCGATCCGGCAACCGAGCTGAAGAAAGCGCACGAGCAGTTCCGGCCCATTCTGGAGCGCAGTGAGAAAACGTGACTTCGCTGCCTCACGCTGCTCCGCTTCCGGCCGAGGCGAACGCCACGCCGGAGCGGGAATGGCGCCAGCCATCCTACTGGCCATTCGTGATTCCGGCTTTGGTGGTCGTGCTCGCGGTGATCGTGTTTCCGTGGGCGTTCACGATCTGGATGAGCCTGAACGAATGGAAAGTCGGCGCGCCGACGACGTTCGTCGGCCTCGCCAACTATATCCGGCTGCCGAACGATCCACGTTTCGTCGAAGCGGTGGAGCATACGCTTACCTATACCGCGCTGTCGGTGTTGCTGCCGCTCGTCTTCGGGACCTTCGCGGCCGTCGTCTTTCACGCGAATTTCCGCGGCCGCGGCGTGCTGCGGGCGATCTTCATCATGCCGATGATGGCAACCCCGGTCGCGATCGCGCTGGTGTGGACCATGATGTTTCATCCGCAACTCGGGGTTCTCAACTATCTGCTCTCGCTGGTCGGCCTGCCGCCGCAGCTTTGGGTGTTCCACCCCGCGACCGTGATCCCGTCGCTGGTGCTGGTCGAAACCTGGCAATGGACGCCGCTTGTGATGCTGATCGTGCTTGGCGGCATCGCGGCGATCCCGACCGAGCCTTATGAAAGCGCGCAGATCGATGGTGCAAGCCTCTGGCAGATGTTTCGCTACATCACCTTGCCGCTGATCACGCCGTTCCTGTTCATCGCGGCCATGATCCGCATGATCGACGCGGTGAAGAGTTTCGACATCATTTTCGCCATCACCCAGGGCGGGCCGGGTTCGGCCTCCGAGACCGTCAATCTCTATCTCTATAGCGTCGCCTTCACCTATTACGATCTCGGCTACGGATCGGCCATCGCCGTGATCCTATTCCTGCTGATCGTGGCGCTGGCGGCGTTGCTGTTGCACCTGCGGCAGCGCGCGCTGTGGACCGAGATCGGTGGCGGAGCATGAACTTGCGCTGGGTGCTGAGCAAAATCGGCCTTTGGCTCTCGGTCTTCCTGATCGTCTCGCCGGCGATCCTGTTCTTTGTCTGGATGCTGTCGCTGTCGGTCAAGTTCGAGGTCGACAACGCGGCCTATCCGCCGGTTTTCATCCCCGAGCACTTTGCCTGGAACAACTACACTGACGTGCTCGCGTCCAACCGTTTCCTGACCTATTTCAAGAACTCGCTGCTGGTGACGGGCACGGCGACGCTGCTCGCGATGCTGGTCGGCGTGCCCGCGGGCTATGGCATCGCGCGGATGGCGGCGCGCAAGTCCGCCGTCGTGATCCTGATCGCGCGTATCACGCCCGGCCTGTCCTATCTCATTCCGCTGTTCCTGTTGTTCCAGTGGCTCGGGCTGCTCGGTACGCTGTGGCCGCAGATCATCATTCACCTCGTGGTCACGGTGCCGATCGTGATCTGGATCATGATCGGCTATTTCGAGACGACGCCACTGGAGCTCGAGGAAGCCGCGCTGATCGACGGCGCGACGCGCTGGCAGGTTTTCCGCCACGTGGCGTTGCCGATCGCGCGGCCGGGCCTTGCCGTCGCCTTCATCCTCGCCGTGATCTTCTCCTGGAACAATTTTGTCTTCGGCATCGTGCTGGCCGGGCGCGAGACGCGCACGCTTCCGGTCGCCGTCTACAACATGATCTCGTTCGATCAGCTGAGCTGGGGCCCGCTCGCGGCCGCAGCGCTGATCGTGACCTTTCCGGTGCTGCTGCTCACGATCTTTGCGCAGCGCCAGATCGTCGCCGGATTGACTGCCGGCGCCGTCAAGGGCGGGTAGCCGGGGCGGTTCAGCCGTCCGTCCAGACGAGAAGCGGCATCACTGCCACTTCGAAACGCACGGCCTCGCAGGGGCAGCGGCTGGTCAAGGGCAGGGCAAGCCGGTTGAGTAGACCGGTCATTCGACCATGCCCCACCTCGTTACGCCACCCGGCGCGCAGCACCGGCCTTGGTCAGGATCGCATCGAGGTCGTCGATCATCTGCGCAATCTCTTCCCGCGTGACGTTGAGCGCCGGCATGAAGCGCAGCGCATCCGGCTGCGGCGAGTTGAGCAGCAGGCCGGTCTCGAATGCCTGCGCCACGATCGCAGCGCCGATCGGCAGTTTCAGATCGAGCGCGAGCAACAGTCCCCGGCCACGGACCTCGCCGAGCCCATGGCGCGCGGATAGTTTCTGCAGCTCGCTCTCCAGGAACAGCCCGGTCTCCGCGGCCGATTTCAGGAACGCGGGCTTGCCGACCTCAACCAGCACGGCGAGTCCGGCCGCGCACATCAAGGGGTTGCCGTTGAAGGTGCCGCCCTGGTCGCCGTGCGTGAAGCAGGCGGCCCGTTCGGTCGCAAGCAAGGCAGCCAGCGGCACGCCGCCGCCGATACCTTTGCCGAGCGTCATGATGTCGGGTTCGATCTCCGCGTGCTCGTAGTGAAACAGTTTTCCCGTGCGGCCCATGCCGGTCTGGATTTCATCGACGATCAACAGCAGGCCGTGCTCCTTGGTCAGCGCCCGCAAGTCCCGCAGGAACTGATCGCTCGCGGGCCAGACGCCGGCTTCGCCCTGGATCGGCTCCAGCATCACGGCGACGGTGTTCTGGTTGATGAGCGCCTCGACGGACGCGAGATCGTTCAGGCGCGCTTTGCGGAATCCCGGCACCTTCGGCTCGAACAGCGGCTCGAACGCCTTCTTGCCGGAGGCCGACATGGTCGCAAGCGTCCGGCCGTGGAAGCCGCCTTCGAAGGTGATGATTTCGAACGCGCCGTTCTTATGCAGCGCGCCATATTTGCGCGCGAGCTTGATCGCGCCCTCGTTGGCTTCGGCGCCCGAATTGGTGAAGAACACCTGGTCGAAGCAGCTCTGGTCCGTCAGCGCGTGAGCGAGTTTCAGGCTGGCATCGTTATAATAGGCCGGGCTCGGGGTGATCAAAAGCTTGGCCTGCGCCGCGAGTGCATCGACCAGAAGCGCCGGCGCATGGCCAAGGCAGTTCACGGCCCAGCCCTGGATGAAATCGAGATAGCGCTTGCCAGTATCGTCCCAGAGCCAGGAGCCGTCGCCCCGCACGAACACGGCTCTCGGGCGCGCCGTGATGTCCATCAGCGCGTCGAAGGAATAGGTGGCGTTGGGCATGTCGAACTCCTCAGGGCTTTGGGTGTAAGGCGGGCGAAACGCAAGAAGGCCGCACTTTTCGGGTGCGGCCTTCTCGAAAACTTGGCTGATCTAGCTGTTCAGCGTGGTCGTCGGACATGGCGCAACCCGTCATCGTCGCAGGAGCGACGGCGGAAAGTGGCGCGGCGTTGGGTCCGGTTGAATATCATGGGATGCGGCCATACAGCCGAACGGCACGCGGTGTCAAGATCGTTCGCCGGCGCGCGACCTTGTCGAACAGCACTTCGATCGACGGCAGGCCTCGCGGAGCGACGCCGTGCTGTCATGCGAGAGCTGACCTCAACCGCGCCTCGACCCGCATGATGAGTGCCGCCCTGGCTGCCAATTCTTTAGGCGGCTCGAATTCGCTACAATTTTACGAAACCTTTAGGTCCGATCGGTTAAGTTCGGTTAACCACCTCAAACAGCAGATAAAGCGCTCAGGATGCGCGATTTAAGTTCATTGATCGCCGACGAGGTCGAGGCGGCGATTGCCGCGGGGTCCGCGGAGAAATGCTCCAAGACCGCCGCGCATATCGCGGCGTTGTTCTTGGCGTCCGCCGGCAGCTTCAGCGATATGCAAATCGAGCTGTTCGGCGACGTTTTTGAGCGTCTGATCAACACGATCGAGCTGCGGGTCCTCGCGGATGTCAGTGCCCGGCTCGCCTTGGCCGAGTTGAGCGCTCAGCTCGCGCCCGTTCCTCAAGCGCCCGCATCCGTGGTCCGTCGCCTGGCGCGACACGAGGAGATCGCCATCGCCGGGCCTATGCTGATCGAATCGGCGCGGCTGAGCTCCAAGGATCTGGTCGAGATTGCGCAAACCAGAGGCGAGGGGCATCTGTTGGCGATTTCAGCCCGCTGGTGGCTGCACGAGGTTGTCACCGATGCGTTGCTGGCGCGCCGCTTTCCGCGCGTCAGCCGCCGTCTGGTCGACAATCCCGGCGCCCGGGTCTCGGCGGGTGGATTTGCGTCCATTGTGGCGCAAGCCGCATCCGATCCCGAGCTTGCGGTGGCAACCGGCATCAGGGCGGATTTGCCGGCTGGCTTGCGTGCCGAACTCCTGCGCAACGCGACCGAGGCGGTCAGGACGCGGCTGTTGTCACGCGCGCCGCCCTATCTGTTCGAAGAGATTCGCGCCGCTATTCTGGCCGCGTCGGCAGGCGTCGACCGCGAAATGTCGAAGCCCCGAGATTTTGACGGGGCGAGAATTTCAGTGGCACGATTGAAGAAAGAAGGCAGGCTGAACGAAGCAGCCCTTCTTGATCTCGCCAGGCAGCGAAAATACGAGGAGTCCGTCGTTGCCTTGGCCGAGTTGTCCGACGCCAGCATCGAGATCGTTCGTCCGCTGATGCAAAGCCTGCGCAGCGACGGCATCCTTGTCCCCTGCAGGGTGGCGGGGCTTTCCTGGGACACCGTCAACGCGCTGCTGGATTGCCGGTTTTCGACCGGCGTCACCGCGCCGGATGAAGCGGCAAAGCTCAAGAGCCAGTTCAAGAAGTTGACGCTCGAAGAGGCGCATCGCCTGCTCAGGCTCTGGACGGTACGATCGACCTCCGGCTCATCGAGCGTGCATTAAAACCCCGCGACGCTACCGTGCAGGTCGTACTCGTCGGCGCGCTCGATTCTCGCCGTGACGATCTCGCCGACGCGCAAGGGACGGCGGCTGGAGAGATAGACCGCGCCGTCGATGTCAGGCGCGTCCGCCTTCGACCGGCCCTTTGCCATCCCCTTGGAGACCGTCGGGCCGACCTCGTCGATGATCACCTGTTGCCTCGTGCCGACCCTGCGCTTGAGCCTGCGCGCGGAAATCTTTTGTTGGTGCGCCATCAGCGCGTTCCAGCGCTCCTGCTTGATCTCGTCGGCGACAGCGTTGCCGAGTGCGTTCGCGACGGCGCCCGCGACCGGCTCATATTTGAAGCAGCCGACGCGATCGATCTCGGCTTCCTCCAGCCAGTCGAGCAAATCGGCGAAATCGGCATCGGTCTCGCCGGGAAAGCCGACGATGAAGGTGGAACGCAGGGCAAGCTCAGGGCATTGCGCGCGCCATTGCGCGATCCGCGCCAGCGTCTTGTCCTGCGCCGCCGGCCGCCGCATCGCTTTCAGGATTTCCGGGCTCGCGTGCTGAAACGGGATGTCGAGATAGGGCAGAATTTTGCCTTCAACCATCAGGCCGATGACGTCGTCGACATGCGGGTAGGGGTAGACATAGTGCAGCCGCACCCAGATACCCAATTCGCCGAGCTCTTTGGCCAGATCGACGAATTTCGCGCGAACCTCGCGGTCCTTCCACGGGCTTGCGGCGTATTTCAGATCGACCCCGTAGGCCGAGGTGTCCTGCGAAATGACCAGGAGTTCCTTCACGCCCGCATCGACCAGCCGTTCCGCCTCGCGCAGCACGTCATTGGCCGGCCGTGAGACGAGATCGCCGCGCAGTTTCGGGATGATGCAAAAGCTGCAACGGTTGTTGCAGCCCTCGGATATCTTCAGATAGGCGTAGTGACGCGGCGTCAGCCTGACGCCTTGCGGCGGCACCAGGTCGAGATGCGGATTGTGCAGCGGCGGCAGCGCGCGATGCACAGCTTCGAGCACGCTTTCATAGGCTTGCGGACCGGTGATCGACAGCACGCCGGGATGGGCCTTTTCGATCTGTTCGGGCTCGGCGCCCATGCAGCCGGTGACGATGACCTTGCCGTTCTCGGCCATGGCCTCGCCGATCGCGGCAAGCGACTCCTTCTTGGCGCTGTCGAGGAAGCCGCAGGTGTTGACGATGACGAGGTCGGCGCCGTCATGCTTGCGGGCGAGCTCATAGCCTTCCGCGCGCAGCCGCGTGATGATGCGCTCGGAATCGACCAGCGCCTTGGGACAACCCAAGGAAACAAAGCTGACTTTCGGCGCTGTGTCCTGTTGCATGCTCGATCTGCCTAGAGCGCGATGATTTCAGGATGAATGGTCATCGCGCTCTAGCTCGTTGTTTGAGCATGATCTTTCCGGAAAACCGGTACCCACTTTTCCGGATCATGCTTTAATTGACCGGCACAGCTAGTCCTACTCACCCATAATTACAAGGCTTTGCGGAAGGCGCCGGCATGCTATGGATGCGCGCGGGATATGAATGATCGATGAGCGCCGAGTCGCCCAAAATCGTCATCGTCGACGAAAGTCCGATCCGTGCCGCGATCCTCGAGGAGGGGCTGCGGGAGGCGGGTTATACCGGCGTGGTCCATATCAGCGAAATGCAGAGCCTCTTGGCGCGCATCTACGCGCTCGACCCTGACGTCATCCTGATCGACCTGGAAAACCCGAGCCGCGACATTCTGGAGCAGATGTTCCAGGTCAGCCGCGCCGTGCGGCGTCCGGTCGCGATGTTCGTCGATCAGAGCGACGCGGCTTCGATCCAGGCGTCCGTCGAGGCTGGCGTCTCCGCCTACATCGTCGACGGTCTAAAGAAAGAACGCATCAAGCCGATCCTCGATCTCTGCATCTCCCGCTTCAATGTGTTCGCGAAACTGCAGGACGAGCTTGACCGCACCAAATCCGCGCTCGAAGAGCGCAAGGTGATCGATCGCGCCAAGGGCATATTGATGAAATTGAAGGGCCTCACCGAGGAGGAGGCCTATGTGCTGATGCGCTCCACCGCGATGCGCGAGAAAAAGAAAATGGGCGAGATCGCGCAGTCGATCCTGACCGCGTCGGAGCTCCTGAAATGATGACACCGCTTCACATCGGCTTCATTCCGCTGGTCGACGCCGCAGCGCTGATCGTCGCGGTCGACAAGGGGTTCACCGCGGCCGAAGGGCTCGATGTCACCCTGGTCCGGGAAGTGTCGTGGTCGAATGTTCGCGACAAGCTCAATATCGGCCTGTTGGATGCAGCTCATCTGTTGGCGCCGGTCGCGATCGCTTCCAGTCTCGGGCTCGGGCACGTCAAGGTGCCGATCGCAGCGCCATTCACGCTCGGCATCAATGGCAACGCCATCACGGTGTCGCCGGCGCTGCATGCGGCGATCATGGCGGAGATCGACGGCGAC
>Ga0137377_10003806_pt1 | contig 11784 bp, 10 predicted proteins | sample SagtaG_22_FD_104815 | JGI IMG/M metagenome (GOLD analysis project Ga0137377, IMG submission 104815) | Vadose zone soil microbial communities from Sagehorn Ranch, Mendocino, California, USA - Sage2_L_40_16 metaG | ecosystem: Environmental > Terrestrial > Soil > Vadose zone | place: USA... | reverse complement strand
GCCCGCGCAGGTCAGGCCGCTCATCTTGTCGCCCAGGGTAGCCGGGTCAGGCAGGCACGCCGCCACCACGTCACGCGGCGACACGCTCGCGGTTCCGACCTGCACCGGATCGGTCTTGTCCAGGCCGAGCTTGTGCAGGGTCCGCAGCACGCCGATGAACTCCGAGCCGAGGCCGTACTTGAAGGTGACCCGCTGCGCCTCGATCCACCGCGGCATCAGCAGCACCTCTTCGTGCTCCACGTTCACGCACTCCACCGGGCCGATGCCGGCCGGGAAGGTGAAGATCTCGGGCTCGCTGAACGGCTCGGTGGTGAACCAGCCCCGGCCGCGTTCCCAGACCACCGGCGGGTTCAGGCACTCCTCGATCGTGGTCCAGATGGAGAAGGTGGGAGCGAAATCGTACCCGGCCACCTCGAGGTTCGCCCCGTCCCGGACGCCGAGCTCGGCGATCTCGCTGAACAGCTCATCGGCGGCGTACCTGGCGAACACGTCGGACAGCCCCGGCTCCACGCCCATCCCGGCCAGCGCCAGCTTCCCTGACCGCTCCCATTCCGGTGCCATCGCGAACTGCTCGTCGCCGAGCTTGACACTGGTCTGGCGGTACGGGTCGCCGGGATGGGGGTACGACAGCGACATCGCCATGTCCAGGTAGTGGGTGCCCGCCTGGAGCGCGGCACGGAAAAGGGGCATCACGAAGCGGGGATCCGTAGCGTTCATGAGCACTTGGCAACGGTGCTGCGTGAGCAGGCCCGCGGCGGCCCGCTCATCACGCGCGTCCAGCTGCACGGCCTGGTACCCGTCGCGGGCCGCCGCGGCGCGCTGCGCCCGGCCCAGGTCGAAATCGGCGATGACCAGCTCAGCGAACGAGCGGCGGGCGGCAATCCGGGCGAATGCCGTGCCCACGCCACCTGCGCCCACCAGGAGTATGCGCATGGGCCGATCCTAGACCTTTCGCGGTTCGGCTGACGAGACCAGCCGTGATATCTAGCTGTTACTACGGATATCGTTGCCGCACAGCGGAATTCATGCTAGAACCGTAGCATCACGGGTGCTGATTCCGTTGTCACGCCCTGGTACTCACAAGGTGTCATCAGGTCTGCCGGTCAGGCGGACCGCTTGCGGGCCCGGCCGCACCGGGTCAAAGCCAGGAGGGTGAGACATGGCCACCGCTGAGCAAGCTCTTGAATCTCAGGAACAGCCGCTCGACAAGGGACTTAAATCGGGCGCCCTCGGGCTGATCTCGAGTACCGTCATCGCCACGGCGTCGGTCGCGCCCGCGTACAGCATCGCGGCCACCCTGGTGTTCGTGGTGGGCGCGGTCGCGCTCCAGGCACCTGCCGTGGCCGTCCTCGCCTTCGTCCCGATGCTGCTGACCTCGATCGGCTACAGCGAGCTGAACAAGGCCGACCCGGACTGCGGCACCACGTTCACCTGGGCGACGCGCGCGTTCGGGCCGAAGACCGGCTGGGCGGGCGGCTGGGCGATCGTCGCGGCCGACGTGCTGGTCATGTCGAGCCTGGCCCAGGTGGCGGGCCAGTACGTGTTCCTGTTGTTCAACGCCCCGGGCATCGGGAGCAACGCGACCAGCGGCTGGGTGCTGCTGGCCGGTGTTATCTGGATTGTCCTCATGACCACCATCTGCTACGTCGGCATCGAGGTGTCAGCCAACTTCCAGAAGGTCCTGCTGAGCATCGAGCTGACCATGCTGGTGGTCCTGTCGGTGGTCGCCCTGGTCAAGGTCGGCTCGGGGCACGCGCCGCCCGGTCATCTCACCCCCAGCTTCTCCTGGCTCAACCCGTTCAAGATCTCTAGCTTCAGCGCGTTCGCCAGCGGGATCATCCTGATGGTCTTCATCTACTGGGGCTGGGATACGGCCCTCGCGGTCAACGAGGAGACCAAGGACCGCACCCGGACACCGGGCCTGGCCGCGATCTTTTCCACCATCATCCTGCTGGTCACCTACGCCCTGGTGATCTTCTCCATGCAGGCCTTCGCCGGCGTCAAGACCACGGGCAACGGCCTGGGCAATACCGATAACGCGGGCGATGTGCTGTCGGTCCAGGGCAACGCCATCTTCGGCACGACCGGCTTCGGCCCGGTCTTCTACCACCTCCTGCTGCTCATGGTGCTGTCCTCGGCGGCCGCGTCCACCCAGACCACGATCCTGCCCACCGCCCGGACCACGCTGTCGATGGCCGCCTACAAGGCGCTGCCGAAGGCGTTCGCGAAGATCCATCCCCGGTTCATGACGCCCACGGTGTCCACGATCGTCATGGGAGCGATCTCGATCCTCGTCTACGTGGGGCTGAACTACTCGTCGAACGGCATCGGGGTGATCGGCGACGCGGTGATCGCGATCGGCCTGTACATCGCGTTCTACTACGGCCTGACCGGTTTCGCTTGCGCCTGGTACTACCGCAAGAACCTGACCAGCAGCGCGCGCAACCTGTGGATGCAGGGCATCCTGCCGCTGGCGGGCGCGCTGATGCTGTACTTCCTCGGCGGCTGGAGCGTGTGGCTGGACTACGACGTGGCGACCGCGAACGACTACACCATGTGGACGGTCCCGTTCATCCACTGGCAGGTCGGCGGCGCCTTCGTGATCGCCGTGGCGGCCGGGCTGGTCGGGCTGGTCTTGTTCATCTACTGCCGGGTCGCCGCGCCCGCCTTCTTCAAGAAGGAGACCCTCACCAGGGCCACCCCCACCCTGGTCCCCGATGAGTAGCCGGCCGCCCCTTTAGGATGGCGGGCGTGCTGGATGACGCGCAGATCGGCCGGGTGCTTTCCATCACGGCCCACCCTGACGATGTTGACTTCGCGGCCGGGGGCGCCTGGACCGTACGCGAGGTCTGGATCGCCGCCGGACCTGACCCGAACCGCTACGTGGATGTGACCGCGACCTTCCCGCGCAAGATCGCCGCCCTGCGCGCGCACGAGAGCCAGACGGGGCATATGGAGGACCTGACCGAGCGCCTGAGGACCCGGCTGACCCTAACCGCCCAGCTGGCCGGCCTGCCCGAGGGCCACCTGGCCGAGAGCTTCCGGGTGCTGGACACCGCCTGAGCCGCGGGCCCTGGCCGGCCCGGCGGAAGCCCTCCGGCACCGCTGGTGTTTTTGCTGACGCGGACCGATAGCGGGCATAATTCACTGATTGAATCCAGCCAGAGAGAGCTGACACACCATGAGCATGGAGATGGACCACTCCTTCACAGTTCCCGTCCCTCCGGAACGGGCCTGGGACGTGCTGCTCGACGTGGAACGGATCGCACCGTGCATGCCCGGCGCCACCGTCGACGAGTTCGACGGCGAGGTGGTCACCGGGCGGATAAAGGTCAAGGTCGGCCCGGTGTCGCTGACCTACCGCGGGACCGCGAAGTTCACCGAGCGCGACCCTGACGCCCACGTGATCGTGCTCGACGCGTCCGGCAAGGAGACCCGTGGCGCGGGCACCGCCTCGGCGACCGTCCGGGCGTCGCTTGAGCCCGAGTCGTCCGGCCAGGTGACCAAGGTCATCATGCACACGACGATGAACGTGACCGGCCGGCCCGCCCAGTTCGGTCGGGGCGTGATGGTCGAGGTCGGCGGCAAGCTGGTGGAGAAGTTCGCCGAGAACCTGGCCCAGCTGATAACCGGTAACGGCGCGGCCGCGCCGGACGGCGCCGGTACGGCCACCGCCGGAGACGGCACCGCGGCGGACGGCGGCACGAACGGCGCGAGCGCAGGCCAGGCCACCGCCACGACGACGCAGGACGGGTCAGGCAGCGCCGAGCCGACGGTCACCGTTCCGGTCGCGAGCACCGCTTCGGCCCCGTCCAGCTCCCCCGCCGCGCAGAGCGACGACTCCATCAACCTGGTCAGGCTGGTCGGCCCGGCGATCCTCAAGCGGGTCGTTCCGGTCGCCGCCGTCGTGGCCGCGCTCGCCCTGCTCGGCCGTCGCTTCCGGCACCTGTTCCGCCGCAGCAAGGCCTAGCAGCCATTCAGGATCGCCGCTGCCCCCGCCGGGTCGAGGATGGTCCGCGGCGGCGCTGCCGCGCGGGTGAACGGGGAACCCGGCGGGCGGCTGCCGTCCGTACCGTGGGTGGCCGGCTAGCGGACGACGACGTCGGTGACGGTTAGAGAGGAGTCCGCGGGCAGGTCGAGCGGGGACGGCGCCAGGCCGCGGGACACGATCTCCGCGCCGAGGGCCGCCACCATGGCGCCGTTGTCGGTGCACAGGCCGGGTCGCGGCACGCGGAGCTTAATGCCGGCCGCGGCGCAGCGTTCCGCGGCGAGCGAGCGCAGCCGGGAGTTGGCCGCCACGCCGCCGCCGATGATCAGGTCCGTGACGTCGTGCCGCCTGCAGGCCTGCACGGCCTTGCGGGTGAGCACGTCGGCCACCGCCTCCTGGAAGGAAGCGGCGACGTCCGGGGCGTGGACCGGCTCTCCGGCGGCCTGCCGTGCTTCCACCCAGCGGGCCACCGCCGTCTTCAGGCCGGCGAAGGAGAAGTCGAGCGTGCCGTCGTGGTACTTGCCCCGGGGGAAGCTGATGGCGGCGGGATCGCCGTCGCGGGCCGCCTTGTCGATCGGCGGTCCGCCCGGGAACGGCATGCCCAGCACCCGGGCCACCTTGTCGTACGCCTCGCCGGCCGCGTCGTCGATGGTGGCCCCGAGCGGGATGATCTCCTCGGCCACGTCCGGCACGAGCAGCAGCGAGGAATGACCGCCGGATACCAGCAGGGCCACCGCAGGCGACGGCAGCGTGCCGTGTTCCAGCTGGTCGACGGCGATATGCGCGGCCAGGTGGTTGACCCCGTACAGCGGTTTGCCTAGCGCCAGGGCGTACGCCTTGGCCGCGGCCACCCCGACGAGCAGGGCCCCGGCCAGCCCCGGCCCCGCGGTGACGGCCACGGCGTCGATCTCCGCGGGCCGGACTCCCGCGGTCGCGAGGGCCCGGTCGAAGGTCGGGACCATCGCCTCCAGGTGCGCCCGGCTGGCCACCTCGGGCACCACGCCGCCGAACCGCGCGTGCTCGTCAACGCTCGAGGCGACGGCATCCGCGAGCAGGTCGTGGCCGCGGACCAGCCCGACGCCGGTCTCGTCGCAGGACGTCTCGATGCCCAGCACCAGCGGGGACGCCATCACGCGAGCACCTTCCGCATGACCACGGCGTCGACGCCGGACGGCTGGTAGTAACCGCGCCGGATCCCGATCTCGTCGAACCCGTGGCGCAGGTACAGCTGCCTGGCCCTGGGGTTGTCCTCCCGCACCTCGAGCAAGACCTCCCGGTAACCGCGTTTTTCCGCCTCGTCGACGAGCGCCGTGAGCAGCGCCGTCCCGGTCCCCTCACCCCAGCGGGCCGGGGTCACCGCCAGCGTCACCACGTCGGCCTGCGACCCGCCGGTGAACATCATCCCCGCGTACCCGATCAGCGCGTTCCCCTCCTCGGCCACCAGGTAGAGCCGACGCGAGGGCGGCTGCGCGAACTCCGCCGCGAACATCTCCGGACTCCACGCGTCCTCGGGGAAAAGCATTTGCTCCAGCGCAATGATCGCGGCCATGTCGGCCCTGTTCATCTCCCGCAGCCGCACCGCACTGCCCTCATCCGGCCAGGCGCTCACGATGGCGTGACCCGCTTGGGCGGCCCGGGCTCCCTGGCGTCCGGCCGCCGCAGGTAGAGCGGTTCCGCGGCCAGCAACGGCACGGTCAGCAACGGCACAGGTGCGGACGAAGGGGCGGCCGGCCCGCCGGCCTGCCCCGCCACGATCGCGCACCCCACGATCTCGCTCGCGACGATCGCGCAGAGGGTGCGGGCATCCGGATGGGCGGGCCCGATGACCTCGCCGAACGCCTCCGGGTACAGCTGCCCCCCGCTCCCGGCCACGGCGAGCCCGGCGGCCCCGGGGATCGAGGCGGCGCTGCCGACCAGCGGACCCCCCAGGCGGCCGCCGGCGGCGTACCTGGCCCAGTAGACCTCCTTGCGCCGCGCGTCGGTCGCCACCAGGAACTCCAGCCCCGGCAGCGAGGGGGACGCCGCGTCGGCGGCGATGACGTCCAGCGAGCACACCCCGTGCACGGGGATGCCGAGCACGGCTCCGAGCACCCGGGCGGTCACCACGCCGACTCGCAGCCCGGTGTAGGGACCGGGGCCGACCCCGACGGCGACCGCGGTGAGATCCGCGCGGGACGCGCCCGCATCGGCCAGGACCTTCGCGATCATCGGTGCGAGCAGCTCGCCATGGCGCCGGCCATCGCCGGCGACCGCCTCGGAAACGACTCGCTCCCCGTCGTGCAAGGCCACGCTCACCGCCGGGGTCGCGGTATCAAAACCCACCACAAGCACGCCGCCCAGCCTAGTAGGCGCGCGGCGTGGCCGGGTCCGACCGCGGCACCCCGCCCCGGACAGCTAGCACGGGAGAGCCAGTGCGGGGGAACTAGCGCAGCGAGGCCTCGGCCGCCTGGGCGAACGCCATGGCCGCCGCCGTCAGCTGGGACTGGGACACCGGTCCGTAGCTGCCGCGGTTGGAATGCGCGAGCCCGTTCAGCGTCACCGTCACGACCACGTTGTGGTAGCGGACCATGACGGTGGCGACGTCGGTCACCGCGCCGCCGACGCGGTACACCTGCAGGGCGCTGAACGCCTGGTTCCCGAACCCGGACAGGACCCTGACCGTGGCCGGCGGAGCCGGAGAGTGCTTGGGCGGGGTCTGCATGCCCTGCAACGCCAGGTCATACGCGTCGGTCGCGGCGAACGTGGCGCTGCCGTTGCCGCTGGCCAGGCCGTTCGGCGCGTACGCGAGCAGGTTGAGCTCCATCAGCCGGTACAGCGGCGGCTTGTCGATGGTCCAGTTGCAGGCGGATTCGGCCGATCCGTTGACCGGCAGCGGCGACGCCACCTTGGCCTTCCCCGGCAGATACTGCTGCACGGTGGCACCAGGCACCGCGCGGCACGCGTCGGGCACCTGGCGCAGCTCGCCCGGCTGGAACGTGGTGATCAGCGCGCCGGGCGTGACCGCCGCCGGACCCGGCCGCCCGCCCGCCAGCAGCACCACCACGAGCACCGTCCCGGCCACGACGACGAGGCTGCCCGCCATGACGAACCACCGCCGCCGCCTGCGCGCCGCGGCCCGCAGGGCGCGCCCGCCGGGCACGCGCGCCGGGCGTGGCGGGCGCGCCGACGGCACCTCCTCCTCGCCGCCGTCCGCCTCGGGTCCGTCCCATTGGGCCCACTGCGGCACCGGTTCGCCCTGACCCGGATCGGAGACCCGGCGCGAGCCGGGACCAGCAGCCCGGGCGCCAGGGCCGCCGGGACGACCACCAGGGCCAGCGGGATGGCCGCCAGGGCCGCCAGGGCCGCCAGGGGCCGCAGGGCGGCCGCCGGGACCGCCAGGGCGTCCGGGACCAGCCGGATTGCCTCCGGCCGGGGGACGATGCGAGCGGGCCGGACGGACCGGTGGCAGGTCAGCCCACGGCGGCGGGTCCTCGTCATCGCGGTCATGACGGAAGGACCTGGCCGGGGGACGAAGCGGCGGGAACTCCTGCTCGGGCACGGCGCGCCTCCGGGTTCGGGGTACGGTACGTAACGGCGCGATACGCGAAACTGGGATCAGTACAGCGGAACTATAAACGATCTGCGGCGCCGGTGAGCACACCATGCCATCTAGCGCCATGACCATTTAGCCGGACAGTCCGCGTGTCGCCGTCCGGATCGGGCTCGATCGAGATCTCCAGGCGGTCCTCGGCCAGGCCTTCGGCCAGACCCGAGCCCCATTCCACCACGGTGACCGCGCTGGCCGCGTCGGTATCAAGATCCAGGTCGTCCACCTCGCCGATGCTGCCCAGACGATAGGCGTCCGCGTGCAGGAGGGCCGGACCGGACCCGGCCACGACCGGATGCACCCGCGCGATGACGAAGGTCGGCGAGGTGACCGGGCCGCGCACGCCGAGCCCGGCGCCGATGCCCTGCACCAGCGTGGTCTTGCCTGCCCCGAGCGGCCCGGCCAGGATCACCAGGTCCCCGGCTCGGAGCAGCGCCGCGAGGCGCCTGCCGAGGTCGCGCATCTCCGCGCCGGTGGCGACTCGGATTCCGGCGGGCGGGAAACCCGGCTCGTTCGGGATCATCAGTGATCACCACCCGGATAGGTGCGCGGGACCCTGGCCCCGACGCCGGTCGCGATGTCATAGGAGATGGTGCCGAGCGCCTCGCCCCACTCCTGCGCGGTCGGCTCGCCGCCGTCCCCCGAGCCGAACAGCACCACCTCGTCGCCGGCCGCGGCAGGCTCGTCGCCGAAGTCGACGACGAACTGGTCCATGCACACCGTGCCCGCGATCGGCCAGCGGCGGCCCCGCGCGCTGACCAGGGGCAGGCCGGCCGCGCCCCGCGGCACCCCGTCCGCGTATCCGAGGGGCACCAGGCCAAGGGTGGTCTCGCGGGACGTCACGTACCGGTGGCCGTACGAGACGCCGGTGCCCGCGGGCACCCGCTTGACCATGGCCAGCCGGGCGCGCAGCGTCATCGCCGGGCGCAGCCACGACGGCGCGCCGCCGGGCAGGGTGGACAGGCCGTAGATGGCCCCGCCGCAGCGCACCAGGTCCAGCCGGGACTCCGGGAGGGTCAGCGCGGCGGCGGTGTTGGCGATGTGCCTGACCTCGGGCGTGACACCGGCCTTCCCGGCGAACGCGACCGCGTCGGCGAACGCGGCGAGCTGGGCGGCGACCGACGGGTGCCCGGGGATGTCGGCGCAGGCGAAGTGCGACCACAGGCCCGTCACCCGGACCGAGCCGCGGGCCTGGGCCTCCAGGGCCGCCTCCACCACCCCGGGCCAGTCCGCCGGGGCGGCGCCGCCCCGGCTCAGCCCGGTGTCGGCCTCGAGGTGCAGCCGGGCCCGGATGCCGGCCCGGATGGCCGCAGCCTCGATCCTGGCGACGAACGCGACCGAGCCGGCCGTGAGGTCGACGTCGTGGCTGACCGCCTCGGCGGGGTCGCCGAAAGTCATCAGGCACAGCACCGGCGCGGTGATCCCGCCCCGCCGAAGCGCGACCGCCTCGGCCAGGTCGGCGACGCCCAGCCAGCTGGCCCCGCCGGCCAGCGCGGCCCGGGCGGCCGGGATCATGCCGTGGCCGTACCCGTCGGCCTTCACCACGGCCATCACCTGGCTGCCGCGCACCAGCTCGCACAGCGCGGCGACGTTGCGGGTGATCGCGCCGAGGTCGACGAGGGCCTGCCGGTCCATGGCGGTCACAGGCTACGAAACGCGGCCGGCAGCGTCCGGACTAGGTCCGAGGCCCCGATCGGGGCCTGGCCGCCCCCCGCGGGAGACCCCGCGGCGAGCCGCCCGGCCAGGCCGTGCAGGTAGGCCGCCGCCAGGCCCGCCTGAGCGGGCTCCAGGCCCTGCGCGAGCAGGGACCCGGCCAGCCCGGACAGCACGTCGCCGCTGCCCGCGGTGGCCAGCCACGGCGTGCCGGTGGGGTTCACCAGGACAGGTCCGTCACCCGGCGGTGCGATGACTGTCGTCGAGCCCTTCAGCAGGACCGTGACGCCAAGCTCGGCGGCCGCCCGCCGGGCGTGCTCCAGCCGCCGCGCCTCCACGCTCGCCCCGTCGGTGCCGAGCAGCCGGGCCAGCTCGCCTGCGTGCGGCGTGATCAGCGTCGGCGCCTGCCGCGGCAGCAGCCCCTTGACCTGGCTCAGGATGGTCAGCCCGTCCGCGTCCACCAGCACGGGCAGGTCGGTGCCGAGCACCGCCGCCAGCCGGTCCGCGGCGTCCTGGCCGGTGCCCATGCCCGGGCCGGCCACCCACGCCTGGACCCGGCCGACCGAGCCGAGCAGGTCCCAGTCGCCCTCGTCCGGGTGCACGGTGATCACTGCCTCCGGCCACGCCTGCCGCACCAGCACCGCGGCGACGTCCGCGGTGACCACCCGGACCATGCCCGCCCCGCCGCGCACCGCCCCGCCGGTGGCGAGCAGCACCGCCCCGGTGAAGCGGTCGCTGCCGGCCAGCAGGCCGAGGACGCCCCGGCGGTACTTGTCCGATTCGGCGCCGGGGCGGGGCAGCAGCTCGCTGATGTCGTCCCGCTGCGGCGCCCGGGCGCACGGCCCGTCCTTCAGGTACGGGTGCAGGCCGATGTCGACGAGCTCGACGGTCCCCGCGTGCCCGGCACCCGGGTCGATCAGCAGCCCGGGCTTGATCGCGCCGAAGGTCACGGTGACGTCGGCCCGGACCGCCGGGCCGTCCACCGCCCCGGTGTCGGCGTCGATGCCGCTCGGCAGGTCGACGGCCACCACGGTCGCGCCGGCCTGCCTGGACTGTTCGGCCTGCCGGGCCAGGCCGGCGAACGGCTCCCGCAGCCCGCCCCGCCCGCCGATGCCGAGCAGGCCGTCGACGATCAGGTCAGCGTTATTGATCGAGTCAGCGTCGCCGGACACCCGGCCGCCCGCGGCGCGCAGCGCGGCGGCGCCGCCCGGGTGCGCCCTGGACCCAGCCGCGATCGCGGTGACGGCCGCGCCGCGGCGGGCCAGCAGGGCCCCCGCGTAGAGCGCGTCGCCGCCGTTGTCCCCGCTGCCCGCCAGCACGGCCACGCGGGTGCCGTACACGTGGCCCGGATGGCGGGCCAGCAGTGCCGCGCACACCGACGCGAGCCCGGCGGCGGCCCGGCCCATCAGCGCCCCGTCCGGGACGATCTCCATCAGCGCGCGTTCCGCCACCCGCACGGCGGCGACCTGGTATGCGTCTCGCATCAAGTCCCTACGATGTGGTCCTACTGGCCGACGAGGGCCCGCCGAACCTCCTCGGCGAGCTGGCCGATGACACGTTCGGCCAAGACCGGGTCCCTGGCCTGGATCATCACCCTGATCTTAGGCTCCGTGCCGCTCGGCCGGACCAGAACCCGCCCGTCGCCGCCCAGCTGAGCCTCGGCCCGGCGAACCGCCGCGGTGACCTCGGGCCCGAGCCGCGACGCGTCGCCCGGCACGTTGACGAGCACCTGCGGGTACTTCGGCATCATCTTCGCGGCCGCCGCCAGCGGCACGCCGTGCCGGTTCACCGCGGCGAGCAGCTGCAGGCTGGTCAGCACGCCGTCGCCGGTGGTGGCGTGCTCGAGCATGATGATGTGCCCGGACTGCTCGCCGCCGAGCACGTAGCCGCCGACCCGCATGGCCGTTGACACGTGCTTGTCCCCCACCGGCGTCTCGATCACCTCGATGCCGGCGTCGCGCATCGCCACGTGGAAGCCCTGGTTCGACATCACCGTGACCACCACCGCGTCGCCGGCCAGCCGGCCGGCCTCCTTCAGCCCGGTGGCGAGCACGGTCAGGATCTGATCGCCGTCGAGCGGCTGCCCGTCCGCGTCGACCGCGAGGCACCGGTCGGCGTCCCCGTCGTAGGCGATGCCCGCGTCCGCGCCGTGCTCCACCACCGCGGCGGACAGCGCGCCGAGCGCGGTGGAACCGCAGCCCTCGTTGATGTTAAGGCCGTCCGGTTCGGCCCCGATGACGATGACCTCCGCGCCCGCCAGGCGCAGCGCCTGCGGCGCGAGCCGGTAGGCCGCGCCGTGCGCGCAGTCGGCCACGACCCGCAGGCCCGCCAGCGGCGGCTGCGGCTGGTCCGGCAGCGTGGCCAGCAGGTGGTCCAGGTACCGCTCGTGTTCGTCGCTGGCGTCGCTGACCCGGCCGAATTCGCTGACGGCCGGCCCTGCCTCGGTGGACTCGGCCTTCGTGGAATAGGCCTTCGTGGCCTGGGCCTTCGTTGACTGGGCCTTCGTGTTCTGGGCCTTCGTGAACTGGTCCTTCGGCGCGTGGAGCCGGGCCTCGAT